>Ga0247834_1000217_pt1 | contig 109841 bp, 77 predicted proteins | sample LaCruzMarch2015__8_FD_187118 | JGI IMG/M metagenome (GOLD analysis project Ga0247834, IMG submission 187118) | Freshwater microbial communities from meromictic Lake La Cruz, Castile-La Mancha, Spain - LaCruzMarch2015_12m | ecosystem: Environmental > Aquatic > Freshwater > Lake | place: Spain...
CCCCCTTGACCCTCACAGTGTTGACGCAGCTTGTGAGGGCGGCGAGGGCCTGGGCCCGCCCGGCAAGGGCCGGCCGGTACAGGCAGCCACGGATGGGGACGGCCACGTCGACGTCGGGGATGTCGGCGGTGTCGGTGGTGTCGGTGGTGTCGGTGCTGTCGGTCGTGTCGCCCAGCGCAGCCCCGATGCGCGCCAGGGCAGTGGCCACCGAGGCCGCGTGGCCCGGGCGGTCCTGGCGCCGCTTGGCCAGCAGGGAGAGCACCAGCTCGTCGAGTTCGACGGGGAGCCACGCCATCGCCATCCGCAACGGCTCGGGAGCCACCCGGACATGCTGGTGGAGCAAGGCCGCGACGCTGTCGCCGATGAAGGGCGGCTGCCCACGAATCAGTTCGTAGAGGATGCAGCCCAGGGCATAGAGGTCCACGCGGGCGTCGACGGGTTCACCCTGGACCTGCTCGGGCGCCATGTAGGCGGCAGTCCCCGCGCCGATCGTCGACACGTCGTCGACACTCTCCCGCGACAGGCGCCCCATCGTCCAGGTCACGAGGCCGAAGTCGACCAGCACGGGCCAGCCCCCCGCGCGCACGATGACGTTGTCTGGTTTGAGGTCGCGGTGCACCAGACCTTCACCGTGGAGATAGTCCAGGGCCCGACAGAGGCGGCGGGCGACGCGCAGGACGTGTGGCAACGCCCCGGGCTCGATGGGATCGTGGACGCGGACGCCAATGCGCCCCCCTGTGCCGGTTCCTTGTGATGGAGACGTCCCGTGCCGCCACCCGGCAGATGGTGTGGCGGCGACGTCGGGGGCCATGGTGACCTGCACGGCGACGCTGAACCCACCACCGGCATGGGTCACCGTCGGCGCCGACGTCACCTGGGTCGGCGGGCCGTCAACCTTGTGGGCTGCTGCGAGGGCATGCAGGCCCTCCTCGTGTCGACTGACGCGCATCGACAGGCCCTCCAGGTACTCCATCGCGTACCAGGGAGCCCCGTCGACGATCCCTTCGTCGAGGACCGACACGATGCCCTGGTGATGCAGGCGCAGCAGCGCGCGGATCTCCCGGCGCACGGCGGACACGTAGCGCTGGCGCAGGCCAAGGACGGTCTTTATCGCCACCCGCCGACCGGTCTCGTCTTCGGCGTCGTAGACGACGCCCATGCCGCCGCGGCCGAGGACGCCGCGAATCTGGTAGCGACCGATGGTCGTGGGGGTCTTCACGAAGACAAAAGCCTACGGCAGCGCCAGCACCCGCGCCACCGGCGTGGCCGCTGGAATCAAGCTCGGGGTCAAGCGATAGCGGTCTGCCGACGACTTCAGGAACGACGAACTCTCGGCGTCGCCGACCCGCTGCCCCTGCCCATCGAGGGCGACGATTTCGCTGACCCCGTTGACGGCGTGGATGACGGCGTCGGCCTTGATGGCCCGGAAGTACGGGCTCGTCACCTGCCCCCCCATGGTGTGCCAGCGTTTGTCGGCCGGCAGGGACGACACCGCCGTCGACTTCGACAACAGGGCCAACAGCAGCGCCGGCACGTCGTTCAACGACAAGGGCCCGCCGTCGAGGTGCTGCTGGGCCACTGTCAGGGCGGCGTCGAGGCCCCCCTTGTCGGCAACCCGTGCCCGGAAGGCCGCGGGGACCACCATGGCAAACGGAATCTGCCCCTTGGCTGCGTCTGTCTCGAGCCCCTTGCCCCATACGTAGCGGTGGCCCGTGGAGTGGTCCGCCATCAACACCACGATGGCCCGCCGGTCGAGCCCCGTGCGGTGGAGGCCTGCAAAAAAGCGCGCCACAGCGTCGTCGGTATAGGCGAAGGTGAGCAGCCGGCGGCGGTCTTCTTCGTCGGCGCGCGGGGCCTGCGGCAGCAGCGCCGTCACCCGGGCCTGCAGCGCGGGGGGCACGTCCTCGGGGGCCGTAAACGGCGAATGGTTCGACAGCGACATCACCAGCGCCATGTGGGGTGCGTCCGCCGACGCCATCCCGGGGCCGTGGCTTTTGGCGACGCCCTCGACGACCGCGTCCACCAGGGCGAAGTCGGTGACCGCGTCCCATGTGCCTTTGGGGAGGTCCGTCGGGAGTTCCTTCTGGGAGACCACCCGCGTGGTGTGGTGGGCCTCCAGGTAGCGCTGCATGTTGTCGAAGCCGATATCCGACCCATACCACGCCGACATGCTGTAGCCGGCGTCATGCAGGACGTCGGCGGTGCAGCGCATCGACATGGGCTGCAGGTCGCGAATGAAACTCAGGTTGTAGGGCAGCGTGCCGAGGCCGCAGGTCATGGCGCCGAGGCCCTGGGCCGTGCGCACCCCCGCCTGGTACATCTGGCGCCCCACCAGCACAGCGTCGTCGCTGTCGCTGTCGTCGGTGCCGTCGTCGGTGGTGGCTGCGTCGCGCGGCGGGACCCCGGCCCGGTCGTACAGGCCGTTGATGAACGGTGCGAGGTCCCGCGGTGCGTCGGGGTTCAGCGCGTGGAGGTCGTCGGCGCGAAAGCCCTCGAGTAGCAGGTGAAAGACGATGGGCGGCGGCTGACCGACGCCAACAAAGAGCATCGACGACACCCGCTGCAGCGACTGCACGAGGGCCGTGCCGCGGGGATGTGGCGTGGCTGGTTCGTCGACGCTGTCGAGGGCCCGGGCGTAGGGGTGGGGCCCGGCCCCGGTGGCCATCCCCGGCCAACCCAGCAGGGCCGCGCCCTCGTCGTGGACGTCAGCGGTGGGCTCCAGGTCGACGATCAGCTGGCGCGGCGTCATGTCGGCGCCGTAGCGAAGCAGGTCGAGGCTGCTGTCGACAAGGCCCGCCAGGGGCTCGCCGAGGGAATCAGGCCGCAGGATCTCGGGAGCGAGCGACGACGACAGCGCCAGACTCAGCATGTGCACGGGCAGCACGCCTGCGCCGAGGCCAACCGCGAGCCCGGTGCCCCATGCTGGCCACGCGTGTACCTGGTGATGGGGCCGCCGACGCAGCACCAGACCGAGCGCCACGCCAACGACGACGACGGACAACACCGCCGGCACCCAGATATGCGTGTAGCCAAGGTAGCCAAAAATGCCCTCGATGAACGAGGCATTGGTCCCCGACTCCATGATGTCGAAGGCGGTCGGAAAGGCCCCTCGTTCCGCGCGCACCTGTTGGGCCACCATGGTGATGACCATCGTCGCCGCCGCCAGGGGGAGACTGCACAGCAACGGCCCCGCACGCTGCCACAGGGGACGACGAAGGCCGCGCACGCCGATGGGGAGGGTCGCCGTCAACAGCGCCGTGAGCACGACCACCACGACCAACACCGCCGAAGCATCGACGACGACGCCGGCCATGGTCCGCTCGAGGTCGGTCATCGACGATGTGGCGCCGCCGCGGATGGCCAGCGACAGACGAGCGGGCACCGCCGCCAGCACCAACAACGCCACGGACCACAAGCCCGCCTGCAGACCGGCCATGGCGCCGACGCGGTGGGATGGGGAGGCTTGGCCTGCGGGCATGGATGGAGTGTGCCATCCGCCGACGGGCTCGTCGCCTCCTGAACGCACGTGGGCGAAACAAGTCTTGATGCTTCTTTGGCTGGCGCCACAGATGTCTCGATGGGTCTTCGGCTGGCGCCGGAGAACCCGGCGGCAAGTCGTCGACGTTGACCATCGTGGGGCCAATGCTATCCAGCGGCACATGGCCCCCCGGGACACATTCGCCGATTTCAGCGACACCAACCGCTACGACGGTGCACTGGCTCGCGCGCTCGCCGTGTCTGGGGAGTCGAAGGAATTCTTCGCGCGGGGCCGCATTGAAACCACTCGCGACATCCTGTCTCGCTGCGGGGCTGCCGCCCACAGCGTCCTCGACTTCGGGTGCGGCATCGGTGACTCGTCGCCGCTGCTGCGGGACATCCTTCATGCGACGCGCGTGACCGGCGTTGACCCCTCGGCCTCAAGCATTGCCCATGGTCGAGAAAGCCACGCTGCGGAAGCGAACGTCACCCTGCTGACGAGTGCCGAGCTTGAGAGGGAGCCGGCGCTGCGCGGTTCATTCGACGTCGCCTACGCCAACGGCGTCTTCCACCACATTCCGGTGGCCGAACGTCCGGCCGCTGTCCTGACGGTCCTGGAAGCCCTCAAGAGCGGTGGCCGGTTCTTTCTGTGGGAGAACCACGCCGGCAACCCGGGCACGCGCTTTGTGATGGCCCGCTGCGATTTCGACGACGACGCCATCCCCATCTGGCCCCACCAGGCGCGTTCGCTCCTGGAGCACGCCGGCTTCGTCGTCGAACAGACGGTCCATCGCTTTTTGTTTCCGCGGGCCCTGTCGTTCTTGCGACCGTTTGAAGACCGGCTGCTGCGGCGCTTGCCGATCGGCGCCCAGTACGTCGTGGTCGCCCGAAAACGCTGACGGCTATTGGACCGGCACGAACACTTCGAAGGTGCCGTCGCTCTCGGACAAGGCCTCGCCGAGGAAGATGGCGCGGCCGAGCTCGTCGCTCAGGGACGAAAACACCCGCACGAAGGCCCCTGACACGGGGTCGCCGGCGCCATCCCGCAATGAGCCCGCCACCAACGACGCCGTCGGCAAGACGATGTCCCGCTCGAGGCTGCTCGTGATGGTGAGCAGGGTCGAAAACGCTGGCGCTCCGGTTCCCCGGGGAGGCTGCAGGCTCATGCGATAGCGGCCCGCGTCGACGGCCATGGACACCCGGCCCTCGTCGTCGGCGCTGCCCAGAAAGACCGGCTGCCCCTCCTGCAACACCGGCTCGGCAAGACCGTTTTCGTCGCCAACGCGGGACAGGATGACGCTGGCGAGGGGCACCGGCAGGCCGTCGGCACTGCGCACGGTCAAGGCCAGGGGCATGCGATCCGGCACCGACAAGGCGAGTTCGTTGATGGTGCCGGTGGCCTCGACGGTCCCCAGGACCATGCCGCTGGACCCCGTCTGCTCACCCACCGCAGCGACAGCGTAGCTGCCCGGCCACAGGGCCACCGAAAAGCGACCCTCGTCGGTGCACGTTGTCTGGGCCACAGCGACCCCGGCCCCAATCAGGCCCCGAAAGCTGACAACGGCTCCCCGGGCAGGAGCACCGCTTTGGGTGCGCACGATGCCCGCCACGGTGACCGAACCGGCGACCGAGCCCAGGCTGACATCGCCGAGATCGACGATGGCTTCGCTGCCGAGATCGAGGGGAATTTCCAGCGTTGGCGAGTTCGTGTTGATTTGCGACGGACGCACGACGAAACGGGCGCCAGCGATGGCGCCGGCGAGGCCAACCACGAAGGATCCGTCGGGGTCGGTGATGGCCAGGGACGAGGTGCGCCGCCCGCCCTCATCGAGGACCAGCACCTCAAGGCCAGAGATGGCCTGGGCGGCGACGCCAATGCCGGCAACCACGCGACCACGGATGGTCAGCGGGTGGGTCAGCCGGGTGGTGACGACGTTGTCACGCAGGGAGTTCATCACCAGCTCGGGGGTGGCGTCGATGCCCGCGACAAACGTCGCGTCCGGCAAGATGGGTGGCAAGGCGCGATCGGTGGGAACCGCCTGCAATCGGTACGTGGCCCCCGCGAGCAGCGGGATGGAGAACGGTCCGTCGCTGGTGTTGGCCGACGGCTGGCGCTGGCGGCCCGCAATGGCACGTTCGGGGATGGCAGTGACCGTGGCCGGCACACCGCCGCCCTGGATGGAGACCACACCGCCGTTGACGTTCACCGACGAGACGAGGGTGACGTCAGCTCGGCCACTCTCCAAGACGTCAACACCAAACACCGACTGGGTCAGCAGCCCGGAAGCCACCACGGGCTCGACCTCGACGTCGACAGCCCCCAGGGCGTCTGGGTCCACGCACAAGCCAAAGGCACAGACAGAGCCGAAGGCGCAGGCTTGGTCATCCAGGCAGCTGCCCGTGATGGCAGCGTCAGCGCAGCCCACCGTCGACGACAGGGCGGACAACAGCAACGCAACGCCGACGCAGGGCCCGTAGACAGGTCTCATGGCTGCCCTTCACATTCGGTCAGCCGGACCATCCACGACAGAAAGACCACGCCGCCATCGCCGTCGGCGACGGGATCGCCGTTTTCGTCGGCGACAAAGCCCGTGTCCGAAACGCGCAGTTCGATGAGCTGGGTGAGATCGTTTCTGGGGTCCATTTGCCTCTCGAGATCACCCAGTCGGGCGCTCAGGAGGTCTTCATTGAGGGCCAGCGTCGTCAGTTCCGTCAGCGGATAGTCTCCGGTCTCCAGTGCCGACAGGGGCGGACTCTCACGCAGCAGCACCCGTGCCCCCCGCCCGTTGCGGTTGATGAAGGCATCAAAGCGCACCGTGAGGATGTCGCCGTCGGCGTCCTCCAGTTGGGTGATGGAGAGGGTCAACGGGGCGCAGGTCCCGCCAACGTCGGCCTGGATGGGCTCAAAGCTCGGGGGCGGGAACGCTTCGACCACAGGCACATGGTTCTCCCGCGGCACCGGATGCCCGACGTAGGTCGGGTTGAAGCACGCCGCTGTCACAGAGCACAGCAATGCCAGTGCCATCCCGCCGACGCGACCGTATCCCCCTGAAAATACGCGCCCTTTATGGCGGAGGCACTCCACCGTTCCCTCGCAAACAACGACACCGCTGTCAGGCTGCCGATGGCGGCGGCCAGCTGCCGACAAGGCGTTCGCGCCCGGATTCACGGGGACTCACCACCGGGCTCGCCATCTTTGGCCTGTTCGAGATGCCGAAAGACGGTGCGGGGATCGACGCCAAGCTCGCGCGCCGTCTTGGTGCGGTTGCCGCCATTTCGTTCGAGGGCTTCGTCGATGTAGCGGCGACGAAAACGTTCGAGGGCGTCCTGCAACGGCAAGATGTCTTCGAGGTCTTCGGCGTTGATGTCGAGGTCGTCGGGGCCCACCTGGGAGCCGTCGGCCAGCACCACCGCCCGCTTCAGGCGATTCTCGAGCTGGCGCACGTTGCCCGGCCACGGGTAGCGCCGCATGGCGGTGACGGCCTTTGGCGAGAAGCCCTTGATGCGCGTGATCTTCTGCTCGTCGCAGTAGCTCTTGAGCAGATAGTTGGCGATGACCACGACGTCGTCACCGCGCTCGCGCAGGGGCGGCAGGTGCAGCTGCACCACGTTGAGGCGGTAGTACAAGTCCTCGCGGAAGGTGCCGTCCTTCACCATCTGGTCGAGGTTGCGGTGGGTGGCGGCGACAATGCGGATGTCGACGTTCTCGCTCTTGCTGTCGCCGACCTTGGTGACCTGGCGCTCCTGCAACGCGCGCAGGATCTTCACCTGCAGGTGCAGGGGCATCTCGCCGATCTCGTCGAGAAACAGGGTGCCGCCGTGGGCCTGCTGGAAGCGTCCCGGCCGGGTGGCGATGGCGCCGGTGAACGCCCCCTTCACATGGCCAAACAGCTCGCTCTCAAGAAGGTTTTCGGGGATGGCGCCGCAGTTGATGACGACGAGGGGCCCCTTGGCCCGCACGCTGCGCTTGTGGAGTTCGCGGGCGATGAGTTCTTTGCCCGTGCCGGTCTCGCCCGTGATGAGCACCGAGATGTCGGCGCGGGCAACCTTGTCGATCTTCTTGAAGACCTCGCGCATGCCGTCGCAGGCGCCGATGAGTTCGCCGTAGCGGCTCTTCTCCAGAGCGCCCTGCAGGCTGTTCTTCTCGAGGGTGAGGGCATCGATGGCGAGGGCGTTTTGCACCAGCAACGAGGCCTGGGCCGCAAACAGCGTCAGCACCTCAAGGCTGCTCTCGTCAAACAGCGCCTTGACGGCGTTGTTGCCGACGTAGATGGCGCCGATGATGCTGTCTTTGACGTCGGCGTTGGAGCGCTTGTCGCCCACGCGCACCAGGGGCACGCACATGACGCTCGTCAGTTTGAGGCTCACGACACTCAGGGACGCGTTGAATTCCGTCGACGTCAAGGCATCGCTGACGACGACGGGCTGACCGGTCTCCAGGACCCGCTTCAAGATGGAGTCGGACAACTGGGCGACGGCTTCGTCGAGGCTCTCGCCCTTGAGGTTGCGCGCCATCCGCACCCGGGGCGTGCCGCGGGCGTCGTCTTTGGCCTCGGACGGATCAATGAGAACCAGGAAGCCCTTGTCGGCGTGGGACAAGGCGATGACCTCGTCCATCAGCAGCTCGAGGAGGGCCGTGAAGTCCCGGGCCTCGCCGAGCTTGCGCGAAAACGCCACAAGTCGACGCCAGGCAGCGACATCCTGACGATCGGCCTGGGCGGCGGTGTTTTGCACCTTGCTGGCGGTTTCCTTGTCCCCCAACAAGAAGCGAAAGCGGGCAGCACCGATCACGATTTCTTCGTCGTCGACGAGGACCTGCTTGCGGACGGTCTTGCCGCCAACGAGCATGTCCTTCTTGTCCGACGCGGCGATGGTGAACGTGCTGCCGTCGTAGGCGATGTGGGCCGCCGACGGCGACAGCCCGGGAACCACCACATCGCTTTCCACGTCGGAGCCGATGGTGGTCAGGCTCTTGAAAATCGGGATGCGGGATTCGGTGCCGTCGGCGCCGACGATGAGCAACGTCGCCATGGCGAGGTGGTAGCCGATCAGGGGCTCGGCGTCGACGCCGCTGGCACTGCCGCTGACGGGGGCGCTTCGGGCGCTGGCGCCGGCACCTCGATGGGCTCTGGCGCGGGATCTGGGGCCCGTTCGATGCGCCGCAGATTCTTCAGCTCCTTGGGCGTCAGGGGGCGCTTGGTGGCCTTCGACGCCATCACGGCCTGGTCCTCCCGGTTCCACAGGGCATCGGCCACGCCGACCCCGTAACTGACCAGAAACGTGCCCAATCCAATCAAGTGTCCGAAATAGAACGGGTTTTCGATGTCGACTTCTTCTTGGGTATAGCCGTCAGGCAAGCCCTGCTCGACGACGACCCGGGACCCCCAATAGCCGACGATGTTGACCAGCAAGGCGGCGCCCTGCACCGAGCCGATGATCGTCCCCTTGACGACCTCGCCATTGGCCACCTGGGCCAGGCCAAAGGGCAGAAACGCGGCCGCCAGGGGCGTTTCGCGGACCGTCGTGATGCGCTCAACGAGGACGCCCCCCTCCAGGTCGTCCTTCTGGCGCTCCCGGGCCCGACGGAGTTCGTCGAGGCGGGTCTTCATGAGCTGCTTTTGGGACTCAAAGAGTTCCATCACCGGCGGCGGCACCTCAAACGGGTCCAATTGGTGATCTGGATCAAGGGACAGCAGGCTCGAGAACTCCCGGCTCGCTTCCCGGCGCTGGTCGCCAAGGGCGTAGCAGATGCCCAACATGCGGTGGACCTCGAGCTGCTGGGCCTCGTCATCAAGCTGGCCGGGCACCGCGAGATCCTCGAGGAGCAGGATGGTGCCGGGACAATCCCGGTACTCGAAGCTGCGCTTGCCACGGGCAAAGCGGACCTCTGCCGAGAGCGCCGCCTCCGGCACAGCGGGTGTCGTCGTCGTCGTCGTCGTTGTCGTCGGTGCCGCGTCGGCGCTGACGGGCCCCTGGGCCAGGACCAGGGATGATCGCAGCGACACGGTGAGCATCAGCGCCAGCAGGACCAGCGATGGAGACAACAGCGACCCGCGCCCACGGCGTGGGCGGTCAGCGATCAGGGGCGGGCGGCGAAACGGCGTCACCAGGGTCGGGTTCTAGCACGACGTCGAGCTGCAGCGTCTCGCCGGCGATGAAGGTGTGGCGCTTGCGGTAGGGGCGGAAGCCCTTTTTGTAGACAAAGACCTCCCGCTCCGACGTCGACTGGTCGTCGAGGGCCACCACCAGGGGGCGGGACAGGCTGTCGGTGGCCGATTTGCCCACCCCCGCCACGTCGACGAAGGCGTCGGCGACGTTGGCGCGGACCACCAGCAGGGCCGGACGGGGCTCCAGCCGGGCGGTGATCAAGGGCGGCGGACCATCGACGGAGACCGTGAATCGAACCTCGTGCTCCTTGGCCCGGGGATTCACAAAGACCACCTGGTGGGGGCCCTCGGCCAGCTCGGCCTCGTGGGCCATGGTGTTCTTGGCGACCACCTGGCCGTCGACGACGATGTCCGCCCAGGGTTTGACGCGAAATGTCACCCGTCGCGAGGTCCGGGGCGCGGTGGCCGTGGTCCCTGGCGGCGGCGACACGGGGACCTCGATCAAGTGCCGCGCCGCAAGGCCCACCAGGGCCCGTTTGGCCCGCTTGGGCTTCTCGCCGGGCTTGACCGGATTCGCGATGCCGACGCCGTCGGCCTCGATCCCGTCGGTCCCGCCGGTCCCGCCGGTCCCGTCGGCGCCGCTGGCGAACGACGACGGCGCACCGCTCGAGGTCCCCTGCCCGTCATCCGCCACCGGGACCTTGGGTTCCTGGGCCTGGACCTCCCGGGGAACGTCGACAGCGTTGTCGACGGCGCGGGCCACCACCACGGCCATCGACACCATCGCCACCGCCGCCGCCCCCACCAGCAGGGACTGCCAGCGAAACGGCGTCGACGTGCTCGACGTCATCGGCGGCGTCGACATTGGCATGGCATCGCTGGCCGCCAGGCTCAGGGCCCGGCTCTGTTCGTCGGCGGCGCGGGCCACGTCGGCGTCGATCTCGCCTTCGGTCTCGGGGTCATCCACCTGCAACCGATCGAGGAGGGCCCGGGCGTCGGCGTCGGTGGGGTCGTCGGCCAGCACCCGGTTCAGGCAGGCGAGGGCCCGGGCGGTCTGGCCGTCGTCGAGGTGGCGCTTGGCCCTCTCCATGAAGGCCGCCCGGATGCGCGCTGCCAGGGGAGGCAGCTCGGAAGCCGGGGTCTTGAGGGTTTGACGCAGTCCTGTGTCGTCGACGGTCAGGCCCGAGCGCTCCAGCACGTCCTTGAGGGCTTCGGCGAACTCGTGGGCCGAGGCGTAGCGGTCGGCGGGGCTCGTCAACATCGAGCGGGTGATGACGCGGGCGAGGTCGTCGGACACCCGCGACGACTTCTGCTGGGGCGGCGCCACCTTGCCGTCGACGATCTGCTTGAGCAGGGCGTGGGGACTCAGGGCCTCAAACGGCAGGCAGCCCGTTGTGATCCAGTACAGGACCGTCCCCATCGAAAACAGATCCGAGCGCTCGTCGGCGGGCAAGCCGTCGATGCATTCCGGCGCCATGTGGGCGGGCGAACCAAGGAGGGTCCCCGTCACCGTCAGGCCCCCCTGGTCGGCGATCTGGGCGATGCCGAAGTCCATCAGCTTCAACGTGCCGTCTTCGCGCACCATGACGTTCTCGGGCTTCAGGTCCCGATGGACGATGCCGTTGTCGTGGGCATGTTGGAGGGCCTCGAGGAGCTGCCAGACGACCCAGGCCCCGACCTCGGGAACCCGCCACAAGGTGTGCTTCTCGCCAAAACGCTTGAGGGTGGGCCCCTTCACCAACTCGGCGATGATGAAGCCCTCGTGGGGGAAGTGGGCGATGTCGGTGTTGTCGGCCCCGGGCTTCTCGTCGAGGGTGGGGCGATCGCCGGAGAAGTCGAACACCTGCAGGATGTTCGGGTGCTCCAGACGGGCCACCGCCCGGGCCTCGCGGGCCAGGCGCACTCGACACTCGGGCTTTTCGGCCAGAAACGGGTGCAACACCTTGATGGCGACGTCGCGGGCCAGGTGTTCGTCGCGGCCACGGTAGACGACGCTCATGCCGCCCTGGCCGATGGCCTCGATGACCCGATAGTGCAGCAGGCGACGGCCAAGCATCGGATCCGGGGGCGGTCCCCGCACCTCACCGTCCCTTGTCAGCTCCAGCGTCTGTCCCACACGCACCCCGTGGTGGCGGCCGGCCCCTGCGGTGGCAGTGGCAAACCGTCGAGGCTGTAAACGTACCACCTTCTGGGAGGGTTCGGGCGGGGCCCCGGGACTGATATAGGCCTCCCGTGAGCTACATCGCCGAAGCCGTGCAACGGGCCCGCCATCTGGGGGCCACCGTCGAAGCCGCCGCCGCCTGGCGGGAGCTGCTGGCGCAAACCCACGTCGACGAAGCCGACTACGGCCACTGGTCGAGGGAATTGGCGGGGCTGTACGCCCGCCACGGGCGCCAACTCGCTGCGGCCCGGATCCATGAGTATCTGCTGCAAACAGACCCGGCTCTCGACCTCTACACGAAAAAAGGCACCGCCCGCGACGTCGGCCGCGTCCTGCGCCTCGGGAAACGGCTGCGCGATGCCAGCCTGCGCTACCGGGAAGCGGGCCTGTTCGCCCACGCCGCCCGCGCCGCCGAAGAAGCCGGCGACTTCCAGGATGCCCTGGCGCTTTTTGACCAGCTCGTCCGCCAGAAAGAGGCCACCAACGAGCCCTATATGGCAGGGCTGGCGGCCCTCAATGCTGGCCGGATGGCAGAGCGCCTTGGACAAAAAGATCGTCTGAGACAGTGCCTGGCCTTGTGTACACGATTGCTCGAAGAAGAAGGCGACCGCCGCGAGCAGGCGGGGGACCGCGATGGTGCGTTTCGTTGTTATCTCTGTCTCGTCCAGGTGGGTCGGCTCGAGAAGAGCTACGAGCCCTTCGCCGAAGGCTATTTGAACTGCATTCGCATCTTGAAGGCCAAGGGCGATCGCTTTTTCACCATCCAATATTACTACGACTTCATCGCCGCCTCGGAGGAGCTCGGCGAGCTGCATTCCGTGGCCGAGCTGTATCGGGAGGCCGGCGAATACGCGCGCCGGGTGGGCTTCATCTACGCCGACTACTTCCTCACCGAGGCCGCCCAGGCCTGGCTGCGGGTGGCCAAGCTCGCCACCGACAAGAACCAGGCGGCGGAACTGGTTGAAAACGCCCTGATGGCGGCGGTGGGCTGTTTCAACCGGGTCCAGGACGACGCCGCCGTGGCCGACTGCTACGGGCGCCTCGCCCTGCTGGAACTCTCCGACAAGAAGAAAGCCCGCTATGGCGAGCTGGCCAAAGATTTGTCGCGGCTCTCCAAGGGTGGCAAGCACGACGCTCCTCCCGCATTTCCTGAGTATTTCCGACGTCGTCTGCCCGTGCAGGAGGTGTGGGTCCGGGATCTGCTCGAGCAGGAGAGCGGCTCCGACATCCCCGATGCCATCGGGCGGCTCATTGGCGATCACAAGAACGTCTGGGAGGTCCAGCGGCGCAAGGCCCTCCTGATCTCCCTCGCCTACGACGACCACATCGCCAGCGGCGGCGATCCAGAGACGGTGCCACCGGGCCTCATCGAGCGCCTCGGCGAGCTGCAGCACCCCGCAGCCGTTCGCCCCCTGCTGGCCATGTTCGACCAGGGGGACGAAGCCACCAAGACCCTCGTCGTCGAGAAGGCAGCCCAACTCAAACAACGCGAAGTCTTTGCCCTCATCGACAAGGCCCTCATGTCCCCCGGGCGCATCCACGACGCCGGCATCATGGCCCTGCGCCGCATGACGTTTCAGCCGGGCCTCGACAGCCTGGTCCGCATCTTCAATTCCCATGACGCCGCCGACGTCCGTGATGCCTGCCTGAAATCCATCGCCGCCGTGGGCACCGACGAAGCCTGCGAATTCCTCCTCGACGTCCTGCGCAGCAACGTCGGCAACCTGGCCCAGAAGGCCAAGGGGCTCCTTGAGCAACACGCCCAGGAACGGATGCTGTCGGCCCTCGACCGCAACAAGCGGCAGGAGCCCGACCAGAACCTGCGCCTGTTCATTGGTCGCCTCGTGGAGCGCATCCGCATGCAGCGTGGGGCGGTGATGTAGCCGTGGCCTCGCGTGCCCGCCGCCGTCCCGACCTCGTGGAGATTTCCGACGTCGTCATCGCCCGCGACGCGACAGGGCGCCGGATCCCGGTCCGGCGCGCCGACGTCGTGCATCGCTTCGCTGCCGGGAACAACCGCTGGGCCAGCCGCATCGTCGCGGCCCTGCCCAGCGACGACGACGGCTTCCTCGACAACGACGGTGTCGACCGCGTCCTCATCGCCGCCCACCTGGAGTTGCAGCGGCTGAATGCGGAATTCCAGCAGCCGGCGCGCCTGTTGCGGGTGCTGAAGCCGTTGCTCGGGCTCATCGACGACACGCCCCGTCACGTCGTCGATATTGGCTGTGGCATCGGCTACTCGCTGCGGTGGCTGGCCGCCCATGGTGTCGTCGAGAACACCGTGCTGACGGGGTGCGACTTCAACGAGGCCCTCATCGCGACCGCCACAACGGCGGCCGCCGCCGAAGACCTCGACGTGAACTTCGTCGTCGCCGACGCCTTCACCCTGGCCGAGCCATCCCACGTGATGACGTCGACGGGGGTGCTGCATCACATCGACGACGACGACCTCGGCGCTTTCTTTCGAGCCCATGCCAGTGCCGGGCATTGCGTGGGCTTTGTCCACTTCGACATCGAAGCCCATTGGGCATCACCGATTGGGTCGGCCCTGTTTCACCTGGCCCGCATGCGCGTGCCCCTGGCCCAACACGATGGCATCTGGTCCGCCAGGCGCGCCCACCCGGCGGCGGTGCTCGTCGACGCTGCCCGCCGCGCCCTGCCCGATTTCACCATCGGGCCCCTCGACCGCCATCGCGGCCCGATCCCACTCACCCGGGCCCTGTGGCCACTGGTTGGTGTGCGCACCGACCTGGCGGATCGCTTTCGCACCGCCATCGGCCCCCTCGCTGCCCGCTGGGCGACGACGTGAGCACCGACGTGAGCAATCCCGTTGCCAATGCCGCCCTCCTCATCGCGGGCCTCGTGCTCCTCGCTGTCCTCGACGGCGCCTTTGCCGGCTTTCGCGCCGGCGCGGGCCGCACCAGCCTGGTCCGGCCCTGGCGCCGCGGCTACTACCCGGGCTTCGTCGTCGCGGGCGCCGTTGCAGGCATGGTTTGCCAGGCACCGGCGGCCATCGTCGGTGCCTGTTTCGTCGACGTCACGACTGCTGCGGATGTGGCCCGGGTCGTTGCGGCAGCGACTGGTGTTTTCGAGGTGGCCGGGCTGTATGCAGCAGCAGTCCTCACGGCCATCGTCATCTGGCTCCTGGCCGGGATCGAAGGCCGCACCCTTGTCAGCGTGACGGTGCTTGGCCCGTTCACCGTCGCCAGACCCTTCGTCGTTCTGGCAGCGCTGGTTCCCGCGACCACGGTTGGCTCGGCCGAGGTCGCCCTGACGTTTTCCCTGGGCTGCGCGGGGGTGTTGCTGGTGGAACCCATCGTCAGCGCCCTGCGCCGATGACGATGGTGATGCGCTGTGTCGTCAGCGCCGGGCGGCGCGTTGCCCGATGCGCCCCGTATCCAGGAGGGTGCGCGGTGCCGGCCAGGTCACCGCCACCAACTCCGTTCGCAGGATGTCGAGATCGTCGGGGGTCAGGCGCGCCTCGGTGTGCAGCCGCAGGTACAAGCGCGCCCGCTTGACGAAGCGGCCGTCGACGCCGACGTCGTCGCCACGCTGCACGACCTGTCCGAGGAGACTGAGTCCGGTGGCCTCGAGGGGCAAGGCCCGCGCTGACAGCGATGCATCAAAGCCCGACCGGGCGTCGTCGGCGACGCCAACGGGGTAGGCCACCCGCCGGATGCGCGCCGACAAATCGAGGTGGGCTTCCGCCAGGCGCAACAACGCCAGCAGGCGGTCTCGCTCTTCCACCGAGGTGGTGAGGGCATCGAGATACTCGAAGCGCAGGGACTCCAGGCGGGCGATGGCAGGCTCGATGTCATCATCGGCGGCCACCTGGACGCTGACGAACTCGTGAAAGCTGCGTTCAAGGGCGCGCAGGCGGCGGGCGTCGCGTTGCTGCTGGGGGGGCCCGTGGGCACAGCCAACCACGCCGCCCGTGAGCGCCACCAGCAGCGCGCTCAGCAAGCCCAGACGAAGCACGAGGTGCATGCAGCAATTGTGTCGTCTGCGAGGTGGGTGGCGCAACCATGCCAAGACGATGTCCGATTTGGCGCTCCCTGCTGCGCATGACGCGGGTCGTCAGACAGGCGATCTGCGGGGTGCACCCAGGACCGACCGAAGCCCACCAAACCGCTGGTGCTTTCCCACCGCTGGTCCGTGCCTACCGTCACAAGGTCAGTTGGCTTGTTCGCCGCGCGGGGGACGAGCGAAACCCTTCAGGAGGTCCACCCATGATCGACAAACTCACCGCCAAAGCCAAGGAAGCCCTTGAGACCGCCCGGCAAGACTGTCTCGGTGCGGGCCATCAGCAACTCATCGGCCAGCACCTGTTGAAGGCCCTCGTCCAACAGCAGGACAGCGCCGTGCCCCTCGTGCTTGGGCGCCTGGGCGTGAAGGCCGACCTGCTGCTCAATGTGCTGCAGTCAGACATCGACGCCGAACCCAAGGTCACTGGCGTGGACGAGGTCTACTTCGCCCCCAATGCCAAAAAGGCCCTCGACCAGGCCACCACTGAAGCCAAGAACCTCGGCGACACCTACGTGTCGGCGGAGGCGCTCCTGCTGGGCCTCGCCAAGCATGGCCGCACCGAGAGCTTGCTGACGGCCCATGGGGCGCCGTTCAAGAAGCTCCTCGAGGCTGTTCAATCTCTGCGTGGCGGCGAGACCGTGCAGGATGAAAACCCCGAGAGCAAAATGGCCGCTCTCGACAAATACACCCGCGACCTGACGGCAGAGGCCAAGAAGGGCAAGCTCGACCCCGTCATCGGCCGTGACGAGGAGATCCGTCGCGCCATGCAGGTGCTGTCGCGCCGTACGAAGAACAATCCCGTCGTCATCGGCGAACCCGGCGTTGGCAAGACCGCCATTGTTGAGGGCATCGCCCAGCGCATCGCCATTGGCGATGTCCCCGACAGCTTGAAGAACAAGCGATTGCTGTCCCTCGACCTCGGCGCCCTCATCGCGGGCACCAAGTTCCGCGGCGAGTTCGAGGACCGCCTCAAGGCCCTGCTCAATGCCCTCGCCAAGCAAGAGGGCCAGATCATCCTGTTCATCGACGAGCTGCACACCATCGTCGGTGCCGGCGGCGCCGAGGGCGCCATGGATGCGGGCAACCTGTTGAAGCCCGCTCTGGCCCGGGGTGAACTCCGCTGCATCGGGGCCACGACCCTGGAGGAGTACCGCAAGCACATCGAGAAGGACGCCGCCCTGGAGCGCCGCTTCCAGCCCATCTTTGTCGGCGAGCCCGGCATCGACGACGCCATCGCCATCTTGCGCGGTCTGAAGGAGCGCTACGAAGTGCACCACGGCATTCGCATCCGCGACGCCGCCATCGTGTCGGCCGTGATGCTGTCCAACCGGTACATCACGGGTCGCCGGATGCCCGACAAGGCCATCGACCTCATCGACGAAGCCGCCAGCGCCTTGAAGATGCAGGCCGAGTCCATGCCCGTCGAGATTGACGAGATTGAGCGCAAGCGGGCCAAGCTCGAGATCGCCCGCGAAGCCCTGCGCCGCGAGACCGACGATGAGGCGTCGGCCCATCGGCTGCGTGACGTCGAGGAGGAACTGTCCGGCGTCAAGGAGAAGGCCTCAACGCTGCGGGCCCAGTGGCAGACCCAGAAGGAAGCCTTTGGCGCCATCAAGGGCGTCAAGGAGAAGATCGAACGCATCCGCCACGACATCGAGATGGCCCAACGCAAGGGCGACTTCGAGGGCGCGGCCCGGATGCAGTTTGGTGAGTTGCCCGCCCTGGAAACCGAACTGAAGACCAAGGAGGCCGCGCTCCACGAAGCCCAGAAGGGTGGCGGCGTCTTCATCAAAGAAGAAGTCACCGAAGAGGACATCGCCTCCGTCGTCTCCCGTTGGACGGGCATTCCTGTGCAACGCATGCTCGAGGGCGAAGCCGACCGGCTGCTCAAGATTGAGGAGCGCCTCGGTGAACGCGTCGTCGGCCAGGACAAGGCCCTCAACGCCATCGGCGACGCCATCCGCCGCTCGCGGGCCGGCCTGTCCGACGAGAAGCGTCCCATCGGCAGCTTCTTGTTCCTCGGCCCGACGGGTGTGGGCAAGACCGAGGTCGCCAAGGCCCTGGCCGAGCTGCTCTTTGACGACGACACCGCCATGGTTCGCCTGGACATGTCGGAGTACATGGAGAAGCACAGCGTCAGCCGTCTGGTGGGCGCGCCGCCGGGCTACATCGGCCACGACGAAGGTGGTCAGCTCACCGAGAAGGTCCGTCGTCGGCCCTACACGGTGGTCCTCCTTGACGAGGTGGAGAAGGCACACCCTGACGTGTTCAACATCCTGCTGCAGGTGCTCGACGATGGGCGCCTGACGGATTCCCAGGGACGCACGGTGGACTTCCGCAACACCGTGGTGCTCATGACGAGCAACATCGGCAGCCAGCACCTCATTCAAGGTGCCACGCCGGCCGCTGAGGACCGCGTCATGCAAGAACTGCGGGGGCACTTCCGCCCCGAGTTCCTGAACCGTCTCGACGACATCATCCTGTTCCACGCCCTGGGCAAAGAACAGATTGAGCGCATCGTCGAACTGCAGCTGGCCCTGGTGGCGGGTCGCCTCGAGAAGCGCGAACTCGGTCTCGAGGTCACAAAGGCAGCGCGCCAGAAGCTGGCCGACCTCGGCTACGACCCCATCTACGGGGCCCGGCCCTTGAAGCGGGTCATCCAGCGTGAGGTCGCCGACCGCATCGCCCGGGCCCTGCTCGAAGGTCGCTTCCCCAAGGGCGACGTCATCAAGGTTGACGTGAAGGGCGACGCCATCGTCCTCGACGCCGGCACCATGTGGGGCGCGACCCAGGCCCGCGCCAACGCCTGAACGAACGGTGTCTGAGCGATGAGCCGAAGCCCCCCGCCAACCACACCTGGTTGGCGGGGGGGTCCTTGTGGGAGACACCGGGCCCATGAGCGATCCCAACCGCACCCCTGACGAATACGAACGTCGCTTCATGTCCGCCGACGGCGACGTCCTCTTTCGTGATCGCGCCGTCGTCCCCCGGGCCTTTCTCGGTTTCCTGGGCGCGGTGGGCGTGGGGATCGCCGCACTGGCAGCGATCGTCCCCGAGGCCTGGCCCGCCGCCCTCATCGGGTTGCCGACCCTTGGCTTCACTGCAGCCTTCATGATGGCGCTGCGGACCGCCGTGACCACCGACGTCGTCCACATCCAGTACGGGGTGATTGGCCCGCGCATTCCCATCGAGGCCATCGAGCGCTGCCAGGCCATTGACTACAAGCTCTGGCAGGTTGGCGGCTGGGGCATCCGCCTCACGCTCGATGGCACCACCGTCTACAACATGATGGGCGACGGTCAGCGCGCCGCCGAAATCGTCTACCGTGACGGCAAGAAGACCAAGCGGGTTCTTGTCAGCGTCAAAGACCTCGACGGCTTTGTCGCCGCCGTCAACGCCGCTCGCAGCCGCAAGGCCACGGCCACGTCGTCGGCCACCTTGACCGAGGCCCGTGAGCGGAGCGGCCTGGCCCGCGCGCCGGCACCGGACCCTGTGTCGCAAGTCGAGCACGTCGAGCAAGCCGAAGCACCTGCCCGACGCTGAACGACGTCGTTCAGGTGGCTTCGACGAGCTGGTGTTCCACGAGGTTCTTGTAGATGCCGCCACGGGCCAGCAGTTCGCTGTGGGTGCCGACGTCGGCGATGTGGCCCTTGTCGAGGACCACGATGCGGTTGGCGTCTTTCACCGTCGACAAGCGGTGGGCGATGACGAGGGTGGTGCGGCCCTTCATCAGCGTCTGCAACGCATCGTGGACCAGATGCTCGCTTTCGCCGTCGAGAGACGAGGTCGCTTCGTCGAGGATGAGAATCCCCGGGTTTGCCAGCAGGGCCCGGGCGATGGCGAGGCGTTGCCGCTGACCGCCAGAGAGCTTCACGCCGCGCTCGCCGATGCGGGTCTGATACCCCTCGGGGAACGCCACCGTGAACTCGTGGGCATGGGCCAGACGAGCGGCGCGTTCGACGTCGGCGTCGGAGGCATCGGGGCGGGCGTAGGCAATGTTGTCTTTGATGGTGCCGGAAAACAGCGTGGGCTCCTGGGCCACGATGGCCAGGCGCCCCCGCAGGTCGTGCAGACGCAGCTGTTTGATGTCGACGCCGTCGATGCGCACGGTCCCCGACGTGGGGTCAAAGAAGCGATAGACGAGGCCGGCAATGGTGCTCTTGCCGGCACCGCTGCGGCCCACCAGGGCCACGGTCTCGCCGGGCTTGATGGTGAGGTCGAAGCCGTCGAGGACGGTGACGTCGTCGCGGGCCGGGTAGCGAAAGGTCACACCTTCCAGTGCCACCGCGCCGACGAGGGGGCCCGAGGTCGGCAGCGGCGTCGGCTGTTCGGGGTCACGAATCTCGGGAACGCGATCGAGAATCTCAAACAAGCGCAGGGTCGCGCCGGCACCGGCCTGCAGGGATCCCCACAGGTTGGCGAGGCCGCCAAGGGCAAAGGCCACCATCGTGGTGTAGAGCAGGAAGGCCGTGAGGTCCCCCGGCGTCAAGGTGCCGGCGATGATTTGTCGGCCCCCGAGCCACAGCATGGCGGCCGTCGCCAACCAACCGGCGAAGCTCATGGTGGCGATGAACAACCCCCGCCACGACGACAACGTTACCGCCGCGCCGAAGAACTCCTGGACCTTGTTGGCATAGACGTCGGCCTCGGTGTTCTCACGACGGAAGGCCTGCACGGTGGCGATGGCGCCGACGGTTTCCTGGACCTGGGCCGAGGCCTCGGCCAGCCGGTCCTGCACCCCCGACGACATCTTGCGGATGCGCTTGCCGAAGGTGAAGCCGACCACCAACACCGGCGGCACGATGCACAGCATGAGCAGCGTCATCTGCCAGCTCTGCAGCAGCAGCATCACCATCCCGCCCACCAGCATCACCACCTCACGCATGGCGATCGACAGCTCGCTGCCGACGATGTTCTGGATGGTGGCGGTATCGGCGGCCAAACGGCCCGTGAGTTCCCCCGACGGCCGTTCATGGAAGAAGCCCTGGGGCTGGGAAATCAGGCGGGCATAGACCCGGCTGCGCAGGTCGGCGACGACGCGCTCCCCCAACCAGCTCATCAGATAGTGCCTCCACCAGGTCAGCAGCGCGCTCACCAGGAAGACGCCGACGATGCCCAGCGCCATCAGGTCGAGGGTTTCCGGGGTCGTGTTGGCGAACCCCTTGTCGATGGCGGCCCGGGCGGCCTGGGGGTAGATGAGGTTCAAGCCACTGCCGACGAGCAGCACCACCGTCGCCGTCACAAAGCGCCCCCGGTGTGGCTTGAGCATCGGCAGCAACCGCAACAGCACCGACACCTCCCGGCTCTTGTGCTTGTCGGCGTCTTCGCGTCTGCCCATCGCTGCTCCCGTACGTTTTCGGCGTCTCTGCGCCCGGCCACGTGTGTGCGAACGGTTCGCCAGCACCCATGGACCGTATGGGGCGCTGTGGTACGCGATGGTAGTGACCTCGACCACTCTGACCAGTTCCCCCTCCCGTTGGTGGCAGATCCCCCGGGCCACCGAAGCCGTCGCCGGATGGCACGTGTCGCCCCTCGTCGACGTCGTGGCCTACCACTTCAGCTGGTTGTTCATCCTGGTGCCCCTGGCCCTTGCCGGCGAGACCCACCCGACGGACTACCTCGCCCTGTGGGCCATCGGCATCACCACGAGCTTCGTGCATCGCCATGTCACGATGCCCTACGTCTACCTCGACGAGGGCGTCTTTCAGGCCCACAAACCCCGCTTCACGCTGATCCCGGGGGTGCTGTTGGCAGGCTTCATCGCCTCCGTTGCCTTGCAGCAATGGGCCGCACCGGCGCGTTTCTTCACGCCCCTCGACGTCGCCGTGGCCGTCGTGGCCGTCGGCATCGTCGTCGCCGTCTGGTGGCGCGACCGGCACGCAGAAACCATCAGCAATCGAACCCTCCTCGTCGCTGGCGCACCGTTTGTCGTCGCCGTCGTCGCTGGCGGCGTGTTGCTGCCTGGCCACCACGACGCCTTTCTTGGCATCGTGACCGCCAGTGTCCTGGCGGCCGCGATCATGGTTCTGCGTGGCCCCACGCGTGTCGCCGCCGTCGTCGTCGTCGTCGCCGCCGTCGGCCTGCACCTCGGTGGCCAATCCCTCAACGCCAGGACCTGGCGCACCAATGCCCTGGTGGGCGCTGCCGCCATGGTCGCGGCGCTGTGGAACGTCTGGCACACGCCGGCCCAGAAGGTGGGCATCCTGCGGGTCTACAACGCCAAATCCACCGCCCCCGTCGACAAAAAGGTGCCCCTGTGGGTCGATCGCCTGCTGGTGTTCGGGTGGTTTCCGTTCCTGGCCGCCCTCCTCGTTGATCGCGAGCGGGACACCATCTTGCAGCAGGGCAAGGTCGTGAAGATGTACCTCGGCCCCATCGTCGACGGCATCGCCGCCGCCTCACCGGTGCTCTATCCGCTCGGCATCCTGGGCATCGTGGTCTCCATCGCCACGTTTCTGTTTTACGAACATCGGGCCACGGGCCTGCGCAACGTCCCCCGCCTGAGCATGGCCGCAGGCATCACCCTGCTGTCGGCGAGCTTCCTCGTGGCATCGCCGCTGAAGTGCTACGTCGCGTACGGCTTCTCCCACGCCATCGAATACATCGTGTTCGTCTGGGCCTTCCAGCGTCGTCGCTACGCGGTGCCCCTGTCGCCGCCTCCCCTGCTACAGACCCTGTTGCAGCGAGGGGCGCTGTTCTACGGCCTCTTCATCGGCGTCATCGCCATGGCCTATTTTGTGAGCGAATTCGGCAGGCCCCTGGGCCTGTACACCGAGCCCATCCGGCTGTTCGGGCTGCGGAGTGGCCTGGTGATCTACGTCTGGGCCATCTGGCATTCCTTCGCCCATTTCTACTTCGACGGCTTCTTGTGGAAGATGCGGCCGGCGGTCAGGGCGGCGTTGTAGGGCCGTGGCGGCACAGGAGATCCGACGGCCGTCGGCAAAACTTCCGATCCGGGCACCAGTCGGCGATGCTGGGCCGCTATGGCGGATGACGACGCGAGCAAGGGTGGTACAGAGGCTCGGGTGCATCTCCGGGCCCCCATCGAACTGAAGGTTGAGTACAAAAAGCTCAACACCTTCATTGCTGACTACACGAAGAACATCAGCAAGGGCGGCACCTTCATCAAGACCGACCGGCCCTTGAAGATCGGCACCGAGTTCGTCTTCAAGCTCTACGTGCCGGCGCGCCCCGATCCCTTCACCCTGCGGGGCAGCGTGGCCTGGATCCACAGCGCCGACACGCCGCCGCCGCCGTCCATCCAGCCCGTCCCCGAACGGGGCATGGGCATCCGGTTTCTCTACACCGACGACAGCCAGAAGCGGGCCTTCGAAGTCGTCGTCGAGGACCTCATCAAGGAGTCCCTCGGGGACATCGTCTTCCGCAAGCTCATGGAGCGGACCAAGTAGGCCCCGGCTGAGCCGCCAGATCCCTGATCGACTGACCATCTGATCAGCGCCCCGCAATGCGCTATGCCAGCGACATGAGCACTGGCAGCGACCCCACCACCCGCGGCGAACACAGCCAAACCGAACGCGCCCAATTCGCCGTCGAGCAAGACCGGCGCATCGGTGTGCGCAAGGCGGACCGGCCGTTTCGCATCGTGTCCGACTACGTCCCCAGCGGCGACCAGCCCCAGGCCATCGAGAAGCTCACCGAAGGCCTTGAGCGGGGCCTCGCCCAGCAGGTTCTCCTCGGCGTCACCGGCTCGGGCAAGACCTTCACGGTGGCCAACGTCATTGCCCGGGTGAACCGGCCGACGTTGCTGTTGGCCCACAACAAGACCCTGGCCGCCCAGCTCTATCAGGAGCTCAAGTCGTTCTTCCCAGACAACGCCGTCGAGTACTTCGTCAGCTACTACGACTACTACCAGCCCGAGGCCTACGTCCCGTCGTCAGACACCTTCATCGAGAAGGACAGTCTCATCAACGAGACCATCGACCGCATGCGCCACTCGGCGACCAAGGCGATCCTCGAACGCAACGACGTCATCATCGTCGCCTCGGTCAGCTGCATCTACGGCATCGGCAGCCGCGAGAGCTACAAGGAGATGACGGCCTACGTCGAAGTCGGTCGCAAGCTGGGTCGCGACGCCTTCTTGCGCCAGCTCGTCGAGAGCCAATTCGAACGCAACGACGTCTCCTTCGCCCGCGGCACCTTCCGGGTCCGCGGCGACATCGTCGAGGTCTTCCCCGCCCACGAGGAGGAGGTGGCGCTGCGCATCTCGTTCTTCGGCGACGAGGTCGAGAAGATCCAGCTTGTCGACCCCTTGCGTGGCCGCGTCGTCGGCGAGGTCAACGAGGTCACCATCTGGCCGGCCTCCCACTACGCCACCAACGCCGAACGTCGCAAGCGCGCCAACGACGCCATCCGCCTGGAGCTCCTCGAACGGCTCCAGTATTTGCGGCAGAACAACCTGTTGCTCGAAGCCCAGCGCCTGGAGCAGCGGACGCTGTTTGACCTCGAGATGCTCGAGGCCACCGGCAGCTGCAAGGGCATCGAGAACTACTCGCGCCACCTCACGGGCCGCGGTGCCGGCGAACCAGCGCCGACGCTGCTCGACTATTTTCCCCGCGACTTCCTGATGGTCATCGACGAGAGCCACCAGAGCATTCCCCAGGTGCGGGGCATGTACTTCGGCGACCGCAGCCGCAAGGAGACCCTGGTGCGCTACGGCTTCCGGATGCCGTCGGCGATGGACAACCGGCCCCTCAAATTTGAGGAGTTCGAAACCCACATCCACCAATGCATCAACGTGTCGGCGACACCCGCGGACTACGAGGTCACCAAGAGCGAGGGCGTGATCGTCGAGCAGCTGATCCGCCCGACGGGGCTGCTCGATCCGATCATCGACATCCGCCCGGTGGCAAGCCAGGTCGACGACACCATCGCCGAGATCAGGGAGACGGTGAAGAAGGGGTGGCGCGTCCTCGTGACGACGTTGACCAAGCGCATGTCGGAAGACCTGACGGAGTACCTGGCCGAAATCGGCATCAAGGCCAGGTACCTGCACTCAGACATCGACACCCTCGAACGCATCGAGATCCTGGCCGCCCTGCGCCGGGGCGAATACGACGTGCTGGTGGGCATCAACCTGCTGCGCGAGGGCCTCGACCTTCCCGAGGTGGCCCTGGTCTGCATTCTCGACGCCGACAAAGAAGGCTTCTTGCGGGCAACCACCGGCCTCATCCAGACCATGGGCCGCGCCGCGCGAAACGCCGAGGGCCGCGTCATCCTCTACGCCGACCGCATGACCGACTCCATCAAGGCCGCCGTCGGCGAGACCACCCGCCGTCGCGTCATTCAGGAGGCCTACAATACCGAGCACGGCATCACGCCGACGACGATCGTCAAGCCGATGCGCGAACTGGCCCCCGAGGTCGCCTACGCCGAAGCGGATTTCCTCGACGTCAGCGCCATGGCCAGCACCGGCGAGACCCACCCCGGCGCCAAAAAGACCCGCAGCAAGGCCAAGGGCAAGAAGGGCTGGGCCACCGTTCCCCCCGAAATGGAGGACGACGTCGAGGGCAGCGAGGTGCCGTCCCTCCTTGACCAGCTCCGGCGCCAGATGCGCGAAGCGGCCATGTCCCTTGAGTTCGAAAAAGCGGCTGCCCTCCGCGACCGGGTGCGCGCCCTCGAGAAGAAGGTGCTTCTCTAGGTGGTTCCTGGGGCGCAGCCCGTTGGGACGCCGTACCGTGACGTCGGCTGTTGCCCGGTGTAGGCGGCGCTCCCACTCTTCCCACCATGTGGGAGAGGCGACGCTTGCGCCAAACCGTGATGGCGGGCACCGTTGCCCTCGATGATGCTGTGGGCGGCCACCCTGACGTTGATGCTGTCGGCCCAGACCGACCCCGGTGATCCGGGCGAAACCCTGCGAGACACGCCGGCAGCAAACGCGACGACGGCGACGACCACCACCACCAGCGACGACCTCGCCGTCGAAGCCCGCGACACCGCGATCCTGCAACGGATTGAAGGCCAGCTGTCGGTGGGGGTCGACCTCGACGACAGCGACCGGGCGTCGTTGCTGCGGTTGATCGACAGCCCGTCACCCCGGGCGCGGGCCCTCGCTGCTGCCGTCCTTCCCTGGCTTGACCCGGCCGTGGCAGCACCGCCCCTGGTGCGGGCCTGCCGCGACGCTGACCCCCGGGTGCGCGCCACCGCCGGCCAATCCCTCGTCGCTCTGGCCCGTCGCCTGGGGGACGCCGAACGGGAAACCGCCGTTGCTGCCGCCCTCGGGCTGATGGACGACCCCGTCGACGAAGTCGCCTGCGCTGGCGCCGAGGTGCTTGGGGCTTTGCGCCCGCCGGGCATCACCGATGCCTTCGAGGCCCGCGCCGCCACCGCCAACGACGTCCGCTACGGCTGCTTCGTGCGCTTTGGCGGACTGCCGGTGCGCTCGGTGAAGCTGCCCCCCCTGCCCGACCGGCCTGTCGAGGTCGACGACCCAGCCCTCACCCCGCCGTCTGTGCCTGCTGCCCTGCCGGCCGAACATCAGCCTCGATGGATCTTCATCGCCACCGCCGCCAGCAGCGGGTTGCTCATCGGCGGCGCCTTGCCTTCAGCCCTGGCCCCGGCCCGCGACGTCCTCGTCTACGACGATGCCTTTACCCGCTTGTCTCGACAGGACGTGTCGTTTCTCAGCCAGGCGGGGGTGGCCCTCGCCTCCGGTGCGGCGGCCGGTGGGGCGGCCTGGCTGCTGGATGAGCAGTTGGCGCTGACGCCGCCAGAGCAGATCGCGGTGTTCGGTGGTGCTGGCAGCGCGGCCGTCCTTGGCGCCTCCCTGGGCTTCATCCTCGACGTGAAAGGGGGCGGGCCGGCCTGGATCCTGGCCGGGTCCACCGCCGCCGGCCTGGTCGGCGCCACCGCCTTGACGGCGTTCACCGACGTCAGCGCCGACGACAATGCCTTGATGATGGCCGTCGCGGGCATGGGTGGGCTGGCTGGAGGCCTGGGGGTCTTTGCCGCCGTCCCCGTCGCTCTGGAGGACGTGGGTGGCGTCGGTCGCACGGACTTCGGACTTGGGACAGCCCTGGGCGCTGCCGGCGCTGCAACGCTCGTCACCCTCGCGATGAGCCCCGTCGTCGAAGTACCGGCGGCCCGATCGGCGGCGGTTGGCGTCGGTGGCTTTCTGGGCGCGGGTCTCGTCGGCGGCATCGCCTTCGCCGTGGTACCTGCCGACCTCGACACCGGCAGCCGCCTGGCCGCGGGCGCCGGCCTCGCTGGCCAGGTCCTCGGCATGGCGTCGGCGCTGTTCATCCCCGATGCCTGGCTTGGCCTTGACGACGACGCCGTCGTGGACGACCGCCAGGCCCCTGGCCCTGAGCCCAAGCCCTGAGGTTCGCGTGTCGAAGGATGTGACCGACAAGCCCCGCGTGCTCATCGTCGAAGACGACAACGCCATCGCCGCTGGCCTGCGCCTGAACCTGCGCCACGAGGGCTACGTCGTCATGGTCGAGGCCGACGGCGAACTGGGCCTCAAACGGGCCCTCGAGGAGGTCCCCGACCTGATCATCCTCGACGTCATGCTGCCCACCATGAACGGCTTCGAGGTCCTGCGGGAGCTGCGTCGCCGCGGCAACACCGGCGGCATCATCATGCTGACAGCCAAGGGTCTCGAAGAGGACAAAGTCCTCGGCCTCGACCTCGGCGCCGACGACTATGTGCAGAAGCCCTTTGGCCTGTCGGAGCTCATTGCCCGGGTGAACGCCGTGCTGCGGCGGCGGGCGGCCCTCAAACCGTCCCTGGTGGCATTTGACGACGTCGTGGTGGACCGGCGGGCCCGCTCGGTCACCCGCGCCGGCGAGGTGGTCGCCCTGTCTCCCCGCGAGATGTCCCTGTTGCTCTTTTTCGTCGACCATCCGGGCCGGGCCCACAGCCGGGACCAGCTCCTCGAGGGCGCCTGGGGCCTCGACTATGAGGGTACCGAGCGGACCGTCGACAATTTCGTCGTCTCCCTCCGCAAGAAGCTGGAACACAACCCCGACGAGCCGGCCCATTTCGTCACCGTCCGCGGGGTCGGCTACCGCTTCGATCTGGTGGCGACGACGACGACGTGACGGGCACCGTGTCCCCGGCGTGGTGTGGTCCTTCGGATCGTGCGGGCTGGAGTGGCCGGGTCGGGGGCGGTCGGGGCGGTCAGGGGCAGACAGGCGAGCGAAAGGGTGTCAGAACCCTCCTCGTGAGTGAGTCATTGCCTCCGCCCGCCGCCAACAACGACACCGTCGTCGACACGCGCCCCATGCGCGACCCCTCGCAGCTGCGCATGCCGCCGCCTTCGGGGAGGACTGACGACGACGTCATCTGTGTCCGCCTGCGGGGCATTGCCGGTGGCGTGCTGCTGCCGGCCGATGGCGACGACGGCAGTTCCGGTTTGCAGGTGGGCGACGGGCTGCCTGGCGAGATCGAGCTGCTCCTGGGTCAGGCCAAGCCCCAGGAGGCCCTGGCGCGACTGCAACAGCCCCACACGTTGTCTGATGCTGAGGCCCAGACCCTGCGGGCCCGCGCCTACCTGATGGATGGCCGCGTCGACGAGGCCCGCGCCGCCCTCGGCGACCGGGACCGCCCCGACGTCGCCCTCGGTGACGCCGCCCTCTCCCTCGCCGAGGGGGACCTTGAGCGCGCGGAGCGCCGCATCCTCGAAGCCAGCACCAAAGCCCCCCGCGCCGTGGGCCCCGTCTACCTGCAGTCCCTGGTGCGGGTTTCCCGCGGCGACATGCAACATGGGGCCGAGCTCCTCAGCGCCGTGGCCCGTGCCATGCCGTCCCACGCCGTCGCCCGCTTCCAGCTCGGCCAGATCTTGTTTGCCCAGGGCGACCCGGCCCGGGCCGGCACGCTCTACGAGATGGCCTGGGACCTCCAGCCCACCTTCGTCAGCCCCCCCCTCGCCCTCTGCGACATGCTCGTCGAGAGCCGCCAATACAGCGAAGCCCTGGGGATTCTGGAGCGCGTGTGCCAGGCGTCGCCGACGGCGTTGCCCCCTCGCCAGCTCCAGCTGCGCATCCTCCTTGAGCTTGGTGAGCGCGACGCCGCCCTCGACCTCGGCCGTCGCCTGCACGAGCAGGTGCCCCACGACCACGACACCACCCTGCTCTACGCCGACGCCCTCATCGACGCCGACCGCGGCGCCGACGCCGCCACCGTCCTCGCTGAACTCATGGACCTGCCCGGCGTTGACGCCACCCAGGCCGTGCGTTCCCAGCGCCTGCAGTCGCGCATTGCCCTTGGCCAGCGTCGCGTCGACGACGCCCTCGACCTCCTGCGCACCGCGGCCCGTTCGGCACCGCCTGCATTGGTCGGTGAGGTTGCCCTTGAGCTCGTGCACGTGGGCATCGCCCAACAGCGCATGGAAGACGCCGACCTCGGCCTGTCGCTCTTGACCCGCAGCAGCGACGTGTCGTCGTTGGTGTCGGGGGCCTTGCTGGCCCGGCAGCACCAGCTGTCGTCGCGGGCCCGGGCCCTGGCCCAGCGCGCCAAAGAGCTTGTGCCCGGCACACCGGCCGCGGCCCAACTCGAAGGCTTCATCGCCGCGCTGCCATGAGCTCTGCGAAGACCACGGCCATGGCCACGCGCGCCATCCACCTGACCTTGTCGCCGCTGCTGGGCGGCGCCCAGGCCCGCGCCAGAGACCGTCACACCATCGACGTCATCGGCGTCCCCGGCCTGGTGCTGATGGAGCACGCCGGTCGGGCCGTGGCTGACGTCGTCATGAACACCCTCGAGGCCCGCGCTGCCGGTCTGGCCTCCGGGCACGGTGCCGTGGTCGTTGTGTGCGGCGCCGGCAACAACGGCGGCGATGGCTACGTCTGCGCCCGCCACCTCTTGAGCCGTGGCGTCGACGTCACCGTCAACTCCACCGTCGACCCCGCCACCCTCAAGGGCGACGCGGCCACGGCAGCCACGTTGTTTGCGGCGGCGGCGCGCCACCTCGGCCACCCCGGCGTGACGGTGGGCGATGTGCCCGCCCGGGTGTCCCAGGCGACGCCAACCGTGATTGTCGACGCGCTGTTTGGCATTGGTCTGTCGCGCCCCCTCGACGAAGCCAGCACCGCCGTCGTCGTCGCCATCGAAACCGTGCGATCCCGCGGGGCCAGCGTGGTCGCCATCGACGTCCCCTCGGGCCTGCCCGCCGACGGCCAACAGCCTGAGGGCGCTTGCGTCGGCGCCGACGTCACCGTCACCTTTGGCGGCCACAAGATCGCCCACCACAGTGAAAGCGGGCGCGCCCGCTGCGGCACCGTCATCGACGTCGACATCGGCTTCCTGCCCCCGGCCGACGAAGTCCTCGCCGTGTGGCGGCTGCTGGACGTCGCCCTGCCTCCGGCCGATCCCACCGCCCATAAGGGGCGCTTCGGCCACACCGGCGTCGTCGCCGGCAGCGTCGGCATGGGCGGGGCGGCGACGCTTTCGGCCACGGCGGCCCTGCGGGCCGGTGCGGGCATGGTCACCTTGATCGGCGACGTCGACGTGGCGCGCCCCGTCGAGCTGATGGCGCAGTCGACGACCTCGATCGAGGCCACGGGCCTTGATGCCCTCGTGGTTGGCCCCGGGCTGCGGTCCGGCAGCAGCAAGGACGACCACGACGACGACGGCGCCGCTGGTGTCGCCGCGCTGGTCCGTCGCCTGCGGGCCCAGGCTGACGGGTTCGATGCCCGCCTGTGGACGGTGGCCGACGCCGGCGCCCTCGACGTCCTCGCCAAAGGCGACGCCGACGTCTGGACCCCCCATCCCGGCGAGGCCGCCCGCGTCTTGCAGACCACGGTCGCCGCCGTGCAGGCTGATCGCCTGGCTGCCGCCCGCGCCCTCGTCGACGTCCTCGGCGGCGTCGTCGTGCTGAAGGGCCATGCCCCCATCGTGGCTTCGGCGACCCGCCTGGTGATCATCCCCGGCGACGCCCCGGCGTTGGCGGTGGCCGGCAGCGGCGACGTCCTCGCTGGCGTGATTGGCGCCGGCCTTGGTGGCGCCTTTGGACCAGGCACCGTCGAGTCCGTCGTCATCGCCGCGGTCTGGCTGCACCAACAAGCGGGGCGCGGCGAAGCCCGGGGATTGTTGGCGTCGGAGCTCGCGGGCCGGGTCCGAGGCGCCGTCGAGGCCTGCCGTGGGGTCTGAGGCACCAGGCCCCCTGCAGGCACCGGCAACCCGACAGTTCGAAGCCACGACGTCGTCGGCGAAGCAGACCATGGCGTTTGCCGCCGACCTCGCCGGCCGGCTCAAGGCACCGCTGCTGTTGGCCCTGCACGGCCCCCTTGGCGCGGGCAAGACCACGTTTGTCCGCGGCTTCGTCGCCGGTCTCGTCGGCAACACGGGCATCGTGGTGCAAAGCCCGACCTATGCCCTGATGCGGCGCTACGAGACCGTGCCCCCCGTGCACCACCTCGATCTCTATCGCCTTCACGAGACCGGAGCCGATCCCCTCGACAGCCTCGAGGCCCTTGGTGTTCTCGACGTGATCGACGAGGGCTTCTCGTTGGTGGAATGGCCGGGGGAAGCCGCCTGGCCCGTGGCCTCGGGCACCGTCGAGATCACGGCGTTGTCGCCGCGACGACGTCAGCTGCGGGTGACTGTGCCGGTGGATCACCTGCGTGATCACCTTCGTGCTTGACTCACCGACACTTCCTGTTACATCTCCACCACACCCGGCGCGGGGTGGAGCAGTTGGTAGCTCATCGGGCTCATAACCCGAAGGTCGTTGGTTCAAGTCCAACCCCCGCAACCAGAAGTGACGACGACAGCCTGGCTCACGCCAGGCTGTTTTCGTTTCGGGCTTCGAACAGCCTGCTGTGGGCACACCTCGAAGCAGCAGGCCCTCGCGGCGACGCCCACGACGACGATCCCGGCGATTGCTGCTACAACGGCGCCGTGTCGCCCGTGCCCAATCCGCTGCAGGCCCGTTGGTGGCGTGCCACCGCTGTGGCCGCCAGCTGCGCCGCTGTCGTCGTCGCCGTGGTCTTTGGCCTGCCCGTGCTGTTCGGGCTTGAACCCTTCGGGCTCGACAGCACCCGCGCTGATGTCTCCCAACTCTGCGCCATGCAGCAAGCGCTGGCGTCGGGGTCGGTGTGGCTGTCGCCGTTGCTCGGAGGCGGCAGCGCCCTGGCGGCCGACGCGAACCTCAGCGTGTTCTATCCGCCCCGTTGGCTGGCCTGGCTCATGGCACCGGGGAGCGCGCGGGCCCTCGATTTTGCCCTCCACCTGGCGTTCGGGGCCGGGGGCGTGGTCCTGCTGGCGCGGACCTTTCGGGCCCGCCCCGCAGCGGCCGCCATCATGGGGGTCGCCTGGGCCTTCCTGGGCCCGGTGGTGGACCTCGCCTTGCACACCGGCGTCTTTGTCGCCGGGGCCGCCTGGGGGGCCTGGATTTGGGCCCTGGGCCGCCTGGTTCGACACCCGCGCTTCGCCCGGCTGGCACCCGTGTTGGCGGTGGCCGTCGCCCTGGCGCAGCTGGCAGGGGATTCCCAGGCCTTGGCGGTGGCCTGCCTGGTGGTGGCTGGTGAGAGTTTCGCCCACCTTGTGCGACATCGACGACGGGGGATGGCCTCGTTTGGGAGGGTGGCCGCCGCCGGCGTCATCGGCGCCCTTGCGGGCTTTGTGCAGACGGCCCTGATGCTTGGTGAGCTGTCCTTGTCGCGGCGAGCGGGAGGCTTTGCCATCGACGAAGCCCTGGCCGGCTCGATGAAGGGCGAAGCCGCGGGACTGCTGCTGCCCGGGCTGTCTGACGTCGTCGTCAATGGCGCCGCCTGGCTGCAGCACGGGGGCGACGGCGGCTGGCTTTCCGGGTGGTACCTGTCTGCGGGCCTGGTTGCCCTGGCCGTGGCAGGCTGCGGCGCCCGAACCCGCTCGGCGGTCGTCGTCGCCGTGGTCCTGCTGGTGTTGTCCCTCGGCACGTCGACGCCGCTGGCCCCCCTGCTCATGCAGTTGGTCCCCGGCGCGTCGCAGCTTCGCTATCCCGCCAAGCTCCTCCCGCTGGTGTGCACCGCCGTCGCCGTTCTCGCTGCCGTCGGCCTGACCCGTCCTCGACGTGGCCAGCTGGTGGGGGTCGCTGTGGCGGGGCTGCTGATGTCGCTGTCGGCGGTGGTCGTCGTCGGTGTTGCCGGCCCGGCCTGGACTGCAGCGGTTTGGCCCATGGTGCTGCGGGGGGCGATGGTGCTTGGCACCGTCGTCGTCTTCGCCGACGGCACCCGCCTGACCGGCAGCCTGCCCCGTGCCCGCCGCCGCGCTGTGGTCGGCGCCGTGATCGTCCTCGACGTCGCCGCCGCCGCCGCCGCCTTCGCGCCTTATGGCCCGCCGATTCTTTCCCTGCCGTCGCTGATTGATGACGTCGCGGGCCCCGGGCAGACCAGTGACGACGTCGTGCTCTGTGTGCCGCCGTCGGTGGCCGGGCTGTCGTTGCCGAGTGGCGTCAGCCGCGACTTCGACCTCGTCGCCGGGTGGCGCGCCTATGGCGTACCGGGCCTTGGAGCCTGTGACGGCGTCGCCACAGCCCCCGCCTACCAGACCCTGCAGACGGCAATGTCGACGGAGTTCGAGGTCGCCCTCGACGACGTCCCCGCTGCCGCCCGCGCCCTGGGCTGCACCCACCAGCTCGCCATCCAGCCGCGGCCCTGGCTCAGCCATCAAGCAGACGCCGACATCGACGCGGTCGCCAACGCCGCCCCCGGCCGGCCACGGCTGTACCGGCTGAACCATCCCCTGCCCCTGGTGTCTGTCCCCACCCGCCCCCGCTCCTGTGGCGACGAGGACTGCACCCTGCAGGCCCTGTTCGCGGCGATGCCCGACGACGACATCGCGGCCGTCATTGACGATCCCCGCCGCCAGCTGGGGGCTCGTCCCCCACTGCCCGCCAGCACCTGGCCGTCGGTCCCGACCCTCGTGCGGACCTCAGCGACGAGCTTGACCCTTGGCTTTGGCGGCGCCGTCGGTGGCGCCGTCGGTAGCGCCGTCGGTAGCGGAAATGGCGGCGTCGTCGTCGTCCGCCAGCCATACCTGGGGGGATGGCGCGCCTGGCAGGATGACCAGGCCTTGCCCGTGGTGCGGGCCGCCGGACACCTGCTGGCCGTGGTCGTCGACGACGCCAGCCGTGGTCCCGTTGAATTTCTGTATGAGCCGCCTGGCCTGATGGTGGGCGCGGGCATCAGCAGCGTCGGGGTGGTCGGCCTCGTCGCGTTGATGGGCCTCATGCTCCGACGACGACGACCACGCTGAGACGGGCGCGACAACGTCCACCATGGCTCAGCCTGGTGCAGGCCCCGCCGCGTCGGCGCGATTGCCTCCGCCGGTTCTGGCCCGGCGGAGCGACGTCAGGGCACGGTCAAAGACGACGGCGATGGTGTCGCCGTGGCCCAGTTCTGTGACCCCCGCCGACGCCGTCACCGTCAGCCTGGCCGACGGGGTCTTGATGGTCGTGCATTGAATGCGCAGCAGGGCGCGCTCGGCCTGGCGAAGGCCTTCGGAGCGGGACGTCCCGCGCATGAGAACACCGAATTCGCCGCCATCATGGCGGGCCACCACCGCGATGCGCCGCGGAAACGACAAGGCCAGGGCGTTGGCCACTTCCTGCAGGACGGCGTTGCCGACATCGTTGCCGCGGAACCCCTTGATCGCGGCGAACTCGTCGACCTCAAACATGATCACCGTCGCCGGCGCTTCGCCACCGCCGAGGCCCGCGAGGGCTTCGACGACCTGCAGGTCAAAGCCTCGACGGTTCATGAGGTCCGTAAGGCTGTCGGTGGTGCTCCGCTCCTCGGCGTCTTGCAGGCGCCCCTGCAGCTGCTCGGCGTGGGCCTTGAGTTCGTGCAGGCGGCTGGTCCAGACCCGCTCCCGCTCGTCGAGGACGGCGTTGACCGCCAGCACGGCTTCCAGCGCGCAGCGTCTCACTTCGTCGGCGGAGCGCTCTTCAGCGGCCAGCTTCAAGCGAGCGAGTTCGTCGCGGGCCAGCCCGTCATTCATGCGATCGTCGACGACGGCCACGTCGAGGGTGCGGCTGACGGAGCCGACGGCCTCGCGCAGCTGGTCCATGCGCTGCGTGGTTCGCTCCCGCCGGCCCTCCAGGACACTGCGCAGGAGTGCCCGGGCACCGGCCCAGTCCCTCCCGTCGAGGACGAGGTCCAGGTCGTCGAGACCGCCCGGGTGGTCCGCCCCCTGGAGCAGGTGATCCCGCCAGCGTTTGAGGGTTCCGGCGTCGCCATCGTGGGCGGCGTCGCCGACGAACGGCGGGACGTCAGCAACGGCCTTCAACGCCGCGCCAACGGTGTCGATGGCTTCGGTGGCCAGCTCGGCGGACCTGTCAGATTTGTTGCGCCACCAAAACACGGTTGCCTCCCACGAGGAGCCAATGGTTCATCGGCGGGAATGGCCAGCGGTTGAGGGAAAACTCCAACCGATCGGATTGCTCTATGGAATCAAGCGTTTGGCGGCGGGGAGATCCCGATGGCGAACCGCGTCAGCGCAGCTCGCAGCGAATGCCGCGGGCATCGGTGGCATCGTCGACAGCCACAGCGACTGTGGCGCCGACGATGCTGGCACCAGCGCCGCGGACCATGAACGCCACACCAGTATCGACCACCAGGGCGCCGTCGAGGACACCAAGGACCGTCCCCAGCAGCAGCGACGGTACCCCCGTGCGCGGCCGGATGGCGTCGCCACCGCTGACGTCGGTGACGACGTGGCCGTGCACCACCAGGCGGACACGGGCGGATTGGCTCAAGAAGCCGTCAGTGGCCGGGGCCGGCACGGGGTCCACCCGCAGCAGCACGTCGACGCCGTCGGGAGCAAACAACCAGGCCCCCTTCGACAGGCGCAGGGTGCCCTTCACGTCAGCGTTCACGTCGAGATTCTGGTCCGCGCTCACGACGGAATGCCATCGGGGAAGGCCTTCTTCGACAGCGCGTAGCCGTCGAGCCACATGGCCATGGCCACCCGGCTCGGGGCCGTGGTGGCACCGTGACGGCGCAAGGCCGACAGGGTGTCCATGATGTCCTTCTCGCTGACGATGTAGGTGCCGCTGCTGCCGACGATGCCGTGGGCGTAGAACTCACCGGCGCCGAGGTAGAGGACGTTCTCGCCGCCAAACGCCGAGTTCTCCGCCGAGGCGTCGGGGTTTGTGTAGTAGTAGTGGGAGCCCGGCTGCAGGGGCATGGGCTTGTGCACGAGCTTTTTGACGTCGAGGAAGTCGTCGTCCTCGATGCTCCAGCGGAAAAACGCCAACTGCTTGGGCTCGCTGAACATCTCGTTGAACGCCTTGTCGCCGACGTGGTCGAGGATGGCCTTGTGGTAGATGACCATCATCGCCGTGGCGCATTCGAAGCCGTAGGCGCGGCCGTTGGTGAAGATGTCGCGCAGGGCGTCAGCGGGTTTGCCGATGCTGCCATCGGGCATGAACTTGCGAACCTGGATGCGGCCGCCAAAGCCCATGGTCCAGAGGTCCTTGTTGACCTTGTCGCCGTCGGTGCTCCCCGAGAACGAGGCCGCACCCGCCGCCAGGGCCTTGGCCGCGTGGACGACGTGGGCGCGGAAGGCGACCTCCTCGGTGCGCTTGACGCCGAGGGCGCCGTTGATCGTGCGGTTGCCGTCCTGCCGAACCAGCCGGTCCTTCTTGTCGAGGACGCCGGGGACGCCCTTGTCGACGATGGTGGCGGTGGGCCCGTAGAGCTCCTTGGCGACCCGCTCGGCGGTCTTCAGGTCTTGCAGGGGGGCGCGCAGCGGGGGCTTGGGCGTGATGACGGGCATGGCGAGGTGTAGCGCCGACCCGCTGGATCTGGCGCCGAAAGAGCACCAGTGTAACTGTTTGTTTTTACTCTACTTTTCCGCAATGCAGGACCACGCCAAAGACGCGCCCCACCCGATAGAGTCAGCGCTGCAGGAGTTCCCATGGTCGAAATCAAAGCCCGCCCGAACGTCGCCCAGACCGCCCAGACCGCCCCGGCCGGCGGCGGCATCGACCTTGGCCACATTCCCGAGGTCTCCCTCGCTGACGTGAACGCCTGCCTCAAGCGCAGCGGCGCCGCCCGCGCCGTCAACGACGACATCCGCAAGCACGTCCATGGCGGCACCCAGCTGTCCCGCCGGGACCTCGAGGGGATGCTCAAGCGGGCGGGCGTCGAGACCACCGACGTCAAGACCGTCCTCGCCTGGCACTGCAAGGAGAACCGCGCGGCCTTCAGCGAGGGGGCCCTGCAGCTCATGGCCACCATGGACTGGACCGACGTCGCCGCCGCCCACGTCGACGAACTGAAGCGCCAGAACAAGGAGCAGGTCCAGAGTCACCGCAGCTTCATCGAGGCCGACCACAAGTCCTTCGAGACCAAGCGCGGCGACGACTCCCAGAAACTCAAGAAGACCGCCGACGAGAAGTCCCGGCTGCAGCAAAAGACGCCCCTCGAGCTTGAGGCTGACTTCGCTGACGAGATCACCAAGAGCGGCCTGCAGCCCAGCAGCAAAGAAGCCTTCATGCTCCTCGCCCACCGCAAGCGCTTCGTCAGCAAAGACTGAGGTCTGGCCCGGCTGTCTTCGTCGTCGTCAGGTGTCAGGTGGCGGCTGACCGTTGGGGTCAGCCTTCGCTGACGGTGGCCCGCAACAGCCGGTCCCGCACGCCAATCCACGACTCGTCGTGGGGCACGTCGACCACCACCAGCCGCCCCGGCCGGGCCCGCTCGGCGCGATACAGGGCCGAGAACAGTTCGCGGGCGTAGCCGTCGCCATCGTCGGGCAGCACCGCCACAAATCCCCGCCGCACCGCGAGCCCCACCACATCGCGCTGGCGGGCGATGATCCCCGTGTCGTCGTCGCCCCACAGCGACGACAGCCACGACGCCGGCACCAGGGCGGCGCCACCCTCGGGGGCGTAGTGCTTGTGGCGCAAACCGGGGCTCGCGTCGGTGCCATGGGCCGCAAGGCCGGGGGCGCGGACGTCGAGGTCGGGCAAGACCCGCTTCAACTCCAGGACGCTCAAGGCCCCCGGGCGCAACAGGCGTGGCCGCTCGCCAGAGACGTCGACGACGCTGCTCTCGATGCCGCGGGCGCAGGGGCCGCCGTCGATGATGAGTTCGATACGGCCGGTCAGGGTCGCGGCAACGTCGGCAGCCGTGGTGGGCGACGGCCGCCCCGACAGGTTGGCCGACGGCGCCGCGAAGGGCTCGCCGAGGCCCTCGGCCAGCTGCCGGGCAAATGGATGGGCGGGGACCCGCACGGCCACTTTGGGCAGACCCGCCCGCACCACGTCGGGGACCACGGCGCTGGCGGTGCCCACGATGGTCAGGGGCCCGGGCCAGAAGCGGCGGGCCAGGGCCTCCGCCCGTCGACGAGCAGTGGCCTCCCCGGCGTCACGGAACGCGAACAGGGGCCAGGCGGCGCTCTCGTCGTGGACGTGGAGGATGACGGGGTTGTCCGCCGGTCGCCCCTTGGCGGCGTAGATATTCTGTACGGCCCGCACCGACAGCCCCCGCCCCGCCAGACCATAGACGGTTTCTGTGGGCACAGCGACGACGCCATCGCGAGCCATGACCTCCACAGCCGCCCGCAGACCAGCAGCGTCGGCGGCCATGGTGCGGGTCAGGTGGCGGTCGTCGCCTGGAACGTTCTTCACGTTCTCGTTCTTCACGTTCTCGTTCTTCACGTCGTTCACGTCGTTCACCCCACCGGTGTGACCAATCACCGCCCGCTCTGCCAGTGGGTGCCCACTGTCCCACTGGTGCCCATTGGTGGAGCGGACGCCCACTCTGCCAGTGGCTGCCCACGGTCCCACGTGGTGTGGCGCGCCCGCGCGACGTGACCGTGACGTGATTGTGCCGTTGTTGAGTCACCACAAAGACGTGCCAGTGACGATGTGCGGGGCGTGGTTTGCTATGACCGGCCATGACCGTCGCCTGGATTCTGGCCGCGGGCCTTGGCACCCGCCTGCGCCCCCTCACCGAACAACGCCCCAAGCCCCTCCTGGAGGTCTGCGGTCGGCCCCTCGTCGTGCACACCCTGCAATTGCTTGCCCGGGCCGGTGTCAGAGACGTGGCCCTCAACTCCCACTGGCTGCACCCGGCCATCCCCCGGGCCCTCGGTGACCATGTCGTCGTCGACGGCACCACCATGGCCCTGCACTTCACCTGGGAGCCCACGGTCCTTGGCACCGGTGGTGGCCTGTTTGGCTTGCGGACCATCCTGCCCGGCAATGGCGGGCGCGCCCTCATCGCCAACGCCGACGCGCTGATTGACCTCGACGTCCGGGCCCTGCTCGCCACCAACGACGATGCGTTGTCGACGCTGGTCCTCAAGAGCGTTGCCGACGTCGCCCGCTACGGGGCCATCGGCACCGACGACGATGACCGCATCGTCACCTTCGCCGGCCGCAGCAAGCCCCTGGGCGCCGTGGCCCGGGACCGCATGTTTTGCGGTTGGCATTGTGTGCACCCCCGCGCCCTCGACGTGCTGCCGAGGGTCACCGTCGACGACACCACGTTCCCGCCGACAGCCTCGGGCCTGGAAAGCTGCATCAACAAGGAGGGCTATCCCCGCTGGCTCAACGACGGTGCCCTCCTGCGTGGCGTCGACCACGCCGGCCTGTTCCTCGACGTCGGCACCCCCGAGCGCTTGTGGGAGGCCAATCGACTGCTGTTGACGGGTGAGGCGCAGCCGACGTCGCTGACGCCGTTTGCCCGCTTCAACGAGTTGCCAGGGCGGGTGTTCGTGCATCCCGGCGCCCGCATCGACCCCGCTGCCACGCTGGTGGGCCCCTGCCTCATCGACGACGGCGCCGTCGTCGAACGCGACGCTGTCATCGGCCCCATCGCCGTCATTGGCCGCGGCGTCACCGTGGCTCACGGGGTGCGCGTGACCCACAGCATCGTGCAATCCGCCTGGCAGTCGCCCCTTGCCGTCGACGTCGACGCCGACCACGTCCACGTCTTCGACAACGGCCTCGGCGGCCGCGTCGGCATCACGTGACGTTCAGCCGACGTTCAGTTGTCGTTGTCGGCGCGGAAGCGGACCGTGTAGTTGCCGCATTGGGGTGCTGAGCCGGGCGCCCACTCGACCCACACGGTGACGTCTTCGCTGTTGTCGCTGGTGTTGTTGCCGCGCCCCTGGAGACCGCCGCCCGGGCCCACGGGTCCGCTCCGCTGGTTCTCGCCGCCGCAGCCCGTGCCTGCGCCCGCGAAGCGCGCAAACAGGCGCATCCCCGCTGGCGCCGAGATGAGGTCGACGCGGGCACCATAGTCATCGTTCAAGAACTGCGACTGGTCGTTGGCCCGGTAGAAGAACAGATCGACGTCCTGCTCGTCGTGCAGGGTGCCCGTGAACGTCGTCGACCTTGGATTATCGCTGTCGTTCAAGGTGCCGATGTTCAAGCCACTGCAGACACCGTCGACGTCACGGCGGGTGCCGGCGCCGCCGGGGACGAGGTCTTCGCCGCATTCGCAGCCGTTGCCGAAGCCGTTGTCGGCGTCGTGGAAGCGGTTGATGCACGAGCCGATGCGGCATTCGCCGGTGCCACACGACGGGGTGCCGTTGCTGACGGGGCAGCCCTGCTCACAGGTGACGACGACGCCGCCCACCTGCAGGCGACCGATGCCCGCCTGACCCACGGGACCGTCGACGCCGTCGGTGCCCACGAGCACCACGGCGCTCTGGGTGCCGAGGGTGCTGGCCTCCATGACGACGGTGACGGGGACGGGAGGCTCGCCGGGGGAGAGCTTGATGGGGAGGTTTGGCACCTCGACAAAACGAATCTGGCTGGAGGAGCCAATCTCGAACGCGATGGTGCTGATGGTGAGTTCGCCAAAGCCCGTGTTGCTCAACAGGAACGAGCGCCCCTCGGTGGTCCAGCCCTGCACCACCGACCCGAAGTCGATGTTCAGCGGCGCCACCGAAAGTTGGGGCGCGTTGGCGAAGCCGCTGACGTCGACGGCGATGTCGGCCTCGGCGGGATCGTTGGTGGCAAAGACAAGGCGCCCCGCCAGGGGACCACCCGCCGTGGGTGACCAGGTGACGAGGACCGTGGTCTGCTCCAGGGGCGCCACTTCGATGGGGTCGGTACCGCCGAGGGTCACGCCAGCCCCGGACTCCACGCGGCCCTGCAGGGTCAGGGGCGCGCCGCCGTCGTTGCGAATGACGAGGGGAAGCGTCCGGGTGGTGCCGACGCGGATGGCCTGGAAATCGAGGCTGCGGACCTCGGGGGCGGCGTCGGGGTCGGCGACCGCCGTGCCGGCGACTTCGACGCGGATGGCGGGGGCGCCCCCGTCGTTGGTGAGGACCATGATGGCGCCCGTGAAGGTGCCCACGCTGTCCGGGCGGAAGTTGACGACGACGTCCTTGGCTTCGCCGGGGTTTGCGAACTGCACCCCCCAGGCCTCGGCCACGGGCTCGATGAAGACCGGCAAGGTACCGTCCTCGAGGGACACGGGCCCCACCGACAACACGCCGTCGCTGCCGGCGTTGTTGAACGACACCGCGCGCGAGGCGTAGCCGCCGACGGGAACGAAGCCAAAGTTCAGTCGCACGGTGTCGGCCACAGCGACAGCGTCGCCGAGGGCCCGGGTGGAGAGGGGCAGTTCGACGACCTCAAGAACCGCGTCGTCGAAGGCGACCTTGGCGTCGTGCCAATTCAACAGGACGTTCCCCTGGTCGGCGTTGCCGTCGCTGGGCACGTAGCGAACGAACAGCTCGAGGGGCGTGTCGGGGGTGATCTCGACGGCGGAGGCGGCGTCCACCGGCAGGGGACCGGCGGCGGTGCGGACGGTGAAGTCTGTCGAGGTGTCTACGCTCAAGCGAACCAGGGACAGCGAGATGGTGCCGCCACCGCGGTTCTCGACGACCATTCGACGTTCAAGATCGCAGCCGATGGTCACGCAGTCGAAGCCCAGGCCAAAGGGCGGGTCGACGAACAGCCGCGGGGGCTCAGCGTCCTCCTCGACGACCTTGCAGCTTGGTCCCTTGCAGCCGGGGGCAGCGATTTCGCTCGGACAGCCAGTGGCGAGGCCGCCGACGACGGCGACCAGACCAACAAGCAGGGGAACGGCGCGGTTGCTCACAGTGACTCCAGGGACTCCGGGCGTGGCCTGCCGAAGAAGCTTCACAACGTCACTGACACTGCAGAGCGGGACCGCCGACGCCGGCCGTCTCCGAGCAGAAGGCACCGTTGACGCGCTTCATGGTGGCCACGGTGGCGAAGTCGCCCTTTTCACCCAGGCGGGTCTGGGGCGACGCAACGACGACACCGTCCAGCGAGATGCGGGTGGTGACCGTGGTCGAAGCATGGTCGAAGCAGTTGTTGGCGATGGTGTCGGAGATGCTCGATGGGTCGACCGCGATGGGCACCCCGACGGCACCACCAAGGGCCCCCAGCAGCACGCTGCCGGCGATGCCGAGGATGTCCGACAGCAGGCCCGAGGGGATGTTGGCGCAGTCTTCGATGTAGGTGATGCCAACGTTGAAGCGCTGGCCCTGGCCGCCGGTGGGCCCAAGGCCGCGGACGACGACGCGCTCAGGCTCTTCAAAGGCCCCAAGCCCGATCCAGCTGGTCTGGCCAAGCTGGCCAAACTGGTTCCACTCGGCGCAGGAGTCGGCGAAGACGCCGGTGCCTGAAGGCCCGATGGCAAGGAACTGGGGCTTGGTGCAGGTCAGGCTGTTCTGGACGTTTTCGATGTTGAGGTCGACGTTGCGGAAGTCCGACCCGGCCCACGAGTTGTCGGCGTTGGTGAACTCCATCTCGACCTTGAGGGTCTGGTCCTGCACACCCGAACGGGCCCAGCCCACCAGGGCCACCGTCTTCAGCACGTCAGACGCTGGGTCGGTGTCGTTGGACGTGATGTTCAAGAAGGCCTCGAAGGGACGGGCCGGCGTGAAGGTGTTGGCGGGGTCGGACGCCTCGGAGGGGTTGAAGAACACCGAGAGGATGATGGCGCCGCCGGCCGCGATGGGCGGCACGAAGGCGGGCATGACGGTGAACTCGCCAGCGGCCGCGCCACCGCCAATGGCGGGGTTGATGGTCAGGGCGCTCTGCCCGTTGTTGCGGACCGTCACCTGCTGGAAGTCCACGCTGCCAACGAGGAGGGCGGCGGTGCCGACGTCGCCGTAGGTGAGCTGCTGGGTGGTGACCTCGATCTGGGGAGGCCCGAGGGAGCTGCCCGTCAACACCACCGAGACGCGCTGGTTGTCAGCCAGGCCACCGGGCCGCAGGACGAGCTCGTCCTCGAAGTCGCGGTTGTCGTCGGGGGTGAACGTGACGTCGACCTCGACGGTGGCGAGCGGATTGTCGGCGGAGAACGGGGGAATCAGCAGGGGATTTTCGGGGTCGATGGCGGCGACGGTGACAGGCTGGCCGCCCTGGCGCATGGCCGTGATGGTGAAGACGTCTTCACGATCGAGAAACAAGCGCTCCAGCTCAAGGGCGGCAGCGCCCGTCCCCTGGTTGGTGACCGTGATGGTCTCGGTGCGCGACCCACTGCCACCACCGGGGGTGAAGGGCACGAAGCCATAGGAGAGCTCGAGGGGCGACACCACCATGGCGGGAATGCCGTCGTAGTCGGCAAAGAGGCTGACACCGACCAGGCCGTCGTCGCCGGCGGTGGCGTCGTCGCCGCGGATGAGCAGGTCACCGATGGCCTCACCGGGCCGGGTGGGAGCGTAGGACACGGTGACGTCGAGGGTACGGCCCGGGGGCACGCGCTGGGGGAAGAACTCCGCCGAGCAGGGATCACAGGCGAAGTCGCTGCTGGTGTTCTGGGAGAAGCTGATGACCTGCAGCGTCAGGAGGCAATCGCCGACGTTGCCAACGGTGACGATCTGGTTTTGGGTCTGCCCGAGGGCCACCTGCTCAAAGGTCACGGCGGTGCTGCTCACCGTCATGATGGGGCGCTGGTCGGTCTGGCAGGCGAAGTCGTCGGCGTTCTCGCACTCGCCGAAGACGCAGATTTCGGATTCGCGGCAGTCGCCGTCGTTCTGACAGCCACCGTCGCTGCAGGCGCCGCCGACGCAGCGACCGCCATCGCATTGGCTGTCGACGGTGCAGGCCTCGCCAACGGGCCGCAGGGGATCGCCGGGCTTCTCGACGGAGATGAACTCGGTATCGCCGCAGCCGACGCCCAGCATCGCCAGGAGTCCCACCGCACCCAGCGTCAGCACCGTGTTGACCGGCGTCTTGACCGGCAGGCCCATCCACCGACTCGTGCCAAAGTTGCGCATGCTCACTCCGTCTGTCGTTGCAGTCGCCTGCGGCGGCGACCGCCCAAATCCGGTTATCGGTCAGTCAGCTGAAATCGTATCGCACCCGACCCATTCTCCGCTGCAAACGTCCAGATCTCGCGAACATGGAGGTGACATGTAGGTGCAGCGACCACCCTCAAGGGGTCGGGGTCGGAGGCGGCGCGGGTTCCGGGGGCGGGGCGGCGAAATCCTTCTCCATGGTGAAGGTGAGGGTGCCGTCGTCGCCGGCGCTGAAGTCGGCGCGGGTGATCTCGTGCACGATAGGGTCCATGCCCTTGGGCTTGACCACCAGCCGGTGGGGCGCGTCGACGTCGATGTTCTTGATTTTCTTGTTGCCGCTGCCCCGGCTTTTGCCGTCGAGGATGATGTCTTCGGGCGAAGGTCTGATCTTGACCATGACGTCGCCAAGGACCTGGTCCTTGCCGCTCATGGCGCGGCCCACCATCGAGGCGACCTCGCCACCGAAGGCGAGTCCGCCGACGACGATGGCCACCAGGAAGATGCCACCCGCGATCAGCAAGGTCCGCCGCCCCTGGCCGGGGGCCGTGCCCATGGATTTGGCGATGGCGAGGAGCTCGGCGTCGTTGCCGACGTTCTGGGACCAATCGAGGGCTTGGTTTTGGGCCAGCACCTGGGTGCGCGGTGCCGAGACCGGTTTGTCATGCTGCCCCGGCGATGGCGATGACGGCAGGGGCGCGGGGGTCGGCAGGGGCTCCGGAGGTCGCAGGGGGCTGTCGGCGAGGGAGATGACGAAGCTGTGGGGTGCGTCGAGAACCGCTGGCGGGCCCTTGGGCAACGGCATGGGCTGCGTCGACGGCGACCCTGCACCGGCACCCACGCGCTGGTCCAAAGCCGGCGACGGCAACACCGACGGCGACCGTCCTGGCGTCGTCTTCAACTCGCCGAGGGGCCCCCCATGGCCGATGGCCTCCGAAGCCGGTGGCTGGGTCTTTGGGGCCCGCAGGCCGGGGGCGTCGTCGATGGCCTGGAGTGCCCGGGCCAGGCCTGACGCCGTGACAGCCACACCACCCTTGGCCATGGCGACCCGCAGGGCCTCTTCGAACTCGCCTGCGCTCTGGTAGCGGTCCTCCAGCTTCGGGGCCAACGCCTTCATCACGACAACGTCCACTTCGGGCGGAATGGTCGGCGCCAGGCTGGATGGAGCCGGCACCGGGCCCGCCTCGTAGACCAGACGCATCTCGGCGACGTCCCACACGGGAAACAGCCGGCGCAGCGTCAGCAGCTCGAACAGCATGATGCCGACGCAGAACAGGTCGCTGCGCTGGTCGATGGGCTGGCCATACATCTGCTCCGGCGACATGTAGCCGGGCGTGCCCTTGATGACGCCGCTTTGGGTCTGGTGGCGCTTGGTGCTGGCGCGCGCGATGCCAAAATCGAGGATTTTGACCTCGCCACCCTTGGTGATGACGATGTTGCGGGGGTTGATGTCGCGGTGGACGAGTCCCAGGGGTTTGCCCGTCTGGGGGTCCGTGCGGGTGTGGGCGTAGGCCAGGCCCTCGGCGACTTCGGCGGCCACCCCGAGACAGTGGGCCCACGAGATGGGGACCTTCTTGCTGTGGGCGTCGCGCAACACGTCGAGGATGGTGCGCCCCTCAACGAATTCCATGGCGATGTAATAGCTGCCGTCGAGCTCGCCGAGTTCGTAGATGGGGACGATGTTGCCGTGGCTCAGGCTGACGGCGATCTTGGCCTCGTCGATGAGCATCTGCACGAACGACGGGTTCTGGGCGTATTTGGGCAAAATCCGCTTGACGACCATCTCCTTCTCGAAGCCCGAGGCGCCGAAGATCTTCGCGCGGTAGACCTCGGCCATGCCGCCGACGGCAATGAGGTTGGTCAGCAGGTATTTGCCGAACGGGGCCGGCAGCTTGAGAGAGGGAGTTTCCGACATCGGCGCGCACCGTAGCAGGTTCGTGGCGCCGTCCAGCCTTCTCCGGCGCTCCGACTGCCTCCCGCCAGGGCCAGTCTTCCCACAGGTGTGTCTGTTCCATACATTGCGCTCGCTTCCGGTGGCCCCACGGGTTCTGCCGACGTTTCTTCGGCGGGCACCGGAGACCTTCGGGCGATTCTTCGGCGGGCACCGGAGGCGTCGGGCGATTCATCGGCTGGCGCCGAAGACGTTTTTGGCGATTCTTCGGCTGGCGCCGAAGACGTTTTTGGCGATTCTTCGGCTGGCGCCGAAGACGTTTTTGGCGATTCTTCGGCTGGCGCCGAAGACGTTTTTGACGATTCTTCGGCTGGCGCCGAAGAAGTTGTCTCTCTCGTCGCCATCGGGCTAAACGAAGGCGTCTCTTTGAGTTTTGGAGCAGCAATGCACACGATCCTTGTCGCCGACGACAGCGTCACCATTCAGCGGGCCGTCGAAATCGTGTTCGACAAGGAGCCCTTCACCGTGGTGAAGGCCGGCAGCGGCGCCGAGGCGATGGCCCGTGTCCGCGAGTTGCGCCCCCACCTCGTGCTGGCCGACCACACGATGGGCGATCAGAGCGGCTACGACCTCGCGGCGGCCTTGAAGGCCGACCCGGCCACTGCGGGGATCCCGGTGGTGCTGATGTCCAACGCTGCCAACCCCTACGACGAGGGACGCGGTGGCGCGTCCGGCATCGCTGGACACGTGCAGAAGCCCTTTGACTGCGCCACGATGCTGGAGCGGGTCCGCACCATCCTCGGCGTCGAAGCCACCGCGCCGGGCACCTTTGTGTCGGCGACGCCGACAGCGACGGCCGCCACCGCCAACATGCCCCGGCCCCCAAGCCTTGGTGGTTTTGGTGGCCTGCCCCGCCCCGCGGTGCCGACCTTCCCACCCCGCCCGGCATCGTTGACGTCGCCCGCCGCCGTCAGCAGCCCGCCCGCGCCCGCACCTCGTGGGCTCGATCCCTTCGGCCTTGAGGCAGCCCTTTCCCAGCCTCCCGTGGCCGCGGCGCCCCAGGTGTCGGTGCCTCCGACGGTTACGTCGACGCCGCCCCAGCCTGCCTTTGCGCCCGCAAGCTACGCGCCGGCGGCGCCGCTGCCGTCGTCGATTCCCACGTCGTTGACCCCCCAGGCCATGTCGGCGCCCTTGAGTTCGCCCACGTCGGTGGCCTCCATCAGCCAGTCGGGTTGGCAGGCGATGGCCCCCGGGCAGAGCATCTCGTTGCCCTCGGCCCCGACGCCGGCGCCAACGCCAGCCCCCGTTCACGCGGCGGCCCACGTGGTGCCACCGCCAGCCCCCACCCCGACGCCTGGCCAGAGCTTCGCGGGTCTCGCCGACGAAACCGATTTCGCCTCGGCGAATCCGGCCCCGGCAGCATTCGCTGGCTTGTCGTCGACGCCGACCCCGGCGCCGTCGACTGGCTGGGCTGCCAGCACCGACCTCTCCAAGAGCACGGCCAAGCTCGACCTGAGCGCCATCGCCGCCGCCGACGTCGAGGCCGACGCCGAGGACCTGCTGCCGACCAACGGCTCCACCGCCAGCATCGCCATGGCGACGGCGGCAGCGACGGCCGCCGTCGTGGCCAAAGCCGCGCCAGCCATCGAAGCGGCCACGGGTGCCGTCCCGTCCCGCGAGGTGCTGTCGGCGGAGGCGCGCACCATCATTGAGCGCATCGCCTGGGAAGTGGTGCCCGAGCTGGCCGAGCTCATCATCAAGGAAGAGCTGGCGCGCCTGTTGAAGGCCCGCGGCGTCTGAGCGGGTCGAGGTGACAACGACTTCGGCGGACGGGCCCATGGGCCCGCCCCCGCGACCACCCATGGCTCGGCTGTTTTTTGTCGTCGGGACCCTCGTCGGGCTCGCGGGCTGCGCGAGCCTGCGGCCGCCGTCGGCCGCGGCGACGGCGGAATCCACCGTCGATGTGGGCGCTCCCCGGTGGCAGGTGGCCCTGCAAGAGGGCGGTGACGTCGACGTCGGCACCGTCGCCACCCGCTTGTGCTTCGATGGAATGCCACCGCCGCGGGTCGGGCCTGAATACGGGCCTGCGGTGCGCTTCTTGAGCGACCTTCCCCGGCCCACCGACGTCACGGGTCGGGTCCTTGGTCCTCCCCTGCCCATCATCGACGATGGGCGTCGTTCAGGCATCGACACCAGCGGGCTCCCGCCAGGTGCCTGCGTGGCCTTCGACGTCGACGTCGAAGCTGCCGCCCGGGCCATCGACAACCGGGACCTTGCCCAGGTGGTTGGTCGGTCGCTGCTCGTCAGCCCCGATGTGTGGTTGTGGCGACCCAAGCCCTGGCCGGGCGGCAATCTTGCGGGACGCCTCATTGTCGACGACGTGGACCGCCTGGCGGTGCCATTTGGCCGCGACGTCGACGGTGCCTTCGTCGTGCCCCCCAGCACCTTCGCGCTGCAGAGTTACACAGCCCTGGGGATCTTTGCCGGACGCACCTCACGGACCAGGCGGGGGGCCACCTTCGACGTGGTCCGCCTTGGCAACGGCCCCAACAACGACGACACCAGCAACGGCAACGGCGTCATCGACGACGACACCGTGCTCGCCTGGCTCGACGTGGCGGTCGACGACGTGGCGGTGCCCCTGCTGCGCTTTCCGGCGGCGCGGATGATGGTGTTCCTGGTGCCGGCGCCGGGTGTACGCCCGGTGTTGGCGGGGTTTCTGGGGCGGGGCGGCGGGCCAAGCGCCCTGTTCATGGTCGGCCAGGGGCCCATCGTCGTCGAGGATGATCCAGAGATCGTCGACGAAGACGGGCGCTGGGTGCTGACCCACGAGCTGGCCCACGCGCTGTTGCCCCCCGTGGTCCGCAGCGATGCCTGGCTCAACGAAGGGCTCACCACCTGGCACCAGGAGGTCCTGCCGGCAGCGGCGGGACGACGACCGCGCGACGTCGCCGAAGCCCAACTGCGGGTGGGTTTGCGCACGGGGGCCAGGCGATCCCACCAAGATGGACTGTCGCTGGAGCGCTCCTGTCGGGAGATGGATGCCCGGGGCAGCTACCAGCACTGCTATTGGGGCGGCGCCGCCCTGGTGGTGCTGTTGGCCCGTGCTGTCGGCGACGACGGCGTCTTCGCCCTCGTGCGGGCGATTCACGCCCTGGGCCCCGTGGACGCCGCCCCCCAGTCGGCGACGTCGCTGTTGGAACGGGCGGCCCGGACCGCCAGCGAGCCCGCCGCCCGGGTGGCCGCCGAGACCCTGTTGATGTTATGGCGACGTCATCACGACGGACTTTTTCCCGCAGTGGACGTGGCGGCGACCGACGGAGGCCCGGTGTGGCCGGGCGCGACGTGAGCATGACGGCGCCCGCTCGACGTTGGGGGCACGTGCCAGCAGCGGGGCGGGCGGTTGTGGCCGAGGCCCGGGCCCCTTACACGCCATGGTGCGTCAGGCGACGCGGAAGGAGCAGCGATGGCCAATACCGTGGTTTCTGATCTGCACGACGCCTGGGTCCGCCATGGCCGCTCCCCTCGTCACCTCGGGTTCTGGGCCGTGGCCACCTACCGGCTGGGCCACGAAGCCCTCGGGCTCAAAAATCCCGTGGTGCGCAAAGCGGCGTCGGCGGCGTACGGGGTCTGCGCCTTTCTCGTCGACATCGGCTCGGGCATCGAACTCAACCGGGAAGCCCGCATCGGCGCCGACGTCCACCTGGTGCATGGCTGGAACATCAAGATCCACCCCGACAGCGTCATCGGCGCCCGGGTGGGCATCATGCACGACGTCACGCTGGGCACCAACATGGACCGGGCCGGCGCCCCCGTCATCGACGACGATGTGTTCATTGGCGCCGGTGCCCGCATCCTGGGCGGGGTCCACATCGGGCGCGGGGCCCACATCGCGGCCAACTCCCTGGTCATCACCGACGTGCCCCCCGGCGCCACCGCCGTCGGCGTCCCCGCCCGGGTCATGCGCTACACGGGTCGTCCCCCTGCGGAACGTCGCCAGGGCCAGCGCCGCCAGCAGACCATCGCCGTCGTCGAGGAACGCCGCCACGGCGTCGACCGCCGCCACCCCACGCACAGTTGAACGTCAAGCGCGCAGCGCTTGATTCGGAGTTCTCGCATGACTGCCCCCGAGCGCGTGCCCTTTGGCCGCATCCACGCCGACATCGTCGACTTCGACGGCGCCCTCGACGTCATCGTCGGCCTGTGTCGCAGCGGGGCCGGCGGCACGGTGCTGACCCCCAACGTCGACCACGTCGTCATGGCCGAGCACGACGACGCCCTCAAGGCCGCCTACGACGGTGCATCGCTGAGCCTCACCGACGGCAAACCCCTGGTGTGGTTGGCCAGGGCCATGGGCCGTCCGGTCCCCGCCAAAATCTCGGGCAGCGACCTCATGCGCCCCCTCGTGGCCCGCGCCGCCAAGGAGGGCCTGTCCTGCTTCTTCTTCGGGGGGCAGGACGGCATCGCCGACAAAGCCGCCGCCATCCTCAAGGCCGAGTACCCGAGCCTGATCGTCGCCGGCTGCCACAGCCCTCCCTTCGGCTTCGAGAAGGACCCGGTGACAGACCTTGCCGCCGTCGACGTGCTGCGGGCCGCCAAACCGAACCTGGTCTTTGTGGCCCTCGGCGCGCCCAAACAAGAGCTGTGGATGCACAAGCACCGCACCGACCTCGCCCCCGCCGTCACCCTCGGCATCGGCGCCAGCCTCGACTTCATCGCCGGCCTCGTCCAGCGCGCCCCCGCCTGGATGTCCAACGCCGGGCTGGAGTGGCTCTACCGCCTCTTCCAGGAGCCCAAGCGCATGTACCAGCGCTACCTGGTGCGTGACCGCGCCATCGTCGGCATCGCCTGGCGCACCTGGAAGGCCCACAAGCGCTGACGACGTCGGTGGGCGTTCCCACGACATGTGTGACCCCCTCCCACCTGCCTCTGGTCACCGTGCCATGAGATGGGCCCGTTGGCGTTTGGGGATGCCTGCCACCAACTGGGTGGGCAGCTTCTCGCGACCGAAGTCCGACAGCAGGGCGGCGTGAACGACGGCTTCGGCGACGCCGCTTTCGACGAGGTGCTGGGAGACAAGGGTGGCCAAACGCGGCAGGGCGATGCCGTGGGTGGAACGGGTGGTGGCCCACATCCAGTCGGCGAAGGTGAGGAACGCCTGGAAGGCCGACGACGACGACGACAGCAGCAGGTGGGCAAGGGCGGGGAGCTTGCCGTTGTTGGAGACGAGGTCGAAGTAGCGGGCGAAGCGCTTCATGCGCTGCACGTCGCCAAACGACAGCACCGACGTCTGCAGCACCTCGTAGGGCGGGTCTTGTGCGTAGACCATGCCGTGCTCGACGGTGTGGCGGGCAATGGGTGCGCCACGCAGGCGCTTCAAGATCCCCACCTGGATCTCGGCGCTGCCGAGGGCATGCAGCCTGTCGAAGCCGCGGCCAAAGCTCGCGAGGTCTTCGCCGGGGAGGCCCACGATGAGGTCGGCGTGGACGTGGATGCCCGTCTGCGTCGCCAGGAAGCGCAGGTTGTCCTCGAGGCGGGAAACGTTTTGGCGACGGGCGATGCGGGTGCTGGTGTCGTCGTCGAGGGTCTGGATGCCGACCTCGAGCTGCACGCTGCCGGCGGGAAATTGCACGAGGAGCGACCGGAGTTCCTCGGGCAGCCGGTCGGGCACCATTTCGAAATGCAGAAAGAGGCCGAGGTGGGCCCTCTCGAGGAAGAACCCGAGGATGCGCTGGGCCGTGTCGATCTTGAGGTTGAAGGTGCGGTCGATGAACTTGAAAGACCGCAGGCCCCGATCAAGCAGGCCCTGCATCTGGGCGAGGAAGGCGTCGAGGTCGAAGAGGCGCACCTTCTCGTCCAACGACGACAAACAGAACTCGCAGGTGAAGGGACAGCCCCGCGAGGCCTCGACGTAGACGATGCGGTTGGCGATGTCGGTGTCGGTGTACAGCGCGTAGGGAAACGTCAGCGACGACAACTCGGGGGTGCCGCCTTCAACTGTGTGGGGCAGCGCCATCTGCATGATGCGGGCGTCGATGCCGAGGACCCGCTCGGCGATGGTCCGCAGGGCGACTTCGCCTTCGCCCTTGACGACGTGGTGGGCCAGGGCGCAGATGGCCTGCTCGTCGATCTCGTGGCTGACCTCGGGGCCGCCGACGACGACCACGACGTCGGGGGCCACCGCCCGCAGAATCTGCGTCACCTCGAGCATGAGGGTGGCGTTCCAGATGTAGACGCTCAGCCCCACCAGCCGGGGGCGGCGCTGCAGGATGGCTTCGACGACGTCGGCGGCGCGGTCGTCGATGGTGCGCTCGAGAATGGTCGAGCGGGCCTGCAGGGCCTCGCCAAGGTTCGCCTGGAGGTAGCGCAGGGCGAACGAGGCGTGGGACCAGCGGGCATTGAGCGCCACGAGGACGATGTCGGCCTGGCCGACGATGTCGGCCTGGCCGACATCATCTTCGTGGTCTGTCTGTGTCGCTGAAGGTGTCGCTGAAGCGCTCATCCAGTTCTCGCTTCAGGGGCCGGGTGATCAAGCGCTCGGCGCTTGATGTTCTTTGGCGCCAGCCGAAGAACAGTCAGAACTTCATGCCAGTCAACCGCCGGAGCGCGTGGCTTCATCGCGAGCGGAGCGAGGCGGAACTCGGCCGCCCGCAGGGCAGAAGATGATCCCGCTTTGGATGACGGCGCCGGCGGAGCCGGCACCGTCATCCGATGGGGGATCAGTGGCCGTCGTCGACGTGGATGCCGAGGGCGTCGCCGATGAGGGCGGCTTGTTCCTTGGCATGGCGCTTGTGGCTGCCCGTGGCGGGCGAGGCCGCCTCGTGACGACCCGCGTAGCGCACGGTGAGGCCCAGCTCCCGCAGGCGTGGTTCCGCGAAGGACCAGGCGCCGTTGTTCTTGGGCTCTTCCTGACACCACACGATTTCGGTGGGCTTCAGCTCGGCCACGAGGTCGGCGATGCGCTCGGCGGGGAACGGGTAGAGCTGCTCCACCCGGGCCACGGCGACCGTGGCGGTCTCGCTCTCGTGCTTGGCGCGCACGCGATCGATGTCCCAGTAGACCTTGCCGCTGCACAGCACCAGGCGCGTGATCTTCTTGCCGCCACGACGGGGATCGTCGAGGAGGGTCTCGAAGCGGCCGGTGGCGAGCTCCGTCGGCGTCGACGCCGCGTCTTCGGCCCGCAGCAGGGACTTGTGGGTGAACACGATGAGGGGCTTCTTCGTCTGCTTCGCCTGACGACGGAGCAGGTGGAAGTACTGGGCCGCCGTCGAGCAGATGGCCACGCGCATGTTGTCTTCGGCGCACAGCTGCAAGAAGCGCTCGACGCGGGCGCTGGAGTGCTCGGGACCCTGGCCGTCGTAGCCATGGGGCAGCAGCATGACGACGCGGGACCGCTGGCTCCACTTGGACTCGCCAGCCGCGATGAACTGGTCGATCTGGACCTGGGCGCCGTTGAAGAAGTCGCCGAACTGCGCTTCCCACAGCACGAGACTGTCGGGGTGGGTGACGCTGTAGCCGTACTCGAAGCCGAGGACCGCTTCTTCCGACAGCAACGAGTCGTAGATGCGGAAGCGGCTGGGGTGCCACTCCTCTTCGCCCTCGTCGCGTGACTTGTTCAGGTGGTTGAGGGGGATGTAGGCCTTGCCCGTCGTCACGTCGTAGAGGACGGCGTGGCGGTGGCTGAAGGTGCCGCGACCCACATCCTGACCGCTCATGCGCACCGGCGAACCCTCGAGGAGCAGGGAGCCGAAGGCGAGGGCTTCGGCCATGCCGAAGTCGATGCCGGGGCCGCCGTTGTCCTTGCCCACGAGGACCATCTCGCGACGGCGCTCGAGGACCTGCTTGAGCACCCGGGGGTGGATCTCAATCTGCTGGGGATCGTAGGTGATGCTGCGCGTGATCTTCTGCAGGGTGTCGAGAGAAACGCGGGTATCCGGCTCGGCCTCGCCGACGACGGAGAAGTAGCCCGTGCCCTTGGCGGAATCGGGGACGGCGTCTTTGCCCTTGGACTTCACCGAGCCAAAAGCTTCTTCGAGACGCTCGTTCACCTTGCCGTCGATGGCTTCGACCTCGACGGTGGTGAGCTCCTTGCGACGCACCAGCAGCTCGGCGTAGCGGTCGCGGGTGGCGAGGTGCTGCTCGATGGCCTTGTAGAGGATGGGCTGGGTGAAGGACGGATCATCACCCTCGTTGTGACCCCAGCGGCGGTAGCAGACGACGTCGAGGACGATGTCCTTGCCGTACTTCTGGCGGTACTCGACAGCGATGCGCATGGCCTTGATGGCGCTCTCGGGGTCGTCGCCGTTGACGCGGAACACCGGGGCCATGACGGCACGAGCGACGTCGGTGGCGTTTGGGGCAGTGCGGGCGCGCTCAGGGCCCGTGGTGTAGCCAATCTGGTTGTTGATGACGACGTGGATGGTGCCGCCGGTGCGGTAGCCCTGCAGGCCGCTCATCTGCATGGTCTCGTACACGACGCCCTGGCCGGCGAAGGCCGCGTCACCGTGCAGGCACACGGGCATGACCTTCTTGCGGTTGCGGTCCCCCATGAGGTCTTGCTTGGCGCGGGCCATGCCCTCGACGACGGGATTGACCGCCTCGAGGTGGCTCGGGTTGCAGGCCAGCTCAATGCGCAGGGTGCGCTCTTCCACCGGGCCCATGGGCTTGCCGGCGTTGTCGCCGTCGAGGAAGTAGGTGGGCCCCTTCCACTTGTGGGTGCCCTTGGCGCCCAGGTGGTATTTGACGTCGCCAGAGCCCTGCACGGTGCCGGTGGCGGCCTTGTAGTCGAGGTCGTCGAACTCGGCGAAGACGGCTTCAAACGGCTTGCCCATGACGTTGGTGAGCACGTTCAAGCGGCCGCGGTGGGCCATGCCGATGACGACGTCGGTGACGCCGAAGGCGGCCGCCATGTCGAGGCCTTCCACCAGCATCGCGATGGCGGTTTCGCCGCCCTCGACGGAGAAGCGCTTCTGACCGAGGAAGCGTTTGTGGACGAAGCGCTCAAAGCCCTGGGCCCGGCACAGGGTCTCGAGGATCTGCTTCTTCTCGCCGACGTCGAGCTGGTGGTAGGCGAAGTCGACGTCGTGCTCGACGCGCTCCTGCAGCCAGCGCCGCTCGGCGGTGTCGGGGATGTGCATGTACTCGACGCCCGTGCGCCGGCAGTAGGTGGACTGGAGGCGCTCGAGGATGTCGCGCAGGGGGGCGATGGGCTTTTGCAGCACGCCGAGGGTGAGGAACTCGCGGTCGAGATCCCAGATGGTCAGGCCGTAGCTCTCGAGGTCGAGCTCGGGGTGGGAGCGGGGCTTGAGGTCGAGGGGGTCGACGTGGGCCAGCACATGGCCGCGCACGCGGTAGCTGTGGATGAGCTGGCTCACCCGCATGGCTTTTTCGGTGTCGGCGAAGCCGGCGGCCAACGACGGCGTCACCACCCGATCGCGGCGCAGGCGGTAGGGCACATGGGGGATGGCGATGGAGCGGAAGATCTCCTCGTAGAAGCCGTGGTCGCCGACGAGGAGTTCGTGCACGTACTGCAGGAACTGGCCGCTCTCGGCCCCCTGGATGATGCGGTGGTCGTAGGTCGACGTCACCGTCATGACCTTGCCGACGCCGAGGGCCCGCAGGGTGTCTGGGGCCATCGCCTGGTACTCGGCGGGGTGGTCGATGCTGCCGGTGGCGATGATGCAGCCCTGGCCGGGCATGAGCCGTGGCGACGACGCCACCGTGCCGATGCCGCCGGGGTTCGTCAGCGTCATCGTCGTGCCTTCGAAGTCCTTGGGACCAAGGCCACCCTTGCGGGCGCGGGCGATGAGGTCGTTGTAGGCCCCGAGGAAGGCGCGGAAGTCGAGCTTCTGGGCAGCCTTGACGTTGGGGACCACCAGGGTGCGGCCGCCGCCACGGGCGGGCAGGTCGATGGCGAGGCCCAGGTTGACGTCGTCACGCACCAGCTTGAGGGGCAGGCCCTCCTCGTTGACGGTGAAGCCGTTGTTCATCCCCGGCACCTGCTGGGCGGCGCGCACGAGGGCCCAGGCGATGATGTGGGTGAAGCTGGCCCGGGGACGGGCGTCGTCCTCGAGGTAGGCGTTGATGACCCGGCGGTTCTCCTCGAGGACCTTCACGGGCATGACGCGCGTCGACATGGCCGTCGGCATCTCGAGAGACAGCGACATGTTCTCGGCGATCTTGGCAGCGATGCCGCGCAGGATCTCGGGCTTGTCGGTGGCCGATGGCACGATGGGGGCCGAGCGACGCTCGCGGATCTCGATGCGCTCGACGACCTGCTGGGTCATCGCCTGGGGCAGCACGCTCTCGGCGTTGCGGGGCATCGACGTCGCCGCCGCGGCGGTGTGGGTGCCGTTGCTGCCGTTGCTGGCGCTGCTGCTCAAGACGGCGGTGACGGCGGCGCCACCTTCATCGGCAAAGAAGCGCGACCATTCCTCGGCGACGGAGGAGGGGTCCTGCATCCACTGGGCGCGCAGCGACTCGACGTAGCTGGCGTTGACACCAAAGCGGCTGGATTCCATGGCGGGTTTCCTTGCGACGAACGACGACAAACGACGACAAAAGGTGCCGGAGGCTACCGAACGAACAACAGCTCTGTCAGGTAGCGCGCCCGTCGCCGTCGTAAAGACCGCATTGCCGATGGTGGCGAACGCCCCCTCTCGCCAGGCGTCGCCCAGGGCGCCAGCCACCGCTCCCAGAAGGCGACGGCACGCTCACGCGGTTGATTTTGCACGATAAACCGGCCGAAAGCCCCGGCGCGGGCGTGGGCGGGGGCCGGCAACCTGGACAGGGAATCTGCAGCTGGTGCCCAAGAGATTCGCCGACAACGCCCAGGCGCATGTCGGTGAACCGCCTACATGCTCGCGCGGCCGGCGGCCCTCGGCTCAGCCCAGGGGGAGCACGCCGGTGCTGTCGGCGAAGGCCGTGGGAGCGCCGAAGCTCTGCAGGACCGTCGAAAACAGGTTGGCGATGGGGGTGCCGCGGGCCCGCAGATGGCGACCGCCGACGGCGACGCCACCGCCGTGACCGACGACGACGACGGGGAGGTTGGCGTGGCTGTGGCTGTTGCCGTCTTCAATCTCGGAGCCGCAGACGATGAGGCTCGTGTCGAGGGCGGTTTTCCCGTTGCCCTCGTCGATGGCCCCCATTCGGCCCGTGATGTAGGCGAGCTGTTCGATCTCCCAGCGGTCGATGGCGGCGAGCTGGGCGTGCTTGGCGGTGTCACCCTGGTGGTGGGACGCCTCGTGGTGGGCCGTGTTCTGGCCGATGAAGCTGTAGTTGCGACCGCTGCCGCCGTTGCCAATCATGAACGTCGCCACCCGGATGCGATCGCAGGCGTAGCCAGCGGCAATGACGTCGAGCATGGCCCGCACGTACTCGGTCGGGTCCGACGGCGTGCCAGCGGGACGCTCGGGCTGCACGCAGGCCGACACGGCCTCGCTGTTCACCTGGCGCTCGATCTCGCGAATGCCCGTGAGGTACTCGTCGAGCTTCTGCTTGTCGCGGCTGCCGAGCTTTTGGTCCAGGCGGGCGGCGTCGCCCTTGACGACGTCGAGGACGCTCTGCTTTCGTCGACGACGCTTCTCGCTCAGGGCGGTGGATTCAGCAGGGTCGGCCCCCGCGAACAGGCGATCAAAGACCGCGCGGGGATTGGTCTCTTTGGGCAGGGGCGACTGGGGCCCCGACCAGGCGATGTTCACCGAGTAGGCACACGAATAGCCGCTGTCGCAGTTGCCCGTGGAGCCGCCGCCTTCGCAGCCCGTCTCGAGGGAAGAGAGGCCACCATAGCCCTGCCCGCGCAGATGGGTGGCGAGGGCCTGGTCGAGGGACTGGGCGTTTCTGATGGTGGTGTCGCTCTTGAGGAGCCGCGCTGCGGTCAGGAAGGTGCCGGTGCCGCGGGCGTGGTCGCCGGCGCCGTCTTCGCCGGCAAACGCCGCCCGGTTTTCGAGCCCCGACACCACGGTGACGTGGGGCAGATGGGGCGCCAGGGGCTGCAAAATGCTCGGCAGCGACGACGCCGTCAGCACGCCGTCGGTCTGGGGCGTGAACGCCGCCATGTGCATGCCGTTTGGCACGTAGAAGGCCAGGAAACGGCGGATTGGGGCCTGTTGTTGGGCCCGGGCGATGGACGGGGCCATGGCGTCGAGGACGGGCAAGGCCAGCATGGCGCCGGCACCCCGCAGGAAGGTGCGCCGCGACAAGGCCCAGGACGGTCGATCGGTGCGGATCATGAACATGGTCAGGGCTCCTGGCTGTCGGCAGGTTGGTCGGCAGGTGGGTCAGCCGTGGTGAGGTGGTCGTCGTCGCTGGCGGTGCGGGCCCGGCGCATCTGGAAGGCGTCGGTCTGCACGATCGTGCGCAACAGGTCCTGCCAGGAGCCCCCCTGCTCGGTGCTGCGCAGCACCACGTCCTGGATGGTGCAGGTGTCGCCGACGACGCCGTAGTCGAGGCCGCGTCCAAGGCCGAGGCCCCCGATGCGCTCGGCCATGCAGTAGGAGAGGGTCTCTTGTTCCTTGAGCACGCTGGCGAGGCCGGCGGGGCCGCTGAAGGCCACGTCGAAGAAGACGTCGCTGTCGTCGATGGCGTAGCCGTCGGCGTCTTGGGTGCGGGCCTTGCCTACGGGGTCGAAGCCTTCGAGGCCAAAGCCGATGGGGTCCATCATGTCGTGGCAGGCGGCGCAGCGGGGGTCTTGCCGATGCTGCTCCATGCGTTCGCGGACCGAGCCCGTGGCGGTCTCGTCGAGGGGCGGCACGTCGGCGGGGATGTCGCCGGGGGGAATGCACAGCAACGAATCAATGACGAAGCGGCCGCGCTTCACGGGGCTGGTGCGAAATGGATAGCTGTGCCCCGCCAGCAAGGCCCCCTGGGTGAGGATGCCGGAGCGGTTGGTGCCCGCCAGGGACACCTGCACGAAGCCGTCGCCGTCAACGTCGGCGGCGGTGAGGGCATCGCCTGCGGGGAACGGCAGCCCGTAGAACGCGGCCAGCGGGGCATTCACAAACGTGAAGTCCACGTCGAGGAGGTCCTTGGCCGGGCGGTCGGCGGCCACCAGGGCCTGCACCACCAGCCTGGTCTCGCGCTTCATGGCGGCGCGAACGTCGTCGGGGAGGGGATAGAGGGTGGGGTCGGGCTCGACCCGGTCAAGGGAGCGGGTGTCGAGCCATTGGCTGCTGAGGACGTCGACCAGGCCGTCCTGGGCCCGGGGATCCGCCAGCAGACGTTCCAGTTCACGGCTTAGCACATCCCGACGGGAGAGGGTGCCGTCGTCGGCGAGGCCCATGAGGGTCTCGTCGGGCATGGTGCCCCACAGGAAGTAGCTCAGGCGCGACGCGAGCTCGTGCTCGCCCAGCCGATGGACGGCAGCGTCGTCGCCAACAAGGTCATCAAGCTCGACGCGAAACAGAAAGTTCGGCGACAGCAGGACCGCGGTCACGGCGGTGGCCAGGCCGTCGCTGAAGGGGTCGCCGTCGTCGACAACGCCCTGAACGAGGGCGGTGTAGGGGGCGACCTCGACGTCGCTGACGGGACGGCGGAAGGCCCGGCGCAGCAGGGGCCGCAGGGTGGCGTCGGCGCAGGCGGCGACGCCGATGTCGGCGACGTCGCAGGGGATGAGGGCTGTGCCCGGGCCGGCGCTGCCGGCGTCGAGGGGGCCGTGGGCGGAGAAGGCGTCGACGAGGAGGTTGCGGTCGGCGCCGCTGTCGGGATCGTAGAAGTCGTTTTCAAACGCCGCCGTCACACTGTGGGTGCCCGGCTGCAGGGTGACCTCGAAGGCGTAGTCGTCGAGGCCGGTGACGCTGACGATGCCGACGACGGCGCCGTCGACGCTGACCCGCATGGAAGCATCTTCGTCGCCAGCCCCTTGCTGATCGGCCCGAACGGTGACGCGGTAGCGACCGGCGGCGGCGATGACGACGTCGGTGGTGAGTTCCCCCGTGGACCAGAGGTTCCAGACGTCACCACTGGCGGCGCCGACGCTGCCGTCGAGGTCTTCGGCCTGCACGGTGATGGTCTGGGCGACGCTCGTGCCCACGAACAGGCCTTCAGCGATCTCTTCGGCGGCGGCCACCAGCTTTTCCGTCAACAGCGGCGACGTCGACAGCACGTCGGCGTTGTTGTCGAAGCCGCGGGCGGTGTCGTCGGCGGGGAAGGTTTGGGCCGGGGTGCTGCTGACGCCGAGGAGGTCCCGGACGGTGCGGTCGTATTCGCTGCGGTTCAAGCGGTGCAGGGTTTTGTTGCCGGGGTCGCAGGCCGCCGGATCACCAGGCTGGCGGGGAGCCCCGGGGGTGATGGGTGCCGTGGGGTCGGCCATGGGGGGGGCGCTGACTTCGGCGACGCAGCCCACGGCGCCGGCGACGAAGGCGGCGCCGACGAGGCTCAGGGGCGAGATCTGGGATCGACGGGATCGGGTGGGTGCGTGCACCGGGCCTCCTGCGGACTGCGGTCCCCACCATGGGCGAACCGACACGGGGGCACAGGAAGAAACGGGCCAACGCAGCCGCCGCATCCGAAAGCCAATCTGATCGAGGCCGAGCGGGGACTCCAACCCCCACATGAAGGTGCATGTGGGGAGAGCCCTCCCCATATCCGACATCTGGTGGATGCTCATCCGAGCAGGATCGCGGCGCGGGGGGCGCCGCCGTCGCTGCCAGCCAGAAAGGGGCAGGACGTTTGCGGCCTTTCGCCGAAAACCTCCATGCTGACCGTCACCACTTGCTGGAGCCCACCATGAGCACGTCCATCCAGAACCTCTCGCATATGACCGGCATGTCCGAGGTCGAGCTGCAGCGACGGGCCCAGGAGGCCGCCTCCACGGGCAAGCTCAAGGGGCTGTCGGCCCTCGACCAGCAGCTCCTCGCCCAGACGACGGGGCCCCAGCAAAAGACCGTTGACGCCTTCGGCGCCATGGCCGCGACGTCCCAGGAGCCCCACGTCCTCGAGGAGCCCGCCCAGGTGCTGGGCCACGTGACCGCCAACGCCGGCTTCGCCCCCGAAGGCACCGCCAACGCTTCCCTGGTGGCGGCCAACTCCCCCGCGGTGCTTGATCGCGCGGCCCAGTCGGCCCAGCAGAAGATGGCTGGCTTCTTCACCGTCGGCGGCGGTGAGCAGAAGGGACGCAGCGCCTTCGACTCCATGAGCGACATGATCAGCGCCGTCACCGACGACGTCGTCAACATCCAAAACAGCGACGAGGGCAGCCGCGACCTCGCCTTCGAGAAGCTGAAGATGTCCATGCAGCGCATCAACCAGGGCTTGCAGCTGATGACCAACACCCTCTCGCAGAGCAACGAGACCGCCAAGACCGCCATCAACAACCTCAAGGCCTGAGCGTGAAGCACCCGCCGCCCAGCAAGCCCGCCACGCCCGCCGCTGCGCCGTCAGCGGCGTCGTCGTCTGCGCCTCCAAAGACCGCGCCCCCGGCGGTGCCAAAGCCCGTGCTCGGCGCCAGGCCCCTGCCCTCCCGCCCATTTACGCCGCCGCCGCTGGCGCCGAAGGCGACGCCGACGACGACGAAACCAGTGACGGAGGCCCAACTGCTGGCCATTGCCGGCGGCACCCTGACCTGGGCCGAGGCCATGGGCATGACGCGCCAGGAGGCCTTTGGTCTGGCCCAATCCGCCTATCGCTTCTTCGAGTTCGGCCAGCGGGAGAAGGGCCAGGGGATCATGGCGGCCCTCATCGAGCTCAACCCCAAGGTGCCGGCGTTTCATGCCCTGATGGGGGCCATGCACGGACGACAGGGGCGCGAGAGCGAAGCCCTGGGCTGCTACTCGACGGCCATTGGCCTGGAGCCCTTGAACCTGTCCGCCCGCGTGAACCGCGCCGAGCTGTTCTTGAAGACCGGGGCCATCGACCAGGCCCTCGACGACCTCATCGCGGCCACCAAGGCCGACCCCCAGCAAAAGACGCCCCTGGGCAAACGGGCCTGGCGGTTGGCGAAGACGACGTCGCAGGCCCTCAAGGAGCTCATCGCCCGGAGTCCGGGCTCGAAGTCGGGAGCATCGTCGTCGTCAGCGGCAGCGAAGGCCCCGGCCAGGCCCGCACCGCCCCCAAAGCGCTGAGTACGCGGACCGCGGGCGCGGTCCGTTGACGACGACGACGGCGGCAGCGATGAGTCGGGCATGCGCTCCATTGTTTCGTCGCGTGTGTTCTTGACCCTGGCGGCCCTGTCACTGGCGACGGTCGCCACTGCCTGCCAGACCGGGTCGCCGACGTCGTCAGCGGGGGGCGCGGCCGACCTCATCATCACCGATGCCAGCATCTGGACCGGCGTCGACGGTGCCCCCACCGCCAGCGCCGTCGCCGTCAAGGGCGGCGTCATCGTCGCCGTGGGCAACGCCGACAGCGTCGCGGCGTTTCGCGGACCGCAAACGGTGGTGCGCTCCCTCCCCGGGCGCTTTGTCATGCCCGGCCTGTACGACGGCCACGTGCATCCCCTCGGCGCCGGTCGCCAGCATGCGGGCTGCTCCCTGCAGGGCTTGTCGACGGTGGAGGCCATCCTCGCCAAGGTGCGCAGCTGCCACGAGGCCTCCCCCGGCGACGGCTTTGTCTCTGGTCGGGGCTTCAACCTGAGCCTGTTTCCCGGGGCCAATCCCCACCGCAGCCTCCTCGACGGCATCTCGTCGACGCGCCCCCTCTACTTCCGCGGCGAAGACGGCCACTCGGGCTGGGCCAACAGCGCGGCCCTCGACACAGCAGGCATCACGGCGGCGACCAAGAACCCCGAGCACGGCGTCATCGAGCGGAACCCCGACGGCAGCCCCTCGGGCACCTTGCGGGAAGACGCCATGGAGCTCGTCGAGAAGCTGCTGCCCGAGCCCACCCTCGACAGCGACGTCGCTGCCCTGCGCTGGGCCCTGCACGAGGTCAACGCCAACGGCATCACCAGCATCATGGATGCCGGCGTCGACGAGCGTCGCCTGGAGACCTACGCGGTCCTCGCCCGCAACAACGAACTGCCGGTGGACGTCGTCGCCTGCGTCGTCGTCGACCCCGCGGACCCCGTCGCGGCCCTCGCCCTGGCCCAGTCCCTCAAGCAGCGCTTTGACGGCCTGCCCCGCCTGAAGGTGACGGCGACCAAGATCTACCTCGACGGCGTCCTCGAGGGCGACACCGCCGCCCTCTTGCAGCCCTACCTCAACCACGCCGACCACCAGCACACGGGCAGCATCAACGCCACCCAGGCGAACCTCGACGCCACCGTCACGGCCCTTGAAGGTGCTGGCTTCCAGGTCCACATGCACGTCATCGGCGACGCCGCCGCCCGGGCCGCCCTCGATGCCTACGCCGCCTCTCGCGTGAAGAATGGCGACCACGATCTGCGCGGCACCCTCGCCCACCTCCAGCTCGTCGACAGCGCCGACCACGCCCGCTTCAAGGCCCTCGGCATCGTGGCCAACGCCCAGAGCTATTGGGCCTACCCCGACACCTACATCCTCGACATCAACCTGCCCCAGGTGGGCCAGGCCCGGGTGGACCGCATGTATCCCTGGGGCTCCCTCGCCCGCGCCGGCGCCCGCATCGCGGGCGGCAGCGACTGGCCCGTGTCGTCGTTGAATCCCCTCGACGCCATCGAGGTCATGGTGACCCGCCAGGACCCAACGAAGAACGCCGGCCCGGTGTTGAACGCCAACGAAGCCCTGTCGATGAACGCCGCCCTGCGCGCCTACACCGTCGAGGGCGCCTGGCTGCTGCACCACGAAGGCTACCGTGGCGTCGTCAGTGTGGGCGCCGCCGCCGACCTCGTCGTCTTCGACCACGACCTCGTCACCGGCACCGCCGCCGCCATCACCGACGCCACCGTGGTGTTGACCATCAAGGATGGCGTCGTCGTCTACGACAAGGGCAGCAGTGCTGCCGTCGACGTCGCCCCCTGACTCTGTAGCTCGGCGACGTTCACGGCGTAGGAGCCAACTCGTCAGGTCTTGCCGCCCGTGAGCCTTGCGCTTTGCACGATCACCCGGGTTTCCGTGAAGGTGTAGATGAGAGCCCACCCGGTCCCTGGCACTGCCCGCTGCCAGGCAACGAGACCGACTGGAGGCAGGGCAACGTCGACGTCGTCGGGACCAGGCAAATCAACATCGTCGCCGAGCCCACTCATTGCCCTGGCAACCGCTTTGCCGAGCGGTTCACCGGGAACAATGCCACGACGTCGGAGCCGATCACCGAGACCGGGCGTCATCTCGACGATTCGCACTCGTTGCCACTCTCAAGGAACGCCAGGAAGTCAGCGGCAGGCACGCTGTCGCTCGAAAGAAGGTCTGCGAGCTCATCCTCTGGGGTCTCGACGAGCAGCTCCAGCCCGCGCAAATAGGCGTCGTCGAAGCCAAACATCTTGCTTGGCTTGTAGTAGCTCCGCAGCTCTTCGTGAGAGATGACCCGGCTCGAACGCTGCTCAGCGGTAAGGCCCTTCCGGGCGTTGCGCCACGGGGCCTCTCGGTGGGTGAGGTCACGAAGCCAGGCGCCACTGTGGGAGCCATAGGCGACAAGCACTGCGTCAACGACGGCGACGCCTTCACGCTCAACATTGGCTGCGTTGCCAGGAGCGTTCTCGTAGACAGCGCGGACGACTGGACCGTGGATCCACGCCTCAATCGTGTCGCCAAACAGCGGCACGCCTCGCCACGCCAGCGACCAGGCCTGCGTGTAGAACAGCAGCTTTTGGAGCTTCAAGCTGTCGAGGCCTGTCGGCATTCGCGCTCGAATCAGGTCCGCAACATCGGCGCCGGTTGTCATGGACGTCCTCATTTCTGCTCGCGGTGACTGCCACTGTACCGTTTCACGGACAGCCGCACATCCGGCCTGGCGATTGCCAGTTGACGGCAAGCCGCCGCCCGGCTCCCGATCAGGGTTCCTGCAAGAAGGCCACGAGGGCGCTGTTCACCTGCGCGGGGGCGTCGTGCTGCACCCAGTGGGTGGCGTCGTCGATCATGAGGAGGCGGCCGTCGTCGCAGAGGTCCACTGAGGCCTGGGCCATGTGGAAGTCGAGGGCGTGGTCGCGCTTGCCCCAGATGACGAGGGTCTGTGGGCGCACCCGTGGGGACGGTGCGCGGGGCCGGAAGCGCATGGCGCGATACCAGGCCAGCATGCCGCGGGCGGCGCCCTCGATGCGCCAGGCGGCGCGGTAGACGGGCAGATCGTCGTCGCTGAAGCTGCCCGGATTGCTGGTGCGTTGCAGGATGCCGGCGCCGCCGTTGACGATGGCGCGCTCGGGGAAGAACGGGAGTTGGAAGAAGCCCATGTACCAGCTGCGCTTGAGCTGCTGGACGTTGGTGCGCAGGGCGTGCTCGAACACCGTCGGGTGGGGCACGTTCATGGCCACGAGGTGGTTCACCCGGGTCGGGTGCATGAGGCCCACCCACCAGGCGACGGCGGCGCCCCAATCGTGGCCGACGACGGCGGCGGTGCTGCGGCCGTAGTGGTCGATGAGGGCCACGACGTCGCGGGCGAGCTCGTCGAGGTGGTAGGCGCGCAGGCCGGCGGGTTTGTCCGAGGTGGCGTAGCCCCGTTGGTCGGGGGCCACGACGAAGAAGCCGGCGGCGGCGAGGGCCGGGATCTGGTGTCGCCAGGAAAACGACAACTCGGGAAAGCCGTGCAGCAGCACCACCAGGGGGCCGTCGCGGGGACCGGCCTCGAGCACCGACAAGGTGACGCCGTCAGGTCCAGCCTTCGTCACCACGCGGGTGGCGGTGACGCCGTCGAGGTCAAACGGTGGCGCCGTGCTGCGGGGACTTCTGGCGGGGCTCACAGGGGGTCCACCCGCACGCCGGGGGGCGGCGTGAGCGTGAAGGCCTCGGGAGGAAGCGGCGGGCCGTTGAAGTGGCCGTCGACGACGCGCAGCACCACCTCTTGCCCATCGCTGCCGCTCGCGTCTTCGAGGCGGACAGCGATGCGTTGGGCGAAGGCGATGCCGTCGACGTCGGTATGGTCTGTCAGGGTGGCGCTCACGAGGGGACGACCGTCGCCGGTGAAGGCCACAAGCCCCACCAGGGCGTCGTCTTTGAGGCGCGCCGTCCAGTGCAGGGCGCCGCGCCCCGCCCTCTCGATGCTTACAGTGTACGTCTGGCTGGCGCCGTCGACGGCGATGACGCGAACCCGGGGCAAGGGCCAGCCTTCGCGCTCGGCGGACAGCGGGGCGCGACCGAGCATGAGGGCCACAGCGTCTTCGGGAGACAGGGGCAGGCCCAGCACCCGCCGCAGGCTCAGGGCGTTGGCGGGGCCCTGGTAGAAGCGGGGGCTCCCCGAGGTGGCGTCGTAGATGGTGACGGTGCTGCCGTCGGCCACGAGGACCTGCTGGGGCACCTCGAAGAACGAGCGCACCGACACCGAGAACTGCGCCGGCGCCACCGCGGCGACGTCCATGGTGGCGTTGACCACCACGCCCTGCAGGCCCGGCAGGGCCGCCTTGACGATGGCGTCCATGCGCTCACGACGAGCACCCGTGGCGGCCAGGCGCGCACGGGCCTGGGGGTCGCTGATGGACTCCACGATGGGCAGCGGGGCGCCGGGCACACACGCCGACGATCCAGCGCCGCCAGCGACGACGACGACCACGCCGCCGACGACGACAGACAGCCGGGCCAGGCGAGACAGGCGAGACGGATGACACAGGCGAAGCAGACTCATGATGCAGGCAACTCGGCGAGGAGAGCGGTGACGCGCGCCCGCAGGGGATCCCAGGGGCGCAGCAGGGTCAATGCCTTGTCGGCGGCGGTGCGGGCCAGGTCACTTCGCCCACAGGCCTTCTCGGCGGCCGCAATGTGGAACCAGATCTCGCCCTCGTCGGGGGCCAGCCGGTCCGCCCGCCGCAAGGTGACGACGGCAGCTTCGGCATCGCCGCTTGTGAGTTCGGCCCAGCCGAGGGTGTCGGTGACGTAGCCGTTTTGGGGATCCCGCAGCACGGCGCGCCAGGCGAAGGCGCGGGCGTCGTCGCCACGCAGGCCCCGCTCGGCGAGGGCGAAGGCCATGAAGTTGAGGGCGTCGACGTCGGCGCCGCTGCGTTCCACAAAACGTTCCACGAGTTCGACAGCGGCGCGGGTCTCGGCGTCACTGTGGCTGGCCTGGTCGAGCAGGCGGGCATGGCCAAGGACGGCGACGCGGTCGGCGGGGCGGGCCCGCAACAAGGCCTCCATGAGGGCACGGGCTTCGTCGCTGTGACCAGCGGCCTGCAGCACGCTGGCCGCCGCGAGGATCACCTCGACCTGTTGGCCGACACTGCCCCCGCCACCCGAGCCCCCCGAGCCGAGGCCGGACACGTCGAGGACGTCGAGGACCGCCCGGGCCGTCTGGGCAGACACTGCCACCGCCGACGGGCTGGTGGTCTGTTGCAGCACCGACGCCAACGCCAACAAGGGCCGTGCGCGTGGGGGCGCGAGGGTGGCGGTGTGCACCAGGCGGGACACGGCGGCGGCGGTGTTGTCGAGGTCGGCGTCCGCTCGCGCGCACAGGCTGCTGGCGTAGTCGAGGAGACGCAGGTCCGTGGGCGGCAGGCTGTCCGCCAGGCCACAGGCCAGCGGCGCCGCGAGGGCGGGCTGGTGCCGGGCCAGATGGAGGCGGGCCAGTTCAAGGGTCACGATGGCGCTCCGGCCAGCACCCGCTGACGACGACGACGACGACGACGATGACGAGGATGACGATGACGATGACGATGACGACGAAGAGAGCAACCGGATGGCGTCGTCGACCAGACCACCGCGCTCGAGGGCGTCGGCCACCAGGAGCCGCGTTCGTTCGCCGGGTTCTTCGGCGACGAGGCCGTTGCCGATGTCGATGGCGGCCTGGGGGTCGCTCAAGGCCAGGGCGCTGATCAAGGAACTGCGGGTCTCGGGACTGTCGCCCCGGGCGGCCAACAGGGCCCGCGCGGCCACGGTGGCCTCGTCAAAGCGGCCGAGGGCCCACAGCAGGTCCCGGCGGGCCACCAGGGCGTCTTCGTCGTCGGGGGCCTTTTGCAGGGCCAGGTCGAGATGCACGAAGGCCCGCTCAATCTGGCGGCGGTCGGCAAAGACCGTGGCCAGGGCGACCCGTCCAGCCACGCCGGGGGCATCCTGCATCCACCGCTCGACCACGGCTTCGGCGTCGTCGAGGGCCCCGCGGGCGACCAGCCGCTCGGCAAGCATGGCTGAAGCCCGGGACTCGCCGGGAGCCTCCTTGAGCACTTCCCGCAGGGCCTGCTCGCTGCGGTGTTCTTCGCCAAGCTCGGTGAAAGCCTGGGCCTGCAGGCGCAGGGCCGCCTGGCCATCGTCAGCCTCGACGTCGTCGTCCTTGCCATCGCGGCTGAGGGCCAGGGCCGCCGCCGCCGCCGTGGCCGCACCGACGGCGTCGCCCACCAGCAGCAGGCTTTCACCGAGGCGGACCTGCAAATACGGCGAGGTGTCGTCGGCGCGCACGGCCACCCGCCAGGCGGACATGGCGCCGGCGACGTCGCCATCCTGCAGATGGAGCTCGGCCTGCAAGGTGGCCCGGGCGGCTTCGGTGGACATGGTGCGCGCCGGCTGTCGCACCGGCGTCTTGTCCGGCGCTGTCGGCCCCGCCGTTTTCAATGGCCCGCTGGTGGGTTCCCCGGTGGACGTCGAGGCGCAGGCCGACGCCAGCAGGGCGCCGACCACGACGACACCGACGAGGGCGGCCCCCCTCACTGCAGTTCGGCCAGCAGCTTCTTGGCGTCGGGCAGGTCGAACTTCCGCCAGTCGTTGCGCAAGGTGGGGGTCTTCTCGGCGACCACCTTCTCGGCCCATTGGCGGGCTTCATCCTTCTCGCCCTGGTCCTTCTTCAGCTTGGCCAACAACATCATCGACGCCGTGAAGTGGGGATCCCGCTTGAGGACCTCCAGATAGCCCTTCTCGGCGCGGTCGTCGGAGCCACCAGCGAAGCCGGGGACGGCGTGGTCGATCTCGGCAAGGGTGTTTCTGGCGAGGTGGTAGTTGGGGTTTTGGGCCAGGACGGCGTTCATGCCCTTGCGCAGGTCGCCGATCATGAAGAGGGAGTTCATGACCCCGCGGGTCCGCCCAATGGTGGCGAGGTTGGCGGTGGCCCAAAAGAGACCGTCGGCGTGCTTGCCGCCAGCGACCTCGACGGCCTTGTGACCCGCCGCCTGGCCCTTTTCGTAGGCCGCGATCTTTTCTTTGTCGCCCTTGAGCAGATCGCCGTAGCGCAGGGATGCCCGGGACAGATCAGCCCAGGCGTTGGCGCGGTCCGCCGCCGGGCGGCTCGTGTCTTTCAAGGCCGCTTCGTACAGCTCGATGGCCTTTTTGAGGGTCGGCTGGTTGTTGGGCCCGTTCTCGACCATCGAGAAGGCCTCCTTGAGGGGGTCGGCCGCCACTGGCTCGGCTGGCGCAGGCTCCGTTGGTGCAGCCGGGGGAACCGCCACGGGCGTCGCGGGCGGGGCTGGAGCCACGTCGGCACGGGCCAGGGGCGAGACCATTCCCGCGGCACAAGCGATGGCACAGGCGACGACATCAAAACGCTTCATGACAGCTCTCCGGCTCAACAGGCTTTGCAGGCGGACCATTGCCCGCAGGGCCTGTGATGGGCAACCGCGCCTGCCAGGGACGGGTCAGTTGAGGAGGGACGCCTCGGCCGGCAGGGTGCGCAACAGGAGGGTGGCCAGGGCGTCATTGGCACCTTCCAGACGACGGAGCAGCCGCTTTTCTTCGAGGACCTGCTGACGCAGTGCGACATCTTCGATCAAGGCCGCCGCGATGAGGTCGGCGAGGACGGCGGGCTCGGCGAGGCGCAGGGGCAGATCACCAAGGGTGTTCTTGCTCTCGGGGTGGGCGTCGCAGAGGCGGGCGTAGCAGCCACGCAGGGTGTTCAGCTGCTCCTGGACGCCGCGGTCGTCGAGGGGCGAGGTTTCGTTCTCGACCATGTGGGCACGGACCCGGCGATACAGCAGCCCATCCATCGGCAGTTCGTCGTCGAGGGCCACGCGCCCGATGCCCTGCAGCAGGATGTGGAAGCGACCGTCGGGGAGCTTTTCGTGGTGCACGAGGCGGCCGAGGCCAGCGACGCGGGCGCAGCCGACAGGAGACCCCGTCTGGGTCGGATCGCTCAGGACGATGGCCATGTAGCCGTCGCCGTCGATGACCTGCTGGGTCATCTGGCGGTAGCGGGGCTCGAAGATGTGCAGGGGCAACAACGTGTGGGGAAAGAACACCGTGCCGGGCAACGGAAAGATGGGCAGCGCCGCCAGCGCCGACGCGAGCCGTCGCTCGGATTCGTCGTTGTGTGAGCCCTCATCGGCCATCAATCCCATCCTCGTCATGTGTGTCTGATGCCGGCGGCCGTCAGTGGGTGGCCCTTTCATCCTGAGGCCTCGCAGATAAGGTAGCAACCACGATGCACGACGACGACCACGTTCCTCCTGCCCGCCGGATCGGCATCGAACCGGCGCGAGCGTTTGACGGCCCGGCCTTTGAGGCCGCTGTGGGGGCGTTGCTCCGGGCCTGCGGCGTCGCCGACGACGACCTCGCCGTCGGCCACATGAAGAACACCCCAAAACGGGTCAGGGAACTGTGGGAGAAGCGCCTGCTCGGCGGCGTCGGCACCGACCTCGACGCCATCCTCGGCCAGGGCTTCGATGATCCCCGCCAGGACCTCGTCGTCATCCGCGGCATCGCCGTCCACGGCGTGTGCCCCCACCACCTCGTGCCCTTCCGCGGCGTTGCCCACGTGGCTTATCTACCCGGGGGTAGACTCCACGGTTTCGGGCGCATCGCCCGGCTGGTGGACGCCCTGAGCCACCGCTTCACCTACCAGGAGTGGCTGACCCGCGACATCGTCGACACCCTGGTGGACCTCGGCAAGGCCCGCGGCGCCGTCGCCGTCGTCGAGTGCGAGCAGCTGTGTTTGTTGCTCGGCGAAGATCGCCGCGGCGATGAGCGGGTGCTGACGACGGCGTATGCCGGCGTCTACGCCGACGACGCCACCTTGCGCGCGGAAGTGCTGCGCACCCTCGACCTCCCCCGCAGCGTGTGACGATCATGACCACCCCACCGACGACGGCTTCACCGACGACGACACCCGGCCGGGAAGTCCTCGCCACAGACACTGTGGCCTGGCTCGACGACGACGGCCAAGACGGCGCCCTCGCCCGCGACCGGCGGGGCTGGTCGGTGATTTCCTCCATCCCCGACGTCAGCGAGACCGGTCAGAGCGACACCGTCTGGCGGGCCTTCTTTGCCCGCAGTGCTGGCCAGCTCCTCGGGCTGTGTGACGACGGCGGGCTGTTGCTGCTGTTTCAGACCGACACCCGTGGTGGGGGCCTGTGGGTCGACAAGAGCGCCATGATCACCGCCGGAGTGGTGGCGGCAGGCGGTGTGCTGCTCATGCGCAAGATCATCTGTCGTCGACCGCCGGGCACGACATCGACGCGACGGGCCGCCTACACCCACCTCCTCGTCTATGGACGAGGGCCCCTGCCCGCGAGCCTCCCTGACACCGTCGCCGACGTCATCGACGACGGCGGCCCCGTGACCTGGACCCGTGGCGTCGGGCTGTATGCCACCCGCGCCGCCTGCGACATCGTGGCCCGCTACAGCCCGGGCACCCGCACCATCGCCGACCCCTTCTGCGGCGAAGGCATGATCCTCGCCGTCGCCAACGAGCGGGGCTTCAACGCCTTTGGCATCGAACGCCAGCGCAAACGCGCCGAACAGGCCCGTCGACTCAAGGTCACCGACATCCGCCTCGACAGCCGTGACGACAAGCGCGACAGCCACCGCAGCGGCCCTCCCGACAGCCCCAGCGGCGACGACGGCTGACACCGACATCCCCCCACCGGGACAACCGTTCATGTGGGTACAGAAAGACAGACCGTGGGGACCAGTCGTGCGTTTCCAGCGGTCGTGATGACGAGCGGTGGACGGCACCGACGCGATGCCTGATCGTGCAGCAGACCGTGATGGAGGCTCCTGTGAATCCCAAGTGGGCGTGTGTGTCGGCGTGTGTGTCGGCGTGGGCGATGGGCGTGGCGCTGGCCACGACGATGATGGCCTGCGGCGAGGGGATGGCAGCCCCCCTCGGCCGTCCCGCCAAGACCACCGAAGCCCCGGCGGCGACGGTCCTCCACGTCCAGGGCACGGTGACGGTGAAGCCCACAGCGGGGGCGACCTTTCCGGCCCGCGTCGGCCATGAACTCGTGCGCTCGGACCGGCTCGAGCCCGCCGAGGGCGCCTTCACGGTGCTGCTGCTGACCAATGGCCACGCCGTCCGCATCGACGACACCGGCGCCCTCGCCGTCAACGACATCCTGCTGCTGAACGCGCCGCCCTCGAACCTCGACGTGGGCACCCAGGTGGCGTCCCTCCTCGACCCCGGCGAGAAACTGGGCGTCCCCGACAAGACCGTGCGCGAGCGCGCGGCCGCCTGGCGGCACATGATCCGGGCCGGCGACACCGCCGGCACCGTCGCCGATGACAGCGTCACCTCCCAAAAAGCCGAAGCCGCCAGCGAGGCCTCCGAGGCCGCCCCACGACGGGGCAAAGCCATTGAGTCGACAGGCCCCGCCGCCGGCGGCCGCGCTGCGGCACCCACCCCGCCTGGCGCCCCGCCTCCACCCGCCAAGGAATCCATCTCTTCCAACGAAGCCCGCAAGCCCAACGATGTGGCGGCGGACAAGACGTCCAGGAAAGACGCACGCCAGGAATCGCCGTCGGGTGGCCTGGCGCTCGTCGACGAGGATCCGCCCGCGACTGCCGCGCCGCCGCCCCCACCGCTGCTGGTGCGCCACGGGAGCACCCTGGCCAAGGCGCGGAGCTCGTCGGCCCCGTCGACCGCCCTGCCTGCGTCGCTCGGCGACGGGCAGTCCCTGCGCAGCTGCGTCGACGGCGTCATCGCCAGCACCACGGCAGTGCCCGGTGCTGTCGAACTGTTGCTGCAGATCAAGGGCGGCACCGTGGTTCGGGTTCGCCTGTCGGGGGCCTTGCCCGTACCGACCTGCGCCCAAAACCTGCGCGCGAAATCGGTGCCCGTCGCCGACGGGTGGATGGTGCTGACGGTGCCGCAGCCGTGAACGGGGAACGACACCGACGCACGCTGGTGGGTGTCATGCGCATGAAGGCGGCCACGCCGATGGTGGCCGGCGTCGTCGTCGCCGTCGTCGTCGCCGCCGGCCTGGCCCTCGGCCACGACAGCCTGATGAGTGATGGGTTGGCGCGGCTGGAGCTCTTGACCCTCGACGCGCGCTTTCGCGCCCGGGGGCCAACTCCAGCCACCGGTGACGTCGTCATCGTCGCCCTCGACGACGCCACCCTGCAGCAAGCGCCCGAGCTCGCCCAACGGCGCGCCGGCATGGCCACCCTCATCGACGCCATCCATGGTGCCGGCGCCAGTGTCATCGGCATCGACGCCTTCTTCGCCGAGGGCGAGAGCCCCCTTGACCCCACCTTGATCAAGGACCTCGCCGCCGTGGTCGACGACGGCATGGATCAGACCCTGCCCGACCCCATCAAGGACCTGTTGCGCCGGGTCCGCAACGAGACCCGGGGCGACGAGGTGCTGGCGACGTCGTTGAAGGCCGCCCGACCGGTGGTGTTGGCCATCCACCGCAGCGCCAGCGGTGGCGAGCTTGAGCCCGGGGTGTTGCGACGGGCCCGCTACGGCCAGGTTGCCCCCGGCGCGGGGCCGCCGCCGCCGACGGCGACCACCCTGGTCTCGTCGCTGCCGTCGTTGTCGCTGGCAGCGGGCCTGTTGGGCCTTGTCACCGTCGAGTTTGACGGGGACCAGGTCTCCCGCCGCCTCGCGGCCACCAGGCTTCACCAGCAGGCCTTCCTGGTGCCGTTGGCCGTGCAGATGGCGGCCGCCCACCGCGGGCTCTCCCCCGCCCAGGTGGGCTACCTGCCCGGTGAAGCCATCGCCCTCGGCGGCAGCCGCGTGCCCATTGAAGACCACGCCCTGTTGTTGAACCACCGCGGTCCAAACGCGTTCAAGACACTGTCTGCCGTCGACGTCGTCAGCGGCCGCCTGGACCCCGCCACCCTGCGCGCCACCCTGCAGGGCAAGGCGGTGCTGGTGGGCTACACCTACGCGTCCCACGACGTCAGCGCGACGCCGTTCAACCACGATGCCCCCGGCGTCGAAATCCACGCCACAGCCATCGACAACCTGTTGGCCGGCGATGTGCTGCGTCGCACCCCCGCCTGGTTCGACGGCCTCGCCGCCCTCCTCTGCGGCCTGGCGGGCGCCCTGCTCTTTGGTCCCCTGGGTCCCCGTCGCACGGCCTGGCGGGTCGCAGGCCTCGTCGCCGTCGTCATCGGCGCCATCGCGCTCGCCACGCTGGCCCTCGCCCGGGGCACTGTCTGGCTGTCGCTGATGGGCCCGTTGACGTCGACGGTGGCGGCGGCGGCGGTGACGTTGCTGGCGGCCTACGCCACTGAAGGGGCCGAGCGACGACGGCTGCGCTCGGCGTTTGCCCACTACCTGGCCCCGGCCATCATCGACGAGCTCATGCAGAATCCGGCGGCCCTCGCCCTCGGTGGTGCTCGACGAGAAACGACGTTGCTGTTCTCGGACATCCGGGGCTTCACGACGTTGTCGGAGTCGTTGGCTCCCGAGGCCCTGACGGCGCTGCTCAATGCCTACCTGACGCCGATGACCCGGGCAGTCCTCGCCGAGCGGGGCTTCGTCGACAAATACATCGGCGACGCCATCATGGCGGTGTTTGGTGCGCCGGCGCCGACGACGGACCACAGCGTGCGGGCCCTGTCGGCGGCGCTGGCCATGCATCGGGTCTTGCTCGATCTGCGACGCACCCTGCGGGCGGACCTCGACTGCGGCGTCGGCCTCAACACCGGCGAGGTGGTGGCGGGCAACATGGGGTCCAGTGAGCGCTTCGACTACACCGTCATCGGCGACGCCGTGAACCTGGCCTCCCGCCTGGAGGGGCTCACCAAGCGCTACGGCGTGTTCTGCATCGTGGGTCCCCAGACGCGGGCCCAGGCTGGTGGGTCCTTCACCTTTCGCGAGCTGGACCTCGTGCGGGTGAAGGGTCGTGAGCAGCCCGTGCCCATTGGCGAACTGCTGGCGGGCCCCGGCCACAGCATCGCCAGCTACGTCGACATCGACACGTTCAATGGCGCCGTGGCCGCGTTTCGGGCCGGGGCCTTCACAAACGCCCGTTCGGGGTTTCAGGCATTTCAACAACGAAACCCACAGGACCCCGTGACCGCCATGTACCTGGACCGACTGCGGTCCCTCGGCGACGTCGCCGGTGACAGATGGGACGGCGTGTTTGACCACGCCGAGAAATGAGCATCCCGTGGTCCGCGAGATAAGGCCCCGCCGCCTGAGCAACGAACGTCGACGTCACCTGGAGCTCGAGGAGGCCACCCGGGCCACGGGGCTCGCCGGCTGGTGGAAGCGGTGGCGGCAAAGCACCCGGCGGGCCGAAGCTCGCGCCCAGGCACCGACCGCCAGGGGCCGTGGTCTGCGCCTGCACATCAAGCCCCTCTATCTCGCCCGTGGCCACGACGGTCCCCTGCGGGGCGCCCCCGATCCCGCCATGGTCGTCTGCGCCTGGAGCATTGACGGCAACGCCGTGCGGACGGTGTTGCGGGCGGTGGTTCGCTTCAACGTGCGCGGTCGGCTGCCCGGGGCTGCCGAGCCCGACGTAACGACCCTCGTCACCACCTCGCTGGGCGGGAACCGCACGGTGCTGCTCGCCGTCGCGCTGTACGAGGAAAACGGCGGCGACGATGTGCAGCGGCTGACCATGGCCCTGGAGCATCCGGCCTCCCTGCACTTCGTCGACCTCGGCGGCGACGCCGGCAACGGCCACAGTCATGGCCACAGCGACGCCACGCCCCATGTGCTGAGTGCCCTGGAATGCGCCCGGGACCCACGGCTGTCGACGTTGTCACCGCGGGGCATCGTGCTCGGCGACGGCGATGCGTCGGTGACGAAGACAGACCAGTGGGTGGGCGGCGCCGCCGTCGTTGTTGTTGGACAGAAGCGGCCTCTCGGCCACCGCCTGAGCCTGCAGAGCATCGATGGCCGTCAGGACTGGACCGTGGAGTTTGCGACGACGTGGTAGCGGCCATCCACCCGCGTGGCGGCGTCAGGGGATGACGAGCAGCTCCACCCGGCGGTTCTTTGGATCGTTGGGCGGGCCCACCAACTGTTTGATGCCGTAGCCCGTGGTCTCCAGCCTGGCGGGGTCGATGCCGAGGTCCGAGAGGGCATCCTTCACCACCATGGCCCGGCCTTCAGTGAGCACCTTGGCGACGGAGGGGTCTTCGGCCTCCGAGGGATCGGTGTGGACCTCGATGCTCAGGCGCACAGCGGGGTTTTTGTGCAGCAGGTCGGCGATCTCGTCGAGGAGGTAGCCCGCTGTCGACTGCAGACGCTGGCTCTTGAACACAAAGGGAATGCGACCACCGAGGTCGATTCTCTCGGCGGTCAGCGTCGTTGAGCGCTTCTTGGGCTCTTTGCGCATCACGAAGGTCACCGTGCGGCGGTCGTCGGCGTCGATGGTGATGCGGGCCCCCTGGCTCAAATAACCGTCGGCACTGGCGATGACCGAGGCCCGGCCAGCGGCGACGTCGAGTTCGAAGGCGCCGCCCACGGAACGGCCGGCATCTTTGGTCCCGGTGCTGTCGACGACCTGCAGGGCCGCTTCGATGCTCTCGTCGTCCTTGTTGGTGACAAAGCCCACCACCCGCCCCCGGCGTGGGGCGGCCACGAGGACGGCGTCGGCGCGGGCGACGGCGCCGGCCGCGCCGGCGACGGTGACGACGACGTCGGCGTGGTCGGGGGCGCCGACAGTGACCGTGAGGGCACCGGCCTGCACCGGCGCCGCGAAGCAGCCGCTGGCATCGGCGAGGAGGCGGGGACCACTTTGGCCGTCGACGGTGATGGCCGCCGTGGCACCAGGCACCGGTTTGCCGCCGGCGGTGGCACAGCCCTCGAGACGCGTGAAGCGACCACCGCCGCCGCCACCACCGCCACCACCACCAGCGAGGTCGAAGGTATGGGCAATGGCGAGGCGCCCGCCCCAGGCCGGGTTGATGGGTTGACCATTGACGACGTCGTTGACGTCGACGACGAAGCCGCCGGCGGTACCAGACAAGCCGATGTCGGCGGCCAGATCGACGCGCAGGCCACCAATGCCGAAGCGGACACCCGGGGTCAGGGTCAGCCAGGCGTCGCCGAAGAACGCGTAGTCGGTGACGCCGATGGCGGACTGGTACCAGACCTCCACGAAGGGCGTGACGTACGGCAGGGGCACCTCGACGCCGAGGCCCGCGTGGACTTGATCAAAGAACCACTGCTGGCTGGCCATGGCCACGAGGGCCCCGTCGGCGCCGTCGAGGAAGAACGGGTTTGTCCCCTGGTTGGCGTCGACGAGTTTGCCCGCCTGGAACGTGTAGCCGCCGTTGAGGTGGGCGCGCACGGGCAGCCCGAGTTCGAGGAGATCGAACGTGAGGTGGGCGGCGCCGGTGGCGGCGCTGTTGCCGAGGTCAAAGCCCACCTTGTTGGCCCGGGTGGGCAAGCCCAGACGCACGCTGGCGGCGGCGGCGACGAGGCCGAAGCTGGTGCCGCCCTTGATGCCCAGACCGAGATCACCGACAGACGCCTGGGGCTGGGCGCGCGCGGTGTTGAGGGTGGCGCCGGCGTGGCTCTGCAGGGTCAGTTCGAGGGCGCGAAACAACGACAGGCCGGCGACGGCGTTGCCGTCGACAAAGGTGGTGGCGTCGGCGACATCGGGCACCACGAAATCCGTCGTCGTGAAGAAGCGACCGGACAACCCCAACTGCATGGTGCCGGTGTCGTCGATGAGGGCACTGGTGGTGCGCACCAGCCCGTTGTGCCCCAGGGTGTTTGGAGCCGAGAGCACCAGCCGGTCGTCGGCGGCCATGGCAGGGGCGCTGCCGGCGGCGACGGCGGTGAGGCTGACGAGGACGGCGATGGGGGCAACGCGAAGCATGGCCGCACCCTACGACGACCACTGTCGTCCGTGCGCGTTGTCGCCCGCTGCAGGGCCCAGGCAGCGGCGTCGTGTAGGGATTCCACCCACTCTTCCCCACTGCCCTTGACGGGGCCCGGTGGGAGGGCGAAGGCGTCGCCAGACTGTACGGAAAGACTGTGCAGACGACTGTACGGAACGTTCGCCCCCGACCGCGGGGCGACACAGGGAGCGACACATGACAGGTCCCATCAATCTCGCGGGCAAGGTCGCCCTCGTCACGGGGGTCGCCGACGATGTCGGCTTCGGCTGGCACATCGCCAAGGCCCTGCAGGCGGCGGGTGCGGAAATCATTCTGCTGTCGCACCCCCGGGTGTGCTCCATCGTCGAGCGCTTCCTGACCCGCGACAAGAGCGCGCCCGAGCGGGTCCTGCCTTACGGCGTCCCCGGCGAGTTCAAGCCCAAAGCCCTCATCGGCTGCGACGTGGGTGCCGACACCCTCGATGACATCGCCCCCGAGCTCCGCACGGAGAAGGGCTACGACGGCAAGGACGTCAGCATCGAGGGCGCCTTCAAGGCCGTCGCGGCACTGACGCCCCACGTCGACATCGTCATCCACTGCGTGGCGTTTTCGCCCGAGATTGCCAAAAGCCTCCCCGAGGTCAGCCGCAAGGCCTACCTCACGGCCCAGTCCATCTCGTCGTACTCCCTGGTCGCCTTGACCCGGGCCGCCGCCCCTTTGATGACGGGTCGCTCGGGCAGCGTCGTCGGCCTGTCGTACATGGCGTCGGAGCGGGCCGTGCCCTTCTACGGCGGCGGCATGTCCGGGGCCAAGGCCAGCCTCGAGAGCGATAGCCGCTTGCTGGCCTGGTTCCTCGGCGAGCAGGGCCACCGGGTGAACATCGTGTCGGCGGGCCCCTACGCCTCGCGGGCCGCCAAGAGCATTGGCGACATCGGCACGATGATCGACACCACCGCCCAGAAGTCGCCGCTCCGGCGCGCCATCGACGCCGAAGACGTCGCCAACGCCGTGGTGTTTCTGAGCTCGGACCTGGCCCGCAACGTGACGGGGACGACGATGTACGTCGACGCCGGCTACCATGCGATGGGCGTCTGAGCAGTCTGGCCCCGTGAGGCGCCCCGTGTGGCGGAGGTCCGGTGGTACGGCGACGTGTGGACGACGTTGATGGCAGCACCGGTGGCAGCGACGACAGCGGCGCTGCCACCCTTGCCGAGCCAACCACCAATCGTCGGGTCACGGCTCTCGCCGCTGCCAAAGAGACGTCGTTTGCGCCCCAATCCAATGCCACCTTCGTGGAGCCCTGGCTCCGCCGGGTGCGCGACGTCGACGACGACACCCTGGCGGGTCTGCTGCAACAACTCATCAGCCTGCGGCGCTTGCGAAACGGCGTCGCCGCCGTCTGCTGCGCCGTCGGCATGAGCGTGTTTGGCGTGCTGCAGGGGCTGCCCACCCTGTACATGCTCCTCGTCTACGCCGTGCTGGCGGTGACGGTGGGCTTTCCGGTGTTTGCCATCGGCAGCCTGAGCGTGCGGCGGTTGTTTCTGCGGGAGGCCCAGGCCCAGGGGTTGTCGAGGGCGGCCGCCATGCTCGTCCTCACCCGTGCCGAACGGCGGGCGCGCCTGTTGGCGCCGTGGAAGGGCACCGAGACCAAGGTCACAGACCTCATGAAGGCCGTGCGGGACCCCGACGAAGCCTGATCGGCTGAAGCGACGGCGTCACCCTTCGGCAGGTTCCTGCAGCAAGAGCCCCACCAATGGCGTGAGCCCAAGGACACAGCAGGGCAGCAGGGCCTCTTGAATCGGCACGCCGCCGGCGACGACGCTGCCGACGATGTTGGGGGCCACCGACGACACGATGTAGGTGACGCTGCCCATGGTGCCCATCACCATGCCGAAGCGGGCGGCGTTCATGCCGGGCTGCTTCTGCAGCAACGTCACCAGCGGCGCGACAGGCATGAACAAGCCGGCGCCGGCGAGGGCAAACCACAGGGGGCGGGTGCTGGCGTCGGCGAGGAGCGCACCCAACATGCCCACCGGCAACAGCAGTCCGCCGACGAGGATGAAGCCCCGCACCCGCCACAGCTTCTTTTGCAGCGCCAGGCCGACGAGCAGCGATGCCGGAATGCCCCACAGGTTCATCACCGACAGGGCCTGGGTCGCCGCCACCCGGGTGAGGCCGTAGACGCTCTCCAGATACGAGGGCAGCCAGGTGTTGACGACGAGGTAGAGGGCCAGGGGCCCACAGAAGGCGACCGCGATGAGCCAGGTGGTCTTCTCAGCGAGCACCGCCCGGTAGCTGCGCCCGATGTCGGCGAAGGACACCTGGCGAGGGGCGGCCTTCGACAAGGGCCCCAGGGCCACGAGCACCACGAGAAACAGCACCGTCGCCGACGACAACACCGTCAACGCCCATTGATGGCCCAGGGCGTCTTTGAGGGGCAGCGCCGTCTTGAGACCGATGATGGCGCCGGTGTTGACGGCCACGCCATTGATGGCGTTCACCAATCCCCGACGTTCAACAGCGACAACGTCGACGACGACGGCCCCCATCAGGGTCAACCAGATGGCGCCGCCGACGCCAAAGAAGAAGCGGGCCGCCACCCAGACCGGCAGGCCTGGCAACCAGGGAATGAAGACGCTGAGGGCCATCAGCACGGCAGCACCGCGCATGGTCCGCGTCAGTCCCAGGCGGGCCGCCGCCACGCCCGCCATGATCGGCACGAAGCTCTTGGCGAGGCTGACGATGGTCACCAGCCAGGCCGCGTCGACGCGCGGCACGCCCAGGTGGGTTTCGAGCTCGGGGAACAGGGGCACGACGGCCATCCACGACGCCCCAAACGCCGCGTACATGCCAAACAACACCAGGGGCACCAACACGGCCGAGGCCTTGTGCAGGGCGGGTGCCTGGGGGGTGGCGATGTTTTCAACGGTCATGGCGGCTCCGCGGCGTGCAACGACCCATGGGGTGTCCCGGGCCCGGTGTTGTGCGTTTGCACAAACCGGGTCCCTGCGTGGCCTGCGCTTTGTGCATTTGCAACATGGTACAGGCCCGGGCGCGTCTGACAGCCGTGTCGCGACCAGACATGGCCATCGGACCCGACATCGCGCGGCACCGCGCTGCCATGCGGCCGGGACCGCGGAGCAGCCCTGGCACGTGGAATGCTCAAGGATCGGCGCGCGTCACCCACCCAGCGCCCTGGAGTTCTCCACATGAAGACCACAGCCAAGCGTCCCGCCGCCATCCTCATCGCCCTCGCTGCCGTCGTCAGCGGCTGCAGCACCATCGAGTCTGGCGATCTCGAGACCAGCGGCATGACGGCCTCCATCGAGGTCAAGGCCAAGGCCGACGGCAGCGCCACCGACGTCTTCGCCTCCATCGCCGCCGGCACCCTGACCACGGTGGACCTCGACGGCGACGACAAGCTCGTGGCCTCCAGCGGCGACGTCAGCGTTGAGCTGGAAGAGAACAACCTGCTCGGGGTCGTGACCTACGCCGGCTCGTTGACGGGAATCTCTGCCCCCGGCAGCGAGGTCAACGTTGCCTTCAACCGCAGCACCGACAAGACGCCGGCGCCGACGTCGACGGTGGCCCTGCCCGTGCCCGTCGACATCTCGGCCCCTGCCGCCGGCACGTCGTTTTCGCGGGCCAACGACGACATCGAGGTGGTTCTTCAGAGCGACGCCTCCGACGACGCCGTCACCCTGCGCTGGGCTGGCGACTGCATCGACACCGGCAGCCTCGACGTGCCCGCAGGTCAAAACACCGTGACCATCGCCAAGGGCACCATCGAGAAGCGGGCCCAGGTCGACGAAAACGACCCCGACAGCGAGCCCGTGCCCGACACCTGCACGATCACGGTGACCGCCCAGCGGCGCGTCGAAGGCACCCTCGACAGCGCCTGGGGTGGCGGCCAAATCGTGGCAGTGTCGTCGGCGACGCGGGACCTCAGCACCGCTCCCTGAGCGGCCCCTGAGCGGACCTTGACCGGGCGCTGACCATGCTGACCGGACCCGCCGTCTTCGGCGCCTGCTTCGTGGCTGGCGCCGAAGTCGTTTTCGGGTTTCCCCAAAGAGGCGCTGTTCGACTCCGCCCGACGGGAGTAGGTTGGCGTCGATGGAACGACAGCGTCTCCCCCTGCTGATTGTCCGTGGCCTGGCGGTGTTTGGGCTGGCGAGTGTTGTCACCTGGCTCGCCATGCCGTCGCCCATTGGCTCCCTGGCCTGGATCCCGTCGCCGGCCCCCGCCCTCGACGGCCCCTACAAGATGAACACCCTGCTGGAGGGCGCCAGGCGAACCTTCGCCGACGACGCCGCCAACATCGTGGGTGCCGAAGACATGGCTTTTGACCCCGAGGGCCGGGCCTGGTCGGGCCTCGCCGACGGTCGCATCGTGCGCTTCGACGACAGCGGCCCCACCACCATCGTCAACACCGGTGGTCGTCCCCTCGGCCTCGAGTTCTCGGAGCACGATGGCAACCTGTACGTGTGCGACGCCGACCTCGGCTTGCTGGTGGTGGACCCGGTCAAAAAGACCGTCACGAGCCTGGTGAACACCGCCGAAGGGGACGCCTTCCGGTTCACCAACAACCTCGAGATCGACCACAAGGGGCGCATCTACTTCACCGATTCGTCGTCGGTGTGGAACAAAGACCAATACACCGAGGACTTGCTCGACCAGCGGCCCACCGGGCGGGTCCTGCGCTACGACACAGACACTGGCACCACCACAGTCCTCGTGCGGGAACTCAGCTTCGCCAACGGCCTGGCCCTGATGCCCGACGAGCGGTCTTTGATCATCGCCGAGACGGGCCGCTATCGGCTGTGGCGCCTGTGGCTCGAGGGCGAGCAGCGCAATATCAAGGAGCCCTTCATCGAGAACCTGCCGGGCTTTCCCGACAACCTCTCGGTGTCCCCGCGCGGCACCATCTGGGTGGCGATGGCCTCCACCCGCAAGCGTCTCCTCGACGCCATCCACCCATCGCCGTTCTTGAAGGACGCCGTCGCCACCCTGCCTCCCCTGCTGCGGCCGAAGCCCGTGCGGTGGGGCTTTGTCCTCGAGGTCGATGGCGACGGACGCCCCATGCGCTCCCTGCAGGATCCGTCGGGCGACGTTGTCCCCGGCGCCACCGCGGTCCATGAGCGCGACGGGATGCTGTGGCTGGGCAGCCTGGCCGATCGTGGCGTCGTCACGGTGCCCCTGCCGTGATCCAGTCCCGTCGACAGCGACCATGGCTGATCCAGGTCCTGGTCGTCGTCACCGTCGTCACCGTGGTCACCGGCATCGTCCCCGTCGTCGTTGGTGGCTGCGGCATCGCACCCGTCATCCACACCCCGACGCCGCCCCCCGTCATCCGCTACATTGACCCCCACGGCCGGCCCCGGGCCTTTGGCGGTGGCGTGTGTCCGTTTCGCGGACCCCATACCCATGTCTACCCGCCGGTTCCCCGAGCGTCGTTCGTCCTCGACGGCGGCTCCTGGCGGGACACCAGGAGCATCGTCACCTTCCCCGGTCGACACCCCTGGCGAGGGGGAACGTGCCCCATCGAGCAGGTGCATCACCATGCCGCTACGGATGGGGATTTGCCTTGAGCCAGCTGCGGACGTCGGTGGCCAGGCTCTTGGCGCAGGCGGCGGCGGCGTCGTCGTAGAGTTCATCGAGGGGCGTGCCTTCGCCGGCGACGTCGGCGCGGGATTTGAGCGACGCGATGATGGTCTTTTTGGGCATGACGGCGATGCTCGCGTTGCAGACGACGGACGCTTGATCGCGGCTGCTCGACGACTGGTTGACGTTGACGGTCACGCTGTAGGTCGCGGCAGAAGGCGACGACGCCACCACGCCCCCAAGCTTGCTCTGGATGGCTTTTTCGACCTGACGACGGATGCCGACATCGCCGCCGACGGCGCTGGCGAGAACGATGGTGGCGCCCACGGACGAAGACGGCGGTGGCGGGGCTGGGCGCTGGACCTGCTTGACGGGCTTGTGGACGGGCGGCGGCGGCGGTGGTGGCGGGGCCACTTCGACGGGAACGGGCACAGGCGGCGGCGCTGGCACGTCGACCACCGTCGGTGGTGGCGGCGGCGGCGGTGGCGGGTCGCGCTTGAACAGGCTGCCCACGGCGATGCCGAGGGAAATGCCCAACACCAGCAACAGCAGCGGCAAGAACCGGGTGCGTCGCCGGGGTGACGCTGCGTCAGCTGCTTCGCGGTCGTCGTGGCTCACGCTGTCACCTTCTCGTGTCGGTGACACCTTGGCAAACCCACGGTCAAGGCCGGCTACGCACTGCGTCGGTGTGGGACACCGTCCACAGGACGTGTTGAGAGTGTGTGTGAAGGCATTTCCGCACCCCTGTGAGCGACACATCGCCGCAGAGGGGACGCCCCACCGCCGGGGGGCCCTCAACTTGGCCCGGCCATTGCTGAAGAAGCTCCATCATGACCACCCGGGAGACATTGATGAGCCAGGACGGAACCCAGAAGCCGACGTTGGCCGTGCTGCTGCGCCAGGCCCTCGACGAGGACGCGCCGCCCACGTCGACGGACGATCCAGACCGCTTCGTGACCGACGATGAGGACGGCTACTCCGCCTGAGCGAGACGCCCGGGCTGCGCACGATGGGTGACGGCGCCTGGGACGCACCAACGAACGCAGCAACACGCGCAGCACTCGCGCCGCAACCGAGAAGAGGGCCCATGGGCCCTCTTTTCATTGCCCCCGCTGTGACGGCGCCGGACGCGCCGAGAGGCCTGGCTCAGAGCCGGTTGGCGACGTCCTGGCACAGCTCGCGGACCGACGACGACGACGACAACAACGCGACGTTCTTCAGCCGGGTCTTCAACAGGGTCGGGTTGCCCTTGAAGCCGCCTTCGATGATGACGTCACGCAGGGTGCCGAGGGCTGCCTCAAGGACGCTGTCGTCGGCGTGACCGAGGGCCTTGCCGAGCACTTCGGCATCCTTGGGCAGCGATGATCCACGGGCCAGCAGGGCGTCGACAGAGACCTGCACTTCACGGGGGCTCGAAGCGCGGCGGATGGCCTCGATGAGGGCGAGGTCGTCGGCACCGGCGGCCACCACCCGGCGGCGGGCCCCCTCGTCGTCGACCCGGCCGACGGCCTGGCTGGTTTTCGATTTCTTGACCGCCTTCTTGGCGGGCGCGGCGGCGGCGGCGGCGGACTCGGCGTCCTCGACCTCGGACTCGTCGAAGCCGTGGTCCGTGGCCCCGGGACGGGTGGCGAGCATGTCCCGCAGGTGATCGGGAAGGGGTTTGTCGCCGTTGAAGAAGCCGTGGAGCTGTTGCTTGTAGCGCTCGTAGCTGCTGGCGGCGGGGCGCTCAGCGGGCCGTTCGGGGGCTTCGACGCGGGTGCCGTCCATGCGGACACGGCCAGGCACACCAGCAGCGGTGGAAGAAGAAGATCGGGGGGGGCGAGGATTGGACAGGACCATCCGCAGAGACTCGTTTTGTCGTCGTCTGTGAACCGCTGCATCCGCCTGGCGAAATGCACCGATTCGTCTGGTTATGACGTGAGCGGAGCCAACCGGCGCCGCGTCTTCGTCTTCCACCTTGGGCTCTCCACATGCCGGATTGGCAGGGCTGGTGAGCGAGGGAGGGGTGCTCTCGCGGACGAAACCCACGCGAGAACGACCCATCAATAGCACACCTCGGCGGCAAAAGGGGAGTCAGATCCGCCACCAGCCCCAAAGAAGGCCTTTCTCCGCGCCGCCAGGACCGCCACACTCTCTGCCATGGCGTTGTCTTCCCGCGTTGCAAGCCTTGCCCTGACCCTCTCAGCATTGACGCCCTTTGGCGCTGCGGCTGAACCGTCAGACACGGCACGGTCAGACGCTGTGCGCGCCGCCGCCGCCATCGAAGCCCTCGTCGCCGGCGGGACACTCGATCTGCCCGCGGACCTCACCGTCGTCGACGTCGACAGCGATCGCAACGTTGTCGTGGTGGGCGGCAGCTTCTTCAGCGGCGACCAGGCCCTCGACAGCGTGCGCGATGAGCTGCTGCGGGAGTCCCTCATGGGGGCCTTTGACGGCCAGGGGGTGCAGGGTGGCGTCGTCATCATCGACGTCGACACGGGCCTGCCCCTCGGCGCCCACCTCCACATCGACGACACGCCGGCGACCACCAGCGAGCGCACACCGCGACGACCGCCGGGCACGCCACGCCCAAAGACCACCACCCTGCCCTTTGGCGGCGCCCTCGTCGGCAAGCGCATCGCCATCTCCGCCGGCCACGGCTGGCTCGACAACGGCGACGGCAGCTACTCGACCCAGCGCAGCGTCCATCGCTTCTCGCCAACGGCCCGAGGCATCGTCGAGGACTTCTTCAGCACCGAGTTCACCACCAACCAACTCTTGCCGCTGTTGCAGGGGATGGGCGCCGAAGTCATCCCCATCCGGGTGCCCGATCACGACGACGCGGCCCCCCCGGTGCTGGTGGACATCACGGCCAGCCACATCGTTGAGGGGACGTTCGACACCGTCGCTGGCGGCGTCGCGGCCAACCACCTGCGCAGCACCGCCGAGGGCGAGGGCTTGGTGCGGGTGCCCGTCGCGACCAGCCCGCGGGCCCTGCGGCGCGTGAGCGTGCGCTTCCCCAGTGATGCCGAGAGCAGCAGCACCGTCGTCGTCACCGTTGTGCACACCGCCGGCAGCCGCACCTTCACCATGGACCCCACGGGGGCCGCCGGCGGCTTCGTCGACCTCGGCAGCTACGGCCTCGACGACAACAGCGTCGTCGAATTCGCCGCCGCCCCCGCCACGGGCCGCCTCGTCGTGGACGCCGTCGAAGTCGGCGGCGGCATCCACCAGCCAAGTGGCAAGCCGTGGTGGCAGATGTCGGCCCAACAAGCCGTCACCCAACGGCGGGGACCCGGGGTGCCAGGTGCTGTGACCGGCCGTGGCGACGTCACCATCCGCCCCGGCTACGCCGAGCTGTTCAACATCGACGCGTTCATCTCGATTCACGCCAATGCTTCCGGCAGCGGGGCGGGCTCCACCGCCAACGGCTTGTCTGTGTACCGCTACAACTGCTCGGACCCGGACTATCCCGATCACAGCACGTCGACGTCGGCCACGGGCTGCGATGATCCCCCCGGCTCCCGCGACCTCATCGACGACGTCTTTGGGGCCACCCTCGGCGAGCTGCGCAGCTCGTGGGACCCGAACTTCGGTGATCGCGGCCGACGGGTCGCCAACTTCGGCGAGCTGCGCGACCTCACCAACACTCCCGGCGTCCTCATCGAGACGGCCTTCTTCGACAACCTCGCCAGCCCCTCGGGCAATCCGCCCCCGCGCATGAGCGACAACCGCGCCCTGCACGATCCCCGCTTTCGCGAGCGCTTCGCCGTCGGCGTCGCCCGCGGCCTCGCCCGCTTCTTCGACGCCACCGCCGACGCCCCCCCCGAACGGCCCGATGGTGTCGTCGTCAAGAACGTCGCTGGCGGCGTCACCGTCTCCTTCAACGCCGTCGGTGGCGCCTCGGGCTATCGCGTGCGGCGGGCCCGTATCCAGGACGACGAACTGCGGGCGTTTGACGAGGGCGTCGTCGTCACCGGCACCAATGCGGCCTTCACCGACGTGGTCGCCGGCGACGTGCTGGCCTTCACGGTGTCGGCCCTGTCGGACAACGGCGAAGGCTACGCCTCAGCGGCCGTCACCGCCCGCGTGGGTCCTACCGTCGCCCTCGTCGTCGACGCCTACGACCGCCGTGACGCCTTCGTGCAGGAGCGCGACAACCGGCTGAGCCACACCATCGAACACACCGCAGCCCTGGCCACGGCATTCGCCAGCCGCAACGACGTCGGCGGCGTCGACAGCGCCCTCGATGAAGCCATCATCGACGGCACCGTCGACCTCGCCGGCTACGCCTTCGTCGACCTCGTCGTCGGCAAGGACTCCACCGAGCACGAAGCCATTGGCAAGGCCATGCAGGGTCGCCTGGGCAGCTACGTCGCCGGCGGTGGTCGCTTGTTTGTTTCTGGGGAAGAAGTCGGTTTCGCCCTCGTCGAGCGCAGCACCGATCCCGAAGACGCCGCTTTCTTCGCCGAGGTCCTCGGCGCCGTCTACGTCGAAGACGACGCCGATACCTTCGACGCCACCCTGTTTGGCACAGCGGCCCGCCTCGACGACGGCAGCGGCGGCGTCTACGAAGTCGTCTTCCCCGACGTCGTCGCCGCCGCCCCCGGCGCCAGCGTCGTCGGCACCTGGCCCGATGGCCGCGCCGCCATGACCCGCCAGGGCTCGGCCATCTTTCTGGCCACGCCGTTTGAGGCCCTGGTCCCTCGCACCACCCGCGCCACCGTCATGGGGGCCGTCGTCGCCGCCCTCGAGGTCCCCCTGGCCACGCCCCCCGCCGAGGGCGAAGGCGAAGGCGAGGGAGAACCCGGCGAAGGAGAGGGCGAAGGAGAACCCGGCGAAGGCGAGGGTGAGGGTGAGGGTGAGGGTGAGCCCGGCCGCCTCGTCATCCAGACCACCGCCAAAGACGGCTGCGGGTGCGTCGCGGGCGGCGACACCTCGGCCCCCCTGGCCCTGCTCGGGTTGGCCCTCTGGCGCCGCCGTCGTCGGCCCTGACCCAATCCTGAAATCGGGAATGAACTTCCCAGAAATGCAACAGACGGCAGGGAAGCCTGGGTCCGGCTCCCCTCCCCCAGAGCGGCCGATACCTTCGCCGACATCGACACAAACCGACCGCGCCCATGGGGGAGGGGCTGGGGGATGGGGCTTGATCCGCCTCGCGGCCCGACGGGCGTCGGGTACCATGGCCCCCATGAAGTTCTGGGGACCCCTTCTTGTTGGCACCATCACGTTCGCCAGCGCCGAGCGCGCTGATGCGTGTGGCGGCTTGTTCTGCTCGCAGATTTCGCCGACGCCGGTGGACCAGGCCTCCGAGCGCATCATCTTCGAGGTCAACGACGACCTCAGCGTCACCGCCACCGTCGAAATCAAGTACCAGGGCAACCCCCAGGACTTCAGCTGGATCGTGCCCGTGTCGGGCACCCCGGACTTCGTCGACGTCGCCGGCAAAGACGAGCTGCAGCTCCTCGATCTGGCGACCGCCCCGACCTTTCGTCCCCCGACGGTGAACGGGTGCGGCGGCGGTGGCTTCGGCTTCAATGGCTGCGCCAACGAGGCCCTCGCCAGCCCCTCGGACGGGGGGCGCGGAGAGGAGGTCGGTGTCAACGTCACCGCCTACCCGAGCGTGGGGCCCTTTGACGACATCGTCGTCGTTGAAGGCGGCAATCCCGACGCCCTCATCGCCTGGCTGCGGGACAACGACTACCAGGTCACCGACGGCATGCGCCCCTTCATCGAGGACTACACCCTGGAGGGCTACAAGTTCCTGGCCACCCGCCTGCGCGCCGACGCCGAGGTGCAAGACATGGTGCCCATCCGCTTTCACTGCCCCCAGCCCAACCCGGAAATTCCCCTGCGGCTGACGGCCATCGCCGCCGAGCCCCAGATGGGCTTCCTGGTCTTTGTCATCGGTCCCCGCCGCTACACGACCCTGAACTACGCCGAGGTGGCGCTGAACACCGCCGACATCCACCTCGACCAGTTCAACCAGAACAACTACTTCGCCCTCGTCAGCAAGCGCATCGACGACGAGGGGGGCCTTGGCTTCGTCGTCGAGCGGGCCCAGCCCGCTTCCGTCATCGCCAGCAACCTCGGCAATGTCTTTCTGAACAGCGACCAGGAATCCCAGGAGTCCCAGGCGGCTTCGCGGGCCACCCTGCTCGCGACCCTCGGCGAGGACCGCTACGTGACCCGCTTCTACGGCCGCATGGACCCCGACGAGATGCTGGCCGACCCGATCTTTGTGGCCCGCCCTGACGACGACACCGCTGGCGACGTCGACGGCATCCTCGACCTCTCGGGCCAGGTCTCCGAAAACTGCAGCGCCCCGGTGATGCCTGTGTGCGGCGGCCTGTATTGCGGCGCTGGCGACGCCTGCTCGGGCAGCGAGCTCGGCGACGGCTGCGTCTGCCGCAACGGCCATGTGGCCCGCAGCATCAACGCCCCCGGCGGCGGCGTGCAGGTGGTGTGCAGCTCTCTCGAGGTCAATCTCCATGGTGCTGGCACCGACGCCTGCTCGGGGGCCGCCTGCGGCCTCGGCACCTGCATTCCGTTGAACGACCGCCCCTCTTGTGTCTGCGACGAGGGCGCCGTCGCCGTCATCGATCGGGGCCTGGTCACCTGCGTGGCCCAGGACGGGCCCGTCTACGAGAGCGATCAGCTGTCCTGGCCACCCTTTGTCGACGACACCGGCTGTGCAGCGAGCAAGCGCGACGTGGGCGGCAGCGTCAGCCTGGCCCTGCTGTTTGGCTCGGCCCTGGTGTTGCGCCTGCGGCGCCGAAGCCTCCAGCCATGATTTCATGAGTCTATTTATACACTTGCAGCAGAGCTACCCGTTTGGGCGAGGCCCTTGCACGACCGCGCGCCGTCGGTGAGACCCGTGTCATGGCTGGCTCTGTCGTCGTCGTCTCGGGTCTCTATGCAACCGATCGCAGCGTGGCCCGGGCGGTGGTGGCCCGGCTGGAGGCCTGCGGCCTGTTCATCGTCGACCACGACGCCGGTGACCAGGTACTGACGGATGGGATCATCGGCGCCGTCGTCCACCTCGGTGGCGCGTGCAGCGAGGTCAGCCGCCTCGACGACGCCCTCACCGAAGACGTCTACCGCACCGAAGCCCTGGCCCACCTCGCCATTGAGCACCGGGTGCCCCTGGTGTTCGCCTCACGCTTGAGCGTGGTTGGCCCCCGACGAGGCCTGCACGCCGAGGTCGACCCCCGCGAGGTCCCCTTTGGCGGCAGCGGCCACCTTGGTGGCGAACTCGACCTGCCCGCCGAGCGAAAGTCCCTGACAGAGCGCGCCGCCTTCGCCCGCGCCACCGTCGACCACGCCGACGCGGTGGCCGCTCGACGCCAACTGGTCCGTGATCGCGTGGTGGCCCGGGGCGGCCCCGGCAGCGGCCGCGGCTTCGAAGCCGCCGTCAAAGAGGCACGAGCCGTTGACCTCGACACGGGCCTGCGACGCGCCCTGGTGGAGGCCGCCGCTGGCTGGCGCTTCCCCACGGCGAGCCCGCAAGCGTTGCGGGGCTTCACCCGCGCCCTTGGCGAGTTGGTGGCCGTCCAGGCCGCCGACGACGTCCCCGTGATCGTTGTCCGGCTGCCGGGCCTGCTGGCGGACCGGCGCAACGGCCCCGCCGACGACCGCGACGCCGAAGACCTCGACACCGACGCCGTCATCGCCGACGACGTGCTGCCGGCCCCTGCCCTGCTCGCCCAGCGGGAGCGGGTGGCCGAGGGGGCGGTGCGCCTGCCCTTCGCCGAGCGCACCCGCCTGGAGGCGCTGCCCGCCGACATCGTCGTCGATGCCCTCGTCGCCGCCGTCCTTGGGGCCATCGCGGTGGCGGACGACGAGCTCGGCGTCAAGGTCGTGCATGTCAGCACCCACCCGGAGACCATGCTGCCCATCGACCGGGTGCTGGACCTCCTCGACCTGCACCTGCGTCGCCACGATGACGAACGGCCGCTGACGGCGCGCTTGTTGGCGGTGGATCACAGCGCCCGCAATCTGCCCGCCGTCCTCGACGCTGGCCGCGATGTGTCGGCCCGCGGTCTCGCGGCGGCGACGTCGCTGGTGGCCCGGGGCTTGTCCCGCGTGTCCTCCCAGGCGGGCCGGGCCGCGACAGAAGCCCAGCAGGCGTTGCAGTCGCTGACGTCGTCGTCCGCCCACGATACCGCCGTCGGCGGCGCGGCACCGTTTGTGGCCGACGACGTGCGCTTCGCCCAGCGCGGGCTGCGGCTGCTGTGCGCCACGGCCGCCGTCCCCGTCGTCGATACGCGGGTCGAATGGCGTGGCTTCTTCAGCGAACGGCACTTCCCCCTCCTCGACGAGCGGCTGCGCCTGCGCCGGGCCCGCGACAAGCAGCGTGCCCGCAAGCCCGTGCCCGCCTACCCGTCGTTGGCCCATCTGCTCGTCAGCGCCGCCGAGCGCCACGGCCGCAAGCCCGCCCTCTCGCTGTTCATGGCACCGGACTCCCTGCAGCCCGGCGACCCCGCCACCGTCGACGTCAGCTACCAGGAGATGTTTGACCGGGCTCGCGCCGTCGCGCTGCGCCTGCAGCAAGCGGGCGTCGAGCACGGCGACCGCGTCGTCATCGCCGGCGCCAACCATCCAGCCTGGGGCATCGTCGCCTTTGGCACCTTGCTGCTGGGCGCAACACTTGTGCCCCTGGACCCGAACCTCGAGGACGCGCCCGCCCGGGTGGTGCTCAAAAAGGCTCGCGCCCGCCTCGCCGTCGTCGACAAAGGCGTGCGCAGCCGTATCGGGGCAGCCCTGACCGAGCACATCGAGGCCCCCGTCCTCGACCTGCACCTCACCGCCACCACCGGCCCCGGCCTCGACGTCGCCCAGCACGTGCTGCCCCAGGCCGACGACCTCGCCAGCATCTTGTTCACCTCGGGGACCACGGGGGATCCCAAGGGCGTCATGCTGAGCCACAAGAACTTCTGTGCGCTGCTGGGCTCGTTGCTCTCGGTGTTCCCGGTGACGGGCAAGGACCGGCTCTTGAGCGTCCTGCCGCTGCACCACACGTTTGAGTTCACCTGCGGGCTGTTGATGCCCCTGGCCTGCGGCGCCCAGATCTTCACCCCCGACGCCCTCGTCGGTGAACGGGTCCTCGGCGCCCTGAAGACCGCCCGCATCACGGCCATCGTCGGCGTGCCCGCCCTGTGGCAGCTCCTTGAACGGCGCATGAAGAAGACCGCCGAAGACGGCGGCGACCTGCAGGCGTCGGTGTTTCGCACCTTGCTGTCCATCAACAAGAGCGTGGGCGCCCGCTTCGGCTTCTCCCTCGGGCCCATCCTGTTGAAGCCTGTCCACGACCAGCTCGGCGGTCATCTGCGGGTGCTCATCTCGGGGGGCTCGGCGCTGCCGCCGTCGACCCACGAGCTCTTCCAGGGCCTCGGTCTGCCCCTCGCCGAGGGCTACGGCCTCACCGAAACGGCGCCGGTGCTCACCGTTGCCGAAGGCAAGCTCGGCATGCCTGCCGGCACCGTCGGCAATGCCATCCCCGGTGTGCAGCTGAAGCTGATGGACCCAGACACTGGTCTCGACGTTACCGCCACCCCCGGCGCCATGGGCGAGCTGTGGGCCAAAGCGGACAACGTGATGCGCGGCTACTTCGACAACGACGAAGCAACCCGCGCCGTCCTCACCGACGACGGCTGGTTGAAGACCGGCGACCTCGGCACCTTCGACGCCGCCGGCCGCGTCAAATTGGTGGGCCGCAGCAAGGACGTCGTCGTCACAGCTTCTGGCGAGAACATCTACCTCGACGACGTCGAGAAGCGCCTGGAGCTCATCGACGGCGTCCTCGAGCTGGCGTTGCTCGGCATCGCCGACCCCAAGGGTGGTGAGCGCCTGGCCCTGGCCTTCGTCGCCGCCGACGACAGCAGCGGCACCGCCGTGGCCAGCGCCGACCCCGTCCTCGTGCAGAAGGCCCGCACCCTGGTGGGTCAGCGGGTCCTCAAGCTGCCCGCCTTTCAGCGCCCCGCCGTCATCGAGAGCTGGGACGCCCTGTTGCCCCGCACCGCCAGCCGCAAGGTCAAGCGTCGCGAGGTCAAGGCTGGCCTCGAAGCCTTGCTGCTGCGCCGCGAGAAGGAACTCGAACTCGGCGGCAGCACCGACGGCGTCGTTGTCACCCTCGATCCGTCCCAGAAACCCGTGCGCGACGCCATCGCCCGCACCGCGGGGGTCGAGACCAGCACCTTGTCGTCGTCGACGTCGTTGACGGCGGATTTGTCGTTTGACTCCCTGATGTGGGTCGAGCTGCAAGGCCAGCTCGAAAGCACCCTTGGCGTGCGGCTGGACCCCGAGGTCCTCGTCACCAAGGAGACCGTCGCCGAGGTCGAAGGCCTGGTGCGCGACGCCAAGGCCATCGTGCGCGGTGGCAGCAGCAGCGATGCCAACGTCAGTGAGCGCCTGCTGCGCGGTGTCGTCGTCGACAGCGCCTGGCCGCCCCTGGTGCAGGAAGCGTTGCAGATCGCGGTGAAGGCACCTTCGGTGAAGGCCGCCCGGGCGGCGTTGTCGTTGGCGCAGAAGCGCCTGTACCAGTCGGGCTTCGACACCGTGGTGCGGGGCCAGGCCTTCGTGCCCGCCAACCGCAACTGCATCGTGGTCGCCAACCACACGTCCCACCTCGACACGGGCCTCGTGAAATACGCCCTCGGCGAGTACGGCCAGGGCCTCAAGCCGTTGGCGGCCAAGGACTACTTCTTCGAGGGCAACCCGCTGAAGGTCGCGTTCTTCGAGAACCTGACGAACCTCGTGCCCATCGACCGCGAGACCGGCTCGGGCCTCGCCTTCGAACAGGCCCGCGCCGTCGTCCAGGCCGGCCACGTGGTGTTGATCTTCCCCGAGGGCACGCGTCGTGAGGACGGCACCCTGGGGGCGTTCAAGCCCCTCGTCGCCAAGCTCGCCATGGCGACCCACACCGACGTGCTGCCCATCCACATGGAGGGCTGCTTCGATGCCCTCCCCCGTGGGGCCAGCCGTCCCCGCTTCGGGCGTCGCCTGGTGGCCACCGTCGGCCCACCGCTGCCAGCGTCGGACCTCGCCCGGCTCACCGCCCACCTGCCCCCCGTGAAGGCCGCCCGCGCCGCCGCCGAGATCATCCGCAGCGCCGTGGCCGCCCTTGCCGAAGGTCGGGCGTTGGAGATCGCGCGGGCCTCGTCCCTCGAGGATCTCGGTCGCGCCACCCGCCCCCTGACCGCCGAGGCCGACGACAGCGCCGTTGGCTGAACGTTGGCTGAACGTCGGCTGAACGTCGGCTGAACGTCGGCTGAACGTCGGCTGAACGTCGGCTGAACGTCGGCGGCACACCGCACACATGTCGGGGATCCTCCGACACCCGGTCGCCTGGCCTGTCCCAGGGGCATGGGGATGCGCGCAGGCCGGTATCCTCGCCAGATGCGCGTGCTCGCTGCCCTGGTGTTCGTGGTCGGCGTCTCCTCGATGCTGCAGGCCTGCCCGACGGTTCCCCTCGCCATCGGCTGCGTCGCTGACGCCGATTGCCCGGCGGGCCAGCGCTGCGGCGGCGACGGGGCGTGCGCCGGCGGCGAGGGCGAGGGCGAAGGCGAAGGCGAGGGCGAAGGCGAAGGCGAAGGCGAAGGCGAGGGCGAAGGCGAAGGCGAAGGCGAAGGCGAAGGCGAAGGCGAAGGCGAAGGCGAAGGAGAAGGCGAAGGAGAAGGCGAAGGCGAAGGAGAAGGCGAAGGAGAAGGCGAAGGAGAAGGCGAAGGAGAAGGAGAGTGTGGCAACGCCGTCGTCGAGCTCGGTGAGGCCTGCGACAGTCAGGCGGGGTGCGGCGCCGACTGCCTGCCCCGCCCCGGCTTCGCGTGTGCAGCGACGTGCACGCTCATCGGTCTGCCCCCGCAGTTTCCATCGGGGGTCGGCCCCGTGACGAATGCCGTGCCGGTGGACCTTGTCGTGGACTGTGCCGCCTCGGTGAACACCAATTCCCTGGTGGCCACGATCTGCGGGGTCACCGTCACCGCCGTCGAGGTGGTCCAAAGCGGTGGCCCCGCCCGGTGGGTGCTCAGCCTGCAAAACCTGACAGTCACCGGCACCTTGCGCTTTACGGGACTGCGCATCCCGGTGCTGGCGGCCACTGGCGACGTCGTCATCGCCACCGGCGCCAGCATCGATGTCGGACCCGTTGGCGCCACGAGCGGGCCCGGGGCCGGGTTTGGCTGCAGCGTTCCCGCAGGGACCTCGACGCAGGATGCTGGCAGTGGCGGCAACGGCGGCGGCAACGGCGGCCTCGGCGGGCGCTCAGGCTTCGACTGGGCGGTGGTCTCGCTGCCGGGGGAGCGGCTGGTGGCGCCCTGCAATTGGCCGCTGGAGGCACCCTGCAGCTCGACGGCACCATCTTCGCCGACGGCGAGGGCGGACGCGGTGGGGCCGCCAGCAACAAGGGCGGTGGCGGCGGCGGTGGCTCCGGCGGCTCCGTCGTCCTCGAGGCCCGCGCCCGCGCCGGCAGCGGGCTCATCGAAGTCGGCGGCGGCGGCGGCGGCGGCGGCGCCCGCACGGGTCAGGCTGGCACCAACGGCCAAAGTGGCCGCAACTCCAACGCTGGTGGCACTGGCGCCCACGCTGGCGGTTCGGGGGCGCCGGGGGCCGTCAGCGACGGTGCTGATGGCGCCTTTGGTCAAAGCAGCAACGACACGGCCAGCGGTGGGGGCGGCGGCGGCGGTGGCGTCGTCGTCGAGGCCGTCATCCCCTGAGGGGGCTGAAAGCGATGGTCAGCTCGCGGACGCCAGGCCGGCCGCCAGCGTCTCCAGGGCTCCGCGGAGGGGGGCGGCATCGAGGGCCAACCGCTTGCCTGGCAGTTCGTCAGAACGAACAAAGTCGGTGTTGGCGGTGACGCCGTAGCCGACCTGGGTCTTCACCCAGCGATGGTGCTGTTCGTCGAGGAGGTCGTAGGCCTGATGCAGCGACGACGGCAGGTCGTTGCGCGCCACGGGCGCGTCACCCGCCGCATTCAGGATGCCCACCACACTGTCGAGGTCCTTCAGCCGCTGCTCGACGTGCTCCAGGGCCTTCTGCGGTGACGGCGACGACAGTGACGGCTTCGTCGTCGGGGCCTTGATATCCCCCAGCAGCTTCACCCGTTCGAGGTAGTCCCCCGAACCGAGTTTGGCGACGTCGCCACCGAGGTGGGCGCTGACCAGGCGCAGGCTCTCGTCGAGGGCGCCCTGGTTGTTGCCGCGAATCTCGCCGAGGATCTTGTGGGAGCCAGCGGCCAGCGCCTCGTCGTCGCTGAGGGTCTTGTCCGGGGTTTGTTTGCGGCCGTAGGCCCGCACAAAGGCTTTGTCGTCGTCGCCCAACGTCAACGACAGCTGCCCGCCCTTCGCCTCAACACCCACAAAGAAGCTGCGGGCCATCTTCATGACGGGGTCTTGCTTGTCGCGCTCGCCGAGGCGGTAGCCGTCGCCCTTGGCCTGGGCGAACCAGGCATTGTGGATGCGGGCGAGCCCCGACGTCAGCTGGGCGTCGCTCAGAGCGCCCTTCTCCAACAACGGCGTGACGGCGTTCATGGCCGCCGCTGGCACCGTCGGCAAACGGACGTTGAGGCCATTGGTGCCGGTGGTGGACGGGGCCTGCAGGTGGTTGGTGGTGGCCAGGCCGAGGGACTTCTGCCCCGCGGCACCGCGACTCGTGTTGGTGCTGCCCCAAGCGGCGACGATGGCGTCACGGATGGCGGCGACGTCGGCCGGCGACGTGGCCTGCAGATCGGCCGCCACTTTGCCGACAACGTCACCCAGGCCCTTGGGGGTGCCGGCCTGCCGGGCAAGCTCCCCTGCGGGGAACAGGCGCGTCGCCGAGTCGAGGATCTTCGTCGCTGGCAGTGCCACAGTCATTGCATCCCTCGTTGCCTGCATGGTCGCCCCGATGGTCGCCAGCGATGCGCAGCTTCACGTGTCTTTCGCCGCCAGGCAATCGGTTTGCCCGGGCAGCAGCACCCACAGATTCGTTTGTTTTTTCAATCGTTTACGCAGTCAGGTCTCGCCGGCCCCATGCCGCCGTTCAGAACACGCATTTGCCGTTGATGGGCACGCACGGCTCAAACGTCACCCGCTGGGTGATTTCGACAGGCTCGTTGCCTGCAAAGGGCAACAGCTTCCACGCCAACAGGGACTTCAACACACACGCGCCGAGGCGGTGGTCGTTGGTGGCGGCGTCGGTGAAGCGCGCGGCCAACACCGAACCATCGGGAGCCACCGTCAACGACACCTGGCGGGCCCCGTCGAGGGTTTTGTAGCTCGGGCAATGATCGATGAAGAGGCCGGGTCCGCTCTGGGCGAGTTTGATGTTGGTGTTGGTGCAGGCGCTCGCCTTGCCCACGCTTTGGGTGATGGCCTGCTTGACGAGGGCCGAGGTCAGGGCCGGCGGTCCAGCGGGGACAGCGACGACGACGTCGGCAGCGGGCTTCAGCGGCTTCGGCGACGGCTTCAGCGCTGGCTTTGGCGGTGCGGCAGCGGGTTCGATGACGGCGGGCATTGCCGGGGGCGCGACGTCGACCACTGGTGGAGCCACGGCCACAGCGACTGGCGCGGGCAATGGCGCTGGTGGGGCAACGGCGATGGCCGTCACCGGCACTGGAGCGACGACGGCGGGTGTTGATGTCGACGTCGGCGTCGACGTGCGGGCCATCACCACCGCCGCGACCAGCACCACCATGGCGGCGGCGGCGGCCATCAGGCCACGAGAGACGGTCTTCTTCGGCGCAACCGTCGCCGGGACCAACGCAGGCTCGCTGGCGAGGGACGTCGACGTCAACGGCGTGGCGACCCCGCCCGCCAACGAAGAGAGGGGCTGGGTGTGGGACGGTGGCGGCATCGTCAGCGTGCCAAGGATGGCCGTGCTCGGCCCCGTCGACGACCACAGCCGGGGGTCGATTGCGCCGGTGGTGACGCCCGTAACCGGGCCGGCGAAAGCGCCCAGGCCATCGATCTCGTCGATGACGGCGCGGGCATTGGCCGGTCGACCCTCGGGCCGGCGGGCCGTCAACCGCCCCACCAGGGATACGACGGCGTCAGGCAATCCCTGCACGAGGCTCGAAACCAGGGGCGCATCGGTGCCGGCCTGGGCCACGAGGACCGCGCTCGGCGTCGTCGCCACAAATGGCGAGCGGCCCGCGAGCATCTCAAAGAGCATGACGCCGACGGCGTACAAGTCCGTGCGGGGGTCGTCGGTCATGCCGTTCATGATGACCTCGGGGGCGACGTAGCCCGGGGTCCCAAGCACCACCCGTGACGCCGTCAGCGTGCCGTCGGGACCGCCCACGATCTTGGCGATGCCGAAGTCGAGGACCTTGGCGTAGTCGTCGCGGCCGTCAGCCTTCACCAGCATGATGTTGTCGGGCTTGAGGTCGCGGTGGATGACGCCGTTTTCGTGGGCGACGTCGAGGGCCACGCAGATGTCGCGCGTGATGCGCAGGGCCTGGCGCAGGGGCAGCGCCCCCGTCGTCCGGAGGCGTTCACCGAGGGGCGTGCCGGTGAGGAGTTCCATGGCCAGAAAGAGCATGCTGTCGCTCTGGCCGAAGTCGTGGACGACGACGATGTGGGGATCGGTCAGGCGGGCGATGGCGCGGGCTTCGCGCTCGAAGCGCAGGGCCACTTCTGGATCATGGACGAGGTCGGCGCGGATGACCTTGAGGGCGACGTCGCGGCCCAGGGGATGTTGGCGGGCCAGATACACCGCCCCCATGCCGCCGCGGCCGATGCAGCGACTGATGGCGTACCGGCCAGCCACGATGGAGCCAAGGAGGGGATCGACGTCGGTGGACATGGCAGACCTCGTGGGCGGGACAGGGGCTGTTTCGCGGTACGGCGCTGGCATTCATCCGGTTCGATGGGCGTCCATCGACTTCGATGGCCGTTCGAAGGCCGTTCGATGTGCAGGACTACGGCGGCACCGACGGATCAGTGACAGCGATCCGCCTCAGCCCCCCACGTCGGCCATGGAAAACGGCGTCCGGGCCCGGGGCACCAGGGGGTGGTGGCTCTGTTTGTCGTCGAGGGCGCTGTCGAGGAGGGCCAGCAGGCCGGCGTCGTCGGTGCCCGCCCGCAAGGCGGCGCCCAGGGGCAGGCCACCGGGCTGGTAGAGACAGCCCCGTACCCGGCCATCCGCCGACAGCCGCAAGCGGTCACAGGCTTCGCAGAACGGTTCGGTGTCGGACGCAATCACCCCGAACACCACGCCGTCGTTGGTGCGGTAGAGGGCGGCGGGATCGCTCGGCTGTCGGCGGGGCACTGCCGCGGCGCCCACCCCGGCGTCGACGAGGGCCACGATGTCGCGGCCGCTGATGAACGTCGCCGCGACGTAGTCCTTCGCCGACCCTGTGTTCATCTGCTCGATGAAGCGCAGCTCCACCCCGAGGTCCCGGGCCCGGGCAAGCATGGCGGTGAGTTCGTCGTCGTTGTGGCCCTTTTGCACCACGGCATTCCATTTGACGTCGAAGCCGAGGGCGCGGGCGGCGTCGATGGCAGCCAGGGCAACGTCGACGTCGGCGCCTTTCCCCATCAGGGATTCAATGCGATCCGCCCGCAGGCTGTCGAGGTGGAGGGTGATGCCCTGCAGCCCTGCGTCCCGCAGGGCTTGCAGCTGCGGCAGCAGCCGCAGGCCGTTGGTGGTCAGTGCCAGACCCACAGGGACCGACATGTCGGCAGCGACGTCGCGCCAGGCCTGGACGAGAGCCGGGAGCTCCAGCCGCAGGGTGGGCTCGCCCCCCGTAAATCGCACCTTGCGAACACCGCGGGCCAGAAACGTGCGGGCCAGGCGGCGGTGTTCATCGGGCGTCAGCCAACGCGCCTTCTCGGTGGGCGTCGTCGTCGAACCCGGCCGACAATAGCGGCAGTCAAGTTGGCATTGCTCAAGGACGCTCACGCGCAAGCTGTAGGCGGGCAGGCGCCCCCGCCGTCCAACTGACGGTATCGGACTGGTCTGGCCGTTCTGGCCGGTCTGGAATCCCTCGTCGACGATTGGCAACGACATCGCTACGTCCTAGCCCATGGCGTCTTCCAAGCCCACCCCGTCTGGCGCGAACCACTCCCCTGACCTCGACACTGACGATGGCGTCGCCCGGATTGTCCAGGCCCGCCAGAAGCTCATGGCTCGCTTCGACGAGAAGCTGCGGGCGTCGCCGGCCCTCACAGACACCGCCCCCCAGGGGACGGGTCCCACCAACCGGCACGGCATGCCCGCGGTACCGGTTGGCCAAATCAGGACCGAGAAGTGGCCGGTCCTCGACCTCGGCCGCACGCCGACGGTGACGCCGCACACGTTCACTCTCGTCATCGACGGCGCCGTCAAACGCCCCATCACCCTCGACTGGGAACAGCTCAAGGCCCTGCCCCACGTCGACGACACCTCGGATTTTCACTGCGTGACCACCTGGTCTCGCCTCGACTTGCGCTGGCGGGGGGTGCGGGTGAGCACCGTCCTCGCCCTGGCGGAACCCGACGACGACGCCACCCACCTCATGGCCTGGGCCAGCGACGGCTACAGCACCAACGTCGCCCTCGAAGAAGCCCTCAAGGACGACGTGCTGCTGGCCCACACCGTCGACGGCGCGCCCCTGGCCGTCGAGCACGGCGGCCCCCTGCGCATGATCACGCCCCAGCTCTACGCCTGGAAGGGCAGCAAGTGGATCTGCCGCCTGGAACTCATGACGGCGGACAAGCCAGGGTTCTGGGAGGAGCGGGGCTACTCCATGAGCGCCCACCCCTGGCGCAACGATCGCTACCGCCGCTGACCGACGGTGACGACGTCAGCCGCCGCCGTTGCCGCGCAGCTGGGTGAGGGCCTTGCCCCGGGTCAGGTCGGTCAGGGCCCGGGCCGCCGCGACGTGCTCGCCGCAGAACCACTCCTGCTCGGGGGGATGCCCCACGAAGCCGGGCTCTGTTCGTCGGCGTTCGTGGAAGGCGCGGGCGGCGTCGTCGAGGGCGAACGACACGAGGCCACCCTCATCCGGTCCAAAGCGATCATGGCAGATGGCGCAGATGGGGGGACGCATCAGACCTCCTCGTCGGGGACCTCAAAGAGCTCGATGCCGGCACCCTTGCCCTTGAGGGTGTGGGAGCCCATGGCCCGCAGGGGCACGAACTCCCGCACCAGCGCCGCCGTCATGGGCCCGACGACGATCTGACCGGTCTTGGCGACACCCTCCAGGCGGGCAGCGGTGTTCACGGTGTCACCGAGGGCCGTGTACTCCATGCGGCGCGGCGAGCCGACGGTGCCGGCGACGACCTTGCCGGTGTTGACCCCGATGTGGACATCGAGAGCGCGGGCGTCTTCGCCGACGGCCCCCGAACGGACCAGGGCCCGGAAATTCCGGCGCATGTCGACGGCGCAGCGCACACCGCGCAGGGCATCGTCGGCGTTGGAAAACGGCGCACCAAAGATGCACATGACGGCGTCGCCGATGAATTTGTCGACGGTGCCGCCGTGGGCAAACACCGTCTCGGTCATGGTGCCGAGGTAGGAGTTGAGCAGCGTGCCCACCTGCTCGGGCTCATGGTGCTCACAGAACGTCGTGAAGCCCGCGAGGTCGCAAAACAGCACCGTCGCCGTCAATGGCTCAAGGAACAAGCCGTCGCGGTGCACGCCCTGGCTGCTCTCCATCATCAAGCGACGCACGACGTCGGGGGCATGGAAGCGCTCCAGGCTCCGTCGGGTCCGCTCGGCGGCGGCGAACTCTTCGCGCAACCGCGTTCGTTCGAGCCCCATGGCGATGAGGTGGGCAAGGGCCGCCACCAGATCACGTTCGGTGTTGGTGAAGGGCAAATCGCGCGTCAGGTAGAGCACGCCGATGACGTCGCCAGGGGTGCCGTCGGTGTTGCGTTTGACGAGGGGCACGCACAACACGGCCTTGAGGTCGAAGCGCAACACGCTCTCGCCCCGGGCAAAGCGTTCGTCGGCGGAGGCGTCTTCGGTGGTCAGCGCCGCTTTGTTGGTCACGACGTAGTCGATGACCGTGCGCGACAACTGGATTTTTTCGTCGACACGACGCTGCTTCATGACCCGCGGTGCCAACACGCCGCTTTCGTCATGCAGCAGCACCACCACGCCCTTGGCCCGCGCCGCCGTCGAGAGCTGCTCACACATCTCGCGGAGGAACTCGTCCATGGAGTCGGTGGACTGCAGAGCCTCGGTGACCTTGAAGACCAGGCGAAGGGCGATACCGTCGATGGCCTGGGCGGGGGCCCGCATGCCCAGGCTGGTGGCGGCGCTGTTCTGCTCCAGTTGGGGCAGGTCCGACAGGCCGCGGAAGTCGAGCTGGGTCGAGGTCTCGGCGAAGCGACGAACGATGGGGTTGTCGTCGACGCGGGCCACCCGGGTGGCGTCTGTGCCCGTCGCCACCGGCGAGTCTTCCCAGCCCCAGTCCTGGCCGCCCGCCGGGGTGAGGCTCGGCCCCACCTGGTCGGCGATGCGCATGCTCATGGGCAGCACCATCGTCGTCGGCCGCGCCATGCCCGCCGGGGCGGCGTTGATGGAGGCGGTGGGGGCCGCCAGCGTCGACGGCGGCGGACGCACGGGAGCCGGAGGCAGGGTGGTGACGCCGGGCAGCGACGACGACGACGGCGACGACGGCAACGCTTGCGCCATCCGGGCCCAGGGCGCTGCACTTTCGCGGCGGACGTTGGGGTCGGTACTGCCGTCGAAGGTCTCGTTGGGCCCGATGACGGCGACGGCGGGCATCATCCCCGGGGCCGGTCGTCGGCCGGGGGAGAGCTCCAGGCGACCCTCCCATTCACCGGCGGTGACCAGGTCGCCGTGGGAAACGGAAACGCCAACGTCGTCGACGCGCACCCCGTTGACGAGCGTACCGTTGTGACTGCCAGCGTCGGCCACCACGACGATGCCATCGGGTCGGCTTTCGATGCGGAGATGCCTCCGTGAGACCTTCCGGCCGTCAAGGCGCACATCGCACACGACGTCCCGTCCCAACAGCAAGGTGGTGCCGGCTTCGACGACGGCGTCTTGCACCACGCCGTCTTGGCGCATGAAGCGCACCGTGACCATCTTTGGCTCAGCCACGGCTGCACCCTGGCGTCTGCCCTGTCGCTCGTTGCACCGTGCCTCCGACCAACGCCTTCGACGTGCGCGGTCGCCGGGAGTCTAGGCCAGGCACGGGCCCCCCTCACAAGTCCGGGGCGCGGTGACATGTGGGATGATGTGTGCGGCCGGGCACATGGCCCCCGCGATGTGCTGACCGGACGCCCCGAAAAAATGGCCGCTGGGGTATCCTGGGGCTTCACAAAGGCAGGATCATGCATTCACGACGAACCCAGCGTGGGAGGACCACCACCACGCGCCGCGGCCCCAGGGGGTTCACCCTGGCCGAGATCGCCGTCGTCGTGGCCATCATTGGTGTGTCCCTGGCCCTGGGACTGACCTCGATGGTGGAGATGGTCGCGGTTCAACGAAAGAACGCTGCCCTGGCCCAGGCCAACCTCACGCTGCGTGAGGAGCGTGCCCGCGCGCTGGAGACCCGTCGCCCCCGCTACGTGAAGCCGGCTCCCATCGGCACCGGCCTGGTCCTCGGCAATGCCACCGTCAGCGCTGGCGGATCGTGTGTCGAAGGCCCGGTCGAGCAACGGGTGGACCTGCCGACCGTCAAGGTCACGGGGGACCGGGTGTGCTTCACCCAAGACGGCAACACCGACGTCACCGTTCCCATCGCCCTCGACTTCAAGCCCGCCAGCGGCGGGGCATCGTTGGCCTCGGTGGACGTGTTTCCGGCCGGCACCTTGCGCTGGTCCGGGTCATCCCTGTTTCACCTGCGCAGCGCCGCCATTCCTTCCATTTCGGTGCGCAACATCGCCGACCAGAGCATCAACCCCATCTACCTGCAGTGACGTCTGCGACGGAGGCCGGCATGACAAGGGCGCCGATCATCATGACCATGCGCGGCAGCCGGGGGTTCTCCCTCCTCGAGGTGACCTTCGCGGCCAGCATCATGATCATGGGGCTCACGTCGATCGCTGGCGTCTACAACATGGTGGGCAACAGCTTCGCCCACCAAAAGGACATGGCCATCGCCACCGCCGTCGGCGAATCGTTTCTGGAGCAGGTGGTCATCCTCCCCCAAACCAGCGCTCTCCTCGACGCCGGCAGCCATCCGACCCGCTTCTTCAACGCCGAGGGGCGTCGACTTCCCAATGCGACCGGCGCCAAGTTCGAGATGGTGTGGGAGGTCACCGCCAACCAACCCGTGGCCGGCGTCAAAGAGGTCGTCGTCGAGTTCAGCTGGCAGGGTCAGCGAGAGCATCACATCGAATTTTTCACCTACCGGGAGTAGCTGATGGCCACGCGCACGCATCGTCTTCCGGCTGGCTACACCCTCCTCGAGGTGGCGGTGGCGTCGGCGATGGCTGGCATCCTGACCACCGCCGGGCTCTCGGCGTTTGCGATGTTCAATCGCCAGCGGGTTCGCCTTGAGCGCGCCACCACCGCCGACGACACCGCCAAGGTCGTCCTGCAGTATCTGGTGCGCGAAACCCAACGCATCGGCGGCGCGACGCTCCGCCCCTGGCAGGCCATGGCCGTCGAGCAAGACCCCTGCGGCGTTGCTGGCGGCATCCCTTGCATCCGCGGTGACCGGGTCACCTTCGCCTTCGCCGACGAAAAGGCCCTGTTTACGTCGTGCAAGGTGAAGGCGCTGACCGACCGCACCCTGCGTGTGGACCAGGTCCAACAGGGCACAGACACGGCCTGCTGCAACCAGTTTCGCATCGGCAGCGACGGCGCCGTCACCGTTGCTCCCATCGCGTCGCTCAAGAATACCCACGTCATGCTGTCGTCGGCAGGGACGTCGGGCACCTCCGAGGAGCGCTTTCGGGCCATCACCTATGCCAACGACGTCGGCGCCGGCACCAACTGCACCTTCAACATCATCACCAGCGCCCAGGTGAAGCCCCTCAGCTCGCGCTGCGAGGATGCTGCGGGCAGCTGCGTCAATGGCCGCCCGTCCAACGCCGTCTTTGCCAGCGGCGGGCTCTTCAGTCGCCAGGCCAATGCCATCCCCATCACCGTGGCCACGGCCTACATCGGCTGCACGACGACAAGTTGCACGAACACGCCCGAAGACCTCGGCCTGTTCCTCTTCGCCGATCGCAACGGTGGCGTCTCCACCAGCCTCACGGTCGACGCCGACGATGACAACTTTGCCGTGTCACCCAACATCATCGATCTGCAGGTCGCACCGGGCTACGACCTCGACGGCGATGGCGAGATCGAAGAGAGCCTCGACGGGGCCAACGATGACTTCTCCGGCAACAAGAGCCCGCTCAGCGCAGGAGCGCCCTTCACCGACTTCGCCAAGCCCCCGGCGGAGCCCCTCGAAGACCCGCGACGCTTGCGAATGCTGGCCATCGGCGTCGTGGCGGCCATCAAGGTCAATGACCACCTCTACACGTCGACGGCGCAATTGCCGGGCGGCTTGCCCATCGTTGGCACCGGGCTCCACCTGCGTGCCCTTTCTTCCAAGGCGGCATTTCGCAGCCTGAACCTGCTTGAGTGAGGCCACCCATGCGACACCTGCGACACGCTCCGTCCCGCGGCTACGCGCTCATGATGGTCATGGCCATCTCCCTCGTGCTGTCGATAGGCGTCGGCACCCTGCTGACCTACCTCGCCGCCGCCGAGAAGAACTCGGGCCGCCAGCGCCTCAATCGCGAGGCCTACTACGTCTGTGACGGCGTCGGCCGCATCATCTCCCGCACCACCGTCGACGTGCTGTCGGACAGCCGCTTCGCGTCCACCACGCCGACGGACAACCTTGAGGACCTGCTGATGGACAAGGTCGAAGCCGTGCACGGCAACGGTCTGGCCACGCTGCTTGGTGATTTGCGCCAGCCCTACGAGATCGATGGCGTCGATGGCTTCGTCTACAAAGACGTCGACGCCAGCAGCACCTTTGGCCAGGTGGGCCTCGGCCGTTTCTCGGGGATGAACGGCCAGCGACGAACCTTCACCTACGACCTCGCCCTCCGCCGCAGTGGTGGCTCCACCTGCCGCACGACAGCCACCATCGACACCGTCCGGGTGCCGTTGTCGGAGCTGGCCCTGTTCTCCACCGACGACCTGCGCATTTGCCCGTCATGGCAGACCAACGACGTCACCCGCTTTGCCCGCTACCACATCAACGGCGACCTCGTCGTCGGCAAGCACGCCCTGCCAAAGACCACGGCCACCGGCAGCATCAACCCTGGCTGCGGTGCGGCGACGGTGACCTTCTGTGGTGTGGCGGGTCCGTGCCATGGCACCGGCGGCGGGGCCGCCATCGCTGCCGCCAGCGCGGGGACCGGTGCGGTTGCTGAGGCCATCGCCGAGGCCCTGGCGGACGGCCAGCGCGGCACCTCGGAGCTCAAATACCCGGTATCCCTGTCGAGCAGCTGGCGAGGCCAGTTCGCCGACGACCCCGGCGCCACCGACGCCGTTTTGAGCAACGTCGGCAGCCTGCGGTACCTGGTCGATCCACCGACGACGACGGACGACAGCGCCGCCCTCACCAACCGCCTCGCGCGCATCGCCCAAATCCGCATCCTCGACGGCGTCTGGTACCTCAACGACGGCACCTGGCCCGGCCTGGCCATCTGGTCTGATCACCCCGGCGAGTTCACGCTACAAGACGAGGACTCAGCGGAAGAGCACCAGCTCGTCGGCGGCGACCGGGAGATCGGCCAGGGGGATCTGTTCGCCGGCGCCCAGCCCAAGCGCTTCTCCCACTACGGCACGGGGGGCGCGCCGGCGGGCCGTCCCGTCGTGTCCTACGGCGAGCTCGGGCGAGTCGGCGCCGTTTGGGTGCCTGGCCATGAGGCCGCCGCCACCCCCGTCAAGATCGCCAGCAAATCCGGCTTCGCCGACATCCATAATGCCCGCTACGGCGCCGCCCACGGTGACCCGGGTCGCGTCTTGCCCATCAACATCGACCTGGGGGCCTTGATCGCGGCCGTGGACTCCACCGACGCCAACGAGCTCGGTGCCAGGATGCAGACCCTGAGCAACGAGCCCGGGCTCTCCGAACTGGCCGACACGTCCCGCATCATTGTGTGGATCGGGGCGACCTGGACCGGCAGCCTCGACGGCCGCGCCAACGGCACGCCGACGCCGTTGCCAAGATTCGTGGGCTGCCCACCGTCGTCGCCGACGTGCGAAGCGGGCCCGACCAGCATCAGCAGCAGCGCCCCGGTGCCGTATCCGATGTGCAGCAAGTCTGGCGCCGCCCCCGCCGACGAAAGATGCGAGAACGCCAAGACCCGTCGCATCAACGCCGTCCGCGTCTTCAACGGTGGCGACGACCTGGCCAACCGGCGCATCACCATCGCCACCCACCTGCCCCTCTATGTTCAGGGCAGCATGGACCGCGGTGGTGCGACCATCGACGCGGGCATGCCCGGCCTGGCGGCCCCGACGATCCTGCCCGGCAACGCCCCGGACCTCTTCTTCGCCGCCGACACCGTCACGCTGCTGTCGGACCATTGGGTCGACGGCAACACCTGGCAAGCTGGCGCGTCAGGGCTTGTGACCGTCTCGCCGACCAACCTGGCCCAGCCTCCCGCCTACAACGCCAGCTTCCTCGTGGGCCGCTACAGCATCCACTCGCCTGGTCGCACCCCATTTGGCGCCGAGCGCGCCCTGCGCTTCCTCGAACAGTGGCCCGTCGCCAACGCGTCCTCGAGCCCCGTGGTGACGGGGTCGATTCTCATCGGCTTCAAGGCCGTCCACAACGTCGCCGAGGCCTGCTACGGCAACAGTTTTGATGTGAACTGCTCGACGTCAGCACCCTGGCGTCACTTTTGGTCCGAGGCCCTGCTGGCGCAGGCCCAGGCCCCGCCGGGCATGCCGACGTTTGCCTTGCGCGGCATCGGCGAGACCCTGCCCGACAGCTTCCAGTTCAACTTCCACCTCATCCTGCAGTCCTTGCCCTTGCCCTTGCCCGCCTTCTGAAAGCGAGCAGCAGCAGCAAGCAGCAGCAAGCAGCAGCAAGCAGCAGCAAGCAGCAGCAAGCAAGCAGCAAGCAAGCAGCAAGCAGCAAGCAGCAAGCAGCAGCAGCGGGCAGCGAGCACAACCAGCGCGAGGCCGCGCAGCGGCGAGCCCGAACAAAGCGAACCGGAAGCGGGGGATTCGAAAAGGGGGGCCTTGCCCCCCCTTTGGGAAGAATTGCGGGCCAACCGCGATGATGGGCGCGAAGGCGCCCATCAATCGCGCAGGCCCATCTGGTCCGGGCGCAAACCAACACACCCGCCCCCCAAAAAACACCGCAAACCGGCAAACCCCGGACCAGATGGGCCTTGGCCCGAGTCACGCCACAAAAGAAAACGGGCCGCGCAAGCGGCCCGTTTTCTGTGTGTGGCTTGACGTCAAAAGTCCATGTCGTCGCCGTAGCCGCCGCCGTGGTCGTGGCCTTCGTGGCCACCGCCGGCTTCCTTCTTCTCGGGCTTGGAGGCGATCATGCACTCGGTGGTGAGCAGCAGACCGGCAACCGACGAGGCGTTCTCGAGGGCCGTGCGGGCGACCTTGGTGGGGTCGATGACGCCAGCGGCGACGAGGTCCTCGAACTTCTCGGTGCGGGCGTTGAAGCCGAAGTTGAACACGGTGCTCTCAGCCACCTTGTTGACGACGACGGAGCCTTCCCAACCGGCGTTGCCGGAGATCTGGCGCATGGGCTCTTCGCAGGCACGCTTGATGAGCTTGATGCCGAAGTCCTGCTCCGCGTTGCCGGTCTTCAGGCCATCAAGGGTGCGCGAGGCACGCAGGAGGGCCACACCGCCGCCGGGGACGATGCCTTCTTCGACGGCCGCGCGGGTGGCGTGCAGGGCGTCTTCAACGCGCGCCTTCTTTTCCTTCATCTCGGCTTCGGTGGCGGCACCGACGTTGATGACGGCGACGCCGCCGGCGAGCTTGGCCAGGCGTTCCTGGAGCTTCTCGCGGTCGTAGTCCGAGGTGGTCTCTTCAACCTGGGCGCGGAGCTGCTTGATGCGGGCCTGGATGTCGCCCGTCTTGCCAGCGCCGTCGACGATGGTGGTGTTGTCCTTGTCGACGGTGACGTTCTTCGCGCGACCGAGGTCGGCGAGGGTGACGTTCTCGAGCTTCTCGCCGAGGTCCTCGGAGATCATCTTGCCGCCGGTCAGCGTCGCGATGTCCTCGAGCATGGCCTTGCGGCGGTCGCCGAAGCCAGGGGCCTTGACGGCGCAGATGTTGAGCGTGCCGCGCAGCTTGTTGACGACGAGGGTGGCCAGGGCCTCACCTTCGATGTCTTCGGCGATGACGAGCAAGGGCTTGCCCGAACCGCGGACGGCCTCGAGGACGGGGAGGAAGTCCTTCATGTTCGAGATCTTCTTCTCGTACACGAGGATGTAGGGCTCGTCGAAGGCGACTTCCATGCGCTCGGCGTTGGTCACGAAGTAGGGGCTCAGGTAGCCGCGGTCGAACTGCATGCCTTCGACGACTTCGAGGGTGGTCTCGAGGCTCTTGGCCTCTTCGACGGTGATGACGCCTTCCTTGCCGACCTT
>Ga0247834_1000220_pt1 | contig 109543 bp, 83 predicted proteins | sample LaCruzMarch2015__8_FD_187118 | JGI IMG/M metagenome (GOLD analysis project Ga0247834, IMG submission 187118) | Freshwater microbial communities from meromictic Lake La Cruz, Castile-La Mancha, Spain - LaCruzMarch2015_12m | ecosystem: Environmental > Aquatic > Freshwater > Lake | place: Spain...
CATCCCGCTTCCACCGAGCCGACGAAGGCGGCGTCGACGGCGGCGGCGGCGGCGGCGGCCCCCTCGAAGTCCCCTTCCAGGTAGCGAAAGCGGGCGGTGGCGGCGCCCTCGCCCAGGCGCGCCATGGTGGCGCCGGGTGTTGGTGCCGATGGTGGTGTGGATGGTGCTGACGTCGTCCCCACCGCCGCAAAGAGGGCTGGGCCGTGGGCAACAGCCGGGACCGCCCCGGGAGGAACGGCGGCACCAAGAACGGCTGCGCAAAGGGCGACGACGAGCATGTGGGGGAAACAGACCAAAAAATGCCGAAACACGCTAGGTTTTCATCCAATGCCTCCCTCCCAGGCCAATCCAACCGGCGAGCGGGCCCCTCCCCGCGGTCCCGCCGTGTCGACGACCGGGGTGGCGTCCCCCGAGACCATCGGCCGGTACCGGCTGCTGTCGAAGATCGCCAAGGGCGGGATGGCCGAGGTCTATGCCGCCCGCAGCTACGGCGCCCACGGCTTCGAAAAGACCGTGGCCCTCAAGCGGATCCTCCCCAAATTCGGTCGTGATCCCCAGTTCGTCCGGATGATGGTCGACGAGGCCAAGATCTCGGTCTTGCTGAATCATCCAAACATCGCCCAGGTCTTTGAGCTCGGCGAGCAAGAGGGCGACTACTTCATCGTCATGGAGTTCGTGCCGGGCCAGTCGCTGTCGGCGGTGGTCAAGCGGCTCAAGGAGGACAGCGTCAAGCTGCCCGTCCTCGACGCCTGCTTCATCGTCGTCGAGCTCCTGCAGGGCCTCCACGCCGCCCACATCCAGCAAGACGCCGCCGGCCATCCCGCCCACATCATCCACCGCGACGTCAGCCCCCAAAACACCCTGGTGAGCTTCGACGGCCACGTGAAGGTCATCGACTTCGGCATTGCCCGGGCCCGCGACCGGCTGGAGGCCACAGAGATCGGCACCATCAAAGGCAAGCTGCGCTACCTGGCCCCCGAGATGATCGACCCGGGTCGCTTCACCGAAGAAGGCGACTTCGACCACCGCGTCGACGTCTTCGCCGCCGGCATCGTTCTGTGGGAGTTGATTGCGGCGCGACCGCTGTTTCCCGGCGACGACGAACTCAAGGTCTACGACGACATCACCGATGGCAGCACGCCCGACCTCGCCAAAGAAGGTCGCTGTGACGTCGCCTTGATGAAGATCCTCTTCAAGGCCCTCGAGCGGCGCCTTGACCACCGCTACCCCACCGCCGAAGCCTTCGCCGACGACCTGCGGGCCTACGTCTATCGCAGCGACCCGTCGTTCACCCACAAGCGGGTGGCCGGCATCCTCGACAAGATCTTCACCGAGGAGAAGGCCGAGCTGCTCGCCCTGGAGCGCGGTGCCTTCGTCGGCGCCAGCGGGGCTGTGGCCAAGGCCCCGGGGGCGGCGCCATCAATGAAGCCCCTGCCGACGACGCTGCCGGAGTCCCACACCCGGTCGGACCGACAGCTGGCGGCCAGCGCCGCCAATGCCGCCGCGACTGCTGCTGGTGCGAGCGGCGCCAATGGGGCGGGGGCTGGGCGCGACGACGGCGCCACCATGGTCGCCGACGTCAACGATCTTGACCCCCGGGGCGAGCTGCCCCGCCAGCGCGAAGTGACCGTGATGACCCTGGTGTCTCGCCAGCAGGTCATCGAAGGCACCAAGGCCCCATCGGACTCCTCGGGCGTGTTCTCGATGGCCGACGACGCCACCTTGACGGTGTCGGCGGATGCCGTGGCCAACATGAAGGGCGCCCTCGGCATCGGCGGGGCGGCCGCCAAGATGACGCCCCTGGGCGGACGGCCGGCTGTTTCTGGGCCTCCCAGACCGTCCATGCGCCTGGGCAGCGGCGCCGCCATTGCCCCACCGTCGCGACCGTCCCTCGACGAAACGCCGATGACCAACCGACAGGTGGGCGGCGTGCCTGCCGCCAAAGACGCCGGCCGCCAGCGGGTGGTGGCGGGGTCGGCCATCTTTGGCGTGCTCCTCGCCCTCGGCATCGTCGCCGTGGTGGACCGGGTGGTTCCGCCGACGACGACGACGACGACGACCCCACCACCCGCCACACCGACGACGACGACGACGACGACGACGATACCGGCACCGGCACCGGCACCGCTTCCCTCGGCGCCAGAGCCTGTCGAAGTGCGCGTGGAGGTCGTGCCGGGCTCGGCCACCGTCGCCATCAACGGCATGCCCATCGGCGCTGGAACCACGGTTGTCCCCGGGGTGCCGGTGACCGTGGCCGTGACCGCCGCGGGCTACGAGCCCATCGAGCAGATCCTCACGCCGGCAGCGGACACGCCGTTGGTGGTGAAGGCCAGCCTGGTTGCTGCCCTGCCCGCGTCCCCACCACCGGCACCGGCACCGGCCCCGACACCGACGACACCGACGACACCGACGAAGAAGCCGTCCACGACGCCGACAACCACCGTCACGTCGACCACGCCACCGGCGGCGCCAAAGACCGTGGGCCAGTTGCAGCTCAAGACCCAGCCCTATTGGGCCAACGTCACCATCGACGGCAAAGCCCTCGACGACACCACCCCGATGACGGTGCAGTTGTCGCCGGGACGCCACGAGGTCGTGGTCTCCCATCCGCCCCGGGGATTGACCAAGAAGCTCAAGGTGGTCGTCGTCGCCAATGAGACCACCACCCGCACGGTGGTGTTCGACGACTGAGTTCCGACTGGGTTCCGCCGGCGTTGCGGGATCCACCAACCGGGCTCGCACGCGGTTTTACGAAGTCCTGACCAACAGATCGGGCGTTTCGGGTGTCTTCTGTCCACAGCACAGGAGAGACCCCATGAAGCCGATCATTCCGTTCCTCATTCTTGGATCCATTGGCACCGTTGGCGTCGTCACGGGTGTCCGTGGCACCGACGCCGGCACGGGCGTGGCGCCGATGGAGCCGGCCCCAAAGGCGCCCACAGTCGTCGCCACGGCCGCCGGCCCCGTCACCGTCAAGGCGAGCTTTGAACGCACCACCCTGCCGGCCGAAAAGCAAGGCGACACCTTTGTGCGCGTCGCCATCACCGGCCTCGACCAGCAGAAGGACACGAACGCCCAGCGGCTCCCCGTCAGCCTGACGCTGGTCATCGACCGCTCGGGGTCCATGGGCAGCGAACACAAGATGGAGACCGCCGAAGACGCCGCCTGCAAAGCGGTGCAAGCGCTGTCGGCGGGCGACCGCTTCGCCGTCGTCAGCTTCGACAACGGCGCCGAAGTGCTGGCCACTGGCGACGTCTCCCCCACCACCGTACAGCGCGCGTGTGCCGCCATCGTCGACCTCAGTGCCCGGGGCAGCACCGACATGGCCGCTGGCCTCGACGTGGGGGCCCAGGCGTCCCGCTCCATCGCCGGGACGGGGCGGGTGAACCGCCTGTTGCTGCTGTCCGATGGTCGACCCGACAGCGAAGGGGGCCTCGCCGATCGCAGCGCCGCCCTCGCCCGCGCTGGCGTCGTCACGACGACCATCGGCCTGGGCACCGACTACAACGAAGACCTCATGGCGAGCATTGCCGATCGCGGCCTCGGAAACACCTGGTTCGTGGAGTCCGAGCCCGGCAAGCAGGGCGGTACGACCCTGGCGAGCATCTTTCAAACCGAGCTGTCGAGCATGGCCGACGTCGTCGCCCGGGGCACGATCTTGCGCCTGACCGCGCAGGACGGCCTGCAGGTCACCGAGGTCGTTGGCTTTCCCCACGACCGCAGCGGCAACGACGTGATCGTCCCCATCGGTGACATCTACGCGGGCCACACCACGGATCTGCTGGTGCGCGTTCGTCATCCGGCGGCACGCGGTGAGCACCACCTGCTGGACGTCGCCGTCTCGGGCACCTCGACCCATTCCATCACGAACCCCAGCGTGCCCGGCAACGACCCCTTCGGCACGGTGATCGCCCTCAACGCCGCCTTCTCCGCCGACAGCGCCGTCGTCGCTGCGGCCCTGGTGCCAGAGGTTGCCGAGGAGGCCGAGGAGTGGCGCACCACCCAGGCCCTGCTGGTGGCCAACGAGGCCTACAACCGCGGCGACTTCGGCGGCGGCGACGCCATCTTGAACGAGCAGAAGGCCAAGGTGCAGGTGCAGGCCAAGGCCCTGGGCTCAGCGAAGCTCGAGGCCCTGTTCTCCGACGTCGACAACTATCAGCAGCAGAACCAGCTCGGTGGCCTGTCGACCCGGGCCAGCATGAACAAGGTCGCCAAGGAAAAGGCCCGCGACTACCAGCGCGGGTCCAAGAAGGGTCAATAGGAATCAAGACGAAGACGGTCACGGCGACGGCGACGGTGACGGTGACGGTGACGGCGGCATGCTCATGGCGGCCGCTGTCGCCACCGGTGGGTTGGCTCTATGATTGAAGGCGATATGACCACTGAAAGCCCCCATGTGTTGATCGTCGAAGACGAAGCGCCGATCCGTGAAGGCCTGACGGCATTGTTCGAAAGCCAGGGGTTCACGGTCACGGCGGTGGGCGATGGCCTGGCGGCGGTCGAGGTGGCCGCCGGCGGTGGCTTCGACGCCGTGCTCCTCGACATCATGCTGCCGGGCATGGACGGTCTGAGCGTGCTGCGCCACCTGCGCTCCCGCAGCGACACGGTGGCGGTGTTGTTGCTGACGGCCAAGGGGGCCGAAGACGACGTCGTGCGCGGCCTGGAAGCGGGTGCCGACGACTACGTCACCAAGCCCTTCGGCATCCACGAGTTGGTGGCCCGGGTGCGAGGCCTGCTGCGGCGGGCCAAGGTGGCCACGCCCAGGGAAACCAGGCGGCAGATTGTCGTCGACGCCGACGACGCCGCCTCCGCCGTCATCGACCTCGACGTGCTGGCGGTGCGCCTGGGCGATCATGAGGTCAAGCTGACCGCCCGCGAGGCCTCTCTGCTGGGCTTTCTCGCCGAGCGACGGCACCGGGCGGTCCCCCGCGATGAGCTGCTGGTGGAGGTCTGGGGCTACCGCGACGGCAGCATCCAGACCCGCACCGTCGACGTCCACGTGCAACAACTGCGCGCCAAGCTGAAGTCCGTGGGCGGCGAGAGCTGGGTCGGCACCATCCGCGGTCGGGGCTACCGCTTCGTCGGCACCGAGGACGTCGGATGACGCGTTCCCGACGACGACTGTGGTTGCTGCTGGTGGGCGTGGTCATCACCGCCGCCGTCGCCTTTGGCGTGACCGCCAGTGTGCAGCGGGAGCGGCTGCTGGAACGGGAACGGCTGGCGTCGTTTCTGCGCGCCGCCGACGTTGTGGTCGGCATCGTCGAAGAGAGCCTCGAGGAACTGCGGGAGCGGGAGAGCGCCCGGCCCTTTGACCACTACAACGCCGTCTACGTTCCCGAAGGGGTGCTGGCCGCGTCCGACGCCCTGGCGCCGTCGCCACTGGCACGGGCCCCCGACGACGTCCGCCTCAAGGGCTGGGTGCAGCTCAACCCCGACGGCACCACCACCCTGCCCTTTGACGAGACCCGCCCGGCGGTGGCCGCGGAGGTTCGACAGCTGGCGTCGTCGGACGCCTTCGCACCCCTGCGCGGGTTGACCAGGGCACCCGAGCCGCCCCGACTCGCGATGGCCGACCAGGGACGCCGATCGTCGTCGTCGTCGTCGTCGTCGTCATTGTCGTCGTCGAACGCGTCCCTGCCGACGTCCCGGGCCCGGGGGTACGACACCAAGCAGGGCATCGTGCAACAGCTCAACGAGGCGTCGAGCAACGTCTACTCCCAACTCAAGGAGGCCGAACCCGAGCCCCAGAAGCGCGCGGCCCTGGCCAGCAACCAGAAGCTGCCCCAGGTCCAACGACAAGACGTCGACTGGAACGACGACACCCTGGGCAAGCTCGGCACCAAGGCGAAGTCGTCGGCGAAGAAGTCCTCGCCGAAGCTGTCCAAGAAACCCATGATGAAGGGCGAGCCCGAGGTGTATGCCAAGAAGCAGGCGGAGCCCGAGAACCCGACGCCCCCGGCACCACCCCCACAGCAGCAACAGCAGCTGCTGCGTGTTGAGCAGAACCAGCAAGCGGGGGCAGAACCCAGCGTCGCCGTCAGCTACACGCCCATGGTGTTTGATGAGCTGCCCGGCGGGCAACGGGTGCTCCACCGGACGGTGACCTCCACCGCCGACGGCGCCCGCACGGTCCAGGCCGTGCTGCTCAATACCGAGGCCCTGCGCAGCTGGCTCCTCGGCGTCATCGGCCGGCGGGTCGACGACAGTGAGCACGTCGAACTGGTGAACACCGATGCCCGCCTCACCTGTGCTGTGCGGGCACCGGTCTCTGGCGTCCTTGAGGGGCTGGAACTCTGCTTCTCAAGCACCACGGCGGCGTCGACGTCGGCCATCGAGGTGGCGGTCTTGCTGGGCTTGCTGGCCCTGGTGATGGCGGTGCTCATCACCCTCGACCGGGCCGCTGAACGCGCCGAAGTGTTGGCGCGCCAACGGGCGGCCTTCATCACGGCGGTCAGCCATGAGCTGCGCACACCTTTGACCACCTTGCGTATGCATGCGGAATTGCTGCGGGATGGCCTCGTCACCGATGGCGACAAGGTACGGAAATTCCATACAGACATGGTGCAGGAGAGTGTGCGTTTGTCCCACCTCGTGGAGAACGTCCTCGAGGCCCAACGCCTTGAAGAGGGTCGACGTCCCCTGCGGCTGGTGTCGACGGACGTGGGCGGCCTGGTGCGTTCGGTGGTGGAGGGACAGCGCCCCCTGATGGCGGCCCGGAACTTCTCCGTCGACGTCGACATCGACGGCGCTGACGGCGCTGACGGCGCTGACAGCGCTGACACAGGCGGTCTGGAGGGTTCCGTCGACCAGCAAGCCGTCGAACAGATGGTGGTCAATCTGGTGGAGAACGCCGTCAAATACGCCGCCGTCGCCGACCGCCGCATCGACGTCGGCGTTCACCGCCGGGGCGACAACGCCGTCATCACCGTCGCCGACCGCGGCCCGGGCATCCCGCCGGGCGACCGCGAACGGGTCTTTGCCCGCTTCACCCGGGTGGAGCGCCCCGGCGACGAGCACATCGCGGGAACCGGCCTGGGGCTCGCCCTCGTGCGCGAACTGGCGGTGGCCCATGGCGGCAGCGCCCGCGTCGTGCCTCGACCTGACGGCGCCGAGGGCTGCTGTGTTGAAGTGACGCTTCCGTTGCGTACTGTTGGCGGGTGACCCGCCGCCATCTCCAGAACGTTCGTGTGCTTGGATGTCTGGCGGTGCTGTGGGCGGTGGCCGTCGGCCCGGCGGCCCGCGCCGACGACAGCGTCGATGCCGGCATCGTCGACGCTGAAGCAAAAGCGGATGATGACGGCGTCGAGGTCGACCTCGAGGCCCTGCCCACCCTGGAGCGCATCAAGGCCCGCGGTGAACTGTGGTGGGGGGCTGATGCCCACGGCGGCGCGCCCTACGTTTTTCAGGACGCCACCGATCCCGGCAAGCTCATCGGCTTCGAAGTCGACCTCGCCAACGCCATCGCCGGCCGCCTCGGGGTGCGGGCCCGCATGGTCCAGGGCCCCTGGGACAAACTCCTCGACCTGCTGCAGCGCAAAGACTTTGACCTCGCCATGAACGGCATCGAGGAGTCCGACGACAAACGGGCCACCGTCAACCTGTCGAAGCCCTATTACGTCTCGGCCCAGAAGCTGACCGTCAAGGCCAACGACGACCACACCCCCCGCAGTCTCGACGACGTCAAGGACCTCCCCATTGGCTGCCTGCCGGGCTCCATGGCCCAGCGCATGCTCGACGGTCGCGGCGCCGATACCCGCGCCTACGACGTCCAGGACGACATCTACCGGGACATCGTCCTTGGACGGACCCGGGGGGCCCTCGCCGACGAACCCATCGCCCACTATTACGGCGACATCGACCATCGGCTGCGCACCCTGCCGGGCTCATATGGCGAGCTGCGCTACGTCATCGCCTATCGCCTGGCGGACACGGCCCTGCGGGATGCTGTGCAGGCCGCCCTGACCGACCTGACCAACGACGGCACCCTGCGCACCATCTACGAGCGCTGGGGCATGTGGAACGCCGAGACCGCCGCCTTCCTCGGGGACCCGGACCCGACACCACGCACCGTCGCCACCGGCTTTGAGGCCTGGCGCGCCGCCGTCGGCGAGCAACCGCCCTTTCTGCAGCGGGTGCTGCACCGCTATCCGGCAATGATGCCGATGTTCGCCCATGCGGCCCTGCTGACCCTGGCGGTCAGCCTGTTGGCGATGGTCCTCGCCGTGACTCTTGGACTGGTGCTGGCGACGGTGCGGGCTTTCGGACCGCGCCCCCTGCGCGTGGTGAGCGTCGCCTACGTCGAGCTGTTTCGCGGCACGCCGCTGCTGGTGCAGTTGACGATGATTTACTTCGGCCTGCCCGAACTCGGCGTGACCTTGTCACCGTTTGCGGCGGGTGTTGTGGCCCTGGGCCTCAACTATGCCGCCGCCGAAAGCGAGAACTACCGGGCGGGTCTGTTGAGCGTGCCCGTGGGGCAAATCGATGCCGCCCGCGCCCTCGGCCTGTCGACGATGCAGGCCCTCCGCCACGTGGTGATGCCCCAGGCCGCCCGGGTGTCTTTGCCACCGATGACCAACGACTTCATTGCCCTGCTGAAGGATTCGTCGCTGGTGTCCGTCGTCGCCCTGACGGAACTCACCAAGGTCTACGGCATCCTCGGCAACTCGACCCGGGACCACCTGGGCCTCGGCGTCGTCGTCGCGATCTGGTACCTCGTCATCGGCCTGCCCTTTGTCATGCTGGCCCGTCGGGTGGAACGCCGCCTGGGCCGCGGTCGCAGCCGCACGGGTGCCGGGAGCCGTCGATGATTGGCGTTGAGATGCTCGTCAAACGCTACGGCCAGGCCGACCCCGTGCTGCGTGGGGTGTCCTTCGCCGTCGACGCCGGCCAAACCACGGCGATTCTCGGCAAGAGCGGCGTCGGCAAGTCCACCCTGCTGCGCTGCCTGTCGGGCCTGGAAGGCTTTGAGGGCGGCTCGATCATCGTCGACGGGGTCCGGGTGCGAGGCGGCGAGAGTCCGATTCCCCTGCGCGGCCGCGTCGGGGTCGTGTTTCAAACCCTCGAGCTGTTTCCCCACCTGAACGTCGTCGACAACTGTGCCCTGGCGCCGGTGGTGGTCCAGGGACGTCGACGGGACGAGGTCATCGCCGAGGTGCGGGCCCTGCTTCGGACCCTGGATGTGGAGGCCGTCGGCGATGCCCATCCCGAGGCCTTGTCCGGCGGCCAGCGGCAGCGCGTCGCCATCGTGCGGGCCCTGATGATGAAGCCCCGGGTCCTGCTGTACGACGAGCCCACCTCGGCCCTCGACCCGAGCCTGAAGGCCGAGGTCGGTCGCACGGTTCGCGACGTCGCCGAGCGGACGGGCATGACCCAGGTGGTGGTCACCCATGATCCCGCCTGGGCCGACGCCCACTGCGAAGACATCTTCGTCCTCGACGAAAGTGGCCTGACGAAGACCAGGGACCGGTAGCAGGCCAGGGAGCACACACGAGCCGTTGACGTCGCCACTGCTTTTCGTGACTGTCGACGGATGTCGTCGCCCCGCTTCCTCGCCGCCCTCAAGCACGAGACCGTTGACCGCCCGCCGGTGTGGCTCATGCGCCAGGCAGGGCGCTACCTGCCCGAGTACCGCGAGGTGCGCGCCTCGTCGGGTGGCTTCCTCGGCCTCGTCAAAAACCCGGTGAACGCCTGCGAAGTCACCTTGCAGCCCATCCGGCGCTTTGGCTTCGACGCCAGCATCGTCTTTTCCGACATCCTCGTCGTGCCCGAGGCCATGGGGCTTGAACTGACGTTTGGCGTCGGCGAAGGCCCCAAGCTCGCGCCCCCCGTCCGCAGCGCCGCCGACGTCGCCCGCCTCGCCATCCCCGACCCCTCCGCCTTTGGCTACGTCTACGAGACCATCAAGCGGATCGTCGACGGACTCCCCGAAGCGGCCAAGATGTCCGGTGTCGACGGCGTCGTCGACGTGCCGCTGATCGGATTCTGCGGGGCGCCGTTCACCGTGGCGAGCTACGTCGTCGAAGGCGAGGGCAGCAAGCACTTCATCGAGGTCAAGCGTTTCATGCACCAGGAACGGCAGGCCTTCCTGGCCTTGCTCGACAAGTTGGTGGCGACGTCGGCGGGCTACCTCATTGAACAGGTGCGCGCGGGCTGCCGGGTGCTGCAGATCTTCGACACCTGGGCCGGCGAGCTCTCTCCCGACGATCTGCGCGACTTCGCCGTCGAACCCACCCGGAAACTCATTGCCCTGGTGCGGGCGGCCGTCGACGTGCCCATCATCTATTTTGCCCGCGGCTGTGCCGACGCCCTCGACATCGTCAAGGGAGCGGGTGCTGACGCCTACGGCCTCGACTGGCGGGCCCGGATTGGCCGGAGCTGGCAGGTCCTCGGCGACGTCGCTGTGCAGGGCAACCTCGACCCGGCGCTGCTGTTTGCGCCCGTCGAGGTCATTCAGCACAAGACCCGGGCCATTCTCGACGAGGTCGGCCACCGCCCTGGCTTCATCTTCAACCTCGGTCACGGCATCCTGCCCCAAACCCCCATCGAGTCGGTGCAGGGCATGCTCGACGTGGTGCGGCGCCCGACAAGTCGCTAGCGTAGACCTCGACGTCGCCGCTCGGCGCGATGCTTGACGACGAACACGACGTCGTCCCTGAAACTGGAATGGTCATGGAATCGACTGCCACCCCCGCCAACACCGACGTGCTCACTGCCCCTGCCGACGCCCGCGAGGACGACGTGGCCCTGGTGGGTGAGCTGTGCGCCAAAGCCAAGCTGCTGCGCGTGGAAATCAAGAAGCGCATTGTCGGCCAGGACGACGTCGTCGAACTGCTGTTGCTGTCGCTGTTTGCCCGCGGGCACGGGCTGTTCGTGGGCGTGCCAGGGCTCGCCAAGACCCTGCTCATCCAGACCCTCGCCGATGGTCTGGGGCTGAGCTTCAACCGCATCCAGTTCACTCCCGACTTGATGCCGTCGGACATCACGGGCACCGACGTCCTCGAGGAAGACAAGGCCAGCGGCGCCCGCACCTTCCGCTTCATCAAGGGCCCGGTCTTTGCGAACGTGCTCCTCGCCGACGAAATCAACCGCACGCCGCCCAAGACCCAGGCCGCCCTGCTGCAAGCCATGCAAGAGCAGAAGGTCACCGCCGGCGGCACCACCTACACCCTCGACCAACCGTTTCTGGTGTTCGCGACCCAGAACCCCATCGAGCAGGAGGGGACCTACCCCCTGCCCGAAGCCCAGCTCGACCGCTTCATGTTCCTGATCGAGGTCGGCTACCCATCCGAGGACGACGAGGTCGAGATTGTCCGCCAGACGACGGGTGCCGTGGGCCCCGCCCCCCAGGCGGTGTTGAGCGCCGACGACGTCATGCGTTTTCAGGCGCTGGTGCGCCGGGTGCCTGCTCCCGACAGCGTCGTTCGCCAGGCCGTGCAGCTCACGCGGGCGACGCGCCCCGAGGTGAAGGGCAGCCTGGCGGCGGCCAAGCTGTCATGGGGGGCCGGTCCCCGCGCCTCCCAGTCGCTCGTGCTGGCGGCCAAGGCGCGGGCGGCCCTGCATGGGCGCTTCGCGGCCTCCGTTGACGACGTCAAAGCTGTGGCCGGCGCCGTGCTCGCCCACCGGGTGGTGGTCACATTTCAGGCCCAGGCCCAGGGCGTGCGCGCCGCCGACGTCATCAAGGAGATTGTGGCGTCGTTGCCAGCGGAGCCGCGGTGACTGAACCCGAAGCGACTGCAGGTTCGCCGGCGGCAGTCCCGCTGCCAGCGCCGTCGTCGTCGGTCCAGCCCCCGGCCTCGTCGGGGGTGTCGGCCATGCTCGCTCCCGAGACCCTCCACGCCATCGTGCCCATCGAGTTGCGGGCCCGCCTCGTGGCCGACGCCCTGTTTGCCGGTGGCCACCGCTCGCGGCGCTTTGGCAGCTCGACGGAATTTGCCGAGCACAAGGTCTATACCCCGGGCGATGACATCCGCCGCCTCGACTGGCGAGTGATGGGTCGCCTCGACAAGAGCTATGTCCGGCGCACGGAAGACGAGACCCGCACCGACGTCGTCATCGTCGTCGATACGTCGAATTCCATGGCCTACGCCGGCGGTGCCCGCGGCACCATCGGCCCGAGCAAGCTTGATGTCGCCCGCACGCTGGCGGCGGCGACGGCGTTCATTGCCCTGCAACAACAAGACGCCCCCGGTGTGTCGCTGTTTGCCGGTGAGGAGCACGCCTCATTGCCTCCACGGGGACGCGGCGACGCCCTCGGTCAGATTGGCGAAGTCCTCCTGACGGCCACCGCCAACGGCGGCACGGCCCTGGGGGCGACCCTGCAACGGGTGGGCGAACGGCTGCGCCGCAAGGCCGTCGTCGTCGTCATCTCCGACCTCATCGACGCCGGCGCCGACGCCCTCGACACCCTGGGGGTGCTGCGCCGTCGTGGCGGTGAAGCCATGGTCATGCAGGTGTTGCATGACGACGAACTCGACTTCCCCTTCGACGGGGTCGTGAAGTTCGAGGACCTCGAGGGGGACCGCGAGGTGCAGGTGGATGCGCCCCTGGTGCGCAAGGCCTACCTCGCCGAACTCGCGAAGTTCCTGGCGGAGGTCGAGCAGCGCGCCGGCGCCAACGACGCGCGCTACGGCTTGTTTCGGGTCGGGGGGTCCGTCGTCGAGCCCCTGGGTGCCATCCTCGATGATCATCGAGGCCGCCGATGAGCGCCCTTGGCATCACCTTGTTGAATGCCGGCCTGGCCATTGGCCTGCTGTCGGCGATCCTGCCGACCATCATCCACCTCCTGTCTCGTCGTCGAGCGCGCCGGGTGCGCTTTGCGCCGATGGAGTTGCTGCTGCGCTCCCAGAAGCGGACCGCCCGCAGCATTCGCCTGCGCCAGTTCGTGTTGCTCCTCGTGCGGACCCTGTTCTTTCTGGCGGTGGCGACAGCCCTGCTGCGGCCCCTGCTCCTCGACGAGAAAAGCGGTGGGCTGAGTTCGGCGCCGGCCGTCGTCGTCATCGCGCTCGATGCCTCGGCTTCCATGCAAGCCCGCATCGACGGTCGCGCCAACTTCGACCGGGCAAAGACGAAAGCGCGCGAACGCCTCGGCAGCCTCCCCGACGACGTCCGGGTCGGCGTCGTCGCCTGCGAAGCCGAGCCTCGCGACCTCGTCGCCCCCACCTTCGACCGCAGCGCGGCGACGGCGGCCATCGAGGCCCTGACGGTGGGCGCCAGCTACGCCGACGTCGGCGCCTGCGTCGCCCGGGCCAGCGCCCTGGCCCTCACGGGCGCCGCCACGACGCCCGCAGGCACCAACCCCAGCGAAGGCGAACGCCGCGTCACGGTCATCTCCGACCTCGCAGCCCATGGTTTCCCCCGCGGCCCCGCCACCGAAGCCCCCGGCCTGCGCATCGAGCTGGTCATCGTCGGCGACGACACGCCACCACCCAACCACGGCATCACCGACGTCGCCATCGCCGCCACGAGCCAGGGCATGGCGGTTCGTTTCAGTGCGGCCCGATTTGGCGGCGCCGACGCCGAGGTCGCCGCCGACCTCTTCGTCGACAGCGCACGCGGGCCCCGCCTGCAGTTGCCGTTCACGAGCACCGCCCTGCGGCTGGACCGGGTCTTCACGGTGTCCTCGAACGCTGCCGGTGCTGGCGGCGCCGGCAGCACCGGCACCGCTGGCACGGTCAGTGTCGCCCTCGACGACGACGCCCTCGTCCTCGACAACACGGTGGTGCTGCCCCACGAAGAGCGCCCACGCTTGCGGGTGTTGGTCATTGATGGCGAGCCAGATGCCGTCCCCTTTGCCGACGAGGTCCACTACCTGACCCAGGCCCTGTCCGCGTCGCGCATGGGATCGTCGTGGCAAAGCCGACTCGAACTCACCGTCATCCCCCCCGAGAAGGTCGACGCGGCGACCCTGGCGGGGATCGACGTCGTCATCATGGCCAACGTCGCCCGTCTGGAAGATGCCGCCGCCGCCGCCGTGGTCTCCCACATTGGTGCGGGTGCCGGGCTGTTCATCACCTGTGGTGACCAGATGGACACCGACGCCTGGAATCGCACCCTCGGACCGGTGCTGCCGGCGGTGCTGCGCGGGGTGAAGCAGCAGGCGCTGCTCGACGACGCCGCTGTCGACGACGTCCTTGGGCTGACCCGCTTCGCGACGGATCATCCGGTGCTGCGGGCCTTCGCCGGTTTGTCGACGGATGCGTTGCCGGGCCTCACGCGGGTGCGCACCAAAGCCTCCATGCTGGTGGAGCCCGATCCCCAGGCCGCCCGGCCCATCCTGGCCCGCTTCAGCAACGACGCGCCGGCCTTGATGGAGCGCGCCGTGGGCCCCAGGGGGCAGGGCCGCGTGTTGTTGCTGACGACGTCGGTGGATCGCGAATGGACCGACCTGCCGATTCGCCCCGGCTTTCTGCCGCTGATGGAGCAGGTGGTGCTCTATCTCGGGCGTGCCCTCGACGACGGTCGCCCCCGCACGGCGAAGGTCGGTGAGGTTCGCCGCATCCACCTGCCCAAAGACGCCGACGCCGCCGTCGTCACGCGGCCTGATGGGCGGGCCATCATCGTCGAACGCAGCGCCGACAGCGGTCGGGGCCCTGAGGGTCGAGGGTTCGAAGACGGCGTGGTCTTTACCGACACAAGCCTCGTGGGCCTGTACGGCGTGGCGGCACGCACGGGCGACGTCCGCCAGCCACTGCCCGGTGAGCGCTTCACGGTGCTGCTTGATGCCCGGGAGATGGACCTGCGGGCCATCGACGACGGGGACCTCAAGGACGTCTTGCCGGCGGGGGCCACGGTTCGTCGGGATCGCAGCGACCGCCCTGGCGAGCCCCTGTGGCCCCACCTCTTGCTGGCGGCGGTGCTGCTGCTCCTTATTGAGGCGACCCTCGTGCGGCGCGGCGACCGCGCTCCCTGAGCCGTCCATGACCCATTCCCCGCGCACCGTGCTGGCCGTCTGCGCCGTCGTCGCCGCGGTCATGGTGTCGTCGCCGCTGCACGACCCGCTGAACAACCCCAACGAAGGCGTGCGGGTCTTCACCGTCAAGGCCCTTGTCGAACAACGCACCCTCGCCATCAACGATGTGACGCGGGCCTGGGGCTTCATCGACGACAAAGCCGTCCGTGGCGGGCGCCTGTACCAGAGCAAGGCACCGCTGGTCTCCCTGCTGGCGGCCGGGGCCTACGCCGTGGTCCATCCCTTCACCGGCGACCTTTCCCGCCCTGCCCTCACGCGCTTGTGTCGGTTGAGCGGCGGCCTCCTGCCCGTGGCGCTCTTGCTGGCGGTGACCTGGTGGGCCCTGCGCCAGCGACGTCGTCCCGCCGACGGAGCCCGGTCCGACGACGACGACAACACCGACGGCGCGCGCGACCATGAGGTCGTCGTTGACCTGGTGATGGCGGGCCTCGTCCTCGGAACGGGCGTGTTGGCGTCGTTGCAGGTCTTCTCCGGGCACGCCCTGGCGGCGGTGGCCCCGGCGGTGGTCCTGGCCCTGGCCCGTTTGCCTGGCCGCACCTGGCACAGCGTCGTGGCCGCCATGGCGTTGTCGGCGGCGGCGACCGCAGAATATCCGGCCGCTCTGTGCCTGCCCCTGCTGTGGCTGGTGGTGCGCCGCGCCCCCGACAGGCGCCGTGCCATCATCGCCGCCATCGTGGCCGGCGTCGTCGTCGCCCTGCCCACCTTGATCGCCCACCACGCCATGTGGGGAGCACCGTGGCGCACGGGCTACAGTTTCCTCGAGAACCCCCAGTACCAACCGCTGGTCCGGGGCACCTTCTTCGGCATCGGCCTGCCGTCGCCGTCGGTGCTGGTGACGACGTTGGTCTCCCCGGAACTCGGGCTGTTTTTCTTCTCGCCCTTCCTGCTCCTTGGCCTCTTGTGGCTGGGGCAGGCCCGGCGCCCCGTTTCCCCTGCGACTGCGGGCGGCGTCGACCGGGTTGACGTCGTCGTGGTCGTCGCTGTCGTCACAGCGTTCATGCTCTTCATCGCGGGCTTTCGGGGTTGGCGGGGCGGCTGGTCCGTCGGCCCCCGCTACATCCTCGAGGTGGCCGGCGTGCTGGCAGTGTGCACCGTCGACGGCGTGGGAGTCCTGCCGCGCCGGTGGCGACTGCCGCTGCTGATGACATTGGTCGCGGTGTCGGTGTTGCACAGCGGTCTGGCGGGAGCGTTCTTTCCCCACCTCCCCGACGTCCTGCGGGCCCCGGTGGGTGAACTGCTCTTGCCCTTGATTGCCCGTGGCTTCTGCCCCGACAGTGTGCCCCTGTGGCTGGGGGCGTCGGCGTCGGTGGGCGCCTTTGTCGTCGCTGGCGTGGTGCTGGCCGCCCCGGTGATCGTGTGCCTCGCCCACCGTCGCTTCGCTGCAGCACTCGCGGTGGTGGTCCTCGTCCCCGTGGCCTGGCTCGAAACAGCGACCGTGTCTGTCAGCGCCGTGCGGGCCAAAGAAGTTCGCCGGGTCACCGACAACTGGCGCCCCGAGGCCGGCAATCCGTATCTTGTCGACGTCGACAGCGCACCCGTGGGCACCCGGCTGGCCATCGACCGGGCCCGCACCCTCGGGCCCCGGCTGCCGCCTCCCTGCACCGACGCCCCGCGTCCTCGACGACGCGACATCGGCCCGGGCACCGGTGCCCTGCGCAACGCCCTCGATGGACTCGACCCGACCGTCCCCAAGAGCCTGGTCATCGTCGACGATGCCCTGGCCGACCATATGGGGGCCGTCGGCGGCGCCCACCTCGTCGCGGCCCTCACCGACCTGCCTCGCCTGCGGGGCTTCCCCTGCACCGGGCCCATCGTGGTGGTGGTCCGCCCGGAGACGACGCTGCCGCCATCGTTGTCGTCGCTGCCGGTCATCGACGAACGAGGCGTCGGCGAAGGCTTCGTGGTCCGGCATCTGCAGCGTCCGGTGGCGGCTCGATGACGACGCCATTCTCTCCACTGCTCGGCGCGCTGCTGCTCACCGGGATGACCGGCGTTCTCATCACGAGCTGGCGAAACATCCTGGCGGGAGTTGGCGAGACCCGAGGGTCGGTGGTCTGCACGATGTCTCTCGCCTCGATGGCCGTCGTGGACGTCGTCGGCGGCGTCGGCGGTGGTGTCGTCGGCGGCATCCTGCCGGGCCTGGGACTGGTGGTCCTCGTCGTCGGTGGGGCGGGTGTTGTCATCCGTCGCCGACCGACGTCGGGGCCAGCATCGTTGGTCCCCTCCTGGAGCGTCGGAGAAGTGGCCGTGGCGGCGGCGCTCGGTGGCCTGATGGTGTGGTGTGCCCTCGGCAGCTGGATGTGGGACGAACGCTCGACCCATCTCCCCCTCGCCGGCGCCGTGGCCCGCGGGGTCCTGCCCCTCGAGCATCCGCTCTTTCCGGGCCAGGCCCTGCACTACCACCCGGGCTATGCCGTCGTCGTCGGTGTGGTGCGTCGGCTGCTCGGACTGCCCCTTGATGTCTGCGCCGACCTCGTCACCATCGTCGCCGTTGTGCTGATGCTGTGGACGTTGCGTGACCTGCTGCGCGCCCTCGCCCAGGCGTGTGGCCTGCAAGGCTCCCTCGTCAGCGTCGTGGGCGTGCCCCTCGTGTGGCTGGGCGGTGGTCCGTTGGCAGCGGTGTTGGCTGATGGTTTGGGAGCGTCCCTGCCTGGCAAAGGCCTGCTGCCGTCGTCGTGGGTCAACGGCGCGACGTTTCCACCTCTCGTCGTCACCAACGTCCTGCAGCATCCCCAGGGTCTGGCGATGCCCATCACCTGTGCGCTGCTCACGCTCTTGCTCGGCACACGCAGCACCGGGCGGGTGGCCGTCGCCGCCGTCGTGGTGGTGCTGCTGTGCCGGGTTCAGATTCTGTTTTGTGCGTTCGGCGGCCTCATCCTCGCTGTCGTCGTGGCGGGCGACATGCTCCGGGCGCCAACGGCGCGGGCCGGGTGGCTGCGGGTGGCCCTCGTCGCTGTGGCGGGCGTCACGAGTCTGGCCCTGGGAGGGCTCTCCACCGCTGCCGGCGACGCCATCACCTTCGGCCGGGGCTACTTCGCCGCCGACGGCATGTGGGTATTGGTGCGTGCGCCCCTCACCTTCGGCGTGGCCCTGCTGGCCCTTCCTGCGGCCCTGTGGCTCGCCAGGCGCGCCCCCATCGATTCCCGCCTGGTGGTCACTTCCCTTGGCCTGGCGAGCGCCCTGGCCATCCTGGTGGGCCTGGTGGCCACCTACGCCCGCTCCTGGGACATCGTGAAGTTCTTCGGGGTCGGCCTGTTCTTCGGACACATCGTGTTGGCGGTCACGTGTGCGGCGCTGGCCCGGCACGCTCAACGCCCCATCGCGCTGCGGGCGGTGCTCGGCGTGGTGCTGGTGGCGTCGTGTTGGTCGGGGGCCTTCTGGCTGCTGCGGCACGGGCCCCTGCAGGGCATCGTGGCCCCCGCAGCCCGCGAACAAGGGCCCGACCCCTGGGCGGTCGCCATCGACGAGGCCTGCGGTGCCGCCGTCGACGGCCGCAGCCGGGTGCTCTCAACCCGACTGAGCCTGGGGCAGGTGGGCTGGCTCGTGCCCGGCACCCCCTGGCGGGCCAGTCGCGACACCGTGGCCCTGCTCATCGACCGGGACCTCGCCGACGGATGCACGGCCGCCCGGGACCGCGCCCTCAAGGCCCTTGGCGACGACGATCGGAGCGCCTTCAACGACGCCATGGCCGTCCTGGGCACCCGCATGGTGGTCGTCGACGACGCCGCCGAACGCCGCTTCCGCCGTGCGCTTGGGCCCGAACGATTCACCCTCCTCTGTCGCGCTCCCCACGGCGCGGTCTATGAGCGTCGCCGTGACCCTTGACGGACCCCCACAAGCCCCATGGCCCCGACGCGCCGTCGTCGCGGCTGGCCTCGTCGTCTTCGTCGCGGCGGCGTTGCTGCGGGTGGCGATGGTCAACACCGCCCGCTTCGGCGGCGACGAAGCCCTGTTCTTCCGCTTGAGCCTCGACATCGTCGAGGGCCACAGCCTGCCCCTGCTCGGCACCCGCATCACCGAGGGGGCCGCCCGCCTGCCCGGTCCCGCGTTTCTCTACCTGATGGCCCTGCCCCTCGTCGTCTGGCGCTCTCCCGAGGCCCAGTACCTGTTCACGGAACTCCTCGGCGCCCTCACCATCGTCGTGTTGTGGGCCTCCCTCCGTCGCCCCTTCGGCGAACGGGCCGCGCTGCTGACGGGCATGCTGGCCGCGTTGTCCCCGTGGGCCGCGTTGATGGCAGACCGCACCTGGAACCCGAACGTCTTGCCGTTCTTCGTCGCGGTGGCCCTGTGGTGTGCCTGGCGGGTGCGCGACGGCGCCGACAGCCGCGCGGCCATGGTGCTGTGGCCCACCATGGCCATCATGGCCCACATCCACATGTCGGCACCGGTGGCCTGGGTGGCCATCCTCGTCGTCGTCGGCAGCGACGCCCTCCGCCGGGATTTTCGGGGCCCCGCTCGTCGAGCCCATCTCATCGGCCTCGGCCTGTGCGTGCTGCTGTACGTGCCCCTCGCCATCCACGAAGCCCAGACGGGCTTCGAAAACATGCGCAACCTGGTGACAGAGACCGTCGGTCGCTCGGGCGGCGAGCGGCTGCCGTGGAGCTTTCTCTGGTCCCCCGTCTACGCGTTGCGCTTCTTGACCCTCGACGTGACCTACCATGAGCTCACCGGGTATTGGGGTGGCCCCGACGAATGGCGCTGCCTGCGGGCCCTCGTGGACGGCACCCCGCCCCGCCCCTTCCATCCCCTGCGGGCCTTCGCGATGGCGTCGTCGCTGGTGCTGCTGGCGGGCACGCTCATCGCTGCCGGTGCTGCCGCGCGCAAAGGCCCGGAGCCCGCTCGGGTCGTCGTCGCCGCCGCCGTCGTCGCCGTCGTCGCCAACCTGGTGTTGATGGGGCTGACCGCCAAGCAGGTCTTTGGCCACTACGTCTTCAACCAATACCTGCCGATGGTGATGCTGGTGGCGGTGGCGCTGTCGTCGACCAGGGGCTGGCGTCGTCGTGTGCTCACGGCCGCCCTCGTCATCACCTGCCTCGGCGGGGTGGAGGCCACCCTGATGGTCAGTCGCCGCATCGACGCCAAGATCGGCCTCGAGGTCCATCGCCGGGGCGCGGCCATCATCCAGCACGACGCCGACGTCGCCGGCCTCCCCCAAAACACGCCCATCCGTCTGGACTTCATCGGCCTGCGCTCGTCCCTCTACGACTGGCACGTCTACGCCAACCGCGCCCTCAAGCTGCCCTGGCACTTCGACCCCCGGGCCCCCACGCGCCGCTACGCCCTCACCCCCATCGGCGCCCGCCGACCCCGTCAGGCCCACGGTGACGCCGTCGACGTCGGCCACGCCTGGTTGTGGCGCCTGTGACGACGTCTGGCGACCGGGCACCGTCGTCGTGGCGGGACGTGCTCATCGTCTTCGCGGTCTCTGTGATCGTGGCGGTCCCCCTCGTCGCCGTCCGCTTTCCCATCGGCCAGGATCTGCCCGCCCACATCGAGACCGCCGCCCAAATCCTGGCCCTCTGGCGAGGTGACGCCGACGTCGCCGCCCAACACGTCCTGCATGGCCTCCCCTGGCCAAACGCCTTGCCCACCATGGCCCTCGCGGCCCTCATGACCGTCATCGACGGCCTCGACGCCGCCCGCCTGATGACGGGCCTGGGTCTCGTGCTGTGGCCGACGTCGTTGGCCTTGCTCTGCCTCCGCCTGGGTCGCTCGCCCCTGTGGGCCCTGGCAGCCCTGCCCACCACCTACGACCTCGCCTTTGCCTACGGCTTCTTCCACTTCGTGGTCGGCAAGCCCCTCTGGGCCCTGGTCCTCGCCCACGCCGTCGACACCGCTCGCAGCAGCGACGTCCGAAAACATGCAGCCCTCGCCGGGCTCCTCCCGGTGCTGTTCTGCACCCATTTGTTGCTGGGCCTGTCGGCAGTCGCCCTCTGCGTCGTCATCGTCGTCATCGTCGGCGACGGCTGGCGTCGTCGCGTTGCCGGCATCATGAGCTGTGTCGTCGGCGCCGTCCCCGCCCTGTGGTGGATGCTTGGTCAGCCAAGCGCCCCGAAAGACAGCCTCATTGCCCTGCCCCTCAACGAGGCCATCAGCCATCTGTGGGCGAACCTCGGCGACATCGCCCCCGACGAAAGCGACAGCGTGCCCTGGCTCCTGGCCACCGTCGTCGTCGCCGTCGCCGTTGTCGGCACCCTGGTCCAGCGCCGGGTGCGCGCGGGCTGGCTGCAGAGAGACACCTTGGTGCTCCTGTCCCTCGGGCTCCTCACCCTGGGCTTTGCCCTGCTCGGCCCGATTCGCACGGCCCAGGCCAGCGTCGTCGCCGAGCGCTTCTCGTCGTTGGGCGTGGCACTGCTCGTGCTCTCGGTGCCGATCACCATCGACCATTCGCGACGCTGGCAGCGCCTGGCCGTCGTCGCTGCAGGCATCGTCATTGCTGTGGTCATGGCCGCGGGAACCACCACCCGCTGGCGGGCCTTCAACCACGACGAGATGGGCGACTTCGACGCGCTCTTGCAGCGCATTCCGCCAGGCACAGCGACGGCGACGCACTTCGTCAGGCCCTTGTCCGTCAACGGCCGCTTCAACGTGCTGTGGCATTGGCCCAAGCTCGTATCCCTCCGTGACGGCGTCACCGACGACAGCTTCGCCTGGCGCGCCACCTGCGTCGTCGGCCTGCGGGATGGAGCCACGCCACCTCGACGTCGGGCCCTGCGAGCCAACGAACCTTTCTCTTCGAAGGGCCTCGAGGGCTTCGATCAGCTGCTGGTGCAGGGGCACGACCGCCGCATCGACGCCGCCGTGCGGAGCGGTCTGCTGACCCCGGTGCTGTCGACGGGGGTGTGGCACCTGCTGCACATCAACGAGCCCGAGGCCCAGGGGCCGTAGCCCTCAGGGAGCCAGCCACACGCAGCCCGCCGCCCCGCGGGCCGACGGCGCCACCGTCAGCGTCACCGTCTCCGACGGCGGCACGGCGCTGACCTTGCTTGAGGACTCAAACACATCGTCGACGGTCACCGAGACAACGACGTCGCTGGCCGCGATGTCGACGGTCAGGGCCCCTTGATGGCGCTGCCGGCTGGCGTCGGTGACGCCGACGCCGACGGTGCGGGCCGGCGGTGACAGCCCTTGCAGGGTGATGGTGGTGACGCCGTCGGGCCGGGTGCCAAACGGGATGCAGGGCCGCACCATGTTGAAGACCCGCACCGACGACAACGGCAGCGACGACGACCGCGCCGCTCGCTCCATGTACGACGCCCCCAACACGGGGGCCTGGCGCAACAGGCGCGTGCGGGTTCCAAGCACTGACTCGCCGTAGGCCTGCAGCACCGACTGCTGGCGGGCGTCGTCGATGGGGTGCCGTTCGGCAGCGTCGGTGCGGAACGCGAACAGCTCCGTCGATGGCGGCTGCAGGTTGACGATCAGCTTGGCGTTCGCCCCCCGCACCGCAAAGCGCGGATCGGGGAAGCTCGTGTAATGAACGGTTGGTTTTGGTGCGAATGACGACGACACCAGGCTGTGGCCCGCGATCTGGTCGAGGCCGCCGGGTCGCGTCGGCTGGGACAAGCCCAGCAACTCGATGATGGTCGGGGCCACGTCGGCGTGGCTGGAGGGACGGCGGCTGTGGATGGTCCCCGCCGGGAAGCGCCGGGGACTGGCCATGACGAGGGGAGCGCGCAGGTTCTCCTCGTAGAGGAACCCGCCGTGGAGGCGGTTGCGCGGGTGCTCGTCGAAGGCCTCGCCGTGGTCGCCGACGACGACGAACAAGGTGTCGTCGAAGATGCCGCGGGCCCGATAGCCGTCCACAAGCTTCTTCAAGACGTCGTCTGCGAAGTGCAGGCCGTTTTTGTAGCGGTCCACGAGGGTGCGGGTGCCGAAGGGGCGGGGCGCGTCGTCGGGGAGGAAGTACTCGTAGTGGGGGATGAGGGGCACCACCACCGTGAGGGTGGGACGCTGCTCCGCCAGACGCCCATCGAGCCAGTGGAGGGCTTCGTCGACGACGGCGCGGTCGTCGACGCCCCAGCCGTTGGTCCAATGCTCGGCCCGGGAGGGGAGGTTCTCGCCGTCGATCAGGGTCTGGAAGCCCCGCTCATTGAAGAACGCGCTCTTGTCCGTGAAGGCGAAGTAGCCGCCGTGAAACAGGCCCGCGTCAAAGCCCGCCGCCACCAACTGCTCGGGCAACGACCGACAATCGATGCGCGACAGCGACGTCGTTTCCAGTTCGCTGTCCGGCAGGGGCGGCAGCCCGCACAGCAGCGAGAACAGGGACTTGATGCTCAGGGGGGTCTCGGCCACGTGGTCGTCGAAGGAGACCGCGTGATCACTCGCCAGGGCCGTCAGGGTCGGCATGGTGCTGGCGTCGACGAAGCGACTGGCGGTGGACTCCGACACGAACAGCACCACGTGGCGGGGTGGCGGTCCGGCGACGAGGTCGATGGGGGCGCGGCGTTCGGGCGTTTCGGGGTCGACGGCGACGACGCTGGCCACGCTCACGGCGGCGACGTTCGACAGCGACGACGCTGACGACGACAGCGGCAGCAACGACAGCAGGTGGTGCCGGTCCATCCCCAACTGGGCGCGACGGGGGAGCGTGCCCGAGGCGCCGTCGACCACCAGTCCGATCACGCCGACGAGGGCGGCGGCAGCGATCATCCGCCAGAGCAGCGTCGACGAGAGGCGACGCCCCAGCGACGCCGACGCCAGCAAGGCCACCAGGGCACCCAGGCCAAGGGCGAAGGGCCAGGGCGCAATCAAGCCGGGCCGCACCGACGTTGCGTAGGCCAGGAAGTGCCAGGACAGGGGCCCGCCGTAGACGAGCACAAAGAAGACATCGACGGCGCCAACGACGCCGACGACGACGCCGACGGCCATGGCCGCCCGGGGCGCGCGCCGCCCCACCGCCAGCACGACGGCGGCCAGCACAGCGTCCTGGAGAAAGGCGGACACCAGCCGCAACAACACGCTGGCGACGTCGACACCGCCGCCCATCAAGGCTGCGGCCGTGGCCAGCTTGCACAGGGCGCCGCCGACGAGAATCGTCAGGGCGCCGGTCACCGCACCGGTCACCGCGCCCATCGTGGCGCCGGTGACCTGCGGGGTCGCCTCAGCGGGCGCGGAAGATGACACGGCCCTTGGTCAGGTCGTAGGGCGACAATGCCACTTTCACCTTGTCACCGAGGACGATGCGGATGGTGTACTTGCGCATCTTGCCCGAGGTGTACGCCAGGACTTCGTGGCCATTTTCGAGCTGCACACGAAACATGCCGCCCTGCAGAACTTCACGGACAGTTCCGTCAACTTCAATCTGATCTTCGCGAGACATCCGGCATCCGGGTTGGAATGAGCGCAAAACAAGGAGAGGACCGCGCAGGGCCCAAACGTTGAAACCGGGCGGACTGTACCGTCGGAAGTCCCGCCGTCAACGCATCGCAGCGCCCTGACGCGTTCACTTTGGCGATTCGTGCTACGGAGCAGGCGTTCGCGCATCCAAGATCCGCCGCTGGTCGTTCCAGCGGCACCACCACCACCAGGAGGCCCGCGATGCCCAAGTACGCTTTGCCCGAGCTCGGATACGCCCACGACGCCCTTGAGCCCCACGTGAAGAAGGAGATTCTTGAGCTCCACCACGGCAAGCACCATGCCGCCTACGTGACCAACGCCAACGTCATGCTCGACAAGCTCGAGGAAGCCCGCGCCAAGGCCGACTTCGGCACGATTCCCCACCTCGAGCGCGCCCTGGCCTTCAACGTCGCCGGCCATGTCCTCCATTCGATCTTCTGGAAGAACATGAAGAAGGGCGGCGGCGGCGAACCCACCGGTGCCCTCGCCGAGCAGATCAAGGCCGACTTCGGCAGCTTCGACACCTTCAAGAAGCAGATGAACGCCGCCGCCTCGACGGTGTTCGGCTCCGGTTGGGGGGCCCTCGTGTGGGAACCCGTCCTCGGTCGCCTCATCACCACCCAAATCTACGACCACCAGAGCAACTTCACCGTCGGCGGCACCCCCGTCATGGTGATGGATGCCTGGGAGCACGCCTGGTACCTGCAGTACCAGAACCGCAAGGGTGAGTTCTTCGACGCCCTGTGGAACGTGTGGAACTGGGACGACATCAGCGCCCGCCTCGAGGCCGCCAAGAAGACCACGACGTTGCTGCCTGGCGCCGCCGGCTGAACCGGCACCGAGCCCCGCTCACGCCACGGCACGCCCGCCGCGACCACCATCGTCGGCGGGCGTCGCCTTTTCAGGCACCCATCCCTGTGCCATCGGCATCGAACGCCGGTGCTGTGGTTGCACCCTGGAGGCTGTCATGGGCACTGGTCTGATTCATTTGCACAACGCCCTGCGCTGGGTGGTCCTCATCGCCGGCGTCATCGCCATCGTGAAGGCGATCCTGAATGCATCGGCGGGCAAGCCCTACCAAAAGACCGCGGGCACCGTCTTTGTCGCCTCGCTGCACGTGCAGCTCCTCCTCGGGCTCGGCCTGTACTTCGGCGTCTCTGGCGTCGTCGCCGCGTTCCTGGCCGACCCCGGTGCATCGATGAAGGTGGCCGCCCTGCGCTTCTTCGGCATGGAGCACCTGGTGTTGATGGTCGCCGCCGCCGTCGTCGCCACCATTGGCAGCGCTCGCAGCCGCCGCGCCCCAGATGAGGTCACCAAGAACAAGACCGCGCGAACATTCTTCTTGATCGCCATGGTGCTGCTGCTGCTCGGCGTCCCCTGGCCGTTTCGTGGTGCCGGCGTGGGTCGGGGCCTGTTTCCAGGCATGGCGGCCCCTGCAGCCACGGTCACGGCGCCGGTCACGACCAGCGCCACGCCACCACCTCCCGTTGGCTGATGTCGCAGTGTGACGCACGTCCGTTTCTGACCGACGGCGACCTCGTATGCTTGGGGCTTATGGGAGGTCACGTGGCACAGACCGGGGATCAGGAAAACAGTGATGCCAGCAAGGCCGGCGCAGAAACCGTCAAGCTCGACGCAGCCGCGCTGCGCAAGTTGGTGGTGTCAACGGTCCTCAACCTTGACGGCGACAGCGAGGGCGATGAGCCGGCGGTCCACGATGGTGCTGTCCCACCTGTGCCTGCTGGCAAGCCTGAGCCTCGCTGAGGCCTGCGACGGACCTGGACCGCTGACCGAGGCCGAGGTCCGCTGGCGCTGGGGGCATGGAGAGATTCTTTCGGTGGACGTCGTCGACGACGGCGTCACCGTCGTTGTTGCTTGTCCCGCTGAGCATGGTGACGGCGTCACCGCCAGCGTGCGCTTGTTGAACCGCGAGGTCCGGGAGTTTGAGCGCCGGGACCCCCTGCTGCGGCGGGACCCCTTTCAGTTTGTGGCCTGGCGACGGTGCCAGGAGGCCGCCGACCTCAAGAAGGCGGCAGGGCCGTCGGCGCCGGCAGCGCCGTAAGCGGCGGTCGCAGACGACAGGCAGCGGCCGCTGCCCGGATGGTGCGGGGCACGGCCAGGCCGGCGTCCTCCATGGCCTCCAGCAACGGCACCACCGCAAAGCCCCGCTGAAGCAGCCGCGGATGGGGGACCACCGGCGCGCACAATGGCGCCAGCCCGGCGGAATGAAACGGCGCCGTCGACCACAGCACGTCGAGGTCGAGGGTCCGGGCGGCGTTGCGCAGGCTGCGCAGTCGCCCGTGGGCCCGCTCGATGGCGAAGAGTTGCATCAACACGGTGGTGGCCGGGACGTCGGCGCTGATGACGGCAGCGGCGTTGACGAAGGGGGCCCGGGTGACGCCCCCCCACGGTGGGTTGGCATGGCGGCGGCTTGTGCCAAGGACCGGCCACAGGGCCCGGAGTTCGAGCAAGGCGGCGTCGACGTGGTCGACGGCGGCGGCCCCCGAAGCCCCGATGCCGATGCCGAACAGCACGCTCACCGGGACGGTCGTCCGGACTTCTGCACCCGGATGGCCTCATCGCGGGCCGCGACGTCGACACGCTCGTTCTCGACGTGGCCGGCGTGACCCTTCACCCATTGCCACCGCACGGTGTGACGGCTGGCGACCTCGTCGAGGCGCTGCCAGAGGTCCTGGTTCTTGACGGGCTTGCCGCTGGCCTTCCAGCCGTTCTTCTTCCACCCCGCCAACCAGCTCTTCATGCCCTGCACGACGTAGTTGGAGTCCGTGAAGACCTCGACGGTGCAGGACCGCTTGAGGATGTTGAGGCCCTCGATGGCCGCCAGCAACTCCATGCGGTTGTTGGTGGTGTCGGGCTCGCCGCCGCTGACCAGCTTCTCGTGGGGCGCCCCCGACGACGATGGCGATCGCAGCAATGCTGCCCAGCCCCCCGGGCCGGGATTGCCCAGGCAGGAGCCATCGCAAAACAGCGCCACCGAGGTCGCCTTGACGCCTGGCGTGGCTCCGGGCTGTGCAGCAGGCGTCCCCGTCATTGGGCGCGCAGCTGATCAAGGAAGAACAACGCCGTCGTCAGGTAGATGACGATGCCGATGGAGTCGTTGGCGGTGGTCACGAAGGGACCAGAGGCGATGGCGGGGTCGATACCCGCCCGCTGCATGATGGCGGGCGCCATGGTGCCCACGGTGGCCGCCACCGTCATCGCCGCGACCATCGCCACAAAGACCACGATGCCGAGGGCGAAATGCCCGTCGGAGAAGAACAACGACGCCACGCCGCCGACGGCGGCACCACAGACGAGCCCCATCATCAAGCCGACCCGCAGCTCACGAAAAATGATGGCAAACATGTCCGAGAGATCGACACGACCCGTCGCCAGCCCTCGGGTCATGATGGTGGCCGATTGGGACCCGACGTTGCCGCCCATGGCCGTCACGACGGGGACAAAGGCCGCGAGGATGATGGCCTCGCTCAAGACACCGGAGAAGAGCTGGATCATCTTGGCCGAAACCAGCGACCCCATCAGCGTCACGATGAGCCAGGGCAAACGAATGCGGGCGATGGAAAACGCCTGGTCGCGGTACAGCAGTTCCTCTGACGAGGTACCGCCTTGTTTGAGGGCGTCTTCTTCGGCTTCCTCGACGACGACATCGATGACGTCGTCATGCAGGATCCGGCCGAGCATCCGGCCTTCTTTGTCGACCACCGGCATCGAATAGATGCCGTACTTCTTGAAGAGGTGGGCGACCTCCTCCTGGTCGACGTCGGGCATCACCTTGGCGATGGGCGCGTGGACCAGTTCGCTTATCTGGGTCTCGGGCCGATGCAGCAAAAGCGCGGCAAGTTCAACAAAGCCCACCAGGCGATCTTCGTCGTCGACGACGTAGACGTTGTGGACCTGGGTGTTGTCTTCGACCAGGGCGCGGACGCGGGCGATGGCGTCGTTGACGGTCTGGTTGCGGCGGACCTGGGCCCGCTCCACCTGCATGATGCCGCCGGCCGTGTCGGGCTCGTAGCGCAGCAGTTCTTCGTACTGGGCCCGCTCATCGGCTGGCAGCGCCGACAGGGCCTCTTTCTGCTCAGATGGCTCAAGCTCTTCGAGGACGTCGGTGGCGTCGTCGGAGTCGAGATTCTTGATTAGGGCGCCGATTTCACCCGGGTCGAGGAGGTCGAGCAGCATCGAGCGCTCGTCTTCCTCCAGCAGGGCGACGGTCTCGGCGCGCTCGGAATCCTCGCCAACCAGCCGCAGCAGGCGCGGCCACTGCTTGACGTCGACGACGCGGAGGGCTTCGACGACGTCGGCCGGGTGGGGCAGCAGTCGAAGGAAGGCGCCGGCGGTCACGTCGTCGGCGAGGAGGACGGCCTCGAGGTCGTCGTTGTCCATGCTGGAGAGGCCACTTGCCACGACGTCCGTCCTCGGTCTGTGGCGCCTGGCGCCCTCGTACCTCTCGTATGACGAAGATCATCAACCCCATCAACATCTGTTCGGGGGCGCGCTACAACGGGCACCGCAGGGTGGCCAACACCAAAACTGCGGCTTTCCAATCTGTCCGGAGTCCCCATGACCAGGTCGACCAACCATCTCGCAGCGTTCTCGATGCTGGCCGCCGCCCTGGCTTTCGCTGATTGCACCTGCGGCCCGGTGGACACGGCCGAGATTGTCAGCGGCGACACCGTCGTCGTGGTCAGCGCCGTCAGTCACGACATCACCGTCAGCCGCGGCGACCGCGTGGTCCTCGATCTCGATGCCGACAGCATTGGCACCAAGGCCGGCGTCGCGTCCTACGAGATGCAGTTCGGCATGTTCAACATCGTCGAGGACAGCCGCCCCTTTCGGCACGCCACCGCCCTGCGCATCCTTGAGGCCAGCGCCACCACCATCTCGATTGAGGCCACCGACGGCGAGGCCGTCGTCGCCACCGGCAGCGTCAGCTTCCGCGACGGCGGTGTCGTCGTCGAAGTCACCGCCACCGACGGCGACCGGGTGGTGGCGTCGACGCCCTGCGCTCCCGACCATCATTTTCTGGGGCTTGGGGCCCAGAGCGCCGACGTCGATCACCGCGGCCAGGTGGTGCCCCTGTGGGTCAGCGAACAGGGCGTGGGCAAGACCGATGACGACGTGCTGCCCGCCGTGTGGCAACTGCTGGGCCGGCGTCACACGACCCATGTGCCCATGCCGGCGTTTCTCCGCAGCGACGCGGTGGGCGTGGTGATGGAGGTCGACGCCTTCTCCCGCGTCGACCTGTGCGCCACCGACGTCGACGTGACCACATTCGAGGTGTGGCAGGACACCTTGCGCTTGCTGGTGTTGCCCGGCGACACCGTCCTTGGGGCCCAGCAGTTGTTGAGCGAGGCCCTGGGCCGTCCCCGGCTGTTGCCGCCCTATGTTTTTGCCCCGTGGAACGACGCCATCTTCTCTGAACAGCAGGTTCGCGATTTTGCCGCCTTCCTGCGCGACAACGAGATCCCCAGCAGCGCCATCTGGTCCGAGGATTGGCGGGGCGGGCGGGACTCGGGGGACCTGTATCGCCTCGACGAGGACTGGCGCCTCGATCGCGCTCTCTACCCGACCTACGAAGACATGACGGCGGACTTGCAGGCCCAGGGCATCGCCCATCAGGTCTACTTCAACACCTTTGTCACCGAGGGTGGCGACGTCTTCGACGAGATCACGGCGGCGGGCCACGGCCTGCACACCGCCTCTGGTGAGCCCTTGCTGTTCACGGGCTCCGATCGCGAATTCTCGCCGACGACGCTGGTGGACCTCAGCAACGACGACGCCATCGCCTACACCAAGGACCACCTCAAGGAAGCCCTCCGGCTGGGCGCCCGGGGCTGGATGGCGGACTTCGCCGAGTGGATGCCCGTCGACGACGTGTCCCTGGCCTCGGGGGAGGACCCGGCCCTGTTTCACAACGAATATGCCGTGGCCTGGGCCCGCATCAATCGCGAAGCCGTCGAAGAGGCGGGCCTGCTTGACGAGGTCGTCTTGTATTCGCGGTCGGGCTTTCTGGGCTCGCCGGCGGTGGTGGACGTGCTGTGGGCGGGGGACCAACGCACAAGCTTCCAGGCCGACGACGGCTTCCCCACCATCATTCCCATCGGCATCGGCACCGCCATCACCGGCTTCACCTACTTCGCCCACGACATCGCGGGCTACCAATCGTCGACCAACGGGCCCGTGACCAAGGAGCTCTTCCTGCGCTGGTCGACCCTGGGGGCCTTCACGCCCGTCATGCGCACCCACCATGGCACCCACGCCCGCGACAACCATTTCCTGCAGAGTGACGCCGACAGCACCGCCCACTGGAAGCGCTACGCCGAGATCCACATCCGGCTCTATCCCTACCTGCGGGCCCTCGCCGTCGCCGACGCCAACGCCGACAAAACCAAAGCCACTGGCCTTGGTCGCCTGCCCCTGTGGGTCCCCATGCCCGTGCTGTTTCCCGATGACGAGGCCTTGTGGTCCATCAAGGATCAGGTCTTTCTCGGGCCAAACCTGCTGCTGGCTCCCGTCGTCACCGAGGGGGCCGTGGCCCGTGACGTCGTGCTTCCCGGCGGCCGCTTCGTCGCCTTCCCCATGCCGGGAGCGCCGCCGGGAAGCCTGGGTCAGAACCGGGCCGCGTTTGCCGGCGGCACCGTCGCCGTCGACGTCGCCGTCACCGAGATCCCGGTCTTCATGCCCGCGGGGGCCATCGTCCCCATGACGGCCCTGCCCGCCCAGACCCTCCTCGAAGTCGAAGGCGACGCCATCGCCGATTTGTCGTCGACCACCGGGGATCGGGAAGTGATGGTGGCCCTCGGCAAGAGCGGCCGCTTCGTCGAAGAAGATGGGGCGGGCTACGTCCTCGACGGTACCGGCACCGTCCTGCCAGCGGGCGCCGATGCCGACGGCGCCGTGGAGCTGGTGGGGGACGGCGTCATCAGCGGTGACGGCTTCACCCTGACGTTGACGGGGCACCCGGCGACCCGCCGTACCCGGGTTGTGTTTCGCTGAGGGCTGCGGTCATCGTCGGCGATGCGCTGGTTGCTGCTTCGAGGTTTGATTCGTGAGTCCCGCCATTGGCTCGACTTCCCCGAGTACTTCGCGTCCCACGTGAAGAGCATCGATGGCACGCCGACGTCGGTGGTCTTTGTGGACTTGCCGGGCTTTGGCACCGAAAACGACGCCGCGGTCCCGCCTACCGTGCCCGACTTCGTCGACGACATGCGCCGGCGGTTGCGGGAGCAGGTCCCCGAAGGCGAGAAGATCGGCATCTGCGCCGTGTCTCTCGGTGGCATGGTGGCCCTGTCCTGGCTGGCGCGCTTTCCCGAGGACTTCGCCTGTGGCGTCGTCATCAACTCCAGCCTCGGCGATGTGTCCCCCGTCTGGCACCGCATGCTGCCCCGCACCTGGCCCAACATCTTGCGGGCCCCGTTCATGGACCACGCGACCCGGGAGCGCCTGCTCCTCGGCATGACCCGGCGGCAGGGGGACCTTGACGACGACGCCCGCCGCTACGCCGAGGTCGCCGCGTTGACGCCGCCGAAGCCGAAGAACGCTGTCGCCCAACTGCGGGCCGCCATCAAGGTGAAGTCGCCGACGTCGGTGGCGGTGCCCACCTGGGTGTTGGCGTCGACGGGGGACAACCTTGTGTCGTGGCGCTGCTCCGAGGCCATCGCCAAGCGCCTCAACCTGCCCCTGAAGCTCAACGAAGGCACAGGCCCCGACGCCGCCGGCCACGACCTGCCCGTCGACCAACCCGGCTGGGTCTGCGATCGCATCAACGAGTTGGTGGACACCCTCCCCCGCTGACGCCCCCGTTGATAGCGTGCGTGATGCGCAAGAGCCTGCCCGTTGGTTTCGTTGACCGCCTCCGCTTCATCGTCGGCGACGGCTTCGCCATCGACGACGAAGAGACCCTGGCCCGCCACAGCCGCGACGAGACCCCCAACCTGACGCCGTCGTTGCCCGACGTGGTGGTGCGCCCGGGGAGCACCGCCGAGGTCCAGCGCGTCATGCAGGCCTGTGCCGAGCGCGGCGTCTACGTCACGCCCCGCGGGGCGGGATCGGGCAAGTCCGGCGGCTGCGTCCCCGTCTACGGCGGCGTCGTCATGGCCCTTGATCGGCTGACGTCGATTCGGGAAATCGATCGCGAGAACCTCATCGCCCGGGTGGAGCCTGGCGTCATCCTGCAGCCCTTCCAAGAGGCCGTTGAGGCCGAGGGCATGTTCTATCCGCCCGACCCGGCGTCCCTGTCGTGGTGCACCCTGGGGGGCAACGTCGCCTGCAATGCCGGCGGTCCCCGGGCCCTCAAATACGGCGTCACCGGCACCTACGTCCTCGGCGTCGAGGCCGTGTTGCCCACGGGCGAACTCATCCGCACGGGCCGCAGCACCACCAAGGGCGTGTGCGGCTACGACGTCACGAGCTTGCTCGTCGGCAGCGAAGGCACCCTGGGGATCATCACGGGCATCACCTTGAAGCTGCTGCCAAACCCGCGCTTCGTGCAGACGGCCCTGGCGGTGTTTCCAGACACCACCCCCGCCGTGCGCGCCGTCAGCGCCATCCTCGCCGCCGGCATCTTGCCGCGCACCCTCGAGTACATGGACCGGGACAGCATCGAGGCCGTCAAGGTGATGAACCCGCCCTACCGCTTCCCGCCCGGCGCCGGCGCAGCGTTGATCCTGGAGACCGACGGCGACAGCGAGCAGGGCAGCCTTGATGCCCTGGCCCGCTGCATCGAGGTCGCCGTCGAGCACGGCGCCGTCGACGCCTTCCTGGCCCAGGATGCCAAACAACGACGAGACATCTGGGCCAGCCGTCGGCTGTTGTCCGAGGCCACCCGCAAGATCAAGAAGCACAAGGTGTCTGAGGACATCGTGGTGCCCCGCAGCAAGATCCCCGAGATGGTGGCCCGCACGGGGCTCCTCGGCGAGAAGCACGGGCTCAAGACCTGCTCCTTCGGCCACGCTGGCGACGGCAACCTGCACACCCAGGTGCTGTTTGATGAGCCCGAGCAGATGGTGCAGGTGGAGGCCCTCCTCGACGATCTGTTCGACACCGTCCTCGAACTCGGCGGCACCATCACGGGCGAACACGGCGTCGGCCTGTCGAAGAAGAAGTACCTGCCCAAAGAGCTCGGCGAAGACGTGGTGGCCTTGCAGCAGCGCCTCAAGGACAGCTTCGATCCCGCCGGCATCTTGAACCCCGGAAAATTCCTGCCCGACAAGCTCGTGCTCCACGCCGCCAAAGCCGCCGCCGGCTGAGTCCACCGGCCCCGGGCAGAGACCTCCGTCAAGGGGTGGATGTCGGGAACTGTGTGACCTCAGCGTACACGCGGATGGGAAAGCCAGGGGAAGCGGGCACAACGCTTCCCATGACGAAGACGACGAAGACGACGAAGACCCGCTTCACGGCCGCCCACGTCGCCCTCACCGCCGCCATGAGCCTGGCGGGCTGTATGACGGACCTCGACGTCCGCACGGAATTCGACGTCGAACACGACGAGGCCTTCGTCAAGGAAGGCGAAGACCTCCACGGCGCCATGCACGAAATGGACGACGGGTTCTTCGCCACCGACCTCATCGCGGCCGGTGGCCACACGTACCAGCGCGTGGGCCTGCGCTTCGACACCGCCGGCGACGTCGAACTCTTTGGCCGGGTCGGCCCCGATCTGTCGAGCATGAGCCCCTGGGTGCCCGTCACGGTGACCTTCAGCGAAGGCCTGGCCAGAAACGGCCACTTCGACGTCCACGAGGCCTTCAATGGCTCGCCCTTCATCCAGCTGAAGACCAACGACCCGTCACTCTTGAGCTTCATGGCGGTGTCCCCCATCGAGCTTTCCGAGGCCGACAGCCAGGGAGACCTGGAGGTCGCCGACGACGACGACGGTGCCCTGCAGGCCCTGGTGGCCGACGGCATCGCCATCCCGCGCAGCGCCTGGGGTGCCCGCAACCGCACCTGCAGCAGCCGTCACACGCCGTCACGCTTGACGATTCACCACACCGACACGCCCAACAACGACTCGCTGTCGATGGCCGCCCGGGTCCGGCAAATTCAGGCCTACCACATCGACAACAAGGGCTGGTGCGACGTCGGCTATCACTTCCTCGTCGGCCAGGACGGTCGCATCTACCAGGGCCGCTATGAGAACCGTGTCGGGGCCCACGCCGCCGGCGCCAACACCGACAACGTCGGCATCTCGTTCATTGGCAGCTTCAACGGCCGGGCCCCGAGCGGTGACATGATGGCCGCCGGCGCCCGCATCATGCGGGCCCTCGCCGACACCTACGGCATCGCCCTCGACCGCACCCGCGTGAAGGGCCACCGCGAGGTGGGCACCACCGAGACCGACTGCCCGGGGACCGCCCTGTTCGCCCAGCTGTCGTCCCTCATCGACCTGGCCCGCCAAAGCGGCACCCTGCAGCCACCGCCGACGACGACGCCTCCGCCATCCCAGGGCCGCTCCTGCTTCAGCACCACCCTGGGCCGTCAAGTCGACGACGGCGACGCCATCCAGGTCAACTACGCCGGCTGCGGCGCCGACAGCTGCGGCTGGTACACGTGCAGCGACACAGCCTGGGTGTGCGGTCGGGGCACCGACGGCACCACCACCAGCGGCGCCCGCATGCCCCACGGGGCCTGCACCGCTGCCGACATCGAGCCTGAGCCCCCCACATCCCCCGATGTGCCGCCGACGCCGACGGGGGACGAAGCCGTCATTGTCGTCGACACTCTGCCCTTCACCCACAGCGCCGACACCCGCACCCTGCGCCGCTCGAACATGAGCCAATACAGCTGCGACGCCGGTCAACGGGAAGGCGGCAGCGAGGCCGTCTACCAGGTGACGGTGCCCGTGGGCGGCACCTTGTCTGCCGCGGTCGACGACGTCCCCGGCGATGACGTCGACGTCGACGTCCACCTGCTGCAGCGCCTGGATGCCACCACCTGTCTCGACCGCGACAACATCGGCATCGTGCGCAGCGTCGCCGCCGGCACCTTCTTCATCGTCGTCGACAGCTGGACGACGTCGACGGGGGTCCACAAAGAAGGCCCCTACACCCTGCGGCTGTCGTTCACGCCCGCGGCCACCACGCCTCCCGACGTCGTGGTACCGCCGACGCCGCCACCGGCCACGGGCGCCTGCCCTGCCGACGTCGACTGCCTGCAAAACGCCAACCAACGCCTGACCGACAGCACCGCGGGCGGCAGCCGACGCTTCGATCGGTTTTCGTGCAGCGACGCCGATGTCTCGGGGCCCGAGCGCGTCTACCGCGTCGTCGTCGAGGAGGACGGCTTCTTCTCGGCCCGCGTCTCGGGGGGCAGCGACGGCACCGACGTCGACGTCCACGTGCTGTCAAACCTCTCGGAAGATGCGTGCCTGGACCGCGGCGACGCCAGCGCCGGCGCCTACATCGCGGCCGGCGAGGTCTTCGTCGTCGTCGACACCTTTGTCCCAGGGAGCGGCGCCGACCTGAGCGGCGACTTCACCCTCGACCTGCACCACACGAGCATCGACGACCTCGTGGCCCACGGCATCACCCAGACGGTGGCGCGCCGGGCCCTGCAGGCCTTCGACAACGCCTGGCGACAAGACGCCACCGAGAAGCTCACCTACACGATCATCGACTTCGACCAGCGCAGCAGTGCCCGGCGTTTGTGGAGCATCGACCTCGCCACCGGCGCCCGGCTCCAGCACCTGCATGTCTCCCACGGCATCGGCAGCAACCACAGCTCAGACCCGGCGCGGGCGGTGCGCTTCTCAAACGTGTCGGGGTCGAATCAATCGAGCCTGGGCTTGTCCCGGGGCGCCGAGACCTACTCGGGCAACCATGGCCGCAGCCTGCGCCTCGACGGCCTTGAACCCGGCTTCAACTCCAACATGCGTGACCGCGCCGTCGTCGTCCACGCCGCCGACTACGCCGCCGCCGCCTTCGCCACCAGCAACGGCTACCTGGGCCGTTCCCAGGGCTGTCCGGCGGTGGACCCTGCCCGCAGCAACGCCCTCATCGACGTCATCCGCGACGGCGGCCTGCTGTTCTCCCACTTCAGTGATCCCACCTGGCTCGCCCAGAGCCGCTTCTTGCGCTGACCGATGGCCGGGCCCAGCGGCCTGCGAGGTCGAGACAGCAGCAGCCAGGGCGGACCACACCCGAAGCACGCATCCGCAGGCCACGATGGGCCTGGCACGCTGGCTGCTTTGTGCTCCCCATGCGCCACCCATCGTTGTCGTCTCGCTCCCTCGCCCTCGCCTGTGCTGCCTCCTCGGTCCTGGCGGCTGCCGCCTGCAGTCCCGAGCCGGTGTTGATCGTCGACGACGGCCGCATCGAGCTGGGCTTCGACGTCGACGGCGCCCTGATGGGCGTGACCCGCGACCCCCTGAACGGTCGGCTGCAGGTGCTGGTCGAAAACCAGGGCATCGTCGAGATCGACGACGACGGCGCCGCCGTCCGCACCCTGCCGGTGGGGGAGCGGGGCCTTCTCGACCTGCCCTATCGGGACATCGCCAGCCTCGGCGACGATCGCTTCCTGCTGATCGCCGACAACGAGGGCTACCTCTGGGACGCCGTCACCGAGCAGCACCGGGTCCACTTCTGCGTCGAGCCCGGCTTCGTCGAATGCTTCGACGAAAACGGCAAACTCATCGACGAGAACAACAACGGCGTCTGCGATTGGGACGAGGCCCAGCCCCAGCCAGGCCCCGAGCCCGTCATCGTCCAACGCAACGATGCCCTCGGTCTGGTGGGCAATGAGGTCGTCGCCGCCCCCCGCTTCTACGAGGAGGGCACCCGCGTCGAGGCCAGCCTGCGCAGCTACGACGCCAGCACCGGCACCGCCACTGGCGCCGTCGACCTGAGCGCCATCACCGTCGAACTGGCGGGCCTCACGCCCCAGGGCGGGGCCCTCGTCGGCGTCGGCGGCAACACCCTGGTGCGCTTCGGCAGCGATGGCGCCGTGGGCGACACCTTCCGCCTCGACGGCGTCACCGACGCGGTCGGCGTCATCGGCGACGGCGACGGCGTCCTCGTGCTCGATGAGGCGACCCGGTCCCTGGTTCGCTTCACCCTCGAAGAGGAATGAGCAGCCCGGCCAGAAGCATCAGCCCTTCTTGTTGCGCTTGATGTCCGACGGGCAGTTGGGGTGCTGCATGATCATGGTGCGCAGGTTGGGCTGACGCTTGACGAGGGGTTGCCGGGCCAGATGGGCCAACAGCGGCGGCGGCGTCGCCGTGAAGCGCGACAGGGACTGGATCAGCATCACCGAGTGGATGCTGCGCTGGCACAACAGCGTCGTCGCCTTCGAGTCGAGCTGCAGGCCCACCAGATATTGCAGGCAGCGCCCCTCGGTGGCCCACACCAGATTGGCCCGCTCCTCGCCGTCAGAGACGCTCCATTTGCTGCGCAGCATCTGCCGCACCTTGGTGCGGTTCTTTTCGGGCAGCTCTCTCGACAGCGACCATTTGTAGACCTGGGCCAGGGGCTTTGGCTGCAGCACCCGTTTGAGCTGGGGGTCGTTCAACATCGGATTGGCGAGCAGGTAGCGCTGGACCTGGGTGTCCCGCGGAAACTCGCTGCGCTTGAAGATGACGTCGAGGCCCTGGGGCGTGCGGTGGTAGCGGGCGATGAGCCGCGCATGGGGAAAGCCCACCTCGCTGTTCTCCATCAGGCGGGCGATGACGTGGGGCACCGGGTCGAAGCACAACGCCAACAGCGTCGGCCCCCGTCCCGTGCGGGCCAACTCCTCGCGCTCCTCCTGGGGGAGCGGATGCAGCTGGGTCTCAAACAGCTTGCGGTAGTTGCCTTCTTCGACCTCGACCTCGCTGTCGGCCTCGTCGTCGGCGGCGGCTTCTTCCTTGTCGGCGGCGTCGGCGGCAGCGTCGGTTTCGGCGGCGGCGTCGGCGGCGGCCTCTTCCCGGGCATCGTCGGCGGCGTCAGCAGCCGCGTTGGCTGCGTCGTCGGCAGCGGCGTCAGCGGCGTCCTCGACGCGGGTCGCCGCGTGGTGGGAATGGAGGGTCATGGCCGGCAGCACGTCGTCGTCGACAACAGCCTCGCCCTCGTCGGTGGCGTCTCCTTCCAGGGACGCATCGAGGTTCATGCTGGCCAGCGCCGCCTGGATCAGGGCTTCGTCATCGTCGTCGTCGTCCCCGTCGAGGTCGTCGCCCTCGTCGATATCATGGCGCACCTGCTGCGGCGTTTCTTCAAACGTGAAGTCCACCCGCACATGCAACGCCGTGGCCGTCACATCCGCAGGGCTGTGGGTGGGCGCCGGCTCAAGGGCGCCGCTCGCCGACAGGCGGGCCAGCATGGCGCTCAGCTGTCCGTGGCTGAGACCCGTCAGGTGGCGCAACCCCTCGACGGAGGTGCTGCCGTCCACACGCGACAGCAGAAACCCCTCCTCGGCGGTCAGCTGCAACGACTCCCAGCGCAGCCCGGCACGCAGGCGTGGTTTCCAGTCCGTCATTGCCCCGAGCCTTGCACCACCGGGGGGTGGGATGCACCCCCACATGTGCGGATGCGTGGGAGAGAGGTGGATCACGGCGACGCCTTCCAACGGCTGGTACCGTGAAGGTGTCTCGTCTGCTGGTGACGCCGATCGTTGGAGTGCAGATGCCCAAGCCCACCCTCGCCCACGTCCGGTCCGTCCTCAAAAGCTTCGCCCGTCGCGCTCCCGAAGGCGCTGCTGGTGTCGTCGGCAGCGCCGTCATCGGCGTCGCCGTCCTTGGCAGCCTGTCGGCCATGCACCTCTTCGAGCCGCGGGTCACGCCCGCCCCCGACCTGCCACCGTCGCCGTCGCCCTGGCTCGTGAACCGGGCCGCCGCCCGCGACGACGGCGCCTGCCAACTCTCGGTCCGCGTCCGCGACGCCGCCGGCAGCGCCGTCGACAGCGCGCCGTTGTCCGTGGTCCGGCTCCTTGATGGTGCCGTCGTCGAGCGCTTCGACGCCCGCACCGACGCCCGCGGCACCCACCGGCTCATCGACCTCGCCGCCGGCCACTACGACGTCACCGTTGACGTCCCCGGCATGGCCCTCAATGGCGTGCCCACCTTCACCTGCCCGCCAGACGGTGGGCGGCGGGCCTTCCACGACGTCGACCTCGTCGCCACCGACCGCACAGTCGAAGGCACCGTCACCGGCCGCAAGCGCGCCCCCCTGGCGTTGGCCTCGGTGGCCCTGTGGCAGGAAGACAACGCCCGCACCGGCCTCTCCGGCGTCGTGCGGGTCCGGGCCGATGCCAATGGGCACTTCCAGGCCCGGCTCCCCGCCGGTCGCTACGTCGTCCACGCCAGCGCCGACGAACACGTCGCCAAGAAGACCGTGCTGACCGTCGACGCCAGCAGCACCACCTTCAACATCCCCCTGGCGTGGAGCCCCGCCGTTCGCGGCCTCGTCGTCGACGAATTCGGCGCGCCCCTGGTGGGTGCCGTGGTCGCCGTCGGCGGCGCCTTCGACCCCCGCACCAGGACCACCAGCGTCGTCACCGACGAAGCCGGGCGCTTCGCCCTGCCCGTCCGCGAGGGGCAGGACCTCACCATCACCGCCCGGGGCAACGGCCGCGTCGCCCGCGCCTTCCTCGGCAACGTCGACGACATCACGCGTTTTCAGCAGGTGCAGCTGCAGGCTGTGGCCGGTCGCACGGTCTCGGGCGTGGTCTACGGCACCGACGGTGGCGCCATCGCCTTCGGCGCCGTCCACTACCGCATCAAGAGCCTGGGCCTCGAAGGCGAAGCCCCCACCGACGGCGCCGGTCGCTTCATGCTCGACGGCATGCCGGCGGACCAGGACGTCGAGGTCTGGGCCGCCGGCAACGCTTCGGGCGCCTGGGGCGCGCAGGTGGCCACGCCGTCCACGTCGCAGGTGGCCCTGACGTTCATCCCGCCCGCCTGGTGATCGTCGGCGACACGCTCGCTGACCTTGAGGACACAGAAAAAGACCCGGCCATCAAGCCGGGTCTTTTCTTGGGTGGGGCGGTCATGTGGGTCCCCGGGGTTGCCGCCGGGGACGACGACGACGACGACGCTGAACCGCCTCGTGCCGTGACCGGGACGTAGTGAATACAGATCGCGCCGCGGGTTTTCGGCGTGAGCAAGGCGCGGCGCAGGGCTGGCCCTCGTGGCCAGACCGAGCACGCAACGACGCTCACGTCGAAAAGACCAAGCGAGATGTGATCACGAAGCCCCGGTCGCGGCGCTAGAGGCGCTCGAGCTCGAGCCGGGCCTCTTCGTAGGTGCCGCCGCGGGCGGTTTCGGCCGAGAGGAAGGCCTTCTTGGCCTCGTCCTTCTTGCCGAGCTGGACGTAGAGCTTGCCCAACTGCAGCCAGGCCTCGGCGAGGTCGGGCTGCACGGCGACGGCCTTTTTGAGGGACGCCTCGACCTTGTCCTTCTGCCCGGCCTTGTACTGGGCAAACGCCAGATAGAACCAGGCCCGCCCCAAGCGGCTGTCGTCGTCGACGGCGCGCCCCAGCTCACGCAGGGCGGCGTCGTTCTTGTCAGCCTTGAAGTAGATGTAGCCGAGTTCGGCGCGGGCGCTGGCGAGGCCCGGGTCGAGCTCCAGGGCAGCCTGGAAGGCCTTCTCGGCTTTGGGCGTGTCTCCCTGGCTCAAGGCCGCCTCACCCTGGCCAGCGATGGCCGAGGCGTGCCGGGGGTCGAGCTTCACCGCGATGGCGAAGCTGGCCTCGGCATCAGAGACCTTGCCCTGCTCCAACAAGAAGCGGGCGTAGGCCGTGTGGGCCCGGGGGTCGGTGGGAGCGACGCGGGTGCCGTCCTCGAGGAGCTGGCGAGCCCGCTCGCTGCGCCGGGCGGCGACTTCCGCCGTGGCGAGGGCCGTGCGGACCTCGAACTGCTCGGGGTGTTTGGCGAGGCCGGCCTCGCCGAGTTTGACCGCCCGACGAACGTCGCCGTCGTTGTTGCGCGCCACCAGCACCCGCATGAGCTGGGCCCGATGGTCGGCAGCGTCGGCGTCGGCGTCGACGGCGGCCCAATACTCACCGATGGCGAGGTCGAGTTCGCCGCTCTGCAGGTGGATGTCGCCAACGCGGCGATGGGTGGAGGCGTCGTCGGGGTTGGAGTGCAGGGCGTCTTTGTACAGGCGCAAGGCCTTCTTGGTGTCGCCCAGCTGAAAGCAAATCTCGCCCAGGAAGAACTTGGCGTCGCCAAGCTCGGGGTCGACGACGGTGGCGCGCTCGAAGGAGGCCTCGGCCTCCTTGAAGCGGCGCAGCTTGAACAGCACCAGGCCCAGATTGAAGTGGGCGAAGCCGTTGTTGCCGTCGACGGCGATGGCGGCCTTGAAGGCGGTGGCGGCTTCGTCGAGCTTGCGCTGCTTCTCAAGGGTGACGCCCTTGTTGTTCAACGCATTGGCGTGGTCCGCCTTGAGCTTGACGGCGTCGTCGAAGGCGCCGATGGCGGCGTCGTACTGGCCGGCGCGGAAGTAGAGGACGCCGAGGTTGTAGTGAATCTCGGGATCCGTGGGGGCAGCATCACGGGCCCGGGAGAGCCCCTCGAGGGCGAGATTGATGGACCCGCGATCGGCATGAACCCGCGCCATCTCGACGAGGACGTCGGCGCGGTCGGCGCCGCTCTTCGACAGGGTCAGGGCCCGCTCGTAGGCGGCGAGGGCTTCGTCATTGCGGCCAAGGCCGTGGAAGCTGTTGGCCAGGGCCAACTGGACCTCGCGGGCATCGCCAAAGTCGGTGGCGATGGCGGCCCAGGCGGTCTCGGCCTCTGGGCGACGATCCAGGCGCCAGAGCACCCGGGCCACGTCCAGCCGATACTCGACGTTGCCGTCGAGAGCGGCGGCTTTCCGGAAGGCGGCTTCGGCGGCCGGCAGGCTGTCGGCACCTTCTTCAATGAGGCCAAGGGTCTGGTGGAATTCGGCCACCGTCGGCGCCAACTCGATGGCCCGGCGTGCGGAGCGTCGGGCGTCGTCGACACGGCCCTGGCGACCGTAGGCGGCCGCCAACAACTGGTGGTTGGCGGCTTCGTCCGGGCTCTTTTTCGTGAGTTCTTCGTAATAGGCGATGCCCGGTTTCGCCGGCGACGGTTCGGTCACCTCGGCGAGGAGGCCATCGCGTTCATCTTGCGCCACAGCGGACGCGGCCCCGAGAGAGGCAAAGATCGCCAACAGGCGAAGGTACGGCCGGATGCGCAGCACAAGCACGATCCTAGTCCAGAAGGTCCGCCCACGGACCACCGTAGGCACCACCGCTTTGCTCCTGGAGCTTGCGGGAGAGGTCGAAGTAGCGGGCACGGGTTTCGACGACGACGGCGCTGCGGGCGGCGACGGCGGCGGTGGCTTCGGCCTCCCGCACCCGCCAACTCTCCGCCTGGTCGTCGAAGTCTTTGAGTTCGATGTCCTTGCCGACGGCGGGGTTCTTGTCCTTGACCAGCCGGGCCTTTTCCCGCTCGTAGCGGGCTCGCGCCGCCCACAGCCGGGTGTCGCTGGTGCCAAGCTCGGTGTCTCGCAGGGAGACCTCGGCCTCGCGCATGGCGATGCGGGCATCGTTCCAAGCCCCCAGGAGGTCCAGGATCTGCACGGTGTCGATGGTGGCGCCAGACGTGCGCCGGTCGGCGATGACGTCGCGGTAGGCCCGGGCGCGATCCAGCCCGACCTTGGCGTCCTGCAAATTGCGCGAGGCCATCTCGGCTTCGTCGCGGGCAATCTGGACATCGTTTTCGGCGTCAAACAGGACGAGCAACTCTTCGTTTGGGATCTCTGACAGGGCAGCCCGATCGACGCGGGCGGACAGTCCGACACACGACGACGCCAACAGCAGCGCCAGCGACGTCAGCAGCATGCAGCGCTTCATCGGCCACCTCCGATGCTGCGCACCTGGGGCAAGAGGTCCGCCGACGATTCCAGCGAACCTGCTTTCGCGATGAGGTCCTTGCCCTTGTCGGCGTCTCCATAGGTCGCCCACACGACGCCAAGGTTTGCCTGGGCCGGCGCGTATTTGCTGTTCACCTTGAGGGACTTCTTGAACGCATCGGCGGCGTCTTGGCCGAAATTCGACTGGAACGACGCCACACCGAGCAGGTTGAGCACCTCGGCGTTCTTGTCGTCGAGTTCCAGGGCCCGCAACGACAACAGCCGCGCGAGGGGGAAGTCGCGCACGCCGATGGCCGCCCGGATCAATTGGGTCAACGTCGCGACATCCTTGGGGTTGTCGACGAGCTTTTGCTCCAGTGCCTCGCGACCGGGAATCACCACGCCGGCGGGCCGGGCCTTGGGAGAGTCGCCATTCTCGTCGACGGCCGCACCCGAAAAACAGGCCCGACTGAAGCGGTTGAAGGCCTCGAGCTTCTTCGCCTGGGCCTTGCAGGATTCGATGGTCTCCTGGGACTTCTTGCGCATGGGCGTTGAGCGCTCGGCGAGGGCGGCCCGGAGGGCCTTTTCGTCCTCGGGGCTCGTGCCCGCCGGGGCCGGCGCCGTGTCCAGGAAATCGGCGGTGTCCTTGTAGGCGTTGGCGATGCGGTAGAGCCCGCCCATGGCCCACTCGGGATCGCCCACCTGGATGGCGGCGACATAGGCCCCTTCGAGTTCCTCGAGGAGTTCGAATTTGCGGGCCAGCACCTCGCCGTCCTGGGCACCACCTGTGAGGCTGATGCGCTCGAACTCGGCGCGGACGACCTCGCCAATCAGGTACTGGGCGCGGGCCTGCCAGACCTCGCCGTCTTCACCGGTGGCCTTTTTGCCCAGCGCCGCCGACAGACGTTCCACGGCTTGCTCGGGCTTGCCCGTGCGCAAAGCCGCTTCACCGGCGATGACATTGGCAACGACGGCCGACGACGGCGTATCCGCCGCCGACAACGCTGCGCTTTCAGCGCGACGGTAGTCGCCCGAGCGAAGGGCCACCCGGGCGAGCTTCTCGAAGTACTCGCCGCGTTTGTTCTCGTCGCCTTGCTTGGTGAGGCGCTCGTAGTCGGCCATGGCGGCCGGGTATTCGCCGAGCTCCATGCGAATCGTCGCCGCACTCTCGAGAATGCTGTCGCTGGCGGGATCGTTGGGGAAGCGGCGGGCCTGCTCCTCGTAGTAGCCGGCGGCGGTCTCCAGCTGGCTGGTGCGCACGGCAATGTCGGCGAGGGAGGGCAGCACCTCGAGGGCGTACTTGGTGTTGGCGTACTCCTCGACGAGCTGGCGCCCCACGGACTGCATGTCGGTCAGATTGCGGCGGTCCTTGGCGATGACGAAGGCCTGATGCAGGGCCTTGGCCGCCACCTCGGTGCCCTTCTTCTCGACGACGAAGCTGGCGATGGCCTCGGCGACCTTGCCCTCGGCGGCGATGGTGCGACGGTTGATTTCTTCCTGCTCGGCCTGATCGGCCATGGTCTTGGCTCGCTCGCGGAAGCCGGCATCCACCCGCGCGTCGGCGGCAAAGGCGCGGGCCTGTTTGGCGAGCCCCGAGAAGTCTTCTTTCTGGGCGAAGGCGTCGAGGGCCAACTCGGCAGCGGTGACGGCGTCCTTGTGGGTCGGGTGTTCGGTCACGAACGCGGCGAACAGCTCGATGGAGCGGTCAAAGACCCCCTGCTCGAAGTAGGCGCGGGCGACGTTGAACTTCACCTGGGGCGCGTTTTCGTCCGCGGGCCACTTGGACACAAAGCGGGCCCCGAGGTCCTTGATGCCTTCACGGGCCATCATCGACTCGAAGCGGCTCGCCTTGTCCTCGACCTTCAAGGCCTCGAAGTAGCTCAGGATCGCCGAGTACATCGCCTGCTTGCGATCGCCGTCGACGGTGCCCGTCGTCGTCACGAGCTTCTGTCCGGCCGTGATGGCGGCTGGATCGGCCTTCGCTGGCGTGGCCCCCTTCTTGGGGTCGGGGGCTGGCGTCGTCGGCGCCGCCGGTGTGGCCGCAGGCGTTGCGGGGGGCGCTGCAGACGTCGCCGCCGTCTTGGCGGCCACGGCGGGCTCCGCTTCGTCTTTCGACAGCAGCTTGAGGACGGTCTCGTACTGGCGACCGGCCTTCACGAAGTCTTTGCCGGCGAACAGGGTCTCGGCGTAGTTCCACTCGATGTTCAGGCGCTCGGGGGAGTCGGGAAACACGGAGAGGTAGCGGTCGTAGGCCCGGGCGGCCCGACGGTAGAGGTCATCGGTGCCCTTCTCTTTGGCGAGAGCGTGCAAGCGAGTGGACAAGTCGCGCGTCAACAACTCGAAGTCGTCGAGGATCTTCTTGTCGCCGTCGTTGGTCCGCCACCAGTACTTGTAGCGGGCCGCCACCTCGGCAAGCATGGCCACGTCGTCGTCGGCGGTGTTGAGTTCCTTGGAGGCCACCGCGGCCTCGTAGACGGCCTCAGCCCACTCAAGGTTGCGTTCGACGTCGTGGCTGATGCGAATGAGCTCGCGATAGACCTTGGCGGACTCGTCGTACATCGTCTTGATTTGAAAGCGACGGGCCAGCTTCTCGAGGGCCACCCGGTATTCGCTGCGCGAGACCGTCAGGTTCTGGAAGAACGGCAGGGCCGTCTTTGGGTCACGCACTTCGGCGTAATAGAAGGCGAGGTCGCGCAAGGCGTCCTGGCGCACGTCGAGACGGGCGGGCTTGGACGACAGGGGGTCGATGGGCGGGGCCCCGGGCTCGGGGATGGTGGGGGTCTTGACCGCCTGCTCCCACAAGTCGACGGCGAGGTTCGTCTTGTCCTTGTTGATGTAGCACCAGGCCAGCTTGTAGCGGGCCATGTTGTGCGCGTAGGTCTCCTGGTTCTTCAGGATCGACCGGTAGTTGGCCATGGCCTCGTCGACGTCGCCCTTGTCGAAATAGTAGTCGCCCAGAATCAGCCAGGACTCGAAGCGGAAGTTCGACTTCGGGAACTTCCGGACCAGCTCCCCGTAGGTCTTGATCATCTCGGGGAAGTTGCCGAGTTCGCGGTACTCGTGGGCAATGAAGAACGTGATCTTGTCGTTGTCGATGTAGTCGGGGAACTCCGACAGGATGCGCCGATAGACGGCGATGGCCTGGTCCTTCAGCAGTCGGGCTTCGGGAGCAACCACAGCGCTTTTGTCGTCGGCGCCGGCCTCTTCGAGGACGCGGAAATACACGAGCCGCGACTTCTCGATGTAGAGCTCGGACAAGCGGAAATAGAGGTCGGGAAGGTATCGCTCGCCCTTGGACCGGTTGATGAGGTCCTTGGTGACGGCGATGGACTTGTCGACCTTGAGGATGTCCCGTTTGAGCCGCTCGAGGTCGAGGCGGCTCGCTTCGAGCTTCCCCGGCAGGACCGCAGGGGCCGTGGTTTGACACGCGGGGGCGCTGCCGAGGGCAAGGCCCACGGCGCAGACCGCAAGAAGAAGGCGTCGGCTGGATCGAATGAGGGCCATCATTGGACGAAGAGCTCCTCGCCGAAGCAGCGATTGTCGATGCGGAAACGGTAGTCGTGCAGCTCGTCGTTCCAGTACTCGCCGTTGAAGCGGTAGTAGACCTCGCGACTGCCCAGGGGGATGGGAGGCTGGATGTCGGCGACGGCCTTGCCGCTCCCCTTCTTGATGCGTCGGAAGACCTCGAGCGAGACCTCGTAGTCCACCAGACGGGCCTGCTCTTCGTAGTCGAGGAGTTCGGAGGCCACCGCCGACGCTTCGTCTTCGACAACGCGGTCGAGGTCGCGATTGACCTCGGCGATCTTCAGTTCGTAGACCCGCCCCAGGTGGGTGGCGAGACCGAACTCATCCGAGAAGCGCTCGACCCGCTCGCGCTCGCGCTGCAGTGAATCCAGGAAGGCGAACATGCGCTTGGGCTTGCGTCGCTGGACGGCGGCGGCCCGCACCGAAGGGTCGCTCAGGGGATCACGGCTGCGACGGACCTCCTGCAACGACGCCCCGTAGCGACGGAGGAACTCTCGCGCTGCGGCTTTGGCGGCGGCGTAGTGGCACATCTGCTTGTAGGCGAGGGCCTTGAGGACGAAGCGTTCGGGACGGAAGAACTTTCGGTAGCTCGGGGCATCGAGGGTCAACAAGATGCCGAGGGTCCCGTTGGAGTCGCCCTTGTAGTAGCGGGTCCACGCCTTCTCGAGGAACAAGTCGGCTTCTTCCTCGGACAGAAATGGCACCAGGATGCTGTCGTAGGCCACGGTGGCGTCGTCAAAGCGACCGTCCTCGAAATAGAGTTGGGCCAGCACGCGACGGGCGTCGTTGAGCACGGTGGCCTCGCCGCCCTTCACGGCGCCGATCTCCTCGAGTTGTTTGATGGCGCCGGCGCGACGTTCCCGTTTGGCCTTGGTGTCCTGGGCGTGGGTCTCGCGGAGCTCCGCGAGCGCCACCGCCAGACGGGCCCGCAGGGCGTACCGCTGGACCCGCTCGCCGACGTCGCCCGTGCGCTGGAGGCGTTCGAAATGGCGGGTCGCCCAGGCGCTGTGCCCCTCGACGAGATCGATGCGGCCCTGCTGGTATTCGATGAAGCTCTTGTTGGCTGGCGGCAGGGCGCCGAAATCGCTCCCCGCCAGGAGGTCGCGGTCCACCAGTTCCTCGTCGTAGGGCTCGGTTTCGCGGACCTCTTCGAGGATCGACAACGCCACCGGCAGCAGCTCGGGCCGCTTGCGCTCCCGGGCGACGTTGTAGAGGTACTCGACGCCGGCGTGGGTGAAGCCCTGGGCCAGCAGCGATCGCGCCAGATAGAGTTCAGCCCACTCGTAGTGGTCGGCCGTCTGCTCGCTGCCCTTCAGGTAGTGCCACATGCGCTCGGCGGCGCGCACATGATCGCCACCCTCAAAAGCCCGGACGCCGTCTTCGAAGACGTCGTCGGAGACGCCAACCACCACGGTCTCGGCAGGCGGCGCTGGCGGTTTGGCGGGCTCGGCGGCGGCGGCCGCTTCGACGGGAGCACCCGCAGGTGCCTCGGGCGGTGCTGGCGCCTGGGCCGCAAGGACAAGCAGGAGTCCCAACATGCTCAGTACCCCACGTTGAAGGAGGCCCCGACGGCGAGCAGCAAGATGCCATCGATGGTGGCGTTGGGGTCGACCAGGGGCACGCCGCCGAGGACCACCGCGTACCGCAGGTCCGTGCGGATGCTGAACCACTCGGTGACAAAGAAGCGGGCGCCGACGCCGATGTCGGGACCGGGCCGCCAGGAGTCATCGGACCAGAACGACGCCGTCACACCGACGACGGCAAAGAGCTCGGCATAGATCAACGTTCGATTGAAGAGGGCCAGCTTGCCGTAAAACGGCTTCATCACGTAGTTGCTGTCGACGGTGAGCAACAAGCTCGCGAACGACTGGGGCTGCACGCCGAAGCGGTCGATGAGCTGCTGCTTGAGGCCGGCATCGATGTTGAAGCTGAACGTGCCGCCGGCGATCTCCCAGGCGCTGAAGTCGTCGAAATGCAGCGTGTAGCGACCAGAGAGGGTCGCTCCCTTCACGAAGGCATCGAGGGGCAGTGTGCCTCCCTCAAGGGTGAACTCGTGGGCCATCTTGAACTTGCGGTTCTGGATGACGACGGCGGTGCCGCCTCCTTGCTCGTCGTCATACTGGGCCCGGACAGGCGCAGCGGCGGCAAAGAGTGCGACGATGGCGACGATGGCGACGACGACGCGTGAATGCATTGGCCACGTTGTACACCTGTTGGCGGTTCAGATGCGAGCGCGGTCACCATCCCCCGGCGTGGTCCGTCGCGCACGATGACGCCAACACATCCAACCGCGCAGCGGCATGCGGCACGGTGGATGCTCAACGCCGTTCTCAGCGCCAAATGCCTGAATGATCAAGCGCTTCGCGCTTGATGTTCATGCCAGTCAACCGCTGGCGCGGTTGATCAGGACTATTCGCCAATGCCTCCGGTGACGTCTGTGGCGCCAGCCGAAGAAGCCTTAAAACCAGTTCGGGGCCAGCCACAGAAGCATGAGGACTTCGCCGGCACCCGAGGTGCCGTCAGCTCCCGTGGGTCGACTCAGATCGTGTTGAACACGAAGGGATACACGACGGTGACCCCGCCATTGCCTCGGGGCTTGGGGAATTTCCAGGTCTTGACCTTGTCCATCATGCATTTGGTCGCTTCGGTGGACGCCAGGCTGGATGTCGCCACCTTGACGACGCTGACGCTGCCAGATGCCGTGACGACCCACTCAAGGACCACGCGGCCCGCCAGCCCTCCGTTTTGGCGCAGTTGCTTCTCGTAGCAGTACTGGATTTCGCCGACGTGGCTCGTGATGACCCGCTGGATTTCGTCCTTCGAGAGTTCGCCGGTGCCCTTGATTTGGGACAGGCGGGGTTGGGTGACGACCTTGCCAGCGACGGCCCGCTCGCCCTTGCCCCCGAGGGAGCCCGCCGCGCCGTCTTTGCGAATCAACGAGTTGATGCCGCTGGTGGCGACGCCGCCCGCAGCGCCCCCGATCTGGACGCCGCTGGACGGGCCCTTGCCTGTGAGGGCGCTGGTCTTGAAGCCGCCCTGGGCCCCCGGCACCCGGACGCCCTTGATGTTGGACAACGCGGCATTGAGGTTCTGGTTCGTCGCCGAGTCGTTGACCTTGGGGATGTTCTGCAGCGCCGCTGCCAAACCTGGTTTGGGTGGCTCGGGGGTCGCCGTCGCTGGCGTCGGCGTCGGCTCGACCTTGGCGGTCGGCGTGGATTTTGGCTCGGCCTGCTTCTGGGGCACGGGCTCGGTGGTCTTCACCGGCGGCGGTGGTTTTTCTTTCTTCGGTGGTTCCTCGAACTGGAGGTCCTTGACGACAATCTCGGCGAAGCCGTCGTCGCCGAGTTCGATGACGTCTTCGCTCTTGGAGCGAAAGCCATAGAGCCAGGACATGGCCACGAGGGTCGCCAGGAACCCGACCGCCACCATCGCCGACAACGCGATCACGCGCCGTTCAGAGCGGGCCTCCATCAACTGATCTTTGGTCCACACCAACGCGGGCACACCGGCAAAGCGGATGAAGACCCGCTCTTGACCGATGCGCAGGCTGCACAGTTCGCCGTCGACGAGGGGGGCGGTGCTGCCGCCCGCCGGCAAATCCCCCTGGACGCCCTGACGCAGGAGTTTCCCAGCGACACCGGCTCCCTGCAGGATCTCGGCGACGCCGTCTTTCTTCAGCCGAACGAGGGGAATGGGCTTGTCGACGCCCCGCTCCAGGCGCTGGGCCTTGCTCCACTTGTCGCCCAGGACGAAGTCGTCACCCTGGCGCAAGACGCGGTGATCGACGACCTGCTCGCCGCGGTAGTGCACGACCTCGACGATCGGGTGCCGGCCGGCATCGGCTTCGGGCTGGCGGACCAGACGCTCCACCAGCGACCAGGGCTCTTCGACGTCTTCGTCATGTTCGCCATGTTCGTCGTCGTCGACAAACTGGAAATGCAGGGCATGCCCGCCATCGGTGGCCTTGTGCCCATGCCCCGCCGGGTGGGCGTCAACGGTGGTGGACTCATCGCTGCGCAGTGACGACGGGTCGGTCACGGGAGGCGGCGGCGGACCGGGGACGGTGCGCTCGAGATCGTCACCGTGGTGGCCGATCATGATCGCCGAGGACGACGCCTCGGGCCGGGGCCGCGCCGACGACGACTGGGATGGTGCTGGCGCTGCAGCCAGGGCTGGGGCTGCTGGGGCTGCTGGGGCTGCTGGGGCTGCTGGGGCCCGCGCGGCCACCGCCGGTGGGGACGGAGCAGGCGGCGCGGTGGGAGCCGCCGACGCCACCGGTCCGCTGCTGGCGCCCTTGGCGGGCATGAGCTTGAACTTGACGGTGTAGACGCCGACGACGACGTCTTCCCGGGGCGTGACGTAGCGCGCGCCGGAGATGGGGGCGCCGTTGATGAGGGTGCCGCCGGGAGCGCCCAGGTCCTGGATGGCGAGCTTGCCATCGTGGACGAACACCCCCAGGTGGCGGGCCCCCACGCTTGGGTCGTCGAGCACGACGGCCGACGACGGGTCGGTGCCAATGACGAAGCGATCGCCGCTGACCATCTCGGTGCCTTCGAGGGCACCGTTTTTCATGATGAAGAGTTGGACGATTGCGCTCACGCCCGGCTCCTATCGCACCAGCTCGTCGTTGAGCATCTCGTCGATTTCCTCGTGGAAATTCGTCCGCTTTTTCAGGAGGGTACGCAGGGCGCTCTCCCGACGCTCAAAGAGGTAGATGGCGTTTGCCTTGTTGGTCTGGCCCTGGACCAGGCGATCATCGAACTCAATGCGGGCGGGGCCCCGCTGGCCGGCTTCGACGGCTGGCTCGGCGTCGTCCTTGCGGGGTCGGGTTGGCACCGGTGCTGGAGCGGGGGCAGCCGCTGGCGTCGGCGCCGGGGTTGCCGCGGGAGCCTTGCGTCGCTTCGGCGCTGCTTCCGCCGGGACGGACCAGGCAAGGGCCACCGCCACGCAGACGGCGAACGGGACAAGGGGCAGTCTCACGACGGTCATCCCGCGAATCATTCTGCACCTTGGGTGAAAAGCACAAGCTCGCCCGCTTCGGGCAGGGCCAGGGGCCCCCGAACGATGCGGCCGCCCGCCCCCACCGCCAGAATCTCTCGGGACGGCTCGATCTCAGCGCCCTCGGGGGTGTCAGCCGGCAGGGGCAGCTCAGCGCCGTCAATGGCCCGCATCTCGACCTGCTCGCCAACCGGCGTCGTGGTCCACACATCGCCCACGCGGTGAAAGACCTCGGACGTGAGGCCAACCGCGAACACGTCGCCGTCGTTGCGGGCCCAGACCCCCTGCATGAACGCTGGCACGGGGACGACGAAGTCGGTGTCGTTCCAGGCACCATCCCGGCGACGCAGCAACACCCCGTCGGTGGCGGCCGCCCACACGCCAGCTTCGGTGAAGACCGCCGCCAGGGGCCGGTTGGTCTGGGCGTCTTCACGGAGAAAGCGGGTGCCGTCGAAGCGGTACACGGTCCCGCGGGGACCCACGGCAAAGACCTCTTCGCCGCCGCGACCCATGACCGACTTCAGGGGTTCGCTGATGGGAAAGGCAATGGCGACACCGTCGGCATCGAGGGCGCCGGTGTCGATGAGGACTTCGTCGACGAGGGCCACGGCGGTGGTCCCGTCCCAGCGCAGCACGCGGCCGTTGTCGCCGACGACAAAGGCATCCTCACCGTTGCGGACCCACACCCCGAACAGGTGATCGGTCACCCCTGTCGGGATGCCCTCCCAATCACCACCGGCGCCAGTACGGCGCAGCAGGGTTCCGTCGGCGCCGCACACCAGGGTGTGCTCAAAGCCGTCGTCGTCGACGAAGCCCGAGACGCTCTCCAGGTCGACTGTGACGCCGGAGGTTTCTGGCAGCCAGGCTGTGCCGTCGTAGTGGAGGATGACGCCGTCGGTGCCGACAGCAAAGGCGCTGGTGATGCCATCGACGTCGGCGGTCATGACCTCGACGTCGAGCAGCGTCCGCGTTTCCACTGGCGTCGACACCACAAACCCCGGTACTGGCGGTTCCGGCACGGGCTCGGGCGCGATGAGTTCCTCGCAGCTGGCGGACAATCCCACCACCATGAGGGCGGGGACGACCCGCATGTCACAGCGCAGCAAAACCCGACGAAGCAGCGATCCGCTCATTGCGCCAGCATACACGCTATGCTCGGCCGCATCATGCGCATGCTCAAAACCCTCGCCTGGTCGCGGTTGACGCTGGCGCCCGCCATCCTGCTGGGGGCCTGCACCAACGTCGCGTTGTACGACCCCATCGAGATCCCGGGTCAGGCCGACAAAGTGGCCTTCACCGGCACGGTGTGCACCGACAATCCCGCCGAGCGTTCGTTTCCCCTGCGCGTGGTCTTCGTCGTCGACAGCAGCGCTGAGCCCATCGGTGGCCTCGACGGCGCTGGTGCCGCTGCTCTGCAGACCAAGCGGGTCGATTCATTGCGCGATGTCGTGGCCTCGCTGCGGTCGCGTGACACGAACTTTGCGTTGGTGCGTTTCGGCGGCGAATCCCTGCTGCAACCCGAAGGCGGCTTCACCGACAACGCCACCGACATGGCCGAGGCTGCGGGCTCCCTGACAGTGGCTGTGCCCTGCACCGCTGACGGCTGCCGCCGGACGGGACAGGCGCTCTCCATCGCGAGTTCCCTCGTCACGGGCGACCTGCTGTCGACGGCCCGCGGTCCCCGCTCCCGCACAAAGTACGTCATCGTTCTGGTGCAGAACGGTCCCACCGACGACGTCGTGCTCAATGGCGCCACCTCGGCGTCCTGTGACGTCGCCTGCGTCTTGCAGGAGCGGGTTGCCCAATTGCGCGAGCAGGTCCTCGACGGCGGCGGCGCCGACCTCCAGTTTCACACCGTCGACCTCGGCTCCCTCGACGCCAACGACGCCACTCGCCTGGCCACCAAATCCGAACTGCAGCGCATGAGCTTCGCGGGCTCGGGCGAGTACCGCCCCGTGTGCGATCGCAACCAGTCGGGCACCGTCGTCGTCCCCGGCTGCGGCCCCCAGAATCTGTCGTTGACGGCTCTCGACATCAACAGCGCCCGCAATGTGTTTTTGAAGAAGAGCTTCGTCGTCGCCAACCTCAATGCCCGCACCCTGCCCGACGGCACCACCGTCCCCGACAGCGACGGCGACGGCCTGAGCGACCAGGAGGAGATCGAGTACGGGACCGATCCGACCTTGCGAGACAGCGACGGCGACGGCATCGGCGACAAGGTTGAGTTGATGCTGCAGACCACGGGCCTCGACCCAGGCTTCCCCGACGACCCCGTCACCTGCGCGTTTCTCGATGAAGCCGTCCGCTTCACCATCGACAGCGACGGCGACGGCTTGCTGGATTGTGAAGAGGCCTTGCTGCGCCTGGACCCTTCCCTGTTTGACACCGACGGCGACGGCCTGCCCGATCCGCTGGAGGTCTTTGGCGGTACCAACTTTCTCGACGACGACGGCCTCGAAGACTCTGACTTCGACGGTGTGCCAAACCTCGATGAACTCCGCGCCCACACCAACCCGCGGGCCGCCGACAGCAAGACCCGCAGCCAACTGTCCTACCTGTATCGCGAAGTGGATTTGGGCATTCGCACCCTGCTGTTTGCGTCCCAGCCCCGGCGCATCACGGGGGTCGTCGTCGAGGACACCAGCGCGTTTTCGACCCTGGGCAACGGCGGGCTGTCCTTCATCCGCGACCGGGGCCGGACGTTCCTCGCCTGGCGCGACGCTGCCGAGCCAGAGGTCGGGCCCGCGGTCCTCGTCGATGGGGGCGGTCGCTTCCAGCTCGACGCCGGCTGCGTGGGCGTGGCGCCCCCCTGCGAGCGCCACGTGACGGTCAACGTCACCACCCAACTGCTGCCACCGGCAAATCGGGATGAGTTGCTGCGGGTCTCGGCGGCCGAACGGCAATGCACGGACTTCCGCGTCCGCAACGTCACCCTGGTGGAAACCCTCGCCGCCGACGGCAACAGCGCGGGCCGCAACGATGTGCGGGTGTTCTTCGGCCAGGTGCCGGGGGCGTCACCCCGGGCCTTTCCCATCTTCCGGGTGGCCCAGTTTCCGTTCACCTTCCTGTCTCCGGACTTCAAAGATCCCGCCGTCGCCGACCAGTTCGTCGACGACTTTCGCTTCGTCCTCTTTGAGTAGGCCACCGGTGATGCGCACATTATCCCACCTGTCGGTTGTGACGGTGTTGGCCCTCGCCAGCACGGGCTGCTCCTTCGGCTCGGAGGGCACCTTCATCGGGCCCCGGGCCCTGGATACCTGCGACCTCGAGATTCCGATCTGCAACACCACGGCGGGCTGCAAGCTCGTCGAGGAAGATCGCTACATCGAGGGCCAGTTCCCGGGGCAACGCTCGATGATCGTACCGACAGCTGGTGAGGCGACGATTCGGGTCGAGGTGTTCTGGCGCAGCCAGCTTGGCCCTGGCGCCGACACCGAGATCATCTGGCACGAGCCCGCCTGCGTCGACGCCTTCCGCTTTGAGAGCCAGGGCGCCAACATCTTCGACGACACCAATGCCCAGGGCATCTTCATCAAGGACCGCAAGGTCTTTCGTGAGGGCGAGCACCTCGTCGAGATTCGCTCCGACGCCACCGGTGAATTCCTGGTGCGGACGAGCGTGCTGACCAACTCAGAGATCGAGGCCGAGAAGGCCACCGGGCTCTTTTAGCGAGCCAGGCCCCCCGGCACGGCGTCGCTGTCGACGGACCCGACATCACCGACGTCGGCGCCGAGGTCGAGGGTCAAGACGTGGCTGGGGTCGACGTACAGGCCATCCAGGCGCACGCAGAAGTGCAGGTGGGGACCCGTCACCTGCCCTGATGCACCGACGGCCCCCAGGCCCTGCCCGCGGGCGACCACCTGACCGTCGACGACGTCGATGCGGGACATGTGGAAGTACATGGTGATGAGTCCCTGCCCGTGGTCGAGGACGACGGTGCCGCCCGAGTAGAAGCGCTCCATGGCCAACAAGACCCGCCCCCCGTTGGCGGCCACAATGGGTGCGCCGACGTCGCCGTCGAGGTCGAGGCCCAGGTGGCGGCTCTTCCGTTTCTTGTTGTAGGTGCGCAGGGTCCCAAAGGGCGACGTCATCTCTCCCGGCGTCGGCTTGATGAAGCTGCCGCGCCACAATCGCTCTGGCGATGTCGTGGCCAACGCCGCCGTCAACGAGGCCGACTCCTTCTCGGCCCGGATGCGCTGGGCCTTGCTGGGACTCGTGAACTTCTTGCTGACGGTGATGGTTCGTTTGTCGTAGGCGCCCGCCAGGATCGGCACGGGCTTTTGCCAGCGGACAAAGCCGCCGCCCTCCAGGGTGGCGTCGACGGTGAGGACCTGGGGCCCGGGCGTGCTCTCGATGGAGACAGGCACCAGGGCCAGGTGGCGCCGTCCATCGGTGGACGTCGGCACTGACACCCCCTGGTGGGACCCCAGGCTCACGGCGACGCTGGCCAGGGGCGCCACGGTGGCGGCCACCGCCACGTCGACCACCAACAGCCGGCCCGTACGGGCACTGTCGTTACGCCACTGGACATCCAGCAGCGGCGAGGTTGACGGCGAGGTCGGCGCCGAGGTCGACGGCGACGGCAGTGGCGGCGTCGGCGGTGAGGCCAGCAGCAGGGCGACGGCGATGGACCAGATCATCGGGGGCCTCCCCCCGACAGGCCGAGGATGGACCGGGTGCGGCGCGCGCCGAGGCCGGCCAGAACGTCGTAGCGGTCGACGTAATCGACGGGGTCCAGGAACCGCCGCTCAACGGTCTGGTCGCGGGGCAGACCGAAGTCCCGCAGCCGCGACGCCGCGAAGCGCAACGACGCCAGCAGGAGTTCTCCGTGCAAACCGCGCCGCTCACTCGGCACCAGCTGTCGCTCCCGTTGGTAGCCGTCGACGAGGGCGGCGGCGACGTCTTCGCGCAGGGTCATGACCTCCCCCTGCCGACGAAAGCACCAGGCGCAGATGGTGATGGCGAGATCGAGGGCGAGGTGATCGCGCCCCGCCATCTCCCAATCAAAGACCGCCCGCAGGGTGGTGCCCGGCCCGTCCCAGCGGGTGTTGTCGACAAAAAGATCGCCGTGAATCAGGCCACGCAGCAGGGGGCGACGACGACGAAGGACCTTGGCCAGCCGTTCCTGCAACACCCGGGCTGGGGCTGCGGTGGCCGGGTGGGCCATCAACGCCGGCAGCCAGCTGGCGACGACCCGATGGCCGTAGGGGTTGGGGCCAGCCGGCCACCGTCGAAGCAGGCGATGGGTGCGCCCCAGAAATGCCCCGACCTGGGCGGCGTGGTGGGCCTCGACCTCGAAAACGCCAAGTTCTCGCCCCGGCAGGCGCGGAAAAATGCAGGCCCAACGACGGAGCCCGTCGGCGCCGTCGACGGCGAAGAAGGCGCTGCCGGCGACGGAGACAGCCATCCGCGGGGTCACCACCCCAAGCTGTGGCTGCACAGCGTCGAGGGCCGCCAGCAGGTCTCGCTCGCGCACCAGACGCTGAAACGGTTTGCCTTCGTTCACCCGCAGGAACCACACCGAGTCGTCGGAGAGTCGCACCCGATAGGTGGTGTTGATGGACCCCTGGGCAATGCCTTCGAGTTCGACGACGTCACGACCCGGCGGGGGACCGTTGATTTCTGGATAGACAGACACCATGGCCTGCACGAAATCTGGACTGAGGACGGTGTAGACGGCCACGACGTCAGTGTGTCCCAGACTGGGCCCGGCTTCAAAGAACGGGGCGCGTTTCTGGCAGCACCCGGGTGGGGCCGCTAGCGTCAGCGGGTGGCGCGCATTCGTCTCGGCGACTTGTTGATCTTGGCGGGGCTCATCGACGAGCTCCAGCTGCAGTCGGCGCTGTCGTTGCAGAAGCAGTGGGGCGGCAAGCTCGGCGACGTCCTCGTCAACAACGGCTTCCTCGACGAGATGATGCTGTGGCGCGGCCTCAGCAAACAACTCGGCGTCCCCCTGGTGTCGTTGCCCGAGGAGCGCCTGGCGCCCGGCATCGAGAAGCAGGTGCCCCAGGCCCTGTGCGAGAAGCACAGCATTTTTCCCCTGCATCGCGACGACAAGAGCCTGACCCTGGCGACGTCGGACCCCAACAACGTCGGCGGCCTCGACGAGGTCGCCTTCCGCGTCGGCGCTCGCCTGCGCATCGTGCTGGCCCCCGATCGCGAAATCGAATGGGCCATCCGGCGGTATCACCTGGCCGACATGTCCCCCTGTCCGCCGCCGCGGACCAAGCGCATCGCCGACAGCCAGCCGGACCCACCAGCTCCGCCGACGCCGACGCCGCCGCCATCACTGTCGCCGTCGCTGGCCCTCGGTCAATCGGCCCAAACGTCCACGGCGGAGTTGGCAGCCATGGCCGCCCTTGCCCTGCAGGGAGCCCAGCGGGCCGCCGGGGCCCCAAACGCTGCAGCCCCCTGGTGGACCCAGCCGACGGCCACCGAGGCCGAGGTGGCGGTGCGGGAGACCGCCCATCTGCTGCGCTTTCTCGTCGAGGCCTGTGTCCAGCGCGGGATCTTCACCCGTGAGCAGTACCTGGCCAAACTCAAGACCCTGTGAGGGCGATGGGCGGGCGCCTTGCGAGGCCTGCTCGTCGTCCCTACATTGTCGTCATGCACCTTGCTGAGGTCACCAAGCGTCTCTGGGAACACGGCATCCAGCCGTCGTCCCAGCGCGTGGCGGTGGCGGCCTGGGTTCTGGAGACCACCACCCATCCCTCGGCGGACCAGGTCTTCGCCGTCGTGCGCCAGACCCTGCCCGTGCTGTCGCGCGCCACCGTCTACAACACCCTCCACCTCCTCGTGGACAAGGGCCTGCTGCGCCAACTGACGATTGCCGGCGGGCGGACCGTGTTCGACCCGAAGCTGGAGCCCCACCACCACTTCGTCGACGACCACAGCGGCGAGGTCTCGGACCTGCCGTTGTCGACGTTCGTGGTGCAGCCGGGGACCCCCGTCGACGGCATCGACGTGCGCGAGGTCGAAGTGGTGGTTCGCGGTCGCCGTCGCTGAGCGGTTCACCGGAGCAGTTCACCGGAAAGAAAAGGGGCCTGCACATGCAAGCCCCTGATTCAACGTGTCTTTTTTAGTCGCCGTCGCCGGTCAGCGGGGGCCCATGCCTGGCGGCATGCCGGGCATCCCGGGCGGCTTGATGCCGGCGCGGGAGCGGGCGATGGCCTGCTGGACTTCCAGGAAGCTGAGCTTGAGCTCGTGGACGATGGTGTCCATGAGCTTCTGCTCCTCGGCGTTGAGGTTGCCACGGGTCTTGGCCTTGAGGAGCTCGAGGATGTCGATGGTGTCGCGGGCCTGGTCGAGGGCCAGCTCACGCTGCCCATGAGGCCAGGGGATGAGCCCCATCTGCATCAGGCCCTGCTGGGCGAGGGACTGGAGGAACATCGACAGGTTCAGGGCACCCGGAGGGGTGTCGTCTTCGGCGGGGGCCGGTGCTGGCGCGGTCGCCGCTGGGGCGTTTTCAGGGGCCGCTGACGCCGACAACGGCGATGGTCCAGCAGCGGCTGCCGTGGGAACATCGTTGCGGACGCGGTCGACGGTGGGGACATCGGGACCCGTACGCTGGTCGCCGTCGTCGGTGAAGCGGCGGCGATCAACCACCTTGAAGGACGACTTTTTCTCTTCGGTCATGGGATCCTCGAGTGGTGGTCAGCCGGCGCCGCGCTGGCGCCAAACGCTTGTTTATGCGCAGCAATTCATCGACGCCCGGCAAATACCCTCGCGCCGAATGAGCCCTCGTCTGGGGCCCCATCCGGCGCCGCCGTCGGCAGCCTGGACGCAGGCGTCAGTTGCTCTGGGTCGGGTAGACGACGCTGGCGATGTTGTCGGCGCGGTCGGCGCAGTCCGCGAGGCCCTGGAGGTGCTTCTCGAAGTCGGCGTTGCTGAGCTTGCCGCGGGCGATCTGGCGCTCAACGAGGCGCTTGTCGACGAGGATGGCGGGGATTTCGTCGCTGGACTTCTTCTTGTCGGCCATGGGTGACTCCGTCGAAATGGTACAAAGGGCGTGTCGTGGCTATGGGCCGTTGTCCCGCAGGCGTCAACGACAGGGGACAGGCTTCACCCTGCTGGGATAGGCTCCCGCCCATGGCTGTCAAGGACATGGCGACAACAGCGCTCAGCCGCAGCAAGCAATTCACCCAATCGCGGTGGCAGGCGTTTCGGGAGGAGTCCCCCTACTTCCAGGCCAAGGTCGCCATGGTGGCCGCCTGGATCGCGATTTCGGTCGTGACGATCATCGTGGCGCCGCCGTCGGCCATCCCGTTCATCGTCGAGCAGAAGGCGATCAATTTCGGGCTCTCGACGAAGACCACGCTCATCATCTTCAACCAGAACGGCGGCGACCTCGACGCCGCCGTCGTGGAAGTCACCGGCGTCACCACCGACTTCGACGGCAAGGAGTCCCGCGGTGTGTGGGCTTCCAAACCCGTCGCCCTGCCCGAGGGCTTGAAGACGACCCTGTCGACAGAAAGCTTCTTCGATCCAAAGGGCCTGAACCCCGGCTATCAGCTGCGGATCGACACCGTCCGCATCCTCGACGACGACGACGAGGTCTTCCTCGGGCCGCCGACGGCCCCCATGGCCCCGTCGGGTCGACGCTGAGCGCCACCCGAAGCCCAGCTGACCGCCCGTTCCATCACCAGCCATTCACCAGCCACACCTCCTTGCAGCGCGCGCCCGCGGCCGCACCCGGTTGTCCCCATGCATGTCCTCGTCACCGGCGCCTGCGGCTTCATCGGCTCCCACGTCAGCGATGCCCTGCTGGCCCGGGGCGACACGGTCTACGGCGTCGACAACTTCAACGACTTCTATGACCCCGCCATCAAGGAGTCCCACGCAGCGATGCTGCAGCGGCGCCATGGCTTCATGTTGGTGCGCGGGTCCATCCTGGAGCCCCAGACGCTGGCAGCGGCGTTCTCCCGCCGCCCCGATGTCGTCGTCCACCTGGCCGCCTGGGCCGGCGTGCGCCCGTCCATTGAGCGCCCCGCCCTGTACCAGCGCGAAAACATCGAGGGCACCGTCGCCGTCATGGACGCCGCCCGCGCGGCCCCGGGCAAAGACGGCGGCCTGCCCCGCTTCGTGTTTGCGTCGTCGTCGTCGGTCTATGGCGGCCAGGACAAAGTGCCGTTTCACGAGGACGACCCCGTGATGGAGCCCGTGTCGCCCTACGCGGCCACCAAGCGTTCCGGCGAGCTGCTGCTGTACACCTACAGCCACATCTTCGGGCTGTTCTCGACGAGCCTGCGCTTCTTCACGGTCTATGGGCCCAGGCAACGTCCCGAGATGGCCATCCACAAATTCGCCCAGCTCATCGTCGATGGCAAAGCCGTCCCCCGCTACGGCGACGGCAGCACCGCCCGTGACTACACCTACATCGACGACATCGTCAGCGGCGTCCTCGCGTCCGTCGACCGGGCCACCGGGCCAGCCTTTCGCATTTACAACCTCGGCAACTCCCAGACCGTGCGCCTCGATGAGCTCATCGATGCCATTGGCCGCGCTGTCGGCAAGACACCGGTCATCCAGGCCCTGCCCGACCAACCTGGCGACGTCCCCCGCACCTTCGCCGACATCAGCCGCGCCCGCGCCGAGCTGGGCTACGCGCCCCAGACCCCCATCGACGCCGGCCTGCAGAAGTTCGCCAGCTGGTTTCTCGCCAAACAGGTGCGTCGATGAAGCAGGCCTTCTACATCGATGCCCACAAGGGCGTCACCGGCCTCGTCGTCCTCGCCATGATGGCGTGGTTTGGACGATTCGAGAGCGTGACGGCGTGGATCTATCTGGCCCTGCACGGCACCTACGGCCTGCTGTGGGTGTGGAAGTCGCGGGTCTTCCCCGACAGCCAATGGGAGCAGCGAGCCCCCCTGTGGTACGGGCTCGTCATCTGGGGCGGCCTGTCGACCTATTGGGTGGCGCCGTGGTTGCTGATGACGTCGTCGCCGTCGGCGGCGGAGGCACCGCCGTGGCTGCTGGGCCTGGCGGTCATGGTCTTTGGCGTCGGCGTGTTCCTGCACTTCACGAGCGATATGCAAAAGCACATGCACCTGCAGCATCGTCGAGGGCTGCTGCTGGACGATGGCCTGTGGGCCCGCAGTCGCAACCCGAACTACCTCGGGGAACTCTTCATCTACGGCAGCTTCGTGATGGTGGCCCACCACCTGGTCCCCGCCGTGATCCTGGCCCTGTGGTTGGTGGCGGTGTGGGTCCCCAACATGCGCAAGAAGGATCGGTCCCTGGCCCGCTACCCGGCCTTTGCCGCCTGGCACGCCCGTTCGGGCTGGATGCTGTGGTCCCTGCGTTCCGCGAACTCCGTGAAGTCCGCGACGTCGACGACGGCGCCAGAGGGCTCCGCCCCGTGATGTAGGTCTGCCCCCTACGTTCACCTTGGCGCAGGTTTGACCGGCACCGAGCACCCGCGTTACCCACCGCCACGGTTTTTGACGCCAGAAGCGTCAGGGATCGCCGCTGTTCACACGGTACGAGAGGAGTTCCTCATGGCGCTTGCTAAGCCCGCAGTTGATTCTGCCGACGTCGGCCTCGTTGGTCTCGCGGTGATGGGCCAGAATCTGGTCCTCAACATGGCCGACCACGGCTTCAAGGTCGCGGTCTACAACCGCACCACGTCGGTGACGGAGAAGTTCGTCAACGACAACCCTCCCAGCGTCTTTGGCGACGGCGGTGGTGGCCTCGTGCCCGGCGCCGAGCTGGCCGACTTCGTCAAGTCCATCAAGAAGCCCCGCCGCATCGTGATCCTCGTGAAGGCCGGCGGCCCCACCGACGCCGTCATCGACTCGCTGGTGCCCCACCTCGAGAAGGGTGACGTCATCGTCGACGGCGGCAACGCGCTGTACACCGACACCATCCGCCGCGAGAAGGCGCTGACCGACAAGGGCCTGCTCTTTGTCGGCTCCGGCGTCAGCGGCGGCGAGGAAGGCGCGCGTTTTGGACCGAGCCTGATGCCCGGTGGCAAGCCCGAGTCCTGGGAAATCCTCAAGCCGGTGTGGATGGCCTGCGCCGCCAAGGTCGACGCCAAGACCGGCAAGCCCATCGAAGGCGCTTCGCCCGGCAAGCCCGTCAAGGGCGGCGTGCCCTGCACGACGTACATCGGCCCCGACGGCGCCGGCCACTACGTCAAGATGGTGCACAACGGCATCGAGTACGGCGACATGCAGCTCATCTGCGAGGCCTACTCCATGCTGCGCTTCTCGCTGGGCAAGACCCCGGCGGAGTGCAGCGCCATCCTCACGGAATGGAACCTCGGCGACCTGAACTCGTTCCTCATCGAGATCTCCGCCGACATCCTGCAGCAGAAGGACCCGGTCACCGGTGCCCCCTTCGTCGACGTTGTCCTCGACACCGCCGGCCAGAAGGGCACGGGCAAGTGGACGAGCGTCAACGCGCTGGACCTCGGCATTCCCGCGGCCACCGTTGCTGAAGCCGTGTTCGCGCGCTGCATCTCGGCCCTCAAGGACGAGCGCGTCAACGCCAGCAAGAAGCTCAAGGGCAGCACGGGTCTCGGCAAGGCCATCGACATCTCCGTCGATGCCGTGCGCGACGCCCTCTACTGCTCCAAGCTCTGCTGCTACGCCCAGGGCTTCGCGCTCTATGCGGCGGCGTCGACGGAGTACAAGTGGAACCTCAACCTCGGTGAGATCGCCCAGATCTTCCGCGGCGGCTGCATCATTCGCGCAGGCTTCCTGCAGAAGATCACCGACGCGTTCACCAAGGACCCGAAGCTCTCCAACCTGCTCCTCGACCCCTACTTCGTCGAGAAGGTCGCTTCGATGCAGGACAACTGGCGCAAGGTCGTGGCCCGCGCGGCCCTCGACGGCACGCCGTCGCCGCTGTTCGCCTCGGCGCTGTCGTACTACGACAGCTACCGCTCCGAGACCCTGCCCGCGAACCTGCTGCAGGCCCAGCGAGACTACTTCGGCGCCCACACCTACGAGCGGACCGACACGCCCCGCGGCGAGTTCTTCCACATCGACTGGCCCGATGCGTCGCGCCCCCAGCTCAAGGCCTCCGAGCTCGGGATGTCCCGCTGAGACGTCCCCCTGAGGACGACACCTGGCCGTTGCAGGTGACGAGAGGGCTGCCCCGCGCAGCCCTCTTTTTTTGGCCGTCATCTGTCGGTGTTGCTCCCACCCCGGTGTGACAAAGCACACGCCCCGACCACGTCGAGACAACCCGAGCATGTCGACGAAGGCATCCCCTAGACTGGCAGGACGCCTTGTGGAGGATGCTTTGAACCGACTGAACCGCTGCGCCCTGGTGATGACGACGACCCTCCTGTCGTCTGGCGCTTTTGCCCAACAGCAGCTCGAGGTCGTCAGGACTTTGCGCGGGCCGTTTCAGCACGCGGTGGTGGGGTCCTCCCTCGTCACCCAGAACGGCACCCTGCTGTCGCAGGCGGGTGCCACCCTCAACCTGACCGGCGACGTCGTCCTGGAGAGCGCTCGCCTGTACTGGATGGGGTCCCGGGTCAGTGCCGACGAGCAGGTGCGGCTGACGCTGCCCGACGGGACCGCCCTCGACGTCAGCGCCGACGCCGGCGAATGCTTCGTCGACGTCAACGTCGCCAAGACCAACGGCCCCATCGACGACAACTACTACGCGTGTGCCGCCGACCTGACGGCCGTCATCGGCGATCGGGGCTTGAGCGGTCGCTACGTCGTCAGCGGCGCCGACTTCGAGACCCGCAGTGCCCGCTACTGCATCAACACCGAGAACAACAACAGCAACGACTTCACCAATCCCGGTGGCCGCTGCCAATACGACTTGACCAATGCCACCCAGCGCAGCCTCGCCACCGACGTCAACGGCGTCGTCAATCCGTTTGTCGACAACCTGTATGCCGGGGGCTGGGCCCTGCTGGTCATCTACCGTGACCTCGAGGACAACAATCCCCGCGTCCTGCAGGTGGCTCGGGGCATGGTGGGGCAGCAGAGTTCGGGCAACCAGAACGTCCTGTCGTTCGCCAATCTGGAACTCGCTCCTGTCGGCGGTCGCCTCACCCACGTCGCCATCGGCGGCGACGCTTTCGCCTTCGCAGCCAACGACGGCGAGCTGCTGACGTTGTGCCGTGGCGCCTGCAACGGCGGCAACACCATCAATGCCCAGGGCGGTGGCCAGGTCATCACCAGCGCCGCGTCCCCCGCCGGCAACCTCTACAACGAGACCATCTCGACGGAGTTTGTCGGCGTCGTCAGCGCCGTCGACGAAGACGCCGGCCTCGACATCGACACCTACGACCTCTCGCCGGCCTTCGATCCAATCACCCGCGCCAACAACCGCTTCATCGGCGCCAGCACCCTCAATGTGGCGGCGTCGACGGGCATCGACGCCCTGGGCCACGTGCTGCTGGTGGTGGAGGTCGCCGACCTCGACAGCGACGGCGACGGCCTGGCAAACCTCGAAGAGGACCGCAACCAGAGCGGCACCGTCGACGTCGGCGAAACCGACCCCGACGACGCCGACACCGACGGCGACGGCCTGTGCGACGGCCCTGTCAGCGTGTTTGGTCCCGGCAACGCCGTGGTCTGCCTCGGCGGCGAAGACCAGGACCGCAACTTCGACAACGCCGACGTGGGGGTGACGGAAACCGACCCCTTGAACCCCGACACCGACGGCGACGGCCTGTGCGATGGTCCAGGGACCGTCCTGGCTGCTGACGGCGTCACCGTGGTGTGCTTTGGCGGCGAGAACCTCGACGGCGGCCTGGTCCGTTCCGATGAGACCAATCCCCTGAACCCCGACAGCGACGGCGATGGCTTGTGCGATGGCTTCCGCGCGGTGGCCCCCATCTGCTCGGGCGGCGAGAACCAGAACGGCGGCGATGTCGACGCCACCGAAACCAACCCCCTGCTGCCCGACAGCGACTTTGATGGCCTCTGCGACGGCAGCCGCAGCGTCATCAACCCGCTCCTCGGCAACTGCGCCGGCGGCGAGGACAAGAACGACAACGGCATCGTCGATCCCGGCGAGACCGACCCCCGGGACCCCGACACCGACGGCGACGGCCTGGGCGATGGCACCGAGGTCCTGACGGGCAGCTACCCGGGCGGCACCAGCGACGCCGACCCCGTTCGCAACGGCGCTCAGAGCGACCCCCTCAACGTCGACTCCGACGGCGATGGCGTGTGTGACGGCGACGGCACCTCCGACCCCGCCTTCGGCACCTGCAGCGGCGCTGAAGACCGCAACCTCAACGGCCAACTCGACAGCGGCGAGACCGACCCCACCGACGTCGAGAGCATCCCCGTTGGTGAAGGCGAGGGCGAAGGTGAAGGCGAAGGTGAAGGTGAAGGCGAAGGCGAAGGCGAAGGCGAGCCCGACAGCGACGGCGACGGCCTCCCCGACGCCGTCGACCCCGATCCAAACAACCCCGACACCGACGGCGACGGCCTGCTGGATGGCCTCGAAGACGCCGACCACGACGGCACCGTCGACGGCGGCGAAACCGACCCCGCAAACGCCGACAGCGACGGCGATGGCCTGTGCGACGGCGACCGCGCCGTGGCCGACATCTGCATCGGAGGCGAAGATCCAAACGCCAACGGCGACCGCGACGACGGTGAGACCGATCCAGCCAACGCCGACAGCGACGGCGACGGCCTGTGCGACGGCCCCAACAGCGTCAGCGGCGTCTGCGAAGGCGGCGAAGACCTTGACGGCGACGGTGTCGACGTGGGCGAGGAAACAGATCCCCTCAATCCCGACACCGACGGCGACGGCCTGAGCGACGGCACCGAGGTCCTCACGGGCAGCTACGACGGCACCCCCACAGGTACCCCCGTCGACAACGATCCCGACCGCGATGGCCGCCAGACGGACCCCCTGAACCCCGACAGCGACGGCGACGGCCGCTGCGATGGCAGCGAGTCCGTGGGTCGGATTTGTGAGGGCGGCGAGGACGTCGACAACGACGGCAGCCTCGACGGCGGCGAGACCGACCCGACCGATCCTGGCAGCACCGCCGAAGCCAACTGCGCCCCCGGCGACGTCGGCTTCCCCGACTGCAGCGGCGCGCTGAACCCGGGCGAGGGTGAAGGCGAAGGCGAAGGCCCCGATCTCAACATCGCGGGCTCGGCCTTGCTGGCCTGCGGTGCCGTCGATGCGCCTGCATCGGGCCTGTGGGCGTCCCTGCTCGGCCTCGGCCTGATGCTCCGCCGTCGTCGTCGCTGACCCTGCCATGGGCTCACGACGACCCCGATTGGCCGCTGGTGTCGTCGTTCGTCGACGACATGACGGGGCCGTGTTGCTGGGGGCGCGCACGGAGCACGCCCGCTCCTGGCCGGGCACCCTCGCCTTCCCCGGCGGCGCCGTCGACGACGACGACCACCTGCTGCCCCTGCTGAGCGGCACTCGTGGTGAAGGTGCGGCGTTTCGCGGGGCCGCCCTCCGGGAGGCCTTTGAAGAAGCCGGCCTGGTGTCGTTTGCCCGGGCCGATGGCAGCCGCGCCGACGACGCCGTCATCGACGACGTGGTCGGTCGCCTGCGCCGGGGGCAGAAGCTCATCGAGGTCCTCGCTGGGACCGCCCTGGCCCTCGATGATCGCCCCCTGCACGATTTGGGGACCTGGCTCACCGCCGAGGGCTCGTTCCTGGTGGCCCGCTTCTTCATCCCCGTCGACGTGGCCCCCCATCTGGTGGTCCCGCCCACCCTCGAGCTCAGCGATGTCGGCTTCAAGGTGCCGTCCCTCCTCATGGATGGCTGGCGTGACGGGTCGGTGTTTCTCCCACCTCCCATTCGCACCCAGTTGGGGCGGCTGGCCGACCTGGCGGACGAGGTCGACGACCATGCTGTCGCCGGCGTGTTGCGGACCCGGCCCCTGGAGCCCGAGCGACGGCGTCGAGACCTGCTGCAAGGCGTCGTCATCATGGACCCGAGGACGCCGACCCTGTGGCCGGCAACGACGACGAACTGCGTGGTGCTCGGCTGCGGCGACGTGCTGTTGGTGGACCCGGCGACGCCGTACCCCGACGAGCGGGCCGCCTTCGACGACCTGCTGGAGGTGACCCTGGAGGGTCGGCGGGTCCGGGGCATCGTGCTGACCCACCACCACCACGACCACGTCGGCGACGCCGACCGTTTGCGCGCCAAACACGGGTGCCCCGTCTACGCCCACGCCCTGACCGCCGACCAGGTCGACGTCACCGTCGACGTCGTCATCGACGACGGCCATGTCTTCGACCTCGCCGGTGGCGGTTTTGGCCCTGATCGGCGCTTCGAGGTCGTGTTCACCCCCGGGCATGCCCGGGGCCACGTCTGCCTGTTTGAGCCCGCGCTGCGGCTGCTGGTGGCGGGCGACATGGTGGCCGGGGTGGGATCGATCCTCATCGACCCGCCTGAAGGCCATATGGCGACGTACCTGGCTTCCCTGGACCGGCTGATGGCGCTCGAACCCCGATCGATCATCCCCGCCCACGGCCCCCTCCTGACCAACGCCATGGAGCGCCTCGCCCAGCACAAGGCCCACCGCCTGGCCCGCCAGGCCCGTGTGCTGGACGCCATCCGCCACGGCGCCACTGATCTCGACAGCGTCGTCAGTGCGGCCTACGGCCCAGACACCCCGGGACCGATGCTCGTGTTCGCGGCGCGGTCGGTGTTGGCCATCGTCGAGATGCTCATCGAAGACGGCACCGTGACCGTCGACGACACCGGGGGCTGGGTTGCGGCTTGAGCCAGGGAAGTGGGCGCGCTAACACAGCGCCACATCTGGAGTTTGCCCATGCTTGCCGCCCTGCTGGTCGCCTTTTCGGTTTCTGCTCCCGCCACGCTGACGAGCGCGGCACTCCCCAAGGCGCCCATCATTGACGTGGAGACCCTCGCGGTGGCGTCGTCGGCGACCGCGCCGCGCTTCCTGCCGGTGGCGGACGCGACGACAACTGATATGCGCGAGCCGGATTTTGCTGAGAAATACTTTTCCTTTTCGCTGAGCGCCAACGCGAGCCCGCAGGCGAAAGACTCCTTCGTCATGTCGATGTTGGTCAGCTACCTGGGTTGCATTGTGTGCGGGCCGATCTGGGCGCCAGTCCTGATGACGAAAGACGCTGAGTTCAGTGGCGACGTTATCACGACCGCCTTGATCTCATACTTGTTGTGGGTGGGTATCAGCATCGTCACGTCACCATTGGCAATCGGACTCGCCACAGCGGTCATTTGGCCATACGCGAATGGCATGGCGACCCTCAACGCTGTCGATCGGGACATCCGGCGTCGGGGCTTGGCTGGCGGTCCAGCACAGAAGCCCGGCGCGACACCCACACCGGGGACACCGCCGCCCACGGGTGAAACGCCCCCGCCGTCTTACGCCTACTGAGTGATCCAGGATCCTGAGGAACCCGCCGCCCCGCGGCGGGTTCGTCGTTTGGGGCCCCGCACTGCTATCGTTGATGCTCGAGGCCATCTGTGTTCAAGGACAGCGACAACCCGGTGACCTTGTCGGGCGTGTCGGCGCCTGATCCAAAGACCGTGGGCACCTGCCGGATTGAAGCCCGCTTGCCGGGCGCGTCGCAGGGATCGCGCCTGTACCGGGCCGTCGACATGAGCCTGGGCAAGACCGTCGTCGTCAAGCTCATGCGCAGTCCCTGGGACGAGGACCAGCGGGCCGTCGAGCGCTTCTTGACGTTCGGGCAAGCGCTGGTGGGTCTGAACTCGCCCCATGTGGTGCCGGTGCTGAGAGCGGGCCGCGACGGTCCGACGCCGTACATCGTGTTTGAGTGGGTCGACGGCGAAGACCTCGAAAGCGCCTTGCGACGGGAGCGCCAGTTGGTGCCCCAGGCCGCCCTGCGGGTGGTGCTGGACGCTGCCTCCGGCCTCGACGCCGCCCAGAAACGGGGGGTGCTGCACGGCGACGTTCGACCCCGTCATCTGGTGCGGGTCAAGGGTGAGGTCAAGATCACGGGCTTTGGGCTCTCGCCGGCGGTGACGACGGCCCAGGGACGAACCATTGCCGGCCACCCCGCCTACGTCGCCCCGGAGATCGTCGCTGGTCGCGCCGCCGACCACCGCGCCGACATCTATTCGCTGGGCTGCACCCTGTACGAACTCCTCGTGGGCCGTCCGCCCTACGGCACGGCGTCGGCGGATGCCCTCCTCGCCTGCCACCTGCATGAGCCCTTCCCCTCCCTGAAGGGACAGGCGCCGCGGGCCACCCCCGAACTTGAGGCCTTCCTGGGCCGTCTGGTGGCCAAGGACGCCGCCCGGCGCTTCGCTTCGTATCCTGAGATGGTCCTCGCCGGCGCGGCCCTCCTCCCCCAGCTCAGGCACGTTCAGCCATCCCAGCCAACGCTGGTGGTCGAAGAGGGCCGCCAGCAGGGCGAGCGCGTGGAGCTCCCCGAAGGGGAGTTCCTGCTGGGGCGGGTGGTGGGAGAGGGCCTGGCCCTCGACGACGCCCGCGTTTCCCGCCGCCACGCCATGATCCGGCGCAGCGGCGACTACATCGAGGTCACCGACCTCGCGAGCCGAAACGGCATCCGGGTCAACGCCGTCGACGTGCGCTCCCGCCAGCTTTTTCCCGGGGATCGCATCGAGATTGGCGACTCGATTCTGCGGCTGGAGGCCCCAAACCAGCCCCGGGCCCAGATCCCCGCCCAGGGGGTCCCCCAATCGCCCCTCCGGGGGGCGTTCGGCGACGTCGAAGTCAGCCATCCTCCCCTGCGCCAGGCCCTGCCCCAAAGCCTGGGGGACGCCCCCTTCAGCGAGGCCCGGCAGCGGGTCCTGGCTCGCCTCGCGCCCCTGTTTGCCGGTCGCCCGGGCAACCCCGAGTCCCTGCGCCTCGACGCCATCGCCATCGTCGCCGAGGTCCTGGGGGCGGATCACCGCCTGTTCATCAAGGTGCGCCAGGGGCAGCCGGTGTTTGAGGCGGCGACGGCCCACGAGGCCCAGCTCCTGTCGGGGACCCTCCCCGCCGTCGAGCGGGCCCTGCCGGGTCAGCTGAGCCTGTCGACCACCGTCCGCGTCAACGTCGACGACCGCTGGTCCGTTGTGCTGGCGCCGATCCTCGAAGGGGGGCAGACGGCGGCCTTGGCCGTGCTGGTCCGCCGGATCGGCCGGTTCGACGCCGACGCCCTCGTCATCCTTGAGGCCACCTGCCGGATGCTGGGCTTGCGGGCCGACGCCCGCTGACCGTTCGGTCGCCATCGACGACGCCATATCCTGCCACCGGCGATGTTGGGGCTTTCTGCCTCACCAGCGGACTTTGAGAACGTTTGCCGGGCCTTTTGGCGCCACCTGCTAGCCAACCCCCGACTCGTCCGCTAGCAGCCGCAGGCCTCGCGCGGACGCGAGGTGAAGACCTCATCAGGCCATCCGGCCGATCCCTCTGACCCTGAAGGACACCTCTCGTCATGGACAGCATCCAGTCTCCGCTTTGGATCAACGCTCCCGTCGTCATTGGCGTCGTCGGCTTGATCTTCGCTGCCATCTTCTACTTCCGCGTGAAGGGGCTGCCCGACGGTGACGAGACCATGAACCGCATCGCGGGCTACATCCGCGAAGGCTCCATGGCCTTCCTCATGCGCCAATACCAGGTGCTCGCCGTCTTCGGCGCCGTGGTGTTTGTCGCCGTTGGCTTCGGCCTCGGCTGGTTGCCCGCCGCCTGCTTTGCCCTCGGCGCGTTCTTGTCGCTGCTGGCCGGCTTCATCGGCATGAAAGCCGCGACTTACGCCAACGTGCGCACGGCGCAGGCCGCCACGACCGGCAGCAAGGCCGCCGCCCTCCTCGTCGCCCTCGACGGTGGCGCGGTCATGGGTCTGTGCGTGGCCGGCCTCGGCCTCATCGGCATCGGCACCCTGTACATCGCGTTCATTGAGCGCGACGACTTCAGCAACATCATCCACGCCTTCGCCGTGGGCGCCTCGTCGATTGCGTTGTTCGCCCGCATCGGCGGCGGCATCTACACCAAGGCTGCCGACGTCGGCTCCGACATCGCCGGCAAGGTCATCGAGAACATCCCCGAAGACGATCCGCGCAACCCCGGCGTCATCGCCGACAACGTGGGCGACAACGTGGGCGACGTCGCCGGCATGGGCGCCGACATCTACGAGTCGATGATCGCGGCCATCGTCGCCGCCATGGCCATCGCGCTGACCGCCAATGCCATCGAGATGCCCAAGCTCATCGCGGACGCCACCGAAAAAGCCAACCAGGGCGCCGGCATTCTGCTGCCCATCGTGCTGTCGACCATCGGCCTTGTCGTGTCGATCATCACCATTTTCATCTCGCGGGCCCTGAAGAACATGGACCCCGCCACCGTGCTGCGCCTGGGCCTGATCATCCCGCCCATCATCCTGACGGCCATCTCGGCCATCCTCATGCCGATGTTCGGCATCACCCAGGGTGTGACCATCTCCATCGCGGCCGGCGCCATCGGCGGCTCCATCATCGGCCTCGTCACCGACTACTACACGTCGTCGACCCCCGTGCAGCGCATCGCCGAGGCCTCCATCACGGGCGCCGGCACCAACCTGATTCGCGGCCTCGCTGTCGGCATGGAGTCCGTCGCCATCCCGATGTTCACCATCGCCGTCGTTGCCTGGGTCGCTGACCACTACCTCGGCCTCTACGGCATTGCCCTCGCCGCCGTCGGCATGCTGGGCGGCACCGCCGTCGTCATGACCGTCGACGCCTACGGCCCCATCTCTGACAACGCCGGCGGCATCTCCGAGATGTCGGGCCTTGGACCCGAGGTTCGCGCCATCACCGACGAACTCGACGCCGTCGGCAACACCACCGCCGCCATCGGCAAGGGCTTCGCCATCGGCTCGGCCACGCTGACCGTGATCGCGCTGTTCGCGGCCTTCAACATGGAAGTGAACCACGCCCTGCACAAGGCTGGCCGTCCCGACATGCAGATCTTGCTGACGGACTCCAAGGTCCTCATCGGCCTGCTGCTCGGCTCGATTCTGCCCTTCATCGTCGGCGCCTCCACCATGCTGGCCGTCGGCAAGGCCGCCCAGGGCATCGTCGAGGAGATTCGCCGCCAGTTCCGCGAAATCCCCGGTCTGATGGAGCTCAAGGCCGAGCCCGAGCCCAAGAAGATCGTCGACATCGCCACCAAGGCCGCCCTCCGCGAGATGATCCTGCCCTCCCTGGTGGCCGTCGTCGTGCCCCCGGTGGTTGGCTACCTCCTCGGGCCCCAGGCCCTCGCCGGCCTCCTCGCTGGTTCCCTCGCCGTCGGCGCCACCATGGCGCTGTACATGGCCAACGCCGGTGGTGCCTGGGACAACGCCAAGAAGTACATCGAGAAGGGCAAGCTCCCCGGCTACAAGAAGGGCTCTGACGTCCACAAGGCCGCCGTCGTCGGCGACATGGTCGGCGACCCCTTCAAGGACACCTCGGGCCCCGGCATCGCCATCCTCATCAAGGTGATGAGCGTGGTCAGCCTCCTCGTCGCCGGTCTCATCGCCCTGCGCTGAGCAACGGTTCCCCGGTTCCGGTCCCCAAAGGCGCCCCTCCTCACGGACGGGGCGCTTTTTTGCTTCGGCGACGTGGGTCAACGCGCACGCCCCACCCTCGTCGACGGGGGACCCACCATCGCTGTAGCGTGCCTGGTGATGCAGACGTCCTGGCCGTGGTCCCGGCTCCTGATTGCGATGGTCGTCCCGGGGGCCCTGATCGGTGCGGGCACCGTCGGCTATGTCGTCGTCGAAGGGTGGGCGCCGTTCGATGCCCTCTACATGACGGTCATCACCCTGACGACCATCGGCTTCGGCGAGACCCATCCCCTCTCCAATGCCGGGCGCCTGCTCACGATGGCCCTGGCCCTCGGCGGCGCCTTCACGCTGGCGGCGGCGGCGGCGACCGTCATCCGCGCCATCGTCAGCGGCGAACTCAACACCATCCTCGGCAGGCAACGCATGGAACGCAGCATCCAGGGGCTCCACGACCACATCATTGTCTGCGGCTATGGCCGGGTCGGGCGCCGCGTCGTCGAGGAACTCCGCGAGGCCAACATCCCGTGTGTCGTCATCGAACGCGATGAAGAACGGGCCAAGGGCGCCCCCATCCACATCATCGGTGACGTCACCAACGACGCCGTCCTCAAGCGTGCGGGCATCGATCGGGCCAGGGCCCTCGTCAGCGTGGTGCCCAAGGACGCCGACAACTTGTTTGTCACCATGTCCGCCCGGCTGCTCAATGAACGAATTACGATCGTCGCCCGGGCCGAGGGCGAAGGCAGCGAGGAGAAGCTGAAGAAGGCGGGCGCGTCGCGGGTCATCTCGCCGACGGCCATCGGCGGCCAGCAGATGGTCCAGGCGGTGCTGCGGCCTGCCGTCCTGGACTTCATCAACCTCACCACCCGCACCCAGCACCTCGAGCTGCAGATGGAGCAGACGTCGTTGCAGGTGAACAGTGGCCTGGTGGGCAAGACCCTCGCCGAAGCCAACCTCCGCGAGAAGGCTGGCGTCCTCGTTGTCGCCGTCCAGGGCAAGGACGGCACCATGGTCTTCAACCCACCGCCGAGCCGCCGGCTGGAATCCGGTGAGCGTCTGGTGGTCCTCGGCGACCGGGCCTCCCTCGACGCCATCGAAGCCCTCGCCAAAGCCGGATAAACCCACCAAAGCCCGGTGACGGAGTTTGTCTCTCACCTCTGGAGTTCCCGTGGTCGTCGTCCCATTTCCCTCCACCCTTCCCATCACGGTCGCCCGGGCCCTCGCCGACATCAGCATCGGCAGCACCCGCCGTGGCCTGCTGCTGCGCCTGTGCGGTGACGAGATCGACGATCGCGCCAACGCCCTGCTCGAACTGATGGAGTTCGAGAGCGTCGACGAGGGTGGCGTCGACGAGGGTGGCGTCGACGACGATGAGGATGACAGCGTCGGTCGCCGCCTGGTGCCCGCCCTGGTCGCCCTGGCCGAGAGCCGCGATGGCCCCGAGCAGTTCTCGCTCTTGACCTGTGCGGCCCAGCTGGAGCTCGGGCGCCTGCTGGAAGAGGAGGACGTCGACGATGACCTCGCCGGCGACTGGAACGAGGCCTGCCTGACGGCGCTGCGCCTGGCCGCCGCCGCCGTGGCCCAACCCCTCGAGGACGATCTGTTGCGCCCGCTGTTGCTGGTATTGGCGACCTTCAACGGCAACGCTGAGCTGGGCCTCACCATCGCGGGCGGGCTGGACGACGACGACCTCGACGAAGACGACCTCGACGAAGACGACCTCGACGAAGACGAAGACGACCTCGACGAAGACGAAGACGACCTCGACGAAGACGAAGACGAAGACGGCGAAGACGACAACGAGCGCGATCCCGACGCCGAGCCCGTCGACCTGTCTGACGTACCGGTCTTCGAGCCGGAGCAGCCCCCCACGGGCAGCAAGAAGACCCAGGTGGTGGCCCGTGTCGGCGTCGCCCGTGAGCCGGGTTTTTTGTACTACCTCGGCCTCAGCCACGACGGCCTGACGCCCATCATGCGCGTGCAGATGGTGCGGGGCGGCGAGAAGCGTCCGTCAAGCCGCCCTCCCGAAGCCGTCGCGGCCTTGCGGCATGAGCGCGAAGCCGGTTGGCTCTATTTCCTGGACAGGGATGGCAACGTGGCCCGCTCGCGGATGTCACGCAGCGGCTGACGACGACGGTGGCGCAGCCGGCTGGCCTCGGGCCCGCCGGCTGAAGTCCGGGCTCACTTCTGCTTGAGACCTTCAAACGTCAGGCGCCCCTCGACGACCTTGAGGTCGCGCAGGGCCAGCAGGTCGGCGTTCTTCAACAAGCCCTCGACGGCCAGGCTGCCGCCGACGCGGACGATGCCGTCGAGCTTCTGCAGGCCGCTGCGGCTCTCGATCTGCACAGACCCTGACAGCACCTTGCCCTCGTCGGTCTGGACGATTCTGGGGCCGCTGACGGCGGTGGCGACGACGTCTTGCCCTCCACGGGCCTTCAGGCGAGCCACGAGCTGGCTGAGGGCGGCCCCTTCGACGGGGGCGACCAGCTGGGGCGTCTGGCCGGCGTTGCTGTCAAACACCGCCGCCGGCGCGGTGGGCGTGGGCGTCGAGGACGGCTCCGGCTCGGTCTGCTCCACCCCGGTGGACGCCACCGTCTTGGCGGTCGTCTCCGTCGGACGACGGAACTGCAGAACCTTGGCGTTGGCCGAGGCGTCTGAGGGTCCCTTGGGTCCGATGGTGGACATCAGCAGCGTGCTCCTGACCGGATACATCCGGTTCGTCGTGTCAGGGGATCGTAGCCGTGAAGGCCCGGCTTTGGCCCCGCCAGTCGGACGAAACACAAAAACGCTGTCTTTTCGGCCTATTGGACGCAGTCCCCAGCCATCTGGGCCGTGATCAGATCGAGGTAGGCCCGCTCCCCCAGGGTGGCGGCCACGTCGAGTTCGGTGGCGTCGTCGACGCCTTCGATGAAGTTGCCATGGGAGGCCCCTTCGACGCTGATGAACTCCTTGGCGGTGGTGCCGGCGGCGTCGAACAGCTCGCGGCCGAGGGTCTCTCTGACGGTCAGGTCCTCGGTGCCGTGCAGGTGGAGGTAGGAGCCAGAATACTCGCGCATTTTCGAGATGTTATCCCAAGATCCCGTGGTCAGGAACGATCCCGGCACGCCGATGAAGGTGCTGTCGCGGGCGAAGGTGTCCACGCTTGGCCAGGGGGCTTCCAGGACGAGGCTGCAGGCGCCACCGCCGTCGGTGGGCGTCGGCAGCACCGCCATCTCGACCCCCGACAGGGCGCCGGCGGAGTAGCCGTAGATGGCCACAGGCTTGCCCGGGTCTTTGCCCTCGGCGGCGAGGACGGCGGGAAGCTGGTTCCAGGCGGCGGCGGTGTCGGCCATGAACTGGGCTTCGCTGGCTTCGGCGACGTCGCTCGACTGCCCGAAGCCCCGATAGTCGACGGCGAAGACGTTGACGCCGCCCCGCCACAGCAGGGCCACCCGGTTCAGGTAGTGCTCGAGGCTGGCGAAGTTGCCGTGGGAAAAGACCACGGTGACGTCGGCGAGGGCGCCGGTGGCTGCCGGATCGGCGGCGATGAACCAGGCATCGTTGGTCTGGTCGTCGTCGAGATCGATGGGGTGGCGGGTGGCGAGTTCGGGGGCGATGCCGAAGTCGGCGAAGGGGTAGTCCTCGCCGCAGGGGGTGCAGAGCTTCTTGATGGCGCAGTCGTCCTCGCTGTAGCCGATGCTGCAGTGGCGGGGATTCATCACGAAGGAGTCGAGTTCAAAGCAGCCGCTCAGCAGCGACACGGCGGGCAGGGCCAGACACGAGGCGAGGCGGTTCATGGCTGCTCCGAGGGGGCGATGGCGGGCGTGGTGGCGGGAGTCTCAGCGGTGTCATCAGCGTCGGCAGGGGGCGCCTTGCCATCGTTGACGAGCACCGCGAACAGCTCGGTGAATTCGACGGCGACGCCGAGGTTGACGGCGATGCCACCCATGTCGCCTGGTGCCTGCCAGTTGACGACGGCAAAGCGTTGATCGGTGGTGGGCGAGAGCCAGCGACCCTCAAGCTGAATCCGCAACCAGTCGAGGCCGGGATGGACCTCGACGCCGACGAATGGGGCGAGATGCAGGGTGCGGACGTCGACGTCGACGGGGACGTAGGCGGTCACGCCGCCGTACACGAGGCTCTCCCACAGCTTCCAGCTCAGGGTGAGGTCGGTCTGGGACAAGGCATAGGCCTCCTTCAGCTCCTTCCGGGGGTCGAGGAGGTTTGAAAAGAAAAAGAGGCGCTGGCCGATGCTGGTGGCGGGGACCCACGGCGCCGGCTCGTCGTAGAGCTGCCAGGTGGCGCCGACGTGACCGCCGGCGGCGCCAAACGCCGTCGGCAGCAGGTGGAGCCCGTAGTTGACGTCGACATGGTCGACGATGCCGTGGCGCCCTTCGACGGTGACGTTGGGCAACGGGATGGCGCCGACGCCCGGGATGTCGGTGACCGGGCCCCCCATGGTGACCATGGCCGCGTGCTCGCCGGGGGCGAGAGGACGGGCATTGTTGAAGGTGGTGCAGGCACCGCCAGTGACGGCGGCAACCAACAGGAGGGGGATGGAGTGGCGCACGAAACGGTTGTGTCCCGATGAGCGCCCCTGTGCAACCCACCCATGCAAAGCCTGCGGCGGCGTCCCGCAAGCGGGTCAGGTGTGGCTAGAGTGCCCCATGCTGCAGACCCTGCTCGTCGTCGCTGGCCTGGTGGCCACCGCTCCGTCCCCCGGTGTGGCGGGTTTCGATGCCGCCCTGGAGACGATTCTGGTGCAGGGCGGCAGGGCAAACGACGCCGAGGCACCAAGGACCCGTGGAGTCTTTCAGGCGGGACCTGCCGGCCTGAACCTCCAGACGTTGCCCCCTCAGGGTGACCCCTTTGCGTTGTGGACCGCGCCGTCGTTCTCGGATGGGCTCGTCCGCGCGCGTTTCGTCGTCGACAGTGGCCTGCGCGCCGATGTGCTGCTGCGAGCCCGGGCCCAGGTCCGCCCCGAGCCCGCCAAAGTCGACGAGGCCGTGTCCGACGGCGCCAGCCGTGACGTCCTTGAGGAGCTCGATGGGGGATACGGCGTTTCCCTCGACAAGGGCCAGCTTCGCCTGGTCCGCTGGGAGCACCGCATGCAGCGCTTCCTCGGTGCCGAGGAAAAACTCAGCCCCCCTCCCAAAGTCGGCAGCACCGTCGAGGTCGTCATCGTCGCCGTCGGCCCGTGGCTGTCGGCCACTGTGTACGACGAGGGCTTTCGTCGACTCGCCCACGTCGCGGTCCTCGATCGGGGCTTTGTCGCCGGCAGCGTCGGTGTGCGTGTGCCTCGTTCGACCGACACCAGCACCCTCACGTTCTTGAGCGTGGCACCGCAGAAGGCGACGACGACGACGACGACGACGACGGCGGCGACGACGGCGACCAACCCGGATCTCACCATGGACGGGGCCACCACCGGGGCCGGCGTGGAGCGCCTGGTGGGCATTGCAGCAGCCGATCGCGGGCGGCTGCCGACGTCGTTGAAGGGTGCGGTGACCTGGGAAAAAGATGGTGTGGTCTGGCTCGACACCGATCCGGTCGGCGTCGAGCTCTTGCAGCGTGCGGGCATTGCCCTTGTGGCCCATCGCACCCAGATGCCCTTCCTGCACAAGGACCCGGGCCTGCGCAAATACCTGGGCAAGGCGCCGACCAAGACCAGTCGGGGCTTCCGCGTCGACGAGAGCTACAAAGACAGCGACATGGTGGAGGCCGTGTTGCGGGCCTATGCCGAGCGCTTTCCGAACCTGACCCGGCTGGAGGAAATCGGTCGATCTCGCGAGGGGCGCCCCATCCTGGCCCTGCGCATCACCAAGGCCGGTGACGACGACGACCGCCGACCATCCGTGCTGTTCGACGGCGCCCACCACGGCGGCGAACTCATGAGCACCGAGATCGTCCTCGACATCGTGCAGCAGCTCGTCGAGCAATACGGCAAGGACCCCGACCTCACCCGCTTCGTCGACAACGCCGCCATCTGGTGCGTGCCCCTCGTCAACGTCGACGGCAACCATCGCTACATCTACGAGACCCGCGACTACGACCGCAAGAATGCCCGCGACATCGACGACAACGGCCGTCTTGACGGCTGGGACGGCGTCGACCTCTACCGGCAGTACCCCGTGAAATGGGGCGGTCTTGGCGAGGTTGGCTCACGAAGCTGGCCCTTCCACTATCGCTACCGGGGTCCAGAGGCTGCGAGCGAACCGGAAATCCAGGCGATGATTCGGCTCGCCGAGCGAGAGCGTTTCGCGGCGTCCATCGACTACCACACCAACGCCACCAAGATTCTCGTGCCCTACACAGACCCGTCGATGACGAACCCCGCCAACAACGAGGCCTGGACCATCGCCGAGCGCATCGCGGCAGCCCTGCCCGTCCAGGTGAACAAGAAGCGCTACGAGGTGCAGCGCAACCTCTACCCCGTCGACGGCACCGCCCAGGATTGGTTCCGCTTCGCCCACGGGACCGTCGCCCTCCTCGTGGAAGCCCCCCAGCACAACCCCCTGCCCTACGACCGCACCCGCAATGGCAACGTCGTCCTCGGCCGCGGGACCTGGAAGGAAATGCTGCGGGCCACCGTCGACGGCCCCGCCATCCAGGTCCGCGTCGTCGACAGCAGCGGCGCCGCCGTCGAAGCCAGCGTCGTCGTCGTCGAGCAGGCCCCCCTGTTCGGCGAGCGCTGGACCAGCCGTCCGCGGGATGGACTCGCCACCCGGCTCCTTGGTGCTCCGGGCAGCTACACGGTGATCATCGAGAAAGATGGCCAGCAGGTCCGTCGGACCGTCGACGTCGGCGAAGGCGTCCGCCGCATCGATGTCCAACTGCCCTGAATCTGTGCGCCCCACCAACAAAAAAACGACGTCGCTGTCGACGTCGTTTCTTGCATCGGACTGTCAGCGGCTGACGAGTTCTTTCACCAGCGGTTGACGGCGCGGGGAGGCACGCCGCGCTTCCAGGCGTTCACGTACTTGCCCGTGCGGCCGGTGCCGGCACCGGGGACCACGCGGGTGTGGGCTTCCAGCTCTTCTTCGTATTTGAAGAAGGCCGCCGCCAACAACGCCACGGTCTTGTGCTCGTCGGTGATCCAGGGCGGGTTCGCGGCCTGGAAGCGCTCGATGATGCCGGTGTCGTAGGTGCCGCTGGCGAATTCTTCGTAGGCGATGATCTGACGAAGGAACATGGTGTTCGTCGTCGTGCCCTTGATGGTCAGCTCCGCGAGGGCGCGGTCCAGGCGCATGCGCGCGGTCTGCCGGTCTTTGCCCCAGGCAATGACCTTGGCGATCATCGGATCGTAATCTGTCGTGATGGCGAAGCCCGGGTAGATGCCGGTGTCGAGGCGCACGTTGGGCCCGCCGGGGGCGCGCATGTGGTTGATGCGACCGGGGACGGGCACGAAGTTGGCCATGGCGTCTTCGGCGCAGACGCGAGCTTCGATGGCCCAGCCACGGGGATGGGTGGGCTGCTCGCCCCACGGGAGCTTCTCGCCCATGGCCACGCGCAACTGGGCTTCCACGAGGTCAAAGCCCGTGATCATCTCGGTGACGGGATGCTCCACCTGCAGGCGGGTGTTCATCTCCATGAAGAAGAAGTTGCGGTGGGCGTCCACCAGCATCTCGACGGTGCCGGCGCCGACGTAACCGACGGCGCGGGCGGCGGCGCAGGCCACTTCACCCATCTGCTTGCGCATCTCGGGGGTGACAAACGGCGACGGCGCTTCTTCAACGAGCTTCTGGTGACGACGTTGCACCGAGCACTCGCGCTCGAAGAGCGCGTGAACGTTGCCGTGGGTGTCGGCGAAGACCTGGACCTCGATGTGGCGCGGCTTCACGAGGAACTTCTCGATGTACACGCTGTCGTCGCCAAAGGAGTTCTTGGCTTCGCTGCGTGCGGAGCGCCATCCCGAGGCAAAGCCGCTGGCATCGTCGATCTTGCGCATGCCCTTGCCGCCGCCGCCGGCCGCCGCCTTGAGCATGACGGGGAAACCAATCCGCTTGGCGTGTTCAAGCGCTTCGGCCTCGTCGGCGACAGCTTCGGTCAGGCCAGGCACCACGGGGACGCCGGCCGCTTCCATGATCTGGCGGGCCGTGGTCTTTGGACCCATGACGTCGACGGCGTGGGGCGGGGGACCGATGAAGATCAAGCCCGCGTCCATCACCCGCTGCACGAACTCGGCATTCTCGGACAGAAAGCCGTAGCCGGGGTGGATGGCGTCGGCGCCGCTGCGCTTGGCGACGTCGATGAGCTTGTCCATGTTGAGGTAGCTCTCGCGGGGAGCTGCCTTGCCGATGTGGTAGGCCTCGGTGGCGTAGCGGGTATGCAGGGCGTCCCGGTCGGGGTCGGAGAAGACCGCCACCGTCTGAATCCCCATCTCCCGACAGGTGCGCATCACCCGCACGGCGATCTCGCCGCGGTTGGCGATGAGGACCTTCTTGATGGGTCCAGTCTTGACGGTCTTGGAGAGGGTCATCGACGTCGGGTTGTAGGCCATGGGTGGGTGCTACACGCACCATCGACGACGAGGCAACCCCCCAATCGACAGTGGCCCGACACGTGGGTCGCCAGCGGGCCTCACTGCCGCAGTGGCCAGGCCCCAAGCACGGTCAGGGTCCAGACCAGGTGGGCCACGATGGGCATCCACAAGCCCCGAGACCGCAGCCCCATGAGCCCCCACACGACGCCGAGGCCCACGCCTGCCACCACCAACCACGCCGAGCGAGGTCCGGCCTGGGCTGCGCCATAGACGACGGCGGCCACCAGCACCCCCGGAGCATCCATCCCCGCCACCTGCCAGCGGAGCCAGCGTCGTTGCTGCAACGCGTCAAGGAGGAGGCCTCGCCAGAGGAGTTCCTCCGCCACAGCGATCAGGATCACCACCGCCAGCCGGGGGGGCGTCACCGCCGCCACCCCGTACAGGCGAGCCACGTCCGTGCCGAGCCCCGGCAGGACGTCAACGAGCAGCGCGTAGCCCACGTGGGTGCCCACGACGAGCACGACGCCAACGACGAAGCCCAGAACGACGTCGCGGATGGTGGGCCGCACAGACGCCCGCACCGACGACGACAGCGCCACACTGGCGACGGCGACCACCGCCGCGGCCGTCCCCAGCAACGGATACAGGCGGTCCTGCTCGACGGCGGCGACGAAGGTGACTGCCCAGCCCATCGACAAGACGATGGCGGCAGCCGCGCGGGCGGGGGCGCCGATCCCCGACGAGACCATCATGACCGACGCCTGGCGAGGTGCTGGACCGCGCGCTCCATCAGCCACGTCGCCGACGACACCCGGCGGTTTTCGTCGCGCAGGGCCCATCGAACCGCCGTCTCGAACGGCACCCGGTGGTAGCCGGGCATGGTGTCAAAGATGTCGGGATCGTCGCCCAGCAAGTCCGCCGTCATGCCCATGACCAGCTCCTGGACCACGTCGGTCGGTGCGCGGGTGATGCTGCCCAAGACCCGGGCCACCATCCCCTGGGGGACCAAGGGAACGTCGACGATGCGACTGCGGCAGCCCTGAAGACGCCCGAGCGTGCGGAGCAGTTCGTCCCCGCCAACGATGCTTGGCCCCGCGCAGGTCCAGGTGCCGGCGGCGACCTCCCCGGCGACGGCGTGGCCGATGGCCGCGCAGACGTCGACGAGGGCCACGGGGCGCTGTCGAAAACGCAGCCAGGAGGGGCGGACCAGCATCGGCAGGCGGGCCGCGAGGTCTCGCGCCAGCACGAAGCTGGCGCTGTCAGCGGCGATGATCATGCCCGCCCGCAATTCGACCACGTCGACGTCGCGGGCCTCGCGGCGCAGGATGGCTCCCGTCCGGGCCCGGCTTTGCAGGTGCACTGACGTCGTCGCGGATGGCGACGACGGCACCACCCCACCCAGGTACACCAGACGGCGCACCCCGACCTCGCTGCAGGCCCGGGCAAATGATGACGCCGTCTGGCTCTCCCAGGCGCCGTAGCCGGCACCGCGGGCGAGGCCATGCACGAGGAAGACGGCGCTCTCGCACCCCGACAATGCGGGTCGCAGACTGGCCTCATCGTCGAGGTCGAGGACCACGGCGTCGGGGCCGCCGTCGGGCTTTCGCATCCCCCGACGAACCTGATGCCCCTGCGCACGCAGGGCGGGGGCGAGGGCACGACCGACACAGCCGGTGGAGCCGACAACGCAAACGGTCATGGGTGCTTCTTGCCGCCGTCGCCCAGGGGCAACAGCATCTCGGTGACGAAGCCCCGCTCGACGACGCCATCGACACCCACTGGTCGTTGGTAGATGTCGGCGGGTGGCCACACCGCCGTGCCAAAGAGCACGTCGAAGAGCGTGAGCACGGATCCGTAGTTGCCGCGCATGTCGAGGGTGTGATGGACGCGGTGGTAGGCGGGTCCGACGATGATTCGGTCGAGGACCGGGCCGAGGGACAGGCCCGTGTGGCCGTGTTTGTAGAGGTTGGTCACAAAGTAGGCGAGCACGAAGACGTCGACGGCCAGGGGCCGAAAGCCCAGCAGCAACAGCACCGCCGACATGGCAGCCCCGCTGACCAGCACGTCGACGGCGTGGGTGTGCAGGGTGAGCGTCGTGTTGTAGTGACGGCCCACGTGGTGCTGCACGTGAAAGGTCCACAGCCAGGGCCGCACGTGCTTCACCCAATGAGACAACCAGTTGATGCCCTCGGCGACGATGACGCAGGCGACGACTTCGACAGCGACGGGGACGCTGTCCCAACGCACGAGCCCGGGGATGCGCGTCGACAACCAGTGGTTGGTCAGGCCGAGCCCCACCATCCCCACCAGGTTGCCGACCACGTAGCCGAGGTTGCGACGACGACGGAGGGTGTCGGACGTGAAGCTCGATCGAAACTCCGGCGAGCGCAGGTCGAGCCCGACGAACACCAGGGTGGCGACGACAGAGACACAGACGAAGACGACAGTGGGCACGACGGCGTCAAATCCAGAATTCGATGCTACGGGTCACATCATCGGGCCCATCGCCGACGGCGCCATCAAGAAGCCAGCGACGATACAATTCGATGTCTTTGTGCAGCAGGTCGGCTTCAGTGCTGGTGAAACGCACGGCTTGCTCACCGCGGGTCAATCCGCGCTTCTGGATCTCCATGATGTCGGTGTCCTGGGTAATCACCTGACGGGTGTACCAATGGATGAGGGGCTCCAACACCTTGCCCACCGGGCGGCTCAAGGGCCCCACCGGCAGCTTGAAGCTGATGGCCGTGTAGACCATCGAGGATGTGGGCCCCACCGGCGTGCACTGGGAGTTGATGACGAAGCCGCTGGTCTCGCCAAAGAGGTAGTCGACCCGCGTGATGTTGGGGATGAAGAACTTGTCGGTGTGCACCATGGGCGCCCCCCGCGGGTTCAGCAGGAAGCCCAGCCCCGAGATCTTGTCGTTCTCCTGCTGGTAGGTCACGACGACGCTGCCATCGCTGCGTTCGACGGTGGCCGGCACACATTTGGCCGCGGGTTTGCGGAACCAGCCCTCGTGGACAAACACCGTATGGGGCACGTCCATGAAGTTCTCGACGAGGTTGGTCACGCCGTTGTCGAATGACGTCACCATGAAATAGACGTGCCAGTCGGCGTTGTCCCAATGGGGGACCCGGAAGGGCGGTCGCAGCGCCGTGCTGACGTCGCCGCCGAGGTAGACGTAGACGAGACCGTCTTGCTCGAGGGTGGGCCAGGTCGGCAGACACCCCACGTCATCGGGAGCCAGCTTCAAGCCGGCTGTACCGTGGTCGGCATCCGACAAACGCGTTCCCCGTTGGGAGGGGCCGAGGGACGGGATGTGCACACAGTGGCCGCCGCCGTCGTAGGTCCAGCCGTGATAGGGACAGCACAGGTTGCCGTCGACGACGACGCCTGACGACAATGCTGCGGCCCGGTGCAGGCAACGGTCGGTGACGGCCCGGGCGCCCCCCTGACTGTCCCGAAAAAGCGCCAGGGGCACGTCGAGAATCATTCGAGCCAGGGGCTTGTCGCGCCCGAGTTCCGTCGCCAAACAGGCCACATACCAGAAGCGCTTGAGGGCGCCGCAGCTCGCCAATCGTCCCTCGCCCTCGAGGTCGATGGCCGCGTCATCGCCTGCACCAGCCACGTCAGCCATGGTGTTCGCTCCCTTGTCCGGCATCGGTTGCCGCAGCAGCCATCAATCCGCCCCCCAGGGCCTCGTGGCAGTCGTCGTCGAGGCACAAGGTGGGGAACTTGATGTTCCCGGCCCGTTGCCCGCGACGAATGCGCCACTGCTCAAACAGCGGCATCGCCCCGGGCACCTGCACCACCTCGACGGGGCCGAGCTGGCCCAGGCTGCGGGCGTAGCGGTAGGGGTGACCGCCGCAGAGGGCGTCGTCGACGGCAGCGCCAAAGCGGCTGGCGGCCGCCGTCGACAACCCATCGACATAGAGGCGGTAGCGCAGGGGGGCCTCCCGGACGGGGGCCAGCAGCGCAAAGCGAGGGCGGTCGACGACGCTGGCCACGTGATCGAACACGCGGGTCACGAGTTCCCCCGAGAGCTTCTCGCCCACGAGGTCCGACACGGTCCCATTGCGACCCAGGAAACGGAGGCATGGGGTGGTGCCAAGGTACCCCTCAACACGCACGCGGTCGCCCAGCCGGTAGCGCAGGAGCCCCGCCGTCGTCGACAACACCACCTCGGCCTCGTCCCCCAACTTCAATTCCCAGGGCATGCGCACGGAGCCGTCATCGAGCAGGAACTCGTAGACGTGGCTCTGCACGCACAGCACGGGGGCGGGTGCCGACGACAGGGGGATGGTGATGATGCCTTCCGTCGCCAGCAGGCCCTTGCCCTGCAGCACCACGCCGGGAAGGCGGGCGGCCAGCGACTGGGCAAAGCGGGCGGATTCGCCGTCGCGCCACAACGAGACCACCGCGAGTCGGGGCCAGACATCACCGACGTCAAGCCGGGCCCCGCGTCGCAGGCACCGCCGCAGTTCGTCGGCGCGCCGCGGATTCGCCGTCAGCGGCAGCGCGGCGATGATGGCGTCGCAGCTGCCGTCGGCCCCCGGAATGCGGCAGGTACCATCGGCGAGATCGTCGAGCAGGCGGTCGGCATGGAGGTCGAGGGTATCGAGCAGCAGCGACAGAAAGGTCGGACTCCATACCGAGATAAGCCCGAGGTCTTCCCGACCGATCAGCAACCGCAAGGTGGCGTAGCGGCAGGCCTCGACGTCAGGGAGTGCCGCCAATGCCGGCGACGCCACCAACACCTGGCGCAGCAGGGCCCGCATGGGCGCCGGCAGGTAGTCGCTGTCGTCGTCGCTGCCGACGGGGAATCCACCGGGGGTGGGCCCCGCTCGTTCGCCGATGGGCGAGATGCTCCAGTACGACGACGTGGGGGCCAGACGCCGGTCGTGCCGGTAGAGATCATGGAGCCAGGGCGAGAGTCCCCGCTGCATGTCAGCGAGAAAATCCCGGGTCATTGGCAGCAGTTTCTGGACGCCGGATGAGCCACCCGAGCGCTCAAAGCGGACCAGCGGCGAGTTGGTCCGCACGCAGGGCGCCCCGTTGGCCATCGCCTCGAAGTCGGCTGCCACATCGTCATAGGTGGTGAGGGGGGCCACATCACGCAAACGGGCGGGGTCAACGACGTTGACGACACCAACATGACGCCGAGCAACCAGGGTGCCCGCCAGACTCCTGGTCACCCGCTGCAGGGCACCCCGTTGGGCCTTCTCGGCGTCGTCGACCGCGACCCTGAACGAGCGGGCCGCCGGCCACATGGACGCGAGGAGGGCGCCATGGACCGTGCTGCGAACAGCCTGGCCCAGCGTTCGACCAATCGCATCGCCAACCGCGCTCACGCTGGCACCCGTCGTCGACGTTTCGGTCGGAGCTGGGCCTGCAGGGCCTTGGTGGTCGCCCGCACGACGGCCCGCAACACGTCCCGGAGGGGCAACTGGACGAGACACACGAGTTCGTCGCCGCTGTCAAAACCCGGGTTCTTCTGGAGGAAGAACCGGACGGCGTCGTTGTCGAGGGCTTCAGGGGGCGGCGGCGACAGCTGGGCCCGCACGCGATCCCGGGCCTCATCGTAGTGGAGAATCTCGCGAGACGCGTCGTAGGCGCTGCCCCACAACGACGTCGCCAGCCTGTCGCGAAACGCCACCTGTGACGCCGAGGGCGTGGCACCCGGCTTCGGAAACGTGCGGGGAAAATAGTTCACCGCGAGGAGGTAGGTGCGGAAGCCCTTCGACAGGAGCAACCAATAGAGTTCGCGCTGGGGGTGCTTGAGCTTCTGCTCGAGACAAAAACGGCCAAAGGCCGTTTGCAGGGCCTTGCTGCCCCAATGGGCGGGATCGATGACGGTGTCGCCGGAAAAGACGACGTCGACGGGGCGCCCATCAATGCTCTCTTGCAGCAGCAGCAGGGTGGAAAAACCCATCAACGTGCCGTGCTCGTCTTCGAGGACGATCACGAAATGTTTGGCATCGAGGTCTTTGAAGAAGCGGGCCGCGTCGATGCCTTCGTAGCTGGCTTCCATGAGCGCCAGCATGCGCTGTCGTCGACCTTCATCCAGCGATGGGCGGGAAACCACCCTCGAGCGCAACGACATGAACCATCCTTCACCGGGGCCGGGACTATGAAAAGAGCCAGAGCACGACAAAGAGGCCAGTCGGGATCGCGATGGCGATATTCCCCATCCGGGTGCGGCGGTTGATGGCGATGAAGCGGGGGTCTTCGTCGTCGGCGAACCACACGCCGTCGTCCCCGACAGTCCCCTTGCCCACGACGTTGAAGAAGGTGCGGGCATGGACGATCTCCAACACCAATGACGCGAGCACCACCACCGTGAGGCCCGCCAGGCCCAACGACAGCGGTGACCACACGACCACTTCCTCGCCTGCAAGACCCGAGGCCACAGCCCCCAGCAGCAGGACAATGGTGACGACGTCGTGGGCGATGCCCATCGGTGGTCGCCAGTTCTTGGTGACGTAGAGCATGACCATCTCGGCCAGGCCACGCAGCCACATCGAGACGCCGACGACGAGCAACGGACGCGACAGCGACGTCGACACCGATGGTTCAAGTCCCGCCACCGGGCAGACCACGAACCACAGATAGATGGCGAACGACAGCCAGAACGCCTTGGCCGCCGAGATGGGTCCGCCGATATCGCCCGGCTTCTGTCGACCACGAAACACCACGCCGAAGGCCACCAACAGCGCGGCACACCCAACCAGAGCCACCTTGCCGACGAGGCCGGTCCCGACTGCTCCGGTCATGACAGCGGGCTCCATCGTCAGGGCTCCGTGACGACGCCGACACCCTGCTCGACGACGACGCAGCGGTCGATGGGCACGGGGACGGTCTGGGTGGTCCCGCCGGTCCAACGCAAGGTGATGTCCACCGTCGCCGGGGCTCGGTCGCCGAGACCAAAACGCAGGAATGGCTCCCGCTGGGCAGAGAAGCCCGCCATCAAGGTCTGCTCTTCAAACATCGTCACGCCGTCTTCGACGATGGACCCGCGCACGCCGAGGCCGCTTCTGTGGGTATGGACGCCGTCGCCTCGAGGTTGCACGCACACGAAGTGGCGCGGTGTCTTTGTTTGCAGGGTGTTTCGATGCAGCGCCGCGTTGGCGTGCTGGTTGGCGATGAGGGCATCGAGGTCGCCGTCGTTGTCGAGGTCCGCCAGCAGCACGCCGCGGCTGTTGTCTTCGGCCGTGATGCCGACGGCCGCGCTCACGTCGACGAAGTGACCGGCCGCGGCATGACCCTGGTTCAGGTACACGCGGGCCTTCTCGTTGGGGAAGATGGTCCGGCCGCGGATATCGCCCCAGCTGTCGGCGTAGGTGTGCACCGACGGACCCGACTGCATCAGCTTGTGGTTGACGTACCAGTAGTCCTTGCGTTGCCCGTCGGGGATGCGGAAATCGAGGCGGTCGTCCACCATGCCGTTGGCCTGCATGAGGTCCGGGTAGCCGTCGAGGTCGAGGTCGCCGGCGGCGGCCCCCCAGGCGAAGCGGCGCTCGTTGAGGGCTCCACGGGCAGTCGCTTCGTCCTTGAACGTCGGCGTGGTCGGATCGTCGGATGGATAGACCATCCACAGCAGACTGCCCTCAGCCTGCAAGGCGTGGTGCACGTTGCTGACGTAGACGTCGAAGAAGCCGTTCCTGTCGAAGTCGGCGGTGGTGGCGTTCATGCCCTTGTAGGTGTCGTTGCCGACGGTGTTGAACAGTCGGCCGCCCTTGTGGTGGCGGAAGCGCTTGCCGCCCTCGTTGAAGTAGAGGTCGTCGGGGCCGAAGTCGTTGGCCACATACAGGTCGGTGAAGCTGTCGTTGTTGAGGTCGACAGCGACGGCGGCCAGGGACCAACGGGTTTCCGTGAGGCCCCAGGCGACGTTGTCGGCCTTCGTGAAGTGCCCGCCCTCGTTGAGATAGAGGACGTTTTCGCCGCCGTTGTCGGCGTTGTGCCAACCGTTGTGCATGAAGTGCAGGGCCCGCCGGTCACCTTCGTATTCCGGCTTTGGCAACTTGAAGATGTTGAGGGGCGTCTTTTGGGGGTAGTCGGGCAGATAGGGCACGGTGGCGTTCAGGATCAACAGGTCGAGGTCGGCATCGTTGTCGACGTCGAAGAAGATGCCGCCGAGGCTGACCGTGTGTTCGGTGATGCCGACCTCGTCGGACACGTCGACGAACGATGGCGTGCCGGTTTCCACCCGCAGGTTCTTCAGCAGCAACGAGCGACCAAAGGCGACGGCCACGAACAAGTCGTCGTCACCGTCGCTGTCGACGTCGACGAAGGCGCCCCCCGCCGCGACTCCGCGGTCGATGTATTGGGCGGCCAGCGTCGACAGCACCGGCACGGACAGACGCTCGAAGTGCAGCCCCGACGCATCGCTTCGGTTGAGGTAGATGGCGGCGCGGTCGTCGGCATCCTTGAGGGCGTTGGTCAGAAACACATCGAGTCGACCGTCGCCGTCGACGTCGCCAACGGCCACCGCGTCGCCGACGCTCATGATCCATTTGGCGATGTGCAGCAGTCGCGGATCAACCGTTTCGAGAAGGTTGCTCATGGGCTTGGTGAGGGCTGGGCCGTCGGGCGCTGTCTCAAAGGCAAAGCTCTGGGGTTCCGTGGACGTCGCCACCCCCGTCGACATGGCGACGGCACCATAGGCTCCGCCGAGCACCAGGGTCACAGCGATGGCGCGCCCACGGGCGGGGGACAGCAGCTCGCTGTGAACCCAGGCCGCCAACCCGCCCGCCCTGACCTTCTGGACATGGGCCAGCAGGAAGCGGCCAGTGGCCACGGTGAGGGCGGCATAGAAAAACGTGAACACGCTTTCCCGGGTGTGCAGCACGAGGTCGACGGCAGCGACGAGGAAGGCGACGACGACCTGGGCTTTGGGTGACTTGGGCGACGTCCCCGGGTCTGTCAGCATGTACATGGTGAACAGGAAGAACGGCGGCGTGGTCATGGTGCCGATGAACAGCACCTCGGGGGGCAAATGGTGGCGCATGATGTACGCCCGCAGCCCCGTCTGCAGCGCGTAGAAGAACAAGAAGCTGACGATGAGCCAGGTGCGGCCCACGCGAAACACGAACATCGCCAGCGCGGCAGCGATCAAGAAGAACGTGACGGTAAAGGCGTTGCCGTCCCACTGGTAGGCGGGGGCCGCCGTGATGAGATCGCTGCCCACCAACAAGCTGATGGCGACGGCGAACATCGACGGATTGAAGACGTGGCGCCCGTCGACGGTGAGGATGTGTTTGCCCGCAATACAGATGAGCACCGGCAAAAACGGCAACAGGCTCCCGTGGGAGTAGTTGAGCAAGATGGCCAGCGAGCAGCAGCTGATCCACGCCGATAGCGGAAACACCGCCGCACCGCGCACGATCCGGCTGTAGACGACGTCGAGGACGCTGCCGGCGACCACGATGAACAGCATCTGCCAGGGGGAGCGGTTGAAGCCGAACGCCGTGAAGCCAAGGACGCCGTAGAGGGTCAGCAGACTGCCAAAGGCCCAGCGCGGATCGGACCAGGGCGGCAGCACAAACAGGGGCTGCCAGCGCCGACGCTCCTCGGACATGGCCGGCGCGTTCATCGTCGTCGGAATCGTCTCGGCCATGGGAGTCCTCGCGTGCGCAGGTCGCTGCGGATCGTCGCAAAGGAGACGCTGGCGTACAATCCGAAAGTGCCGAAGGTCCTGCTGACAGAGACGAAGGAAGTGTGACGTGACGCAAGGCCCGGCCCCAGAACCTCGTCGACAGGCACGCAGCGGCCTCGTCGACGGCGCCATTGCCCGCCTGCGGGTGGCCGGCGACGTTGACAACGACCGCATCATCGACTTGATGAGCGATGTTCCGATGGAAGGAAACCTGGCCATCGCCACCCGCCGCGACCCGGACTTCTTTGGGCTCTATCGCCTCCAGCGCGGCGACAATCGGCTTTGGGTCTACGACAGCGAAGACGGCGGCCCCCTCAAAGGCATGGGCGGGGTGCTGGTACGCGATGGCTGGCTTGACGCCCAGCCCGCCAAGGTCGGCTACCTCGGCGATCTGCGCACCCGCGGCTTTGTGCGCGAGCGCCTGGCGTTCCCCCACGTCTACGCCCACCTCTTCGATCAGACCGTCCAGCAGACGGGCTGTGAGCACTTCCTGACCGGTGTCGTCGCCGACAACGCGGCGGCCATTCAAGCGCTGGCGACGACGAAGTCCAAGCGGCGGGCCCAGCCCCACTACCATCTGCTCCGCCCCTTTGACATGGCCAACATCCATTTCCTGCGTCGTGGTGGGAGGCGAAACACCAGCGGCGTCGCCGTGCGCCGAGCGACTGCTGACGACGTCACTGCCATCGCGGACTTCCTCGCCGCTGACCACCGGCAGCGCCCCTTCGGCTGGCGTTTTGATGACGGCGAGTTTCAACACCGCTTGCAGAACTGGCCGGGCTTCTCTCTCAATGAGACCTATTGTGCCTTCGACCAGCAGCAGCGCCTCGTCGGCGTGACAACGTGCTGGGATGCTTCGGTGGTCAAGCGCTATCGGGTGATGCGCTACGGCGGTCAGATGGTGTGGGTGAAGCGGGGGCTGTCCATGCTCGCTCGCCTGACGGGGACAGCCCCCCTGCCCGACCCCGGTCATGACTTTCGCTATTTCTACCTGACCAATCTCAGCATCCGCGATGACAACCCGGTGGTCATGCAGGCCCTCGTCGACGCCATCTACCGCGACCACGCCAGGCTCGGCTTTCACTTTTTCGCATTCCCCCTCTTCGAGGGTGACACCTTGGCCGGCGGAACCAGGGGCTACTTTGTCCGGCGCATGCCGTTTCACCTGTATGCGGTGACGGCGGCGTCGAAGGCCCGCAGCGAATGGCAGCATGGGCGCCCGGGCTTCGAGATGGCCCTCGCCTGAAGCGTTCAGTTCATCCCACTTTGCCCCACTCCATCTTGCCCCTCCGTACCTCTCCCCACTCCCTCCGACATCACATCACATCACATCACATCACATCACATCAGGTCATGTCGACGACGACACCGACGACGCTGACGACACCGACGTCTGCAGCAGCTTGGCCTCCGCCGGTTCGCGCAGGTCCCAGACCACGCCGACCACAGCGAGGGCGCGCAGGATCCAATAGGTGATGTCCACCTGCCACCACGTGAAGCCCTGGCGCACGGAACCCGGGATGTGGTGGTGGTTGTTGTGCCAGGCCTCGCCCAACGTCGGCACCGCCAGCCACCAGATGTTGCCGCTGTGGTCGCCGGTGTCGAAGGGATGGCTGCCGAGGCGATGGGCCAGGGAGTTCACGGTGCTCGTGATGTGAATCTCGGCGAGGGTCGAGATGACGAAGCCCCAGGCCACCAGCTGCAGCGCTGAGGTCCCCAGGGCCGGCACGGTCCGGTCGAGGACGAGGCCCAACCCGAAGAGCACCACCACCAGCGACGCGGGGGCCAGCACATGGAACCGGTCGAGGAAGCGCAGCTCGGGCAGCTTGGCCCAGTCGCGCACCTCCTCAAGGGGCGTCTGCAGGTTCCGCTTGTCGAGAATCCAGCCCATGTGGGCGAACAGCAGGCCCTTGTGGACGGGTGAATGCACGTCGTCGACGGTGTCGGCGGTGCGGTGGTGGCGACGATGGACCGCCGCCCACCACAGGGGCCCTCGCTGCCCCGACGACGCCCCCAGCCAGGCCAACATGAAGGCGAACACGCGGCTGGTCGCGAAGGCGTGATGAGAGAACAACCGGTGGTAGCCGGCGGTGACCCCGAAGATGCGGACCACAAAGGTGACGACGGCGACGAGCACGGCGGTGGTGCTGACGCCCGTCATCAGGGCCGGCACCAACATCCCGTGCAGGAAGAGGAGGCGGACAACCAAACCACCCTGTGTCGGCGCGGTCATGCCAGATCCCCTCAGCTCGACGTCACGCAGACGACGTCAGATGCCACCACTGCTGATGGCGTCGGTCATCGACGGCCCACCAGCGATGGGCGCCCGCTCGGGCTCCTTGCCGCAGCGCACGGGAGCGATGAAGCTGCCAGGCGCATCGTCAAAGATGCGGTAGCCCGTCTTGCCGTCGACGCGGACGTTGCAGATGCCCGCTGGCGCCGACCACTCGGGCTCGACCTTGCCTTCGAGGCTCTTGCCCATGAACTCCAGCCAGATGGGCAACGAGGTTCGCCCGCCCTGCTCGCCCACCGAGAGGGGATACTCGTTGGTGTCGTAGCCGACCCACACGGTGGTCACCAACGACGACGTGTAGCCGGCAAACCAGGTGTCGAAGGAGTCGTTGGTGGTGCCGGTCTTGCCGGCGACAGGCCGGTGCAAGGTCGCGGCTCGCGCTGCTGTGCCTCGGGTGGCCACCTGGGTGAGCAGCCAATGGGCGATGTAGGCCTGGTCGGGCTCGATGAGGCGCTTGGGTTTCTCCTCGAGGAATCGATAAAACGCACTCAGGCGCTGGTCGTGGGTTTGCCACGGGTCGTTGGGGCTGGCGTGCTGCTCAAGGACTTTGCCGTCGCGGTCGACGACGCGCTTGATGAAGACGGGCTCGGGCCGCAGCCCCATGCGCGCAAACGTCGTGTAGACGCTGGTGAGCTCCCACGGGGTGACACACGAGCTGCCAAGGGCTGTGCCGAGTTCTTCCTTCAGGGGCGTCTTGATGCCGAGGTGGTGGGCCCAGTCGACGACGTTCTTGGTGCCGACCTTCAGCATCGTGTGCAGGGCCGGCATGTTCATCGAGTTCATGATGGCTTCACGGCAGGTGACCTCGCCCTTGAAGTCGCCGTCGAAGTTCTGGGGCTTCCAGCTCTTGCCGATCTCGTCGTCACGCAGCGTGATGGGCGTGTCGAGAATCATCGTGCCCGGGTTGTAGTCCTCACGCACGATGGCGGCGGAGTAGACGATGGGTTTGAAGGCCGAACCCGGCTGGCGACAGGCCTGGAAGGCGCGATTGAACTCGCTGTCCTCGAAGGAGTAGCCGCCAATCATGGCCTCGACGTAGCCGGTGGCCGGATTCATGGCGATGAGCGCCGACTGCACATGGGGGACCTGATCGAGGGTGAAGACCGGCGACGACGGCCCAAATTCATCTTCGTCGGGGAGCTTCTTGACGGCGTCGCTTGGGCCCATGGCCTCGTCGATGAAGCGCTTCCGCGAGAACCACGGCTGGGCCATGACGACGTCGCCGACCTTGACGGCCTCGCGCACGGCGTTGATGCGGTGACCTTCCCACCCCTGGTTGGGGTTGACCTTGCGGGCCCAGCGCATGCCCGCGAGGGGGAGCTTGCCCTTGATGGTCGAGCCGGCCCGCACGATGGCCCATTGGTTGTCGCCATCGATTTTCTCGACGTAGACGGGGATGGGGTCCCCTTCGTTGAGGGGGCCCTGCCCCTTGGATGGGATGTACGTGTCGTCGATGACCTTGAGGGCGGCCTGCACCTTCTTGTCGTCTTTGAGCAGGGCGCCATCGATGACGGGCCCGAGGTAGCCCTGGCGTTTGTCGGTCGCGCGCACGCCGTTGATCAGGGCAGTCTCGGCGTGGTTCTGCCGCTCGAGGTCGAGGGTGGTCCACACCGTCAGGCCGCCCGTCAGCAGGGCCTTCAGGCCGTAGGTCTCCACCAGGTAGCGGCGCACGTGCTCGGTGAAGTAGGGGGCCGTGTCGAGGAAGCTGTCGTCGCGGGGATGGACGGTCTTTTCCACCGACAAGGCAAGGGCCTCGCGGCGCTCACCTTCGCTGATGTAGCCATCCTCGGTCATGCGCTTGAGGACGTACTCCTGGCGGGCCCGCGCCGCCGACGGCTTGACGATGGGCGAGAACTTCGACGGCGCCTGGGGCAGACCGGCCAGCAGGCTCATCTCGGCCAGGTTCAGCTCGTCGACGTTCTTCTTGTAGTAGTTCTCGGCGGCCGCCTGGACGCCGTAGGCACCGTGGCCCAGGTAGACCTGGTTCAGGTACAGCCACATGATCTCCTCTTTGTTGAGGGTGTCCTCCAGCCGGCTGGCGAGGATGGCTTCACGCACTTTGCGGCGGATGCTGCGCTCGGTGGCGGCGCCGAAGCCCTCTGACGACACGAGCAAGCTCTTGGCGAGCTGCTGGGTGATGGTTGAGGCGCCACGCAGCTTCTTGGTCTGGCCGGTCAGCTTCTGCACGACGGCGTTGACCATGCCGAGGTAGTCGATGCCCTGGTGGTCGAAGAACTTCTTGTCCTCGGCGGCGATGAAGGACTGCACCAGCCGCTTGGGGATCTGCTCATAGGGAACGACGATGCGCCGCTCCTCATAGAACTCGCCGATCAGGCGACCGTCGACAGAGAACACCTTGCTGGCCAGCTTGGGCCGGTACTGGCTGACGTCGTCAAATTCCGGCAGGCCCTTGGCGTAGAACGCAAAGAGCCCCGACACGCCAACGACGCCCAGCACGCCGCCAACCACCGTCAAAAACAATGCAAAGCGCACCAGCTTGCCGGTGAAGCCGCCGGAGCGACCTCCCACGAAGATGACCTCGCCAGCGTCGACCTGCTCTGTGGACATATGAGCAACGTAGGGTTGTTGCGATCCCCGCACAAGAACCCTGTCGGCTTGTCAGGGTCGATTCAATGGCGGGGACGTTTCCCCGCCCGCCCCTCAAGAGACTCGCCTCGGCGACAAACCCCAAAGTGGGTTTCTCTTCGAGGGTCGAAATGATTGGCGGGGAGGTTTCCCCGCCCGCCCCTCAAGAACTCGCCTCGGCGACAAACCCCAAAGCGGGTTTCCCTTCGAGGGTCGATGTAGGCAAACCACCCACCTGCCGATGACGTCGTCGGGTGTCGTGAGCCAAAAAAGAAGCGACGCCGGAGCGTCGCTTCTTCGAATCGTCGGACGTTTGTCGGACCCGGGCTCAGACCACGCCGCGTTCGCGGTCTTCGCGGGTGACTTCACCCTCGGCCACCACAGGCGCCACGTAGAAGTTCTTGCGGAAGAACAGGTACAGGGCGGGCGCGATGAAGAGCGCCGACAGCGTGCCGATGACAAAGCCCACGCTCAGGGTCACGGCGAAGGTGCGCACGGCGCCGCTGGTGAAGATGGCCACCGGGATGGTCGTCATCAGCGTCGTCATCACCGTGATGACCGAACGGGAGAACGTGTCGTTCACCGCGTGGTTCACGACCTTCTTGACGTCGTCCATGGTCAGGACGTCGGCCGTCAGGTTCTCGCGGATGCGGTCGTAGATCACGATGACGCCGTTCACGGAGTAGCCAACGATGGTCAAGAGTGCGGCGACGCTTGGGGTGTCGAACTCGAAGCGACCAATCAAGAACACGAACAGCAACGCCAACAGGGGATCGTGCAGCGTGGCGATGAGGGCACCCGGCGCGAAGTAGATGTCGAAGCGGAGGGCGAGGTAGATGAGGATGCCCGCCAGGGCCAACATCAGGGCCAGCAGGCCGTCGGTGCGCAGGCTCTCGGCGACGCGGGCGTCGACGAAGTCCACGCGACGAACCTCAAGCTCCCCGAGGGACGCCAGGGACTTGCTCAGCTTGTCGCTCACACCCTGCAGCTGGACCACGAACTTGACGGTCCCCTGGTAGGGCTCATCGCGCAGCACGGCGTCGTCGGTGTTTTCCGCCCCGCCATCAACGGCGCGGGTACGGCGCAGGCGAAGGCCGGCATCTTCTTCGACGGTCTTCATCAGCTGGGCCTCGGCGGCCACCAGGGCCGCTTGCAGCGCCACGGCGTCGTCGATGGCTGGCGCCTTGAGCAGGACGATGACCCGGTCGCCCTCGCTGGCCGAGAACTCAAGCTTGGGGGCGCCGTCGGGGAAGGCGGCCTTGAGCTTGTCGTCGAGGCGCTTGACGTCGTCGTCGCTCAACGCTGTGAGCCGCTCGACGCGGATCAGCCACTCGTTTTGGCTTTCGGAGCCATAGCGCTGGACCTGGTTCTTGCCGAAGCCCTCTTTCTCGAGGACCGAACGGATGGCGCCGGGTTCCACGGGGGTCTTGAACTGCACCTGCAGCTCAGAACCGCCCGAGAAATCCAGGCCCCAGTTCAAGCCCAGGGTCGGCAAGAGCAGGACGGTGACGGCCAGGAGGACGAGACCGCCCGTCAGGACCTTCGGCCCGATGGTGGCGAAGTCGATGGGGGATTTGAGATCGAAGAAGGTGAAGAATTTCTGGGACATAATGGTGTTCCTTCCTCAGATGGAGAGGGTGTCTCTGTCCTTGACGAGGAGGAGATCGAAGAAGATGCGGGTGCAGAAAACGGCCGTGAACACCGTCGTCACCACGCCGATGAGCAGGGTGGTGGCGAAGTTCTGGATGGGGCCCGAGCCGTATTGCCACAGCACGATGCCGGCGATGGCCGTCGTGATGTTCGAGTCGAGAATGGCCGAGAAGGCCGTGCTGTAGCCGCCCTGGACGGCGGAGCGGGCGGTCTTGCCTGCGCGCAGGTCTTCCCGGATGCGCTCGTTGATGAGGACGTTGGCGTCGTTGGCCATGCCCACCGTCAGCAGCAGGCCGGCGATGCCAGGCAGGGTCACGGTGCCGCCGAGCCAGGAGAGGATGGCGAAGATGAAGGTGAGGTTCAGCACCAGACCGACGCACGCGATGGCGCCCGACAGCCGGTAGTAAATCATGAGGAAACCGAACACGAGCAGGATGCCCAGCATGCTGGCGGACTTGGCAGCGTCGAGGGCGTCGCGGCCGAGGCTGGCGCCGACGGTCTTTTCTTCGCGGAAGGTGATGGGCGCCGGCAGGGCGCCGGCCTTCAGCACGAGGGCCAGGCTGTTGGCGTCTTTGATCATCTCTTCACGGGTGCGGCTGCCACCCATGGTGATGCTGGCATTGCCGCCCGTGATGGGCTCGTTGATGACCGGGGCGCTGTCGACGACGTCTTCGAGGACGATGGCCATGCGCTTGCCGACGTTCTTCGTGGTCAGATCACCAAAGAGCTGCCGGCCCGTGGGCGAAAACTCGATGGCCACGTAGGGCTGGGGCTGCTCGGGAGAACCCATGGCCACCTGGGCGTTGACGAGGTCATCGCCCGTCAGGTTGACCTCGGCCTTGAGGGTGTGGGTGCGCCACCGGATTTCTTCACCGGGGCGGCTGTTGAGGCGGCCGTACTTGACGACGGTGCCGGAGGGGACTTTGCCGACGAGGTACTGGCGGACGTCCTTGAGCCGGTCTTCGGGGAAGTCGATGTAGATGTCCTGGGCGTAGGCGCCGTTGTTGCGCTGGTAGCCCGAGGTCTCCAGCTTGGACCACTCGGGGAGGTCCGTCAGCCTGGTCATGAAGTCGTTCTCGTCGTCACACATCTGGAATTCGAGCTGCGCCGTCCGGCCGATGAGGGCCTTGGCTTCTTCGGGGTTGGCGAAGCCGGGGAGCTGGACCTGCACCTGATCATCGCCACGCTTGGTGATGGAGGGCTCGGTGACGTGCATCTTGTCGATGCGGTTGCTGATGGTCTTGATGGTCTGGTCGACGGCGTCGGCGCGAACCTTGGCGACCCAATCCGGGTGCACGCGCCAGGTGATGGTCATCCCCGAGCGCGACACCTCGGAGAGGTCGGCGTAGTTCTCGGCCATGTCCTTGTCGAAGGTGGCGATGGCTTCGTCGGAACCGAAGGTCGCGCTGACCCGGTCACCCTTGCCCTCTTCGCCGAGGTGGTCGACGGCGGTGAAGGCGACCTTCTTCTCTTCCAGGTCCGTGCGCAGGCGATTGCTCACCCGGCGGGCGCGGTCGGAGACGGCTTTGTCCAGGTCGACGCCGAGGACCATGTGGACGCCGCCCTGCAGGTCGAGGCCGGGGACGATGTGGCTCTCGGGAGCCCAGCTCGGCAGGTACTTCTTGAAGGCGGCAGTGTCCTTCTGGACCTCGCGGGTCTCGTCAGGGCTCAGCCCGAAGTAGATGACCGAGGGCGTCATGACGTAGGCCGCAAGGCCAAGAAGACCCACGACGACAATCAGTCGAATCCAGACGGTGTTCTGCATGGCGTTCTTTCACTTTCAGGAATCGGGGGCGACGTCGGGGGCGATGTTCGCCACGACGCGAGCGGCGGCCGGGCCTGCTCAGGCCTTCTTTTCGGCGGCCTTGTCTTCGAGCTTGGGGACTTTGTCGCCGTCGACGGCGGGCGTCAGGTAACGAGCCGCTGGCCCAGAGACCGCGATCTTCAAGACCTTGACCCGAACCTTGTCGGCGATCTCGATGGTGAGGGTTCGCTCCTCGACCTTCTCGATGCGGCCGATGAGCCCCGACGTCAGAACGACCTCATCGCCTCGCTTGAGGGAGGACAGGAAGGTCACATGATCGCCCTGCTTCTTGCGCTCCGGTCGGATCATCAAGAAGTACATGACGATGACCATCACCACGAGGGGCAAGGCCATTCCCAAAAGTCCAGCACCACCGTCAGCTTGGCTGACGAGGGTTGATACGTGCTCACCCATGGCGTGCGGTTAGCGGGGTTCAAGCGCGCCCGCAAGGTGCCATGGACGGTTGTGGGTCGAATCGCTCAGGCGGCGGCGTGCCGAACGCGGGTGGTGCCTGCGGCCAGGGCCCCGACCCATGCATCAACATCCGGCCGCACCACGTCGTCGGCGCCCATGACAAGCCCGTCGAGGGACATGACGGTGACGTCGGAGAAACCGAGGGCCTGCACCGCCAGCATGTCCTGCCGAAGGTGGGCGGGCGCCTGGTAGATGGCCGAGGGCTCCATCCCGGCAAGGGGGGCTGTGGGCCCAAGGCAGATGACGTGGCTCTTCTCGCGGTGGCGCGCCGCCCAGAGACTCAGGGCCCGGTGTTGGCCCTTCCGGTCCGTCGCCACCAGGGGTGCACAGCACAGGGCGGCCGAGGGGCCGCCAAACAGGGGGCCGTCGTCGCCATCGCCGTCGGGGCAGCCGAGCAACCAATGGAGGGCGGCGGCGCTGAGGGGCGCGTCCAGGGGCATCAGCGGAGGAGGCACCGCCGCCAACGACGGCGCCACCCGGGATCGGAGGTCCCGCGCCAACTCCACGAGGTCCCGGCGCCCCTGTCGGGCGGACCAGACAGCCGACGCCAGCCCGCCGACGAGGCCGGTGACGCCGCGAGCGCGGTCCACAAGGGCGCCGCCGCCGGCGGCGCTCAGGGCTGCCCGCAGGGTGCTGGGCACCGGTTCGCAATAGACAAAGACCCCCACCGTCGACGGCAACGCCGCCAGCGCCGGCAGCAAACGCTCGTGGAAGCGGGCGGCGGTGGTGGTGTTGACCCCCCGAACGGGTCCCAGGCGGGGGACGACGTCGACGCCGACCCCCTGCTCCTGCAGCGTGTCGACGAGGGTGCGCAGGGCCAGGTGGGTGGTGTCGTCCTCCAGCGCCAGGGGCAAGGCGACCCGGGCCCCCGTCGACGCCACCACGTCCGCCGCCAGGGGCGACCAGGCCGACAGGGGCCGTTCCCAGGTCAGCCGCAAGATGGGCTCACCGGGCAGACGGGTGGGAGATGTAGGTTTCGCTCGCACGCGCCATTGGTAGCGAAGGTTGGCGGCTTTGGGGAGCCCCAAACGACGACGCGCTGCGTCGAAGGTGTTCCCCATGACCCGCAACAGAAACGGGGCCCGTGTGGGCCCCGTTGTGTGTCTGTTCTGAGGGAGCCCGCTTCAGCGACGCAGGGTCAGCATGGCCAGGCCAGCGCTGACGACGGCAACGGCCCCGAGGAACGCGGCATCGGCCAGCCCGTGACCGGGGATGACGGCGACGTCGACGCTGCCGAGGACCGCGCGGATCGTGGCAAACCCGGCGACCCCAAAGCCCAGGCCGGCGAGGACGGGCCGGGCACCCTTGACGCCATACAGAAAGAGCCAGGGGATGACGGCGACGGCGATGACACCAAGGGCGAGGGGGCCGGCGAAGGCGCCGACGCCGGGCACAAACGCGAGCAGGGCACCAGAGCCGACCACGACGCCGCCGGCCAGACCGGGGGTGAAGCGGGCGGAAGAAAGCCAGCCGTCACGACGACGAACCCGCATCAGGCCCAGGCCGGCAAACAGCGCCGCAAAGGCGAGGCCACCACCCACGTGGTCGCGCTTGCTCTTGGTGACAGCAGCGGCGGCGTCGAGGCCACCGGCCCCGTAGCGAATGGCGTCGTTGAGCTTCTTGGCGCTGCCCTTGAGGACGGCTTCGACGCGGTCGGGGTCGGTGACGCCGGTGGCGATGACGAGGGCGGCGGCGGCGGCCACATGGGGCGTGGCCATCGAGGTGCCCTGGTAGGGGAAGAAGCCGTGGGCGTTGGGGTCGCCGCGGGCGATGGTGTCTTGCAGGACGCCGTCGGGGAGGCCGTCTTTGTTGAGGTCCACCCGGGTGTCGCCGCCGGGGGCCGCGATGTCGGTCTCTTTGCCGTAGGAGCTGTAAAACGCGAGCTTGTTGTCGGGGCCGAGGGCCGAGACGGCGACGCAGCCGTCGTAGGCCGCCGGGTACTCGACCTTCTGCCGCGAACCGTTGCCGGCGGCGCAGGCGACGGTGACGCCCTTGTCGTGGGCGTACTTCACCGAGCGGGCCAGGGTCGCCGAGTACATGCCGCCACCGAGGGACATGTTGATGACCTTGGCGCCGTTGTCGGCGGCGAAGCGGATGCCGTTGGCGATGTCGGCGACGGTGCCGCTGCCGGCGTCGGACAGCACCTTGATCGGCATGATCTTCGCCTTGGGGGCGAGGCCCGCGACGCCGAAGCCGTTGTTGGTGCTCTGGGCGATGGTGCCCGACACGTGGGTGCCGTGGCCGTTGCCGTCGGAGGGGTCGTCGCTGTTGTTGACGAAGTTGAAGCCCTTGACGAGCTCGGTCTCCTTCAGGTCGGGGACGCGCTTGAAGCGGGAGTTCTGGCCGTTGGCCAGCTTGCCCGGGGACACGCCGGTGTCGATGACGGCGACGATGACGCCCTCACCCTGGGTGACCTGCCAGGCCCCCTCGGCGTTGACCATGTCGAAGTGCCACTGGCTCTTGTACATGGGGTCGTTGGGCTTGGTGGGGTTTGGCTTGAGCTCGCCGTCGAGGGTGGCGGGCCCGGCCTCGAGGCCCTGGTCGAACAGGCCGTAGGCGCTGTTTTCCTCGACGGTCTCGACGCCGGAATGGCCGGACAGCAGGGTCATGGCCCTCTGCAACAGCGACGGCGAACCGCGCAAGACGAAGAGGTTGCCGTCGGCGGCGTCGGTGGTGTCTGTGACCGTGAGGCCGAGGTCTTTGGCGATGGCGAAGATGGCATCGTTGTCGAGGTCGTCGTCGAAGTCGATGACGAGGCCGTCGGAACCGATGGCGCCGTCGTTGACGGCCATGACGAGGGCGTTGCTGACAGTGGCCTCGTTTTCGACAAGGGGCACGCCCTCATCGGCGATGGCAGCGGAGGCGGCGAGGGCGCCACACAGAAGTGGCAGGGGAGCGAGTCGTCGATGCAGAGTCTTGCGAAACATCTGGCCTCCAACCGCCTCCCAGAGGCGCGTCACACCAATGGTAACCATGGGCACGCCCGACCGCCTGACGAGCGCCATTCGGCGGATCATGAGAGACAGGTGCCAATGTAGGTCGACGGCGCTCGCTGGCGCCGGCTGGCGACCTCAGCCCTTGCGCTCAACCTTGCCGTCGGCGTGACGGGCAAAGCGGCCCGCATCGACGGCGTGGACGGGGTCGTCCTTGCTCCAGGGCCAGCCGCCGAATTGGGTGCGCTGGTAGTCCATGAAGGCGGCCTGGATTTCCGCCGCACTGTTCATCACGAACGGGCCGTGCTGCACGACGGGCTCGCCGATGGGGCGCCCCTGCAGCACGAGGATCTCGGTGGTGCCGGGGCCGGCGACGATCTCGACTTCCACGCTGGCGTCAACGCGGGCGACCAGGCCGACAGCGACGTCGGTGTCGTCGACGCGGGCGCCGGCGCCGCCAAAGACGTAGACGCTGCGGACGACGCCAGCCGGGGCGGTGGGCATGGTCCAGCGGGCGCCGGCCTCCATGACGATGCTCCAGATGGCGACGTGAGCGTCGGCTTCACTGGCCCAGGAATGGGGTGGCGGCGGCGGCGGCGTACGGTCATCGATGGCGCCGGCGACGACGGTGACCGTGGTCTTCTTGCCGGCAGCGTCGAGGTGGGTGACGACGGGGATGTCCTCGTTCCACAGCATGGTGAAGTGGGGCTGCACCATCTTGTGCTTCTTCGGCAGGTTCATCCAGATCTGGAAGAGCTCGAGGGGATTGTCCTCGGTGGTCGACAGCAGCGGAAACATCTCGCAGTGCACGACGCCCTTGCCGGCCGTCATCCACTGGACGTCCCCCGTCGAGAACCGGGCGGTGGCGCCGAGGGAGTCGCTGTGATCGATCACGCCCCGACGAGCGATCGTGACGGTCTCGAAGCCCCGATGGGGGTGCTGGGGAAAGCCCGGCACGACGCTGCCGTGGTACATGTTCCAGCCGTCTTTGGCGTCGAAGTCCATGCCGATCCGACGGCCCTGCAACGAGTTCGCCGGACCGAAGCGGGCATTGCCCTTCGGGTAGGCGTCCTTGTGGTGCACACAGAACAAGAACGGGTCCACCGTCGCCCAGGGAAAGCCCAGGGGAACAACGGACTGCACGGCGCGCTTGGAAGTGGTCATGGCGGGGCCTTAGTGATTCCCGCGGTCGGCGTCATCGTGGCTGTGAATCGACATGTGGGTCGACAGCCCGGGTTCGAATACTTGGCGCCTCGCCAAGCACTTGAAGAATCAGAACAATTCGACCGCTCCGTGGTCGACTTCAGAAGCCGCCCGACGCCCCCAGCCGGGTGACGGCGTCGTCGACGAAGCCCTTGATGGCGGCGGGCGTGATGTTGCGCCGACGAAGCTCGGCGGCGACGCGGGCGGGGCAGCCGTCGTCGACCTGGCCGGCGTCGCGCAGGATGAGGGCGGTCTGGAGGAAGGATTCGGTGGCGACCACGCGCGAATCCAGGTTGGTCCGGCGCAGCAGTTTGCCAGTGACGCCGTGGATGAAGACCCGGGCCACGGGATCAGTCTCTGTGGCCATTGACGACGACAACGTGACGGCCTGCTCGACCTCGGGCCAATCGGTGCCGTGGTGGCGCAGCACTTCGCGCAACGCGGCGCCGCGCAGGCCGGCGCAGACCCGGCCAAAGAGCAGGAAGGCCTCCATGTCGCTTTCGACGTCGTCACCAAACAGACTGAAGCGCGCTCCCGCCGGCAACTCCGCCCGCAGCATGAGCAGGGCCGCGAGCTTGTAGCCCACCTGCTCCTTGATGGCCCGGGGCCGCCCGGCCCGCAGCAAGCCGAACTGGTCCTTGAAGGTGACGCCGTCGGCCTGCACGCCGTCGAGGACCATCTTCTTCTCGACGACGGTGCGCAGGTTGGGCGGGGACCCCGACACGAAATACAGCGGGGAGAATCGTGGACGCGTCGGCTGCGGGCCCAGGCGCAACGCCCGCAGCACGGGCACGGCGCCAAAGACCGCCCGCTTGTCGATGGCGAACTCAAACGGAATGGCCAGCAGGCCCCGCAACGACGAGAAGCGGGTGTCGAGGTAGGTCTTGTCGATGTCCCAGACAAAGACGTCGCCCTGCCAGGCCGGGTCGAACTGGCGGTGGTTGGTGCGGTCGATGTAGCGCCCGGCACGCATCAGGCGGCCTGCAGGCCGAGGTCGGTGTCGAGGACCTCTTTGAGGGTGGCACCGGCGGGCTTGCCTTCGTCGAGGATGGCCACGACGGCCCGCATCAGGGGCGCGTCGACGTGGTGGTGGTCCGCGAAGCGCACGCCTTCCCGGGCCGTGATGGCCCCCTCCAGGGTCGAGGTCACGTCGTCGTCGTCGTCGTCCCTGCCCCCGGCGCCGCCGACGGCGCCGCTGACAGCGATGGCGTGGCCGATGTCCTTGTGCTTCTTCTGGGAACTCACCCGACGGGGAATGAGATCGCCCACGCCCGCCAAACCCGAAAACGTGCCCCGCTCGGCCCCCATGGCGCGACCAAAGCGGCCGGCCTCCAACAGGGCCCGCACATGCAGCAAGGCCTGATCGGTCTCGGACAGCCCGGCGCCGGCGGCGAGGCCCGTGGCGAGGTGACCAACATTCGACAACGCCCCACACAGTTCGACGCCCACGATGTCGTGGGTGGCCGACAGCCGAATGGGGGCACCCTTGACGAGCCCCCGCACGGCGGCGAGGGCTTCATCGAAGCGGGAGGCGATGGCGGCGTTCAGGATGCGGCCGCTGCCAGCGTCGTCGAGATAGAGGGGCCCGCCGATGACGGCGATCTTCTTCCAGCAGGACCCGGCCCGCAGCACCTGGTGGGGCAGCGCAAACCCCGCCCCGACACCGCGGGCGGCGTGCAGCACCACCTGATCGCCCGTGGCCCGGGTGGCAGCCTCCTCGACAAGGCCCTGCAGGGCGGGCGCCGGCACGCAGACGACGACGATGTCGGCGCCGTCGACGGCGGCAGCGACGCTGTCGGCGACGACGGCCCCGCCATCACGCAGCACCTGACGGCCGGCGTCCGAGCGGGCAAAGCCCTGCACCGTGAAGCGGGCGCCGGCGCCGACGGCGGCGCGCACCATGCCGAGGGCGCCGTAGGCCAGGCGCCCACCACCAATGACGGCGACCCGGCGGCTGCGCGCCGTCCCGGGCGAGGAAGCTTGCGGCGAAGGTGTCGACGTCACACGGGCCTCCCGCTGTGCAGGGCGATGCTGCGGTGATCGGGAGCCAGCGCCGGACGCAACCCAAGGCCCCGCTCCAGGCGAAAGCCCTCCAGGCGGTTTGAGTAGTAAAACAGCAGGCCCCGCTCCGCCGAGCTCACCCGGTCGCCCACCCGCTGCAGGGCGGCGGCGGTGTGATAGCTGGCGAAGTGACGCAGGGCCTCGGTGACGACGTCGTCGGCCCCACCCGATTGCAGCGCTGGCGCCAGACGAACGCCGCCGCGCGCCGCCATGCCCCGCAGCTCGACGAGCTGGCGATCGACCTCGGCGTAGAGCTCGGTCAGGGGCAGATCATCGACGCGCCCCCCGGCCCGCAGCAGGCGAATCAGGTCGGTCTGGGGGTTCTTGAGGCGCAACAACAACAAGGCCGCATGGGCGCACACATGGGTCGCCTGCAGGACGGTGTCGCGGGCGTAGGCGTCGGTGAGGCGCTCCCCCACCTCGCGGGTGAACTCGGCATCCCGTTGGGCGTCGACGACCACTTCGCCGTCGCGCATCACGTAGCGGCGCGGGTCGACCGTCCGGCCGCTGCGATCAATGCTGTTGCCGTCGTCGTCGACGTCGTTGCCAAAGGGGTCCATCGGCCGCCCCACCGTGAACGAGATCTTCGAGTCCAGCGAGAACAGCTGGGTGAAGAAGTCCGCCACCCGACGGGGCTTGGTGGCCTCGTCGTCGGTGATGATGTAGCGGGACTTGCCCTGCTCCTGCAGGAAGTCGTCGATGAGGGTCTCGGCTTCCAGGACCAACTGGAACGACAACGTCGCCGGCACGATGAAGAGCCGCTCCCGGCTGGTCTTGCCCGCCAGCAGGTTGCGCGTGTAGGCGGCCACGCCGGTGCCCATCAACCCGAGCTTGAGCTTCTTCTCGAGGGCGCCCGATCGGCTGCGGGTGCCACCGGGGAAGAAGATGTTGTCGTAGCCGTTCTCGAGGGTGGCCTGGGCGTATTCCTTGAGGACCGTCTTGTAGAGGGGGTCGGTCTTGCGGCGGTCGACGGTGTAGGCGCCGAGGTTGCGCATGAAGAAGCCCAGGACGGGATTCGAGAAGAGATTCAGCCCGGCCCCATACAGAAACGGCGGCAGCCCCATCTTCCACAGGGCCCAGCCGACGACGATGGAGTCCATGTGGCTGACGTGGGTGGGGACAAGGAGAATCGTGCCCTTCTCGCGCAAGCGGTGCAGGGTGTCGGTGGCCCCTTGCACCACGATGTTCTTGTCCACCGTCGGCAACGACGGCAGACCGCCGCCGGCCAGCAGATGGGGCAGTCCCTCGACGAGCCGCTTGGGGGAAAACGCGTTGAGCAAGAAGCCCATGACGGGCTCACCGGCCCGGGTGACGGCGTCGTAGACCCGTTCGTCGAACTTGCCGCAGATTTCCTCGGCATAGCGACGGGTGATGCGCCGCAGGGTCGATTGGAGCTCCCGCTCCGATGCGTGGCCCACGCCCCGACGGAGGTCCGCCCAGAAGGCGGTCTCGTCGCCGTGCTCACCCTTCAGGCGGCGCAGCTCATGGTAGATGCTGTCGGCCACCATCTCGTCGAGGCGAACCGCCGGCACCGCCAGCTGGTGCTCGACGACGCGGCTGATGACCTCGGTCAGGATGCGCTCTTTGTCGGCGGCGCGCACGGTGAACCTCGTTGGCGCTCACGCCAGGATCATGACCTCAGGCCATGACGTCAGGCCATGACCTTGATGATGACGGTGGTGACGTTGTCGGTGCCGCCGTTCTTGTTGGCGGTGGCCACCAGGTCGTGGCAGAGGCCGTCGACGTCGTCCATCTTGGCGGGGTCGTTCTGCCAATTCTGGCAGAGGACCTCCATGTCCTTGTCCTTGATCATGCCGCTCAGGCCGTCGGAGCACAGCAGGTACAGATCGTTGGGCAGGGGTTCGAGGCGGGAGACGTCGACCTGAACGTTGTCCTTCATGCCCAGGGCCCGGACGATGACGTTCTTGTGGGGGAACGCCTCGATTTCTTCGGGGGTGAGCTTGTGGTTCTTCAGGTAGTCGTTCAGCAACGAGTGGTCGTCGGTGAGCATCTCGAGCTTGTTGTTGCGGAAGCGGTAGGCGCGGGAGTCGCCGCAGTGCCCCACATAGGCGCCGTTGTTGGTGAACAGCACGCCGACAATGGTTGTACCCATGCCCCGCTTGCGGACGTCGGCCTGGGCGGTTTCGAAGATGCGGCGGTTGGCGAGCTTGATGCCTGCAACCAGCCGATTTTCCTCGTATTTCAGACCCTTTTCCTCTTTGTAGGGCCAGGTCTGTTCTTCGTCGGCGGTGGTCATCTTGAAGAAGTCCGCCACGGAGTTCACGGCGATCTCCGAGGCCACTTCGCCCGACGCGTGGCCACCCATGCCGTCGGCGACCACAAAGAGGTTCTCCTCTGGCACCAGGATGTGGTTGTCCTCGTTGTGAGCCCGTTTCATTCCCACATTGGTGACGCCGGCGGCGATGAGCTTCACGTTCCTACCTCGCGTTGGCGACTGATCGACCATGCCAGCGGTGGCCGGCATGAACTTCTGCTGCTTCTTTGGCTGGCGCCAAAGAAGTCTTGCTGCTTCTTTGGCTGGCGCCAAACAACAGGGTCAGGGAGGTAGCGCACCGAGGGAACCTGCCGCAAGTCGGTCGGCGGCAGGAACAGGTCCGGGGCATCCGACTGTCCGACTCGATTCCGGCAGCGCCGTACTGGTAGGGTGCCCGCGTGCTGCGTTTTGAGTGTCCCCGTTGCCAGACCGTCTTCACCCGCGACCGCGGTGACGACGACGCCTTCGTCGAGTGCCCGTCTTGCGGCGCCCTGGCGATGTCCGCTGGCGAGGCCACCGGCGCCGACAGCAACGCCCTGGCGCGGACCCTGTCGTCCACCCACGACATCTCGGCGCTGAATCAAGCCGTCCTCGCCGAAAGCAGCGCTGAACGTGGCAACGACGGCAGCGCCGGCAGCGACGACGGCGACGACGCCAGCGAGCGCACCGAGAGGCCCGGCCTGCACACCACCCCCCTCGGCGATTCCGTCGACGACAGCGGCGAGGGCGTCGTCGGTGGCGGTGGCGGCATTTTTGCCGGGCTGCTGGGCCCCGAAGGCCCGACCGGCCCCACTGACGACGTCGACGATGGCTTTGGCCTGGCCCTGGGCCGGTCGGCGGTCCCGCCATCACCGGCACCAACGCCCAGGCCTGCCGCGCTCCGGTCATCGGCGACGTCGGCGACGTCGGCGACGTCGGCGACGACCGCGAACCACCACGAGAGCCTCGACCTCGGCCTTGGCGACGAGCTCGGTGATTTCGAACTGCCCAGCACGGCCCCCGCCAACAAGGCATTGTCGCCGGCGCAGAAAGCCCCCCCCCCCCACCCCCCCGGCCGCGCCCGCCCAGCCCCCCCCCCCCC
>Ga0247834_1000223_pt1 | contig 109249 bp, 102 predicted proteins | sample LaCruzMarch2015__8_FD_187118 | JGI IMG/M metagenome (GOLD analysis project Ga0247834, IMG submission 187118) | Freshwater microbial communities from meromictic Lake La Cruz, Castile-La Mancha, Spain - LaCruzMarch2015_12m | ecosystem: Environmental > Aquatic > Freshwater > Lake | place: Spain...
CCGGACCTCAATCCCATTGAGAAGATGTGGAGCAAGATCAAGTCGCTGCTGCGCAGCGCCGAGGCGCGCACACAGGAGGCGTTAGATGAGGCCATCAGCCTGGCCTTCTCCAAGGTCACTGCCAAGGTCACTGCCAAGGATGCCGCTGGATGGTTCGCTTCGTGTGGCTATAGTATTATTTAATATGCTCTAGGCAGGAGTGGTTCATGATCTGAGTGAAGAGGTGGAGTTTTGCAGGAGTTTCCAACTGAGATTGATGGCTACGCAACAATCCGCTTGCATTCGCGGAGGTTAATCCACCCGATCGGGGGATGAGACAGCGTTCTTTGATGTATCAACGGCATTTGCAGGCCTGGGTGGAGATGATGCGCGCGCGGGAGGCGGCGGAAGAAGAAGAAAGGAGGCGGACAGGCTGCGAAGCCGCGAAGCGAATGTCCGCGCTCCCTTCGGGGATGATGGACGGGGAACTAGGGGGTGCCGACGAGCCGTCGGCTTTGGATTCATGGAATGCCGACGACTCGTCGGCGCTCCATGGGCCTGACGGGCTTAAGCCCGAACTACGAACTCCAGAGGCGGCAATGAGCCGTTTTGAGCCATGGATGAGCCATCGGGAAACGGACACAATGCCTTTAACAGCAATGGTTTATGACGATTTTTGGGCCGGGAAGGGGGCGAAAATGCAAAGGCTCTACAAAAGGCATCAAATGGCTCATTTTATCCGAGAAGTCTTTAGGGGAGAAGCGGATGCGGGGCTTCTGCAGCAGCGCCTAAAAGTGGGGGGCGGAGACGGTGCCTTCTTCGATCTCGAGCTTTTTCCGGCGGACGATGTTGTCGGCGATGCTGAGGACCATTTCCTCAAGCAGGAGGCGGAGGTGGCTGCCGGGGCGGTAGTCGGCAGGGGCGATGTGTTTGACTCGGTCGGCCAGGGCGCTGAGCTGATAGCATTTGCGGAAGCTGGCGCGGTTGGTTTCATCGGGGTTATAGACGGCGATGGCGTGGCCGCCGTAGCGCTTCATGAGGGTGAAGCAGGGGACATCGGTGGGGCCGTCGCCGATGTAGATCATGTTTTCAAAGGGGATGGGCCGCAGTTCGGGGTCCATGTGATCATTCACGTCTTCATGCGGCTCGAGCATGCCTTTGTTGATGCGGAAGATGTATTGGGTCTTGGTGGTGTGGCTGATGACGCGCTTGGGGAAGCTGATGCGGCCGTCTTTGTCCTGACCAAATTCGCAGCCGAAGATGCGCTTCACGAAGGGGGCGAGGGAGGAGCCGTCGAGCAGGATTTTCAGCCCGGAGGAGATGATGTAATGCTCGATTTTGATGCCCAGGGTGCGGTGCTGACTGCTGAGGACGCTGTGCATTTCGTTGAAGAGCTCGGGCACGCCTTTGTAGTAGCGGAGCTTGGCACCGAGGACGCGGAGTTCGTCGTTGGTGGGCCGGTCCATTTCCAGGTAATCCAGCATGCACTTCAGGTAGGCGAGCTCGCCGTCGTAGCCTTCCTGATCGACGAGCTCGCGGCTTTTTTTCCAAAACTGGCCGGGGTTGATGCCGAAGTGGGGGAAGAGCGTCTCGTCCTGCATGTAGGTGGGACTGAGGGTCTGATCGTAATCATAAATGATGCCGATGGTGGTCTGAAGGGCGGCCATAAGGGAAGGTTTGCTTGGATCTTAGCCCAGGGAGGCCAGGGCGTCCTCGAGCTTCGGATAAGCAAAACGATAGCCCATTTCGGAGGCGATGCCAGGAGTCGCTCGCTGGCTGCTGAGGAGCATTTCTTTAGCCATGCTGCCCAGAAGCAGGCGAAGGGCAAAGGCGGGTGCGTGCATGAAGGCGGGACGCGTGAGGCTGTGGGCCAATTTTTGAGTGAAGACGCTGTTCAGCTCGGGTGTGGGGGCGCAGAGGTTGATGGGAGTTTTGACCTGTTCGTTTTCCAAAGCCCAGAGCATGAGGCCGACTTCATCATCCAGGTGAATCCAGGACATCCATTGCCGCCCCGAGCCGAGATTTCCCCCCACGCCATAGCGAAAGGCGCGGCTCATGAGGGGGTAGGCCCCGCCTTCTTTGGCCAGGACGATGCCGGTGCGGAGGGGGACGACGCGTGCCCCCCAAGACGCGGCCTTTCCGGCGGCGGCTTCCCATTGTTCACAAAGCTCGGCCAGGAAGCCGGTGCCGTGCGGGCTTTTTTCATCCAGCCGGGTGTCGCCCTGACTGCCATAAAAGCCGATGCCGGAGGCGCAAAGGACGACGGAGGGGCGATTGGCCGGTGCCCAGGTCTGCACATGATCCATGAGCGCGGTGGTGAGGTTCACACGACTGCTCCAGATGCGATCTTTTTTACTCTGAGTCCAGAGTCCCATGAGGGATTCACCGGCGAGGTGGACGAGGGCATCGAGCTGTGTCTCGGGCAGCTTGTGCGGTGCGCCGGAGGGCACTTGCAGCGTTTTGATGCCGTTGCGCAGGAGGCCGCCCCGGCGGCTGTAGGCGACGACTTCGTGACCACTGGCGGTGGCGAGCTTGGAAAAAGCTTCACCGATGAGGCCGGTGGCACCTGTAATACCTATGCGCATGAGCGGGATACGACGGGACGTGAGGGAAGGTGTTGTCGAACTTGGAATCAAGCCTTCCACCAGTCCGGTGGCTTTTCCCAGGGTGGCGGTGTCTGGGGGGCTTGCGGCTCCTGCGGGTTTTCATCGGCGGCGCGGATGAGTTTTTCTTCATCGCTATCTGCCAGTTCCATGAGCAACTGCACGTGCGGATCAGGCCGGGTGGTGCGCCGCCAGATCTGCCAGGCGACAGCGGCGAAACAGCCTAACAAAAAGAAGAAAAAGCAGAGGGTGGCGATGACAAACCAGTCCATGGCCGCCGTGTTCGTGGCGTGCTGGATCTTGCCTGATCCATGCATGTAGGTGGGAAAGGCGAGGAATGGGTCCATGAATTCTAAGATGGCTGATTTTTAATGTCCGTCACGCCAGATATCTTGACGAAATGCCATGATTCTTTACGACTGAGATCCCTATGAAGAAACTGATCCTCGCACTCGCTTGTCTTTTACTCACTCAATGCATCAGTACGCAGGTATCCCCCGTAGCTGGTGGTACCGTCATTCATAAGGTGCACATCGTGCGCAATGACAAGGTGCATATGGCAGGGATGCTGCCGGAGATCGAAAAGCAGATCCAGGCAATGGGCTATGCCACAGAGATTGTCTCCCAGCCGCCTGCGGGCAATGCCCACTATTTGACCTTCACGGCGAACTGGCGCTGGGACATGGCGCTTTACCTGTCCTATTTCAAAGCCACTCTGAATGAAGGCCCCCGTGTCATTGCCACAGGTGAATACGATGCTCTTAAGGCCGGTTTAAACCTGGGCAAATTTGGCCACACGGATGAAAAAATCACTCCAGTGTTGCTTCAACTCTTCGGCAAGCCGGTGCCAAAAGTGAAGAAAATACAGAAGCCCACCAGCGTGCGTTGATCCTTTATGATGACGAACTCAGGCTCCTTCGCTAAAGACCAATCGCATCGGAATCATGCTGGAGAAGCTGAAGCCATGTTTGGCGAAGAAAGTCTGGGATTCGGCACTGAGCTTGTCCGTCAGCAGGGTGATGCGGCGGAAGTGCTTTTCGCGGGCGAAGTCGAGGGCATGTTGCAGCAGCCGTCCACCATAGCCCATGCGGCGATGTTGCGGATGCACGATGACGTCTTCCATGAGGATGACGAGTCCGCCCTCTGCCGTGCTGATGGTGAAAAGCAGATTGACCATGCCGATGACCATGTGGTCCGTGCGCAGGACGAAGATGCGCCCACGATTCGGCTGCTCCAGGATGAGGCGCAGACCATGTTCCTGCTTATTTTTGTCGGGCCTGAAATCAGCCTCTTCACTGAAAAGTGCCACCAGCAGCTCGACGAGCTGTGGCATATCTTCAATGGTCGCCGGTTCGATGCGCGGCTCTGAGGTGAGGCTAGACATTGAAAGGAATTTAGCCAGCGCTATGCCAACCGCAATCAGCTTATCGGCTAGAGGGGGTGTAGGCCGTGGCTGTCGGGGTGTCGTATCGGTGGCAGGAGTCTTGCAAAATGCCTGTTTTAAGCCAGAGCCTTGTGTTTTTAGCCCAAAATCTTCTTGGAGGAAAAACTGGACTTAAGAAGCCTTGATTATTATGTTGTGTGAATAGCGTGGCGGATGAGCGCCCGCTACGTCAGACTTTCAAAAAGTTGAGGCTGCATCTCCCCCTTTTGTTTTCAAATAGCTTCCGCTCCCGATGGGATTTTCATTTCGTAGTATGTTCCAGCCTGCTTCTGACCCTCAAGGTCAAGAGATGGGTTCGGCTCCTGATTCTACAAATGGGTGGGTGCCTTCAGAGGCCCCGATGCCGCAAGCAGCCATGCAGAATTTTCAAGCGCCACCTCTGAATGCCTCGTCACCGTTTGGCAACGCGAGTCCTTTGTTCAAAGCCCTTTCGGGTGAGTCGATGCAGGCAAGCCCTATTCAGGCATCGCCCTTTTCATCACCACAGAATCATGCGGCCACCAATGCGCCGCTCACGGTGGGGGATGTGCTGCCTCAGCTCCCGCCGGATCTGGTTCGCTTAAACGGGCTTTCCCCGGATCAGCCGGTGGCGATATCCGCTCAGATATTGGATGCGGCCTTGCGTAGCGGGCAGGCGGCGTTGCCGATCTTTGAGATTTACCGGGTGTGTCCGGCCATGTTTACGGCTCCAGTTTCGCCTCAAGATCCGCGTCTGGTGCCGTTACCCGCTTCCAAATTGCCCCGTTTGATCGCCAGCGCGCAGCAGGTGTCCGCACCGAATGCCGGGATGAGTGCTTCCCCGTTTGGCACCGCGCAGCCTGCGGCCAGTCCTTTTGCATCGGCTGCCCCCAGCCCTGCGACGACGCTGCCGCCGCGCCGCAATGGTCCGCCGCCCCCTTTGGCCGATGTTGCGCGTGAGGCCGCCGCTTCCTTATCTTTGCCCGGTAAGGCGGGAACGGGCGCGCCGGTTTTCCCAGTGAGTCCGTTTGCGGCGGTGAAGCCAGCCGGTAACATGGGGGCAGAGGCTGCCCAGGCCTCGCCATTCGCGGTAGCTCGCCCGCCTGAGCAAACACCCGCACAGCCTGTCAGCTTGTTTTCCACGCCAAACACCGCTGCTACCTCTGCGGCAAGTCCCTTTGCCGCGGCGACTTCGGGGGGGACTCCCGCCTCGCCTTTTCAGGCCTTTGGGGTGGCATCTGGGGGGGCGGCACCGAGTCCTGCGCCTGCATCCGAATCCCCCTTTGCCACGCTTTTTGGTCCCAAGGCTGTCCCGACCGGACAGCCCGCGCCGGATGCCCCTGTGCGTCCCTCAGCCACGGGATCAAGCCCCTTTGTGCCCAGCCCCGGCAGTGGTCCTAATTTGCGCATCGGATTGGCTTCTTTAGTCCGCGGCTACAGCGTGGCCGAGCTGGGTTTCGATCCGATCATGGTGCCGTCTTGGATCATGACCAGCCTGCCGACTTCGATGGTGCGCGAGTGGTCGCAGTCGCCCGCGCCCTTGGTCGAATTGGGGGTGTTGATCGATGGCGTGACCGATGTGGGTTTCCGCAATGTGCTGAACAATGCCAGACGCGACTTTCAGCTGCGCATTCCCCAGGAAGAAGTCAGCGCGGCGATGGCTGGCGGCGCACCGCCCACCTTGCCAAACCTCGCGAATCTAGGCACTGGCACCCCGAATTTCCAGCTCCCTCCCGGCGCTGCCACCATGCGGGTGGAGCCACCCGCTCAGGCGGAGGTTTCTCCTTTTGCAAGCAGCCCTCCGGCACCTGTAGAGCCGGTGTCGAGTTCGCCTTTCATGGCACCTGCGGGCTTCGGGAAACAGGAAGCTGCGTCCCCGGTGCCGCTGTTCAGTCAGTCGGCACCTGCTCCCGCCACGGCTTTCCAGGCTACGCCGAATGCCGGTTTCCAGACGGCTGCGCCACCGCCGTTGACGAATCCCTTTGCCGCCCCGCCCCCCCTTCAGCAGGCACCTGTTTTTTCGCCGCCGCCTCAGGAGTTCACTCCGAGGGAAACTCCGCCATCCTTGCAATCTCCACCGCCGCCTCCCTCGGAGGGATTGAGTAGTGCAGAACTCCTGGGTGCACCCTTCAAAGAGTCGGCCAATGCCTTCCCGCCTGCACCCGCCATCCCGGTGACGAATCCCTTCACGGGGAAGGCCGCCACGAATATTGTGGACGTGCCAGAGGAGACTCCTCCACCTGAACCGCCCCGTCAGCAGCCTGCCGCCGACAGATCCGCCCCTCCCGCAACGAGGTCGCCCTTCATCCCCCCTGCTTACGAGCCTGAAGAGGAACCCGTGGTGCGTCAGCGCCCGGCTCCAGTGGCCAAGCCGCGTCCCGCCGCCGCTGCAAGCCACACGGCCCCTCCTGCGCTCGGCATTCAGCCGCTGGAGACCAACCCAGATCAGATCCTGCTACGCGCTTTGTTGGGCACGGATGACGAGCTGACACCGCAGCGCATCGTGGAGATGGTTTGTTCCCTGCCTGGGATCGCCGCTTGCGTTTGTCTGCATGGTGAACGTGCGATCTCACATGCCGGGGCGCACAAGCCGCAGGCACGCGAGTTTCAAAGACAAGCGACAGACTTGGCTCATCATTTGCGCACTTTGGCACCGTTGATCGGCATCGAGGGGGCGGAAACTTTTACCCTGATGTCGGGGGATCGGCTGATGACCTTTTGTTTTCCTGAAGGATCGATTCTGGGCGTGTTGCATGATGCGGACCCTTCTCTGGGTCTTCGTGATAAGATCACCTTGATTGCACGCGAGCTTTCCCGGATGCTGGACTGAATCCGCGTTCTATCATGCCTGCCATTCATCCTGAGCAAAAGACGGTCAGTTTTAAAATCGTCTATTGCGGCACCCCGCTGAGTGGGAAGACCGCCAACCTCCAGCAGATCCATGCCAAGCTGGACCCCGAGGGGCGCAGTGATCTCGTCAGCCTGTCCACCGCCCAGGACCGGACCTTGTTCTTTGACTTCCTCAGTGTGGAAAGCGCCGCCATCCCCGGTTACAAGACGGCGTTTCACCTTTACACGGTACCGGGTCAGGTGACTTACAACGCGACGCTTCAACTCGTGCTTCGTCAGGCGGATGGCGTTGTCTTTGTTGCGGACAGTCAGCTCGACCGTCAGCGTGAAAACGTGCAAGCCTTTCAGGCGCTTGAGGCAAATCTGCGGCTCAATGGCAGTTCCTTGGAGCGCCTCCCACTGGTGCTCCAATACAATAAAAGGGATCTGCCCAATGCGGCACCGGTGGAGTATCTGGAGTTCCTGTTGAACAACCGCCCCATGCCCTGGCTGAGCTTTGAGGCCGATGCCCGTGGCGGGCGCAATGTCCTCGCCACTCTGAATGCCATCTCTCAGGCTGTGTTGATGCGCTTTCAGGCTCAGCATGGAAAGTCTGAGCGCGAAATGACGGCCGTGGCCTAACCAACTTTCATTGTTTTGATCTCCGCACTTATCCATCCCGATGGTCGCCTCACGATCCTGCGTGGTGAGCTGACCACGGATGCCGCCAGTGTGGCCGCACTGGCTCATGCGGTGCATGCCGCCGGAAACGAGTTGGCGATTCGCATCGGCAAGAATCCGGTGCAAAGCGTGACGCTGAATGGCGTGAAAAACAGCCTGACGCTGTTGCCCGTCGCTGAAGGGGTGCTGCTGCAAGAGCATGAACTTTCCGCGACGCTGGAGGGGCTGCAAAAAATGGTGGCGGATTTGTTGAGTCGTCAGGCACCGACACCGCCTCCGGCAGCGCCGGCGGTGTCCATCAGTCTGTCCGATGCTCTGCACGCCACAGCGCCATGAAGCTCGCGCTGATTCGCCGTCAATACGCCGCCACAGGTGGTGCAGAGCTTTATCTGCAACGTCTTATTTCTGCGCTCGTGGCGGCGGGCCATGAGGTGCATCTGTATGCGGAGCATTGGGAGGGGGCTCCGGCGGCGGTGACGCTGCATCGTGTGCCGGTGAAAGCCCCGCGTTCCCTGCGCCCCGTGCGCTTTGCGGAGGCGGTGGCTCAGCGCATGGCGCCCTTGGATTTCGATGTGGTCTTTAGCCTGGAAAGAACGGTCTCACAGGATGTTTATCGTGCGGGCGATGGCGTGCATAAGGTGTGGCTGGATCAGCGGCGGCGTTATGCCTCCTGGTGGCGCAGGCCTTTTGTGGGCATGGGGGCCTTTCATAGCAACATGATGGCGCTGGAAAAGCGCACCTTTGATCCGGCCATCACCCGCCATATCATCGTCAATTCAGACATGGTGAAGCGGGAGATCCTCCGCGAGTTCGCCTACCCAGAGGAGCGCATTCATCAGGTGCGCAACGGCATCGATAGAGACCGCTTTAAAAAAGGTGATCGTGCGGCAACACGTCTGCGGTTAGGCATCGAGGAGGGGGATTTTACCCTGCTCTTCGTCGGCTCCGGCTGGGAGCGCAAGGGGCTGCACTTTCTCCTGCGTCTGATGCGGCGGTTGGAGAAAACCGATTCGCAGGTGAAGCTGCTGGTGGTGGGGAAGGGCAAGCTACGCGGACCCAAGCCCGCGAACGTCATTCTTGCCGGTCCGATGCCCAAGGTGGAGGATGCTTATGCGGCGGCGGATCTATTGACCTTTCTGCCGATTTATGAGCCGAGTTCGAACGTGGTTCCCGAGGCATTAGCCTGCGGTTTGCCTGTGATCACGAGCCGTTTCAATGGTGCCGCCGAGTGGCTGACTGAGGATGTAAACGGACATGTCTTACCCGCGCCGGAAGACACGGATGCCCTCGAGCGCGCCGTGCGTTTTTGGATGACCCATTCGCACCTGCGCCCGGTTCCGTGTGCCTATCCCTTGGATCTGGAAACCAACGTCAGCGAGACCTTGCGCGTGCTCGAAAGGATCGCCGCTGAAAAACGCGTGGCGGTCATGGCTGCTGCGCACGGATGAACTTCATCACCTCTTGAAAGCCAGTGTCTTTCTTGTCGGCCATTCTGTGGGCGACGGAGCTGTGATCGCGATTCTTGATCATTTTCACCGTGAGTCGTTTGTGCCCTGCCTGACGCAGAGCGGCGGCGAGGAGTTCATTTTCCTCGGCACGCAGGGCCATGTCCTTGTCCGCATAAAGGATCAGCATGGGCGGGGCATCCCGGCGCACGTGGTGCAGGGGGGCGGCGGCATCGGCCAGGATGCGGTCTTTCGGCAGGCCGCGTTCCTGGCGAATGGTGTAGTGGGTGAGTGTCTGGCCTGCCACGGGGATCATGCCTGCGATGGCGCTTGTTTCCAGGCCGTATGGGCGCAAATACCGGCTATCCAGGCCGACCATCAGCGCCAGATAAGCCCCTGCCGAATGACCGCCCAGAAAGACCTGATTCGCATCCCCGCCATGCTTGGTAATGTGCCTTTTGACCCAGGCAAAGGCGGCGGCCGAGTCTTCAATGTAGGCTGGAAATTTGGCCTTGGGGCTGAGGCTGTAATTCACCATGGCCACGGCCACACCGGATTCGGCAAAATGACGCGCAATGCCGGGCTCGTGCTTGCCATCCTTGCTGCCGGCAGTGATGCCCCCGCCATGCAGCCAGACGAGCGTCGGGTAGCCTGACTTCACTGTGGGAAGGTAGAGATCCAGCTTGCAGCGTTCCGCCTCATAAGCACTGAGCTTGTTTCCTTCTTTACCTTCTTTATAAGGGATGTCGGGCAGCACTTGAAGCCTTGGTTTTTCTTCTGCCGACAGGGTGAGACCGATCAGGCTGACCCATAGCATGAGCAGGCGATGAAAAGAAAGGGAAGACATGGAGATCGAAGATTGCGAGGATGAGCGGTTGTGACAACCCAGGAAATACCGATCTATCCATTTCCACCATGCATTTTCGCGAAGCCCGGCCCGATGATCGCCTCGCGATGACGGTGATTTATCATCGCTGTGTGGCCGAGGCGGATTGGATGAGTGAGGCGATGAAGGCACGCGCTGACTTTGATCGGGATACGGAAGGGGAGCGTTTGTTTGTCGTTGAGTGTGGCGGTGAGGTCTTGGGTTTTGTCTCCGTATGGGAGCCGGATTCGTTCATTCACTTGCTGTTTGTCCAGCCAGAGTCGCGGGGCTGTGGAGTGGGCAGCCTCTTGCTGGATCAGCTTCAGACGCATGTGCCGCCGCCTTGGCGGCTGAAATGCACTGCCGCGAATGAACATGCCCGTCAGTTTTATCTGTCACGCGGCTGGAACCCGGTGGAGATCGGCGGTGAGTCCGCTGAAGAGAAGTATTGGCTGATGGAATGGACGGGAGTAATGAGTGGAAGTGCGTGACGCCGCTGTCACATGCGAACGCACTCTAACTGACAACCTTCTTTGCAACGAACGCGGGTTGTGCTTGTCTCACGACTTCCATGCCCAACTTTGCCTATCAAGCTGCTGACGCCACCGGCCGCGATGTCTCCGGAACCATCGAGGCACAGGATCGTGCCTCGGCGTTGAGGCAGTTGACAGGCAAGGGGCTGCAGCCATTCAAAATCAATGAAACGGCAGCCAAGGCCGGTGTGAAGGTGGCGGTCAAGGCCAAGGCCGGGGAAGAAGTGGATGAAAATGCGCCGATCAAACTGAGCAACGGCCAGCTCCAACTCTTCACGGAAGAGCTGTCTGAACTCCTGGAGGCGGGAATGCGCTTGGAGGCTGCGCTGAAGCTGATGGAAGGCAAAGGGACGACGGGCACGCACAGCCGTATCGCGCGTCGTCTGGGTAATCTCATCCGTGAAGGGCACCCCTTTAGCAGTGCCCTGCGGAAATCATCTCCTTCTTTTGGTGAGCTCTTCTGCTCTGTCGCCGCCGCAGGCGAGGCCGGTGGCTCCCTGGCCGATGCCATGCGCAGGCAGGCGCAATACCTGGCCAGCGTGAGTGAGATGCGTAGCCAGGTGGCCGTGGCGCTGATTTATCCCGGCTTTCTTTTTGTCTCTGCCATCGGGGTCACCATTCTTTTCACCACCTTTCTCATCCCGCGCCTGAGCATCATGATGTCTCGTATGAAGGGCGGTGTGCCCAAGGGGATTCAGATCGTGATGGCGGTATCCGATTTCACCCGCACCTATTGGTGGCTCATCCTGGCGGTGCTGGCGCTCATGGGATTGGGTTTCTGGGTTTGGTCACGCTCCAAGACCGGGCGTCCGATTTGGGATCATACCCGCCTCAGAATCCCGCTGATTGGCAATGTTTTGATGACGAGTTTTCACACGCAATTTTTGGAAACTTTGGCCAGTCTTTCCGGCGGTGGGTTGCCCTTGCTTAAAGGTCTGGAGCTGGCCTCCAGAGTCTCATCCAACCAATACGTGCAGAAGCAATTGGAGCACGTCATCGCCAGCGTGCGTGACGGGGCATCCCTCTCGCGCGGTCTGGAAAAGACCGGTCTCTTTCCGCTGAAGCTTTTGGAGATGGTGCGCATCGGTGAACACACGGGTGATCTGAGCGGCACCCTAAGACGCACGGCAGACCGCTGTGGTCGCGAGTTGAGCAAAAGCCTGGAAAAAGTCATGGCTTTGCTTCAGCCTGTGATCATTCTCGTGATGGCGGCCCTCGTCGGTGTGATGGCTTACATGATGATCTCGGTGATTTTCCAAACGGTGTCGGCTCTCAAATCTCGTGGAGCTTGATTGACGATTTCCAATGACTAAAGCCGAACGTTTTACCATCCTAAAGACTCCAAGCCTTTCAACTCCCTCCGCGCTCATCTGAATCCAAACCATCCATGAAAATCAGTCACTCCATTCTGAACCGACACCTTTCCACCCGGACACAGTCCCCCCTGCGGGCAGCTTTTACCTTGATGGAAATGATGCTGGTGCTGGCCATCATTGCGCTGCTGATCGCCATCGGTGCTGTGACTCTGGGGGAGGTGGATGAGAACGCCAAATTCACGGCTTCTGAAGCCCAGATGAGCACTCTGAAGACCGCCGTCGTTCAATACAAGACTCTCAATCGGGGTCTTCCCGGCAAGCTGGAGGATCTGGTTACCCCTCCTGCTAACGCGCGCGTGAAGCGCAAACTCGCCGAAGATAATGCCATCATCGATCCTTGGGGCACGAAGTATCAATACCGCAGCCCAGGCAAGAACGGCAAAGCCTTTGAGATTTACTCCTGGGGTCCTGACAAGAAAGAAGGCAACGATGACGTGGTCGTGGATTGAGGCTACAGAGCCTGACCGTGCCCGAAAAAGATCATGAAACCTGCGCTGAAATCCCCCCGCCGCGCAGGTTTTACCATGCTCGAGATCGTGGTGGTCATGAGCATCATGGTGCTGATCATCGGCATTGGTTTCGCGAGCTTTACATTTCTGGATCAGGAAGACCCGTTTGAAAAACCGGCGCAGAGCCTTACCCAGATGTCCAAGTTCGCCATTCATGCCTCGGTGCTTCAGCATCGCAGCATCACCCTGTTCTTCGACAAAGAAGGTTTTGGCATGATCGGGGCCACCTCACCGGAGGGATCGTATTTTACCCTGCCCAATGACATGAAGGCCTTTATCTATCGCATGGGCGGCAAGCGCTGGGAAAAGGCCGAGGGGCAAATTTGGCGTTTCGGAGAGCAGGGGATTTGCGAGCCGATCAAAGTCCGCTTTGAATCCCCGAGAGGGACCCGAGACATGACCTTTCACCCACTGACCGGATCACCGGTGGACTGATCATGAAGACTTCCTTCGCAGTCCCAATGAGATCGGCATCAGCTAGGGGTATGACCCTCCTGGAGGTGGTGCTGGCTCTGGCAGTTTTTAGCATTGCCGCATTGGCCTTGGTCGGCACGATCAATCAGATTGCTGAGGCGGGAACGGATTCTCAGAGATTGCTTGAAATCGAACAGAGCCTGGAGTCATACATCGATGAATACGGCAAGATGCCTCAGATCCGCGAGATGACGGAGGAAATCAAACCGGGGGCCGATGGGGTGGCCTATCGGGTGCTGATTCAGCAGGTCAAGGATCTGCAAAATCAAGAGGGTCGTTTCCTGCAAAATACTTTTCGAATCCAGGTCATCGCCCGTTGGGATGAAGGCGGCGGTGCCATCGAGATGCAGGCTGAAACCTACCGTTATGCAGGGGCTTTCCTGCCGGTGAATTGAGAGTCATCTTTCATGAAAACTTACCCCCATCCGATCTCGCGCACCGCAGCCTTTACGCTGTTGGAAATGATGGTGGCGTTATCGGCCTTTGTGGTCCTGATGGGCGGCATCTTTTCGATTGCCAATAGCACCATGGAGTTGGGCAATGACTTGGTGGCGATTCAGGACCGCTCCTTGATCCGGCAAAATTTCATTTCGTTTCTTCGTCGTTCTTTTCGCAACCTACCAGGGGAAGCAGAGCTTCGCCTCACGGTGCAGGCGCGCGGTAGCAGCTATGTGCCGAGCCTTAACTTTGTGAATGGCGGCTCCTCCTTTACCCCCGGCGCATCTTTGCCGCCGGATACCAGTGTGGATCTTTTTGCCGAAGAACGCCCCGGGGGTTATCTGCGTGTGGCGCTGCGTGTGCTGGATACTCGGCAGACCAACGCCCTGCGTTCAGGTCAGACGGTGCGTTACACCAAAGATCAGGAGATCATCCCGCTGTTGGATAATGTCAGCCGCTTCGAATGGCGCTTTTATGATCCTTCGAGCAATCGCTGGGAAAACAATTGGAAGCAAGCGCGGCGACCTTTGTTGGCCGAACTCAATTTGCGTCTGGATGACGGCTTTGAGACAAGGGCTGTTTTCTGGGTTCCACCCGTCTTGCCGAATGCGATCTCTGTCACCCCTGTGGTGCCTGTTCAGGAAACGCCCGAGACCCCTGAAAATCCAGAAACGCCGCCGACTCCCAAGCCATGATTTGCCTTCGTCATTCATCAGCATGGGTGAGGCAGGGGCGTTGGCGTGGTGCGGCCCTTCTGGCTGTGTTGTGGGTCATTGCGCTGCTAATCGGCCTGGTCACGGCGACGTCGCTCTTGCTGATGCAGGACATCGAACTGGCGGCGACCAAGCGGCAGGTTTTCCGTGCCCGTATGCTTTCTGAAGCGGCTTTGGCCATCGCCATGAATCCTGATATCAAACCGGATGATCCCCTGCTGCGTCGGCAGGTGGCGGAGGATGAGCGATTCGTCGTCGAGATGACGGGTGAGGATGGTTTGCTGAATCCCAACGTGCTCCTTCAACGCGAAGACCGCGAAACATTCAAACGCATCTTTTTATCCTGGGGGATGAACATTCAGCAGGCGAATATCTTGATCGATCGAATGTTAGACTGGGTGGACACGGATGACTTTAGCCGTGTGCAAGGAGGTGAAAGCAAGCTCTACGGACGCAACGGGATGCCCTTCAACCGACCTTTCCGTTCCATTGAGGAAATGGCCTTCGTCAGCGGTATGGAAGTGGTGGAACAGGCCTACCCCAATTGGCGGAAGTGGTTCAGTGTGTATGCCAGCGGAACCTTGGATTTGAATGAGGCAGAGCCGGAGGTCGTGGCGGCGGTGACCGGGGCGGACCTTCAGTTTGCACAGAATTTGCGCAGTCAACGTGTGGGTCGTGATGGCATCCTCAATACCCTGGATGACAATCCCATGCCTGATGTGCAGAGCGCGTTGGCGATTCTCGGTATCCCCGCGGCCAATCCTGAAACTCTGGGCGCATTGTTCTCGGTTCAGAGCGCCACGCGCCGTATTTTAGTCAAGGTGCAGGTCGGGGACTTGGAGCGCCAAACCGTTGCGGTGGTGCGTGGTGCCATCGGTCAGGGAACCATGGCGATCTTGTGGATGGGAGAGCGATGAGGGTTTACATCAGGCCTACTTTCCGGGGGATCATTCCTGGAAAGAGTTGTTCGGCTTCATGATTGGTTAGGCCGAGGCTGCCGTGCAGGACTTCAGCGAAGACATGGCGGTAGTCCGTTTCCATCACCAAGCCTCCAGGGCCGGGGGTATTGACGTTGACATCGTCATCTGCCTGGATCGGCCAGCCGCCGATGACCTGACCGCCTTTGACCCGATCTCCCAAGGCCATGAGTGTAAACCCGCGTCCGTGATCAGTGCCTAACGAGGCATTTTCATAAACCCGTCGGCCAAACTCAGTGGTGATCATGATCGTGTAGTTGGCGCGATGATCCTTCAGGTCCGTTTCCAAGGCCGCCAGTCCATGGGCAAGAAGCTGGATCTGCTCTGCCTGAGTGCCGCTGCTGTTCCCTTGGAAAAAATGGGTGTCCCATCCTCCGAGGTCGATGCAGGCGACCTGCAAACCCAGTCGCGCTTGAATGACGCGAGCAATCTCGCGCAATCCTTTGCCGAATGGACTTTCGGGATACTTCGCGCCATGGGCAGGTGCATCGTTTCCATGTTGCAAGGTGGAAATACGCCGAAAGAGATCCAGCGTCTCCACGCCTCGTTCACCCAGCATCGTGACATCCGCTCCATACATCGCATTCAAGGCGCTGACGACGGCTTCGGCTTTCCCTGCCGGGGCCTTGATGCTGATGTCTTCGATGCGTTCCAAGACGCTGACCGCAGGTGCTCCGCGCAAGGATTCCGGTAGGGCTGTGCCGATGGCCACGGCGGATAATGGGGAAGGATTGTCACCTGCACGCAATCGCAAATAGCGGCCTAACCATCCGCCACCCGCAGGGGTGCCATGCATGGAGTCGCCATGCTCCATCTGATCCTGGCATTCAAAATGCGAGCCGCTGGTATTGTCCACGCCCACGGATTGCACCGCGCCCAGACGGCCTTCTTTAAAAGCAGCCTCCAGGGGTTTCATGGCCGGGTGCAGGGCGTAACGATCATTGAGGCGAATGGCGGCATTGGCCGCCGTCCCCGGTGCCTGGATGGCCAGGGAAGGACGCAGCCGATAGTACCGGTCATCGGCATAAGGCACCCAAAGGTTCAGAGTATCTGCACCACCCCTTAGGAAGACATGAATGAGCGTGTGGTTTTCTGTTTTCTCAGCCAATGCGGGCACCGCAAAAGCAAGCTTTGAAAGCAGAGAACGTCGTGTGAGCGAGGACATAGGGTCAGCACCTCTGAAAAGCGGGAGAGGCCAAAATCAGCCCGATGGTTGTTGGGATATCTTGGGCGGATGCCCGAAGCGATTTAAGCTCATCTTCAGAGGGTTGCCTGCCGATGAGATGGGCAAACCAGCGATCTATGTCTGGTGCGCTCTTTGTCTCGCTCAAAGCTTGGTTCAGAGGGCGAATGTCGATCTTGGTGCCTAACTGTTTGTTAGATCCAAGGGCGAGCACGAAATTCCAACGCCACATCAGAGTGCCCATCCAGGGCAGTTCTTCATCGGGGTAGCCATCAGGTGTCGGATATTGAAAGAGACCGTGCCCCATGCGTTGGAGCGGCTCCAGGAGACCCTTTTCAGCCTGAGTATCCACCGCGAGTGCCCGCAGGGCGGAGACCATGAATTTGAACGGACGTTTCAAGAGCTGACCTCGGCTGTTGGCAAATTCTTCCGACTTTAGAATGACACGCAATAGGCTAGGGATGTCTCCATTCGTCTGCGTGAATGTTTCGCTGACCCGTTTAACCAGGGCTTGCGGTGGATTGGGACTGACGAAACGGCGACATAGCTTGAGGGCGATGAATGCAGCCGTGCTGGGATGTTGGCAGACGATATCCACCAAGCGGTCGAGGTCACTTGCGCCTCCTCCCTTGGGAATGCTTTGACCGAGAATCCTTTTTTCACCGTCATCGTGCCAATCAGGACGGAAGTATGACTCACTCTGATTGAAAGCGAAGACTCGCTTGGCATCAAAGGTCCATCCACTGAGGCAGCGGGCGGCCTCACGCACATCTTCCTGGGTGTAGCCGCCATGCACGCCCAGGGTGTGCAGTTCCATCAGCTCACGAGCATAGTTTTCGTTAGGCTGGTCATGGGTGCCTTTGCGCACCATGTTGGTCTTGCCGTCCAGATAGACCAGCATGGCGGGGGAGGTGGCGGAGGCACGGATCAGATCGTGAAAATTGCCGAGGGCATGTTTGCGAATGACATCGCGGTCATCGCTTGGTTTGAGATAGATGCAGTCGCCTTTCTCCAGGTCGATGTTGAGGTGGTCGGTCCAAAATTCGACCATCACCTCGAAAAGCTGTCGGCGGCTGTAAATGGCACGCAGCAGGGAATGTCGGGTCAGCTCATCCCGGAGCACGGGTTTGCGAAATTCATAGGCATCGCCTGCACTAAAGTAGATGGATTCGAAGCGTTCGGCGCGAAGGTCACAGGCGCTGTCGGCGATGGATTCAGGATGCAGTTGTTCTTCGATCCAGGCATCACGTCCTACTTTTTTTAATTGCATCACATCTCCCGGCCAGGGGCCAAAGGCTGCCCTCGAAAGCAGATGGAAATCGAGATCGATTTGGACGTCCTGAGGCGGAATGAGACGTTCGGGTATGCCTTCGCCTAACCATTCACGATTGACTGCCGTGGTGATGCGGTCGCAACCGGTCAATGCCAATGCACTCCACCCCCAAGCGGCGGATTTGAGCAGGTCACGTCGGGCTTGTTTCATCACGCTGGGGGCATTTCGGTTTTAACCGCCTCTGACTGAACCTGAGGTGCCCGGAGAAAACATGACCGAAGCACGATCCCCCAACCCAAAACCGCCAAAAGCGGAAGCAGGACCGCCCATCCAACGACAGGGAGAAGAGCGCAGAGGATCAATACGAGTCCGCCTTGCTTGGTTTGCCGCCAGGGCTCTTGCTGAGGCCATAGTCGCTCTCCGATCAGGCTTGCAATGCCACTGGCGCCGATGAACCCCCAAGCGATGATGACCCCTCCGACCAGAACCGCGAGCGCCCCTATTTTTGGGATCTTGGAAAGCAGGGTGATCAAAACGACACTGCACGCGAGCGGGATCAGGCCTAGAAGAAAGCATTTTAAAAGCCCCTGCCTAGCTATCATTTTATAACGCGATGCGCTTTCCGGCCATACCCCAAGTGCCAGTAACCAGAGGGCAGGAAGTGCAACGACAAAGCCGACTGCAATCAGCAGCCACATCAAGACGGTGGAAAAAAGCATGGCAGAAGTAGAATGGGTAACGTGCTGCCAAACGCGGTCCGACCGGTCATGGTAACGGAGTTTTTGATGAGGGGCATATTTTGGAAGCTTGCTCGTCTGGTTGCCGTTAATCAGACTTATCTTTCACCATGAAATTGCTGTCCGTTTTTTTCTTTTCTCTCGTCGCGTTCACCTCAGCTCAGCAGGTAGGTCCTTGGAATTTGGATGAACTCAAAAAGGCACCCACGATGCAGTGGCTGGATCAGAAAGCTCCGGTGCATTCGCTGCTGTATGCGGGGGAGATGTATCAGGATCACCCGACCGAAGTCTTCGCCTTTTATGCCTCCCCCATCACTCTGGGTGAGGCGAAGCCGGGCACGAAGTTTCCTGGCGTGGTCCTGATTCATGGCGGAGGTGGGACTGCCTTTGTAGAATGGGCGTATCTCTGGGCGAAACGTGGCTATGCAGCAATAGCCATGGACCTATCGGGATCGCGTCCGCCCGAGCCTGTCTATGATCCCAAGACGGGTGCTCCGACCGGTCACCAATCGAAGGCGGAAGGCCGGACCCGGCTGCCCAAAGGCGGCCCCATGCATGGTGCTCCCGAAAAGTTCGATAGCATTGGCGGCACGACTTCCGATGACTGGCCATTTCACGCGGCGGCCAGCGTCATTCGGGCACACTCATTGTTACGCTCCTTTCCTGAAGTCGAAGCGGAAAACACGGCGGTGACAGGGATTAGCTGGGGCGGTTACACCACCTGTCTGGTGGCATCTCTCGATGACCGTTTCAAAGCGGCGGTGCCTGTTTATGGCTGCGGGTTTCTTTTTGAAGGAGAGTCGGTTCAAAAGCCTTCCATTGATAAACTGGGAGACCGCCGGGCTGACTGGATTCGTGAATACGATCCCTCCAATCTGCTGCCGCGCTGCCGTGTGCCGATCTTTTTTGTCAATGGCACCAACGACATCCACTATGTTTTGGACAGCTACATGAAGACTTTCAATGTGGTGTCTGGGGAGAAGCGTATCCGCATCGAAGTGAAGATGCCTCATGGTCACGCTCCCGGATGGAAACCTCAGGAAATTGGCCTGTTTATTGACTCCAAATGCCGGGGGGGCAAGCCGCTTGCCGTGCCGGGTGTCCTCAAGGTGGAGGGTGAGGTGGTCAAGGTGGACTACACAAGTGCCGTGCCGATCAAAGAGGCCAAGCTGCACTACACGACGGACGGTGGTGTGCGTGCCAAAAGCAACTGGCAGACTGTGGAGGCCGTGGTCGGTGAAGGGAGCGTGACCGCGCCCAAACCCCCGGCTGAGGCGAACACTTGGTATCTCTCACTGACCGATGAGCGCGGGGCGATGGTGAGCACGCCGGTGCAGTTCGCACCTTGATTTTTCAGGGCTTTGGCTGGGCAGAATCATCACCAGGTTTCCACCATTGGTTCAGGGTCTGGCGCAGTCGTTTGACATCCTCGGGCTGCGCCTGGGCCAGATTGTGTTTTTCTTCAGGGTCGCGCACGACATCAAACAGCGAGACCTCCGTGAGATAGTCTCCCCAGGCAGGTTTGCCCCGATGTCCATGAGGAATCAGCAGCTTGAGCGAACCCTGGCGCACCCATCGATAAGCGATGTCCTTGGCGGGTTGTTCGAGTGCGGAGGCATCACCGGGATAGATCTCTCCAAAGACGGGCTGATCGGCAAGCGTCGCCTTTCCTTGAGCCGCCGACCAGAGGCTGCGGCCTGGTAATCCTGGGACCGCATCCGGCTTGCCCAGGGCTTCCAGAACGGTTGGCAGCAAGTCCACACTGCTGACCAGTTGCTCATGCATCGCAGGTTTCACCTGCCCGTCCCAGCGGAAGAGGATGGGGGTGCGCAGTCCGTCTTCGAAGGGCGAGTACTTGCTCTCATGCGTGTGGGCAAATTCGACAGGGCGCTTCTTTTCGCGAGTCGTGCCGGGTGTCCAGCCATTGTCGGCGAGAAAGGCGATTAGCGTATCCTTCGCCAACCCGCGTGATTCGATCATGCCGATCAATTCGCCCACCGTATCGTCAAACTGGCTGATGGAGGCCAGATACGGAATGCGGTGTTCAGGGATGCCACGGCCTTGATAGCGGTCATAAAAACGCTGGGGAGAGTCATGCGGCTGATGCGGGAGAAAAGGCGCATACCAGATGAAGAAGGGCTTCTCTTTGCCGTTTTTGTCCAGGAAGTCAGCGATGGGCTGCATCGTTTCGCGTCCGATCTGCAAGCCGTGATCGCCATTGCCATGAGCGGCCAGTTCGCCTCCCTTCAACACACGGTTCCCGCCGTAATCCTGTCCGGGACGTGGTTCGAAGATTGTCATGCCATCCGTGAATCCGGCGTTGGAAAAGTGACCTTCCCAAAACTTGCCGGTTTGCAGTGAACGATAACCCAGGCTGGCGAGGGTGCGGGGCAGGGTGGGCTGCTTGCGGATGATCTCAAAGGCCGGGCTACGCGCTGCTTCATATTCAGCCCTGGAAGCCATCTTGTTGAAGACGCTGTTGCCTGGAGGCGGATGATTGTAGGTCAGTCCGCTTTGATGGGGATAACGCCCTGTGAGCATCACCCCCAGGGACGGGCTGCACAAGCTGGTGGTCACGTAGCCGTTGACGAAACGCGCCGATTGCGAGGCCAGTTTGTCCAGGTTCGGTGTCAGGGCCTCCTTGCTGCCCATGAAACCGAAATCGCGGTAAGTGTGATCATCGGCGATGATGTAAACGACGTTAGGCCTGGCATCGGCGTCAAACAGGCCGGCAAGGACAAGCGCGAGGAGGAGCAGGATGAATCGCATGGTTCTAGAACTCGATGGAACGACTATCTTATTCAGCCTTTGCATGGCGGGTTATCAGATTTTGCGGCGCTGGCGATACTGCCCCGGTGTTTCGCCGTTTCGTTTTCGGAAGGCCTCGGCCATGTATTGCGGATGAGTAAACCCGGCCCGTGCGGCGATGGCATCCAGAGTGAGATCCGTCTGGGTCAAAAGGCGCTCGACGAGGCCAAAGCGGATGCGGTTGATCTCCTCACCCGGTGAACGACCGATCTGCTTTTTCATCTGCCGCTCCAGGGCGCTGCGTGACAGGGACGCGGCGCGGGCCACATCATTGACACTGATGTTCTCGGTCGCGTGGTGGCGGATGTAGGTCAGGGCACGGGCTAAGCGCGGATCTTCCACGGCGACAATGTCTGAGGACTGCCGGACGATGAAATCGCCTGCGGGCAGCAGGGTCCGTTTGGGGGGAGGTGTGCCCGTGCGTATCCAAGCATCCAGCATCTTGGCAGCAGCATAACCAACAGCCTGTCCGCGAAGCTGCACGCTGGAAAGCGGTGGCCAGGCGGTTTCGCAGAGCAGTTTGTCATTTTCCGCCCCGACGACGGCGACCTCCTCCGGCACGGAGATCCCTGCCCGCCGCGCGGCATCCAGGAGCCAGAAACCGAGCTGGTCGTTGCTGGCAAAGACGCCCACTGGTTTTTCCAGCGAACTCAACCAGTCGGCCAGGGCCTGCTGATGTTCATCCCATCGCGGACGCTGGCTGGGGGAAAAGGCTTCAAAGATTGGGCAGTCGAATCCCTCGGCCTTCACCGTCTCTGAAAAGCGCTGAATGCGTTCCCGAAAAAAATCCAGGGAGGGGTCCAGATAAGCGGCGAACCTTTGAAAACCGCGGCTGCGCAAATGCACGGCCACCCGCACGCCGATCTCGCTGTTGTCCATGCCGACAAAGGGGAAGGGCTGATGAGGGGAGGAGTCGCGCAACTCGATGACAGGTAATCCGGTGGCCTTCAGCCTTTGCAGCATCGCTGCATCCCCCGTGCGGGCCAGGATGCCGTCGCCGGGCCATTCCTCCAACCAGGCCGGATAACTGGAGAGGAGATCCCGCGGCTCCAGATACAGCGACCACGGGCCGTGCTCGGCCACATAACGCCTCACCCCCGCCACGATGTCCTGCCCGTAGGTGCGGGAGGTATCCACCAGCATGGCGATCTGTGGGATGTGGGCTGCCATGAGACGACTAGCTGGCTTTTGGGAATCCCAGGTCCGGTGTCCAGGCCTCCATGGCGAGGCTGGCCGCTCCCAGCGCCCCCGCTTCATCGCCGAGGCCGGAGGGAACGATGACGGGCGGCATGTCGCGGAGGGCGGGCATGAGGCGCACGGCTTCTGCAATGATGTCCTGACAAAAGCGATCTCCCAGGACAGTCAGGGGGCCGTGTAAAAAGTAGGCCTCTGCATCCAGGAGCAGATGCAGCAGGCCGAGGACTCTTGCGTAGTCGCCGGTGACTTGCCGCCAGGCAGCGCCGGTCTCCTCAGCCAGCTCCTGCAGGGCTCCGCGCAGATCTTTTGGTAGCGGCGCGTCAGCCGTGACCCCCGCCAGTTTCCGCCAGACCGCAGGCGCGGTCAGTTCATCATGAACCTCCCCTCCAGAGCCATCGAGAGGCCAGGGCCAGCGGCCGATCTCCCCGGCGGCATGATGTCGGCCATGGACAAGCTGGCCGTTTTTCATGATGGCGATGCCAAACCCCCGCCGTGGGCCTAAAATGATATAATCATCCAGCTGCCGCCCGCCGCCAAACCAGCGCTCGGCCAGGGCAATGGCCCGTAGGTTGTTTTCCAAGGTAACGCTCACCGGAAAATGCTCTTTGATCTCCTGGACCAGGGGGACTTTTTTCCAGTCGGGGATGAAGGAGTAGTGCATGGCGATGCCAGCTTCCGGGTCCACCAGTCCGGGAACGCCCATGCCGATGGCCAGCATCCTGCCAGGGGCTGACCGGGCCAGTTCGACCACTGCCTGCCGGATCTCATCTAGCACCTGCCGGGTGTTCACACCAGCGGGGAGCGGCCTGACGAACGAAGCGGTCTGATCGCCTGCGAAGTCCACCCGCACCGCCTGAATGCGTTCGGCATTGAACTCGACCCCGGCAAACCATCCGGCCTCCTTAACCAGCCCCAGTCTCCGTTGGGGACGGCCCATGGCTCCCTGCTCCAGACCGGATTCGCTAACATATCCCAGAGCGATCAGATGATCGACATAGATGCCCACCGTGGAGGGGGATAATTTGGTCACTTTGGCTAAACCGCTACGCGAGACTGCGTGCTGTCCCCTGAGTTGCAGGAGGATGGAGGCAAGGAGTGAGGACTGATCGGCAGGCTTCGTGCGCATGAACTGACACCATCCTAGTTTCTTCTCAGGAATGCGAAAATAATCTTGCAGAAACTGAACCGGATTTTACATAATTCGATACTGCATAAAATGGCCCGTTGGGTTTCGCTCTAAGCGGTTTGTCTTTTTTAACTTTTTAACCTGATGCTTGGTTGCCCATTGTCCATTCGCACTCCTGCCCTTCAGGCCGAAATTGCCTGGTTTTCGGCTCTTTGTGGTGATGACTATGAGTATCTGGGCGTGCCCGATGGCAGCCTGCGCAGCAATTTCGAGCACTGTGGCAACATCGTGAAGAAGGCGGACGGGCACGGCTTTCAAAACATTCTCCTGCCCTCCGGCTGGATCGTCGGACAGGATGCCTTGACCTTCGCTGCGGCGATGGCCCCGCAGACGCAGCAGATCAATCAACTGGTGGCCCTGCGCATGGGGGAGGTCTGGCCGCCAATGCTCGCACGTGCGATTGCGACCGTGGACCACATCGCAAAAGGCAGGCTGTGCATCAACATCATCTCCTCCGACATGCCTGGCATGAAGGAAAGCAACGAGGTCCGCTATGCACGCAGCAGCGAGATCATCCAGATTCTGCAGAAGCTTTGGACCACCGATGGCCCCCTGGAGTGGAAAGGCGAGTTTTACAACTTTGCGCTGCCTAACTGTGAAGCGGCCAAGACTTACCAGCAAAACGGCGGGCCCTTGATGTATTTCGGCGGCATCTCGCCCCTGGCCCAGGATCTTTGTGCCAAGCATTGCGATGTCTTCCTGATGTGGCCAGAGACGGAGGAGCGATTGGCAGAAACAATGCGCGGCATGTTGGAGAAAGCGGCGGGTTATGGCCGCAAGATCGACTTCGGGCTGCGCATCCATGTCATCGTGCGGGAGACCGAGACCCAGGCGCGGGAAGCAGCGGACAAACTGATCTCCAAGCTGGACCTGGAGAAGGGGCAGGAGATCAGGAACCGCTCCCTGGACAGCCAAAGCGCCGGGGTTTTACGCCAGGACGAACTGAGAGCGGGCAGCAAGGATCTCTTCATTGAGGATCACGTGTGGTCGGGCATCGGGCTGGCACGCAGCGGCTGCGGCAGCGCCATCGTGGGTGATCCTGACCAGGTGCTGGCCAAGCTGAACCGCTACATGGACATGGGTATCCGCGCTTTCATCCTCAGCGGCTATCCGCATCTGGATGAATGCGACCTGTTTGCCAAATACGTGCTGCCCCGCCTGCCGACCTGTCGTTTGAATGAAGTTCAAGGCCGACTCGTTAGTGACCCTGTGACCTCTTTGACCACGGCGGTCCGCCGCTGAGTCTTGACGCCCAGATCGGCTAAAGCCTATACACCCACCATGTCCGCTCCTGTTCGTTTCGCCCTCGCAGGCTTTGGTGCCTGGGGAAAGCTCCATGCCCAGTCCATCGCCGGGAACCCTGAGGCCCGGCTCGCGGCGATCACGGCCCCTTCCGAAGCTTCGCGTGCCGAAGCTCACGCGCTGTATCCTGAGGCGCAGATCTATGCCGATACCCAGGAAATGATCGCCAAGGTGGAGTTCGACATCATCGACATCGTGACGCCCAGTCATACGCATCGGGACATTGCCATCACGGCCATGAGCCGGGGCAAGCATGTCCTGCTGGAGAAACCGATGGCCATCACCTTGGAAGACTGCAAAGCCATCGTGGCGGCGGCGAAGGAGCAAGGAGTGCAACTTGCTGTCGGTCACGAACTGCGGCTTTCCTCCCAATGGGGGGAGATCAAACGAATCATCGACTGCGGTGCCATTGGTGAGCCTCAATACGTCCTGGTCGAACTGCTGCGCAAACCTTATCGGTTAGGCGCGACCGGCTGGCGTTACGATCAAAGCCGCGTGGGAAGCTGGGTGCTGGAGGAACCGATCCACTTCTTCGATCTCGCCCGCTGGTATCTCTCCGGCAGCGGCGATCCGGTCGAGCTCTATGCCTATGGCAACTCGCGTGATCGCCAGCGCCCGGATCTGTTTGATAACTTCAGCGCGATGTTCAAATACGCGAATGGCAGCTACGCCGTGGTCTCACAAACCTTGGCCGCTTTTGAGCATCATCAGACCGTGAAGGTCAGCGGCACGAAGGGGGCTCTGTGGGCAGGCTGGAGCGGAGCCTTGGACCGCACTCTGGAACCTGAGTATTTCCTCAAGGTCTTCGATGGTGAGAACTTGGAAAATGTGAAGATCGAAAAGCACAGCGGTGAGGTCTTCGAACTGCGTGAAGAGATCGCCCAATGTGTGGACATGGTCCGCACGGGGAGGGCTCCCATTGCTACGGGCCTGGATGGTTTGTGGTCGGCTGGGCTGTGCCTTGTCGCGGAAGAGTCCATTCGCCAGAAGCGGCCCTTGCCTGTGGGTGAGATGCTGAAGTTTTAAGGGTAGAAAGATTTTGGGGTAGAAAAATTTATTTATGCCGGTGGAGTGCCCAATTCGATTTCAGCGACTGGAACGTGAGGAGTTCCAGCAGTTGGACTATCGGGTGATGGCTTGTGCCTTTGCTTCACATCGGGAATTGGGAAGGAATTGTGATGAGCAGATCTATCGCAATGATCTGGCGGGACGTCTTGAAGCGGAAGGACTCGGTCCGTCTCAAATAGAAGTGCCCGTGTGTGTCATGCACGCTGGTTTTATGAAGGAGTATCGGTTGGATCTTGTGGTGGCTGGGAAGGCCATTTACGAGATCAAGGCGGCAAGGGCCATCGCTACGGAGCATGAGGGCCAGGAGTTGAACTACCTGCTGCTGACAGATTCGACCCATGGCAAAGTCCTGAATTTTCGGCCTGCTTCTTTGGAATCGAGATTCGTGAACAATAGCCTAACGAGGGAGGATCGTCATCGCTTCTCCCTGTCACAAAGCGGTTGGCAAGGCCCCGAGAGACTTAAAACGGCTCTGTTGTCCATTGTGGAAGACCTGGGGCTGTTTTTGGAAACCGCCCTCTACAATCAAATCTTGGTCCATCACTATGGCGGAGTGGAGCATGCGGTTGAACGACACCCTTTGTCCTTGAACGGGCGTCTCCTGGGTTCACAACCTCTTCAAATGTGTGCCCCGGAGGCTGCCTTTCGTGTAACCGCTCTGAGTTCCCGGATTCAAGCGCAGCAGGCGAGTCTGATAAAATTGCTCGCTCTCACGAAGCTGAAATCCCTTCATTGGATCAATCTCAACCGCCACAGTGTTGAGTTCAGGTCACTCATTCCGTGACTAATTTTTCTACCCCCAATCTTTTTACCCAACTCAGCCATGACCTCCACGAAATGGTATTCCGGCGTCACCCGCTATCAATGGCTGGTGCTCATCGTGGCTTCATTGGGCTGGGTGTTCGATGCGTTTGAGGGGCAGCTTTTTAATCTGACGCGCGGGGCCATGCTCTCGGAGATTCTCGGCGTGGGGCCGGGTGATCCGGCGTCCAAACAATGGGGAGACATCTTTCTGGGCATCTTCCTCGCAGGTGGGACCTTTGGAGGGCTGCTGTTTGGGTCGCTGGGGGACAAGATCGGGCGCAAGCCGGTGATGGTGCTGACGATTCTTTTTTACTCCATCTTTTCGGGCCTAACCTATTTTGCCACAGAGCTATGGCATGTGGGCGTGTTGAGGTTCCTTGTGGCGATGGGTGTGGGCGGTGAATGGGCGGTGGCGGCGGCCTTGGTGGCGGAGATTTTCCCCAAGCATGCACGCACTCATGCCGGGGGCATCTTTCATGCGACCGGGGTGCTGGGCACCTGGCTGGCGACGCTGACCTCCATGGGGGTGGAGAACGAATGGCGGCTGGCCTATCTCATCGGCATCCTGCCTGCCCTGCTGACGCTGTGGGTGCGCAGCTCCGTTCAGGAGCCGGAGAAGTGGCATGAGGCGAAGGCGAGTGGCAAACCCATGGGCAGTTATGCCGACCTCTTTGGCGATTTGCGCTGGCGCACGCGGGCACTATTAGGCATGGCTTTGGCGGCAGTGGGGCTGGGCACTTTCTGGGGCGTGTGCGTCGCCACTCAGGACCTGACGCGGGAGCTGCTGCTGCGTCTGGACTATGCCTCGGCAGATGCGGAAAAGAAAGCCAAGTTTGCCTATGGAATCATCCAGGTGCTGGGCGCTGGTTTAGGCCAACTGAGCTTCGGTCCCTTGTGTGCGCGATTGGGACGGAAGCGCACCTTTGCGCTGATGCATGTGCTGAGCTTCGTGATGGTGCTGGTGGTGTGTTATCTGCCGCAGAGTTACGGGCAGATGCTGGTCATGCTGCCGCTGTTCGGCTTTGTGACGCTGAGCATCCATTCGGGCTACGCGATCTATTTCCCGGAGCTGTTTCCCAATCACCTGCGCTCCACGGGTTCCAGTTTTTGCTTCAATGCGGGACGTCTGGTGGCGGCCCCGATGCTTATCCTGTCGGGCTATGTCAAGACGCTGACAGATCTGCCAAACGCAATCGCGATGATGGGCGGGCTTTTCCTGGTGGGCCTGGTGGTGCTGGCCTTTCTGCCGGAAACGAAGGGGCAGGAACTGCCGGAGTGAGGCGTGGAAGTTTTGAGGTTATTGGTCGGCGAGCTCAACAAACTCTTCTGCGGTGAGGCCGCTGGCTCTTATCAGGCTGCGAAGAGTTCCTTTGGCAATCTCCCGGTGGTCTGGCACTGACAAAGTCGCTTGATGTCCTTCTTTGACAAGAATGATGTGGCTGCCGCGTTGACGGGCTACTTGCCAACCATCCCTTGTAAAGGCCCTGATGACATCGCGTCCGCTGAGATTGGGTAGCCAGGCCATTAAACAGCGATTTCGACCAACTGGGTTTCGATGGTCAGAGGCATGCCTCTTTCAGACCTCACTTCAAGGCAGGCGCTGATGGCCTCGCGGATGTTTGTGAGTGCTTCCTCGCGTGTTTCTCCCTGGCTGACACAACCGGGAATGGAAGGACATTCGACAATCCATACGCCATCTTCATCTCGCTCCAATGTGGTCGTAAACTTCATGCAGATGAATTTCCTTTATTTTACCCGTTTGGAAAGTCTTTGATTTGGTGTGGTTGCGAAGGCTGTCTTTTACTGCGCAGCAGTGGTTTTCACCACGTCACGGGCCAGTTTCAGGACTTCGCCGCCGTGTTCCATGATGATGGATTTTTCCTTCTCCTGCTTGGCGGGAAGGGGAGTCGTGGGGGCTCCGCTAGGGTTGTAGGGCCTGATTTCGGGCAGCGGGATTGGTTTTTTCCCGGTGCTGATCGTGGAGGCCTGGGTGCCAGCGGTAGGGGGAGCAGGTGCGGCGGGAGGGGTGGCTGTCGGTGCTGGAGGTGTTGTGGCCGGGGGGACAGGTGCGGCGGGTGTTTTCTCTGGGGCTGGTGCTGGTGTGGTCGGGCCGGTGGCAGGGGGTGCGGGCAGTGTTGCGACAGGCGAGGCGTCGGCTGTTGGCGCGGGGGCGGTCTTGGGTTTCACCTTCACGGCTTGATAGAGCAGGTTGTAGTTATGCCGGATGGCGGCAGGGAAGGAGACGCGTCCGGGTTCGACAATCTTTTCCCGCAGGAGCTTGGAGGAAAGGTCGGCGACGAGGTCGGTGCCGACTTTGACGGCGCGCTCGATCTGCGGGGCGGCGACGGAGGTGGTGGCGGAGGCTCCGCCTTTGATCAGCTCGCTGCTGATGGTGCGGCCCTGGAGGGCAAGGCTGCTTTGGGCAGAAACCAGGTCGCCATCGGGTGCGAAGCTGAGCTCCAGGCTGGCATGGTCATCCGAGGCGAAGAAGCCGCGCATGTGATCGATGCGCACGGACACGAAGATGCCGCCATCGGGAGAGGGAGAGACCTCGGGCTGATAGGTGCGGTAGCCTGCCTCGGAGATTTCGTATTCGGCGGCCTTGCCCTTGCGTGCGAGCCAACCGCCGAGGCTGTGGCCAAAGGCGTCCACATCCACTTCGACTTCGGCATGGGCCGGGATCAGGGTTCCTAGCAGGGCGATGAGGAGCAGGGGGCGTTTCATCATGATCATGGGGGAGTGAACGGAGACCGTCGTTAAACTGTTTCCGTGCCGATTTTATTCAAGGTGTAAAAACAGCAGCCCGAGGCAAGGGGTATGGCAGGTGATCACCTGGGGTAGGTGTCACTGAGCCGAAACTGAGCAAGCAGGAGCGCGGGGCTTTACGCCGCCTTGGCTTTGCTGACGTAACGAAGCAGACCGGCGATGGTGCTGCGCATGTCTTTGCGCTCGACGATCATGTCCACCAGACCGTGCTGTTTCATGAACTCGGCGGTTTGGAAGCCGGGGGGGAGGTCGGCATGAGTGGTCTCTTTGACGACTCGCGGTCCGGCAAAGCCGATCATGCACTTGGGTTCGGCGATGATGATGTCGCCGAGGGTGGCGAAGCTGGCGGTGACGCCACCGGTGGTCGGGTGGGTCAGGACGGAAAAGTAAGGGAGGCGGGCCTCGGCATGGCGGGCGAGAGCACCGCTGGTTTTGGCCATCTGCATGAGGCTGAGGATGCCCTCATGCATGCGTGCGCCACCGGAGGCGGAGAAAACGATGACGGCTTTGCCTTCCGCCGTGGCGGCCTCGATGGCGCGGGTGATCTTTTCACCGACGACGCTGCCCATGCTGGCCCCGAGGAAACGGAAGTCCATGACAGCGAGCAAGACCGGGACGCCCTCAATATTGGCACGACCGGTGACCACTGCTTCCTTGAGTCCGGTCTTGGTCTGGTAGGCCTTCACTTTGTCCACATAGCCTTTGAAACCAAGGGCATCGACGGAGTCGAGTTGCAGATCCATCTCCTGAAAAGTGCCTTCATCCACGAGGCTGGCAATGCGTTCGCCGCTGCTGATGGTGAAGTGGTAACCGCAGCTCGTGCAGACGCGAAGGTTACGGGCGAGTGTTTGCTCAAAGAGGCTTTCCGAACAAGAAGGGCACTTGGTCCACAAGCCCTCGGGCATGTCTTGTTTCTTTTCACCAAGTTCGTTGACTGTGCGTTTTTTGAAAAATCCCATGATGTGATGTTGTCGCCGGGTTGTCACGACGGGAGCACCTGTTCATCCCCGGGTGGCTACCGCAGGAGGGGCTACGGAAACGCTCCGCAACTTGAACAGATGACCCGGTGGCTACCGGACGTGGGGTGGATACTAACCACGCGCTGCGGTAATCACCACCACTTTTTCAACCCCCGCGTGTCTCTTCAGGATTTTTGCACACTCATGGGCCGTGGCCCCGGTGGTCAGGACATCATCCACCAGCAAGATGCGCCTTCCTTTCAGCCTAGTGCCCCTTTGCCAGGGAAAGGCGGGGCGTAGGGCAAAGGCCCCGCGAAGATTGGCCTGACGCGCTTTTTGGCTCAGGCGTGCCTGGGCGCGTGTCCTGGTCCGGCGTCTCAGGATCTGGGCGGTGGGGATGCCGGTCTGTTGGGAGAGGAGGGTGCAAAGCTCCCAGCTTTGATTAAAGCCACGCCACATCTGTCGCAGTGGGTGCAAGGGCACGGGAACCATGAGCCATTGGGTGAGATCTTCTGAGGCCAGCCGTGGGTCCAGCAGGGCAGGGCGGAGCAGATCCACCAGGGCGGCACGCAGGGAGAGATCACGATTGTATTTAAAGGCGTGAATCATTTCGCGCAGCGGCCCCTCGGCCTTGAAAGCGGAAACGGCGAAGTCAAAGGCAATGCGACGGCCCTCGCAGTTCCAGCAACGAAAGGCCCCAGTCATCGCCCCGTCATAAGGCTCACCACAGACCCGGCAGTAGGGCGGCGCGATCTCGGTCAGTTCCGTTTCACATGCCTTGCATAACCAGGCCTGGATGCCCGTGCGGGGTCTGTCTGAAGGGAGCAGTTTGTCGCAGTGACGGCAAACCCGCGGATAAATCCCGTCCAAAATCACCGGTCCGGCCTTTTGCCAAAAACAACGCAACAGGTCGAGGCTGGGCATGGGATCAGGCATGGTCGCAAAGATATACCCTGAACTGTGGATCAAAAACAATTGGGAAGTGGACCTTCCTCCAGGAGGTTCTTGCCATCCCGGAGGATGCCTGCGTTACTGGGGGCATGACACGTTTGTTCTGGATCTCTCTTTTCGTTTGGGTGGGCGCATTGGCCCATGGGGTGGAGTTGGTCGGTGAGCCCCAGGTCCGGGTGGAGAACCAAGTGGCCATGCTTCGTTGGAAAACGGATGTCGCCTGTGGCACCCGCGTGAGTTTTGGATTAAACGCTGATCAGTTGGACCAAAAGGTGGAAGGGGGAGTGACCGCAGATCATGAGGTCACCCTCAAAGATCTGAAAGCCGATACCACCTACCATTACAGCCTGGGCAGTGCCCGTCAGCGCTTGCACAGTGGTAGCTTCGTGGTCGGTGTGAGTGCATCTTCAGCCACCGCGCCTGAGAGAAAATCCATTCTGACCAAGGTCCTGAATATTTTTACCCCTGAGCCGAAGCCGACGCCTAAAGCAGCACCCTCCATGGCTCAACCTCGGGCACCGCCGACGCATCAGACTTGGGGTCGTCTGGAGACGCTGCGGGATCATTATGACCGGCATGGTGCGGACTTCGGCTGCCGCAGTGAGGATGACTATGCGGCACAAGCCTGGCATTTTCTTCAGCGTGGCAAAGCGGGCGAGGTGCCGATGAAGTGGGATGACAGTGACGGAACTCTCCGCGTGTTTGATCCCCAAACGCGTGCCTTTGCCGCCTACAATCGGGATGGCAGCACGAAGACCTTTTTTCGCCCCAACAACTCATCGTATTGGCAGCGCCAGCCAGGCCGTTCGATCAAGCCTGCCAATCTACCTTTTTGATGCCCATGAAAGTCACCCACTATAGCTGCCCCGTCTGCGGATTTGCCAAACTGAAAGAACCCCCGCGCAGTGCCTCAGGTGGGCCAAGTTATGAGATTTGTCCCGCCTGTGGTTTTCAGTTCGGCGTCAGTGATGATGACGATGAAATCAGCTATGAGCAGTGGCGTGCCGACTGGGTGCATAGCGGCATGGAGTGGACCAGTCTGGGCATCACCAAACCTCGCGGTTGGGACAAACAGAAGCTGCAGATCTTGCCTGAGGCAGGGGCCTGAAGCTCATAAAAAAGGCAGGTCGTGATGACCTGCCTTTTTTTGTAATCTGTCGCTGAGGATCAATCCAAGAGCTTTTCTTCCACAGCCGCCTTTTTCTTTTTCTTGGCACCTGCATTGCGCAGTGCCTTCGGGATCGGGTCTTCTTTCTTTTGAAGGGCGCGGCGTAGTTTCCGAAGCGCAATGTTTTGAAGCTGACGGATACGCTCACGCGTCACACCGAACTCCTGTCCCACTTCTTCGAGAGTGCGTGGCTTTTGCCCCGCCAGTCCGAAACGTGCATCGATGATCTTGCGCTCACGCTCATCCAGAACGGTCAGCAGGCCATCGAGCTGGCCATGCATGTTCTTGTGGCTGAGGAGATCGAAAGGCGTCTGCGCGTTTTCATCGCCGACGATTTCACCGAACTCGGTGCTGTCGTCATCGCTGATCGGTGCGTCTAGGGATGCCGGACGCATGGAGGCGACCTTGAGCTGACTTAGCTTGGCACGATCAATGCCGATTTCCTCAGACAGTTCGTCATCGGTCGGCTCACGGCCCAGTTCTTCAGACATGGCCATGGCCACACGACGCATCTTGCTGATCTTGTCCACCATATGGACAGGTAGGCGGATCGTCTTGGACTGATTGGCCAGCGCGCGTTTGATGGATTGCTTGATCCACCAGGCGGCATAAGTGGAAAGCTTGCCCCCTTTGTTGGGGTCAAAGCGCTCCACGGCCTTCATGAGGCCGATGTTACCTTCGGAGATGAGATCCAGAAGCGGCAGGCCATAGTTGGCATAATCCTGGGCGATCTTGACGACCAGTCGGAGGTTGGCGCGGATCATGTGTGAGCGCGCTTCTGGGTCGCCGCGCTTGATGCGCTCGGCGAGCTCTACCTCCTGATCAGGAGTCAGCAAGTCGGTCTTGCCGATCTCCCGCAGGTAGATCTTGATACCTCCGTCGAGTTCCATGTTAGACATTACAAATTAAAATACGGTGCAGTTTTGCTTTTCTTGGCACCCTGCTGAAATGCAGGGGGTCGGCAGCTTAGCATAAGGATGACTGACTTTCTCCTCATTTTTTCAAAGCAACTTTTCTGCCAAATTGGTGGGGTAGGGTGAATAGGCCGATTTTGCGGTCTTCGGCATGGTTAAAGACACTCTCGTTGAACAAAAGTTTGAAACAATCGTCAACAAAAATTATAAATATTTTTAACATTTGTTAACAAATATTTTATTCTCGATCATGTTCGTTAGTGGATACGAGATTTCGTTGGTCGAGTTACAACTTGTTGTAGGCCCTATAAATCGGGGCTCTTGGGTTGGCGGATGAAAAGCCAGGGGATTTGTAGCAAATGGCAATGAAAGCCAACTTGGATCCCGATTTTGAGGGTATTGGACTCTGGATCATTGTTTTCAAGCCGCTTTACTGCCCCGTAAAACAATGAGGATAAAACCTTTACGCTTCTCTCACAGATGAAATGCGTAAATCATACAGCGTGTAGTTTGATCTTGATCTTTCTGAAAACAGCAACAATGTCACCAAGTTGAAGTTATTTTTTTATAAAAACATTCCTTTTTTGTTGATTTTTGTGAAAAATCAGTAAAATTTGAGTTTATTATAAAGCATGCGGGTATAGCTTAGTGGTAAAGTTCCAGCCTTCCAAGCTGGCCATGTGGGTTCGATTCCCACTACCCGCTCCATCACAAAAATAACGAAAACCATGAAAAAGCTCCCCAGGTCTAGCGCAGCAAACTGTGCAATCTATGGCTTACTGTTCCTGACAAGTGCAGTTTCCCAAGGAGCTGATTCCGCTTGCGACAGCATTGCTCAAGACGTCACGGCTGCGATTGCTAAAAATTCCGCCAACATGCTGATGATCGTGGAGGATGCCTTGGTGATCAATGAGTCCTGTGCCTGTGAGATCGTTAAAGCCGCTATCGTGGCTGCCAAAGCCGACTCCGCGATGGTGAATCAGATCGTCCAGACGAGCATTGCGGTGGCTCCTAAAATGTCGGGAGTGATTATGGATTGCGCGAGCGCCATCTCACCTTCAGGAACTGTCACGAAGCCCGTGGTTGAAAATCCTTTGGATAACAGCGGCAAGGGTGTCGTCACTGAAAGTTATGATGCCAAGGCACCGGTCGAGAACCCTGAACCTTGGTTGACCAGAGTCCAAGTCCCCACGCCCATTTTCATCAATACACCTCCAGGTGTTTTTCGCAGACCCATGTCTCCTAGCAAAGCTGGAGTCAGCCAGTGATCGAAGGCCGCTAAACCCTACGACATTTGGATCTTAACCCAGCTCCTCCCAAAAAACACAAATGAATAGGCTCATTCCTTTATGTGGCATCTTGGGATGCGTGATGACAGCTTTGTTTACCGGGCAGGCCATGTCGCAGGGGCTGACCTCCGTGCGGGACTTTTCCGCAGATTTCGGTGAAGATGTACCTGTAACCTGGAGTTTCACCACCCGTGGCGGTTATGACAGTCTTAGCTACAAGGTGCAATCTCCCTTCTTGGAAGACTTTGATTCCTATTACGTGCAAGGTGGAGCGGGCGTGACTTACGCGGATTCAGATCCGACAACACCTTGGAGCACCACCTTGGATCTGGGTGCCATTCATTATCTCGACGGCATTCCGCGCTATGATGACACCTTTTATAATGCGCGGGTGGCATTTAACATTGCTCATCAGCTCTCTCAGCGGCTGAAAATCAGCAACAATTTCTACCTCACCTATGAAGCGGAGCCCAATGTGGCCACGGGTGCCACCACCACGCTTTACAACGGGCAGTATCTTTACGGCTACAATAATTTTAACGTGAGTTATGCCTGGTCACAGCGCTTTTCCACCACGTCATCCCTCACGGTTGACGGCATCACTTATGAGGATGATTCGGTGTCTGGCCTGGAAGATCGCCTCTCGGTCCTGATCTCACAGCAGTTTAGCTACGCGATCACTCAGCTCACCAGCCTCGCTGCCGAGTATCGTTATCGGATCACCGATTACAGTGATCGTGATGATGTGGATGCCCAATCGCATTTCGTCCTCGCAGGTGTCGATCATGCCTGGAGCGAGCGCAGCACGGGTTCCTTCCGAGTGGGGGCTGAGTTCTTCAAATCGGATCGTTCGGAAAACACGTCTCCTTATGGGGAGGTCGCATTTAATTACATGGTGGCGCGTCAGACGACTGCTCGTTGGTTCGGCTCCGTCGGTTATGATGCCTCTGAAATCGGCGGCTTTGACACCCGCTACTCTGTCCGCACCGGGGTTAACGTGAATCATCAGGTCAACAAGAGAGTGGGGGTGAATGGCGGCTTGTCTTATGCTTACAGCACCTTTGATGGCGGTGCCGACACCGATGTTACGGAGCATACATTGCTGCTTTCCACCGGGATCTCTTACCAGATGCTGGAAAATCTCTCTCTGGATGCCCGCTATTCTTATTCCATTTTGCAGTCGGACGACTCATTGCGTGAGTTTGACCGCAATAATGTTTCTTTAGGCATCACCGCCTCCTTTTAAAGGCTTTTTCCAACAGCCCAAATCATTCGCCAATGATCAGCCTTTTTGCTGACACTGGCGAGTTGATGAAAGCTCAGATTCCTAACTTTTCCAGATTATCAACACTGCCATGCATGACACCGGAAACGAACTCCAGCAGCAAGCCCTGGATTCATGGCAAGTCATTCGCAATCGACTGGGGCTGATCGTTCTGTCTTTTCTCCTGGTCTTCGCCACGGCGGCAATCATCACTTACATCATGCCACGCAAATATCGTGGCCGGGTGGAGATGAAGATCGAGCGTATGCAAAACAAGGTGCAGGTCTTTCAGCGCAGTGCCGATGACTTCATGGCCCCCAGTGATGTGGTCATCAAAAATGAATTTGAGAGCATCACCAAGCCCGAAACGCTTTATCCCGTGGTGGACAAACTGGATTTGCAAAAGCGCTGGTCGCTGCCCAACCGCCAGTCAGCGCTCGCAAAATTACGCGGCAATCTCGATACCCAGTCCAGCGTGCGTTCTGACTTCGTCGTTATTGAATACTTTGATCAGGACCCAAACGTGGCGGCAGAGATCGCCAACGCCGTTTACCAAAGTTATATGACCCGCCGAGTGGAGGTGGAGTCTTCCCAAAAGCAGGAAGCTCTGGCCATGCTGGGCAAACAGATCGCCGAGCAAGAGCAGCTTCGGGATCAGGCTCGGCTCAAGATGCAGGAGGCCAAAAAAAAGGGGGGCATCGTTGGTGAATGGTTCACCAGCGGCAGCAATTCCACAGCGCCGGGTGCCAATCTGCGCACCACGGGTGACAGCATGGTCGTGACGCGGGAGCAGGCCTTGCTGACGGCGGAATTGGAGGTTCAGTCTCTATCTGCGGAGATCGATGAACTCAGCAAGTTGGAGGGAGATCAGTTGGTCGCGCGTGCTTCCGGGCTCAAACTCGAAAACACGAATGTCATGAGCATGATGGCGGACTTGCAAAAGCTCCAAGTCACCCGTGAGGGACTCGTCAATGCCGGGCTGGGGCGCAAGCACCGAGATGTGGTGGGCGTGGAGAGTCAGATCACATTGTCCAAACAGCTCATCCTGGAAGGCGTGCAGGCTCACCTTTCGGCCTTGCAGACGCGCCGTGATTCCGCCATCAAGCGCCGAGACGCCCTCAAAAGTTCCAATGAGAGTGCCAAGGATGAATTGTTGGGCCAACAATCCGCGCAGAATGATTACAAGACGGCGGCGGATGATGTGGCCTACATTGAAAATCTGCTTCTCCAGCTCAAATCCAGTTACTTTGAGACCAAGGCAGGCTTGGAACTGGTGAAATCACCGGCGACTCTCTACGCCAAAGCCGAGGCTGAGGGCAAGCCCGCCAAGCCGAATGTGGCTCTTAACTTGGCGTTAGGCGGCATTCTCGGCCTGATGCTTGGCGTTGGCCTGGCCTTCTTTTTGGAATACATGGATACCTCCGTGAAGAGCCTGGATGATGTGGAGCGTTTCCTGGGGGTACCTGTCCTGGCCGTGGTGCCAAAGGATGTCGCGGTGCTGCACCGAGCGAGCGGGTTTAATCCCGATGCGGAGGCTTATCGCATCCTGCGGACTAACATTGAATTTAACCGCCGTAATCCTGATGCCAACTGCATCACCGTCACCAGCGGCGGGGCGGGGGAGGGGAAATCCACCACCCTTTGCAACCTGGCCTTTGTCTGCGCGCAAGGCGGCTACAGTGTGTTGCTCATCGATGCGGATCTGCGCCGCCCGAGTATGCATACGCTTTTTGATGTCAGCAATGCGGTCGGCCTGACCAATTATCTGACCACGAATGTCCAGTTGGAGGAAGTGGTCGTTCGCACGCCTGTCGAGAATTTGTATTTCCTGCCCAGTGGGATGTTGCCTGCGGACAGCGCCGGGGTGCTCAATTCGCAGCGCATGACGGAATTGATTGCCGATGCGAAGAGCCGATTTGATCTGGTGCTGATCGATTCACCGCCGATCCTGGGGGTCAGCGACGCCTCCGTTTTGGCCAATGAGGCGGATTTGACTTTGATTGTGGTTCAGCATCGCAAGCTGCCTCGGCACATGCTGCTGCGTGTGAAACAGACGGTGGAAAATGTCGGCGGCACGGTCCTGGGCGTCGTCCTGAACAATGTCGATCTGCGCAGCGATTCACAGTATCAATACTACACCAGTTACTACACTTACTACTCGCCGAACAACCAGGCGGCACCTGCGGGGAACAAGCCTGAAAAGCGCAAAAAACCAGCCCAGGCAGGACATGCCAATCACTCCGCAGCAGTTTCTTCGAACACTCCAAGAGGAGATCTTTTCTAACCAATATTCGTGAATCATGAAGTCTGTACTCGCTCTCATTATCAGCCTGTTTTTACTGCCTCAGAGTCATGCTCAAAGTGGTGAATTGCCTTTGCGTGCGGGGGATCGTATCACCATTTCCGTGGGTGCCATTCCTGATAATGAAGTCGCCCAAATCAAGGGCGTTTACACGGTGAGTGACAACGGCACGATCAACCTGCTGCATATCGGTGAAGTGCGTGCCGTGGGGCTGAAGCCTTCCGCTCTTCAGCGCTCCATTGAGCAGACTTACATCAGCCGGGAGATTTATACGCGTCCGAATGTCCTCGTCTCGATTGACAGCGTCGGCGGTGGGGACATGCGCCAGATCACGGTGACCGGTGTCGTCAAACCAGGCGGTGTGCCCTATCAGCAAGGCATGACGCTTTCCCGCGCCATCATGTCAGCCGGCGGGCCGACACCTTATGGTAACATGAAAAAGGTGAAACTGATCCGCGCTGGGCGTTCCCCGACGGAGCATAACCTGCGGTCCAATACCGGCAACCCCAGCGTGGATGTGCAGGTGCAGCCGGATGATCAGATCATTGTGCCGGAATAAACACCGTGTCACGCAAGCCGTCTCCTGATCCTGCCCTGCGCGCCGCCTTCGACGAGGTGAAGGCCATCTATGCGGAGCTGGAAAAGCGTCCGCTTCAGCGCGACTGCCAGATGCGCACGCAGTGCTGCCACTTTCGTCTCACGGGCAAAACGCCGTTTCTCACCCTGGGCGAGGCGCTCTATGCGGCGCAAGGGGTGCGTGCCAGCGGGCGCAGGGCCCTCAAGCCGAATCCCGAAGGGGCCTGCCCCCTGCTGGGGAAGGAAAACCGCTGCACCATCTATGCGCATCGCCCCTTTGGCTGCCGCACGCATTTCTGCCAGTCCGCGGGTGGCATGTATCCGCGCAAGCACATCGCGGATTTGATTCATCGCCTGGAGGCCTTGGATGAAAAACTGGGCGGGGATGGTTCTCGCGAACTTGAGCCTGCGGTGGCGGATGCGCTGGAGAAGCGTTGATTTCGCTTGTTCAAAACGGCCGTCCTCAGACGTTGGTTTCCCTGTGAGGTTTGTCATCGCCAGTTTCTTTTTATCCGGTGCCGCTGTGGCTGCTCCGGTATCGTTTTCCAAACAGATCGCCCCCATCCTGGCCGATCAATGCCTTGAGTGTCATCGGGCGGAGAAGGCCAAGGGCTCTTACCGGCTCGACACCTTTGAGCAACTGCTGAAGCCGGGCGATAGCGAGGAAGCGCCGGTGGCGGCCGGGCAGGCGGAAGCCAGCGAGCTTTATGAGCTCCTCGTCGTCCATGATGATTCTGACCGAATGCCCAAGAAAGCCGATGCCCTGCCTGAAAAGGACATCGCCCTGATCAAACAGTGGATCAATGAAGGCGCGAAATACGACGCCAAGGATCAAAGGGCGATGATCACGGCCCTGCTACCCAAGAAGGAAACACAAACGCTGGAGAAGTATCCACGGCCCATTCCCGTCACCGCCATGGCGCTGAATGGGGATGGCAAGGTGCTGGTGACCAGCGGTTATCATGAGGTGCTGAGCTGGGACCCCGCCACAGGCCACATGCGCGGGCGTATTTCTGACATGCCAGAGCGTTTGCTGGGACTGAGTTTCATCGGGGGTGGACCCTGGCTGGCCGTGGCCGGCGGCACGCCTGGGCGCAGCGGTGAGGTCTGGCTGGTCAACTTTGCCAAATCCTCCGAACGCAAGCGCCTCGCCCAAATGCGTGACTGTGCCCTGAGTGCCGTCTCCTCGCCGGATGGGAAGTATCTGGTCACCGCCGGTGCCGACAATCGTGTGCGCTGTTTCAGCCTGCCGGAGGGGAAGGAGATCTGGAATCTCGAAGCCCATGCGGACTGGATTTTAAACCTGGCCATCAGTCGCGATGGGCAGCATGTGGCCACAGCCAGCCGGGATCGCACTGCCAAGGTCATGAAGACCGCGACGGGGGAGATCGAGGGCACCTTCACCGCGCACAGCGTGCCGGTGCTCAGTGTCGCTTTTTCGCCCGATGGTCAGGAAGTCATCTCGGGCGGCAGTGACGGGGAGGCGCGTCGGTGGAGCCTGAACGGCACGGGCAAAAAGGACACCACGCTGCGTCCTGCCGGTCGCACGGAAGTGCTGGCCCTCTGGTATCTCAATCAAGACACGCCTCTCACCGCCAGCGGCAACGGTCAGGTCAGTGCTATCGATGCCAAGGCCCGTAAAACCAAAGCCCGCCTCACCATGCATGCGGATCGTGTCAATGCGATGACCGTCCAGGGAAAAGATGCCGAACAAAAAGTAATCACGGCCGGTCATGATGGCGAGATCCGGGTCATCCACGTGGCCGAGAACAAGGAGCTGAAGAAATTCATTGCCAGTCCCGGGTGGTGAATCACTTGACCTGATCCCAGGTCAGATCAAACCGAGCCAGATACTTTTTCAGCCGGTCCGCATCGTTCATCTTCGCTTTGCTGGCGCGGGAAATGGCAAAGAGCTTTCGCCCTGCATCGGACAGCGTTTTGCTCTCCTTGCAGATACCCAGCACATAGTCCAACTGCACGAGGTCAAAGGGATCGATGCTTGCCCTTGCCTCCGGGCTGAGCACTGCGAACGGATCATCGGCGGCCTCAGTCCGCCAACCTTCTTTCAACCTCGCGACCTCCGCCTCCACGCACTGGACGGAGATCCGGCCTTTCGGGGCCAGGGTGGCCATGCGCGTGACGGCGGCATTCAGATCGCGGAAATTCGCACTCCACTTGGCCTCGGCGCTGCGGGCAAATTTCATGAAAGCTTCCCGCGCTTCTTTGTTAAACCGCACCTGCCGCCGGTTCATTTTGGCAAAGCGGTCCAGCTCGAAATCCAGGTTCGCACCGATGTCCTCGCGACGCTCCGCCAGGCTTGGCAGGGTGAAGGTCCACAAATTGATGCGGGCCAGCAGATCGTCACGGAATTTGCCGGCAATGACCTCCGCCCGCAGATCCCGGTTGGTGCCGGCGATGAGCTGAAAGTCACTGCTCACCGTTTTGTCCGATCCCAGGGGCAAGAAGGTTTTGTCCTCCAGGGCTCGCAGCAGCATGGCCTGCTCATCGAGACCAAGTTCACCGATTTCATCCAGGAAGATCAGCCCCTTGTCCGCCTCCTTCAGCAATCCTGGGCGATCTGCCTGCGCCCCGGTGAAGGCCCCGCGTCTGTGGCCAAAGAGCGTGCTCATCGCCTGGTCTCCACGCAAGGTGGCGCAGTTCACTTCGACGAACCTTCCGGTTAGGCCCGCCTTGGCATGGCGCAGGTCATAGATGCGGGAGGCCAGCATGGATTTGCCTGCCCCCGTCGGTCCCATGATCAGCATGGGCGCGCGCGAATTCACCGCCACCAGCTCGATCTGTTCGATGAGTTTGTTGAAGGTTTTGCTCTTCGTGGCGATGCCGCTTTTCAGGAAATCCAGCGTCTTCTCCTGCTCCTGGGCAAAGCGGGTGGCCAGCCGATCATACTTGGAAAGGTCTAGGTCAATGATCTCATAACGACCCGCTGCATTGCCATCCCGTCCTTCACGCCGAACGGGCGAGGTTTGCAGCAATCGTGCGGGAATGAAATTGGCTTCGTTAAGCAGGAACCAGCAGATCTGTGCCACATGCGTTCCCGTGGTTAGGTGGATCAGATAATCCTCCTTTTCGGTTTTGAACGCGTAGTTGGTTATAAAATCGTAAAGGCCCTCATACACCTGCTGAAAATCCCAGGGATCGCTAAACTGGATGTCATTCACCTTCACCACCGTCTCCGGCGATACCTGCCGAATGTCCGCGATCACCTGGTTGGCTAGATCTGTGAACTTGGATTCGACCAGTAGCTCCAGCCGCGAAATGAGCAGATCCTCCTGCTGACACATCGCCACCGTCGGCCTCCATCGCGACCAACGATCCGCACCCTGAGCACGGTCCAGCGAGGTGCCAAGGAAACCAAAAACGACGGTGGATTTCATGGCAGTTCACTCAATCTTCGCCGAATCAGTTCAGGATCCTGGCGTAAGTCGAACAGCGCGTGCAAAATCACGCCGCGTTTTTCGGGAACATAAAATAAGCCGTAGTTTCGATTATAAACCAGTAATCTCCTGACTCGCCGATGTTGGAGGCTGGACCCTAACTGTGGAAACTTTTCCAATAAGCGAAGAACCTTCAGCAGCTCGTCATAGAACATATCGCCGGAGCCTTCCTCGCGTCGCTCCACCCGTTCGTAGATGGCCTGCACATCACACTCGGCAGCAAGCGTCCATACCAGATCATCCATGATTAGGAAGATGCAGATGAGAGACGTTGCTTAAGCGCCATGAGTCCGGCTGTGACTTCGTCCGTGGTCTTGACCGCAGAAGGGTCTGCTTCATAAGCATCAAGCCGCTGATCGAGCAAAGCCATCATCTCAGGCGTGGTGGCGGAGCTTTTGGAAACCTCATCCGCCAGCTCCCAAGAGAGTCGCATCTTTTGTTCCACCGTTAGCTGGCGAAGCGCCGGAATGGTTTCGAGGATCATGTGTGGAATATTCCTGACAGAAAAAACAATTCAATGGGGACTTGAGATGAAGCGGAATGGAATCATGGCAATACAAATGCATCAATAAATATAAAATATTATACAAAAATATAAGATATTTTGGACTTATGACAGGAAATAAAATGAGACCTGAGACCCCAATAAACTTTCTTTCCCTTATTCTATAAGGCTTCCAGCGTCATTGAGCACGGTCGTGCCAAAACTTGGCACGAAGCTGGCAATACTCTCTGGCACAACACAACAAACCAGAGGACAACATCATGGCCAGTAAATCACTTTTCCAATCCATCGCCGGTGCGCTTTCTCCAAAGACGGATGCCCGCAATGAAGCAGGCGGCCAGGCTTACCATCTGAGCCCTCGCCATGCCCTGGCTCAGTATGCGAGCACCGGTTGCTTTAACCAGACCTTTTATGCTTCGGCGGAAGACCAGCTCCAGAAGGTGCTGAAATTCTGTGAGAAAGTGCCCACGGATTTCATTGCCCGCACGGCCCTGCATTGCCGTGAGAAGGCCTTCATGAAGGATGTGCCTGCCCTGCTGTGTGCCGTCCTGGCGGCCCGTGATGCCGAGCGGCTGGAGCTGATCTTTGGCCGCGTGATCAACGATGCCAAGATGCTGCGCAACTTTGTGCAGATTCTTCGTTCGGGAGTGACGGGTCGCAAGTCTCTAGGATCTCTGCCAAAGCGTCTGGTGCGCCGTTGGTTTGAGAGCCGTTCGGATGAAGCCATCTTCCGTGCCGATGTGGGACAGTCGCCTTCGCTGGCAGACATCATCAAGATGGTGCATCCGCATCCCGGAACGCCGTCTCGTGAGGCCCTGTATGGTTATCTCATTGGCCGCGCTCATCAGGCGGAGGTTCTGCCTTCTCTGGTGCGTGAGTTCGAAGCCTGGAAGCTCAATCCTGTGGGAGATCCACCGGACGTGCCTTTCCAGATGCTGACGGCCCTGCCGCTGACCACGGAGCAATGGCTGGCCATTGCCCGCCGGGCCACCTGGCAGAACACCCGTATGAACCTGAACACCTTTGCCCGTCATGGCGTGTTCAGTCACCAGGAGGTGACCCGTCTCATCGCCAGCCGTCTGCGCAGTCCGGATCAGGTGCGTCGTGCCCGTGTCTTCCCTTACCAGCTCATGGCCGCTTATCTCAATGTCGGTGCCGATGTGCCGCATGAGATCAAGGAGGCCCTGCAGGATGCGATGGAGATCGCCGTTTCCAATGTGCCTGTCGTGAGTGGAAAAGTGGTGGTGGCCCCCGACGTGTCCGGGTCCATGCACTCAGCCGTGACCGGTGTGCGTCAAGGGGCGACGAGCAAGATTCGCTGCATTGATGTGGCGGCCCTCGTGGCTGCCGCCTTCCTGCGCCAGAATCGGGATGCGGAGGTGCTGCCGTTTGAAAACAACGTCGTGCCTATGTCTCTCAATCCTCGCGATTCCGTGATGACGAACGCGCAAAAACTTGCTTCACTGCCCTGCGGTGGAACGAATTGCAGTTCGGTGCTCATCGATCTCAATGCCCGCAAGGTGCAGGCGGATCTGGTCATCTTTGTTTCGGACAACGAATCCTGGATGGATACCCCTCAGCATGGTCATTTCGGCGGATCGCCGACGCGCACGATGAGCGAGTGGATGAAGTTCAAACAGCGCAATCCGAAGGCCCGTCTCGTGTGTCTGGACATCCAGCCGTATGCGACGACTCAGGCCCAGGAACGCGCAGACATCCTGAACATCGGAGGCTTCTCCGACCAGGTGTTTGAAATCATCTCCGCCTTTGCCACCGGTCAGTTGGGGCCGGATCACTGGGTGGGCGAAATCGAAAAGATTCAGATCTAAAACCTTTGGAGGCCGGTGAATGTCGAAGCGGACTACATTATCCCTGTTGCGTCTCTTCACTCCTTTGTCACCGGACCTCCATCTCACTTTCTAACCAATTTTGGCGAATGCCTGAGGAACTACATCCTAATCTGACGGTCGCAGGTTCGAATCCTGCCTGGTCTTTTCACGGGGGCCAGTAGCTCAGCCTGGTAGAGCTTCAGCAACGTTTCTCGACTCCCTTGTCGCCAAATCTCATTCTTCACCTCATTCAATTCCCGGCGAATGCCGGAGCGGACTACATCTGGAAAATGCGGCTTCGAAACCCGCCCCGCAGTCATGCGGAGAAGTCTCTCCACCTTTGTCGCCACTTTTAATCACCTCACCAAACGGGGCGAATGCCCGATGGAACTCCATGATTCAAGATCCTCCTGTCGTGGGTTCGAATCCCACCGGTCCCACCTTCGACGGGACCGTAGCTCAGTCCGGTAGAGCAGAGTAAAACGTTTCATCAAACCCTTGTCGCCCCACCTTTTTTCACACCCTTCATGACCTCACCATTCCACATCCTCAACGAAGCCGAAGCCTTCCTGCCTGCCCGCGATAACAAGGGAAAACCGATCACGGTGATCGGAACGGAAGCGATCCGAAATGGCTTTGACCAGACCTGCATTGAGCAGGCGCTGAATTCGCGTTCCGCGCCGGGGGTGACGGACCTCGTTTTGAATCCCGATGCCCATGCCGGATACGGTGCGCCAGTGGGATGTGTGATGGCTTCGCCAACGCATATTTATCCAGGTCCGGTGGGGGTGGATATCAAGTGCTCCATGTCGCTTCTTCAGATGAACATCCCATCCGAAGAGATCGTGGACAAGGCGGTGCGTCGCCGTCTCATCGAGGCCATCGTGGACCGCACTCCGACGGGTGCGGGGCGTGGTCAGCGTGAGGCGAAGAAGTCCCGCCGGGTGTCTGCGGACCTCGGGGTGCAGGCCTGCACGGAAGGTGCCAGCAAGGGCGTGTGCGAAGCGCTCGGGATTCCGCCTGAATGGGCGCTGCGTTGCGAGGACAGCATGCACTACGGTCACGACGGAAACGTTTCCTCCCTGCATGAGCGCCTTGACAAAATGTGCTCCTTCAATGCTTTCCCAAATTTTGAAAACAAGATGATGCAGCTCGGATCTTACGGAGGTGGAAACCACTTCGGTGAGTGCGAGGTGGTGCAGCTTGTCGATGATCCGGCCATGCGTGCCACAGCGGAAGTGTTCGGTCTGCAAGATGATCGTGTTGCCTTCCTCAGCCACTGCGGATCGCGCGGGTTTGGGAACATCCTGGCGCAGCGTCAGTTCAAGGCTCTGGAAGGTTTCTTTCAGCGCTGGGGTCTGGCGTATCCTGGAGGTGATCGTCAGCTCGTCTATGCCCCCCTCGGAACGCCGGAGGCCGATGCGTATCTCGATGACATGGCGCTCGGGGCGAACTTCGCCACCGTGAACCACATGCTCATCAATGCGCTGGTGCTGGAGGCTTTCCAGGAAGTTCTGCCAGGGACGACGGGGCAACTGGTGTATTTCATCAGCCATAACATCGCGCGTCAGGAAGTGGTGGATAACCAGCTTTCCTGGGTGCATCGCAAAGGAGCGACCCGTGCGTTCCCTGCGGGACATCATGCGCTGAAAGACACGCCGTTCGCCGCGACCGGTCACCCGATTCTGTTGCCTGGAAATCCGCGCGACGGGTCCGTGGTGATGGTGGCCAAACCGGATGCCGTGAAAAGCTGCTACAGCGTGAACCATGGTGCCGGTCGCTGCATGGGCCGCAAGGCCGCCGCCCGTGCGTTGGACCAAAAGACCGTGGATGCGGACTTTGAGTCTAACGACATCCTTTTCAACGCCCGTCAGTATCCGATCGATGAAGCGCCCGCTGCCTATAAGGATTTCAAAGAAGTCCTGCGCAGCGTCGAGGCCGCTGGCCTTGCCCAGCAGGTCTGCAAACTGAAGGCCCGCTTTGTGATCAAGGATGCGGCGGAGGCGGATGATTGAAATAGAATGCCATTTTATGACACCTAAAGAGTTCACGAATACCATCACAACTCCACGTGCATGTGATATAACCGCATGCATAACGCATCAATCCAGCTTTCATGTCTCGGCATGGTATTACGCCGAAGCTGCCAAGATGCTGGCTCGCCATTTGAATGAGGATGGCTTTTTCATAGATGTGGGCGTTCATCCTATCTGTTTTCTTTATCGCCACTCGCTAGAACTTCAGTTCAAACAGATCGTTTTGGACGGACGGCGGTTGGTCGGGAAAGATGCACGCGTAAAACAGCTATGCGATAGCCATGCACTGACACCGCTTTGGGAAGAAATTGAAGCCATCATTAACAAAGTGTGGCCCGAGCTGCCGTTCCCAGATGAAGCCCTGTTAGTTCGTGAAGTTGTGGCTTGGTTTCAAGAAGCTGACCCAGGTAGTTTCGCCTTTCGATACCCATTTGATAAGAACCTTCAGGCAAGTTTATCAGATGTCAGGCATATCAACCTATCAACACTTGTTGATGCAATGGAGGAATCGCAGCGATTCCTAAACGGAGTTGCAAGTGCAATTGGCGAGTACCTATCAGCGCAAAGTAATGCTTGGTGATGAACATCTCGAACCATTCACAGCCGTTATAGAAAGTTTCAATCCATCAAAGAGCTTCACCTGCTTGTCCCATGCCTCGCGTGTCACTGTCGGTTGTTCTCGAACCATCCGAGCCAAACGCTCGTGGTCGGCGTGGCAAATTTCTTCAATACTGACAGGTCTAACTGACATGGCCTGAGCCTATCCGAACCCTTTTTCTTTCGCAATGAGCAAAACCTATTCTTCCATCCTGCAAATCTCCGGTGAGTCCGGCGGTGGCCAGCTTTTGCGTTCGGCGTTGTCCCTGTCTTTGGTGACGGGGCAGCCGTTTCGCATGACAAACATTCGTGGCAAGCGTCCGAAGCCGGGCTTGATGCGGCAGCATCTGACCTGTGTGAAAGCGGCGGAGCAGATCAGTGGTGCGGCGGTGGATGGGGCGGAAATCGGCTCGGTGGAGTTGGTGTTCGCACCGGGGAAGATTGTGGCCGGGGATTATGATTTCAGCATCGGCAGCGGAGGCAGCACGACGCTGGTTTTTCAGACGTTGTTGCCCGCCTTGCTGCATGCCGATGCGGTGAGCACGCTGCGCATCGAAGGCGGCACGCACAATCCGATGGCACCGCCGTTTGAGTTCATCGCGCAATGTTTTATCCCGGTGATGGAGCGGATGGGTGTGAAAGCTTCCGCTACCCTGGAGCGGCATGGTTTCATGCAGGCGGGTGGCGGTGTGCTGAAGGCTGAGATCACACCGATCAAAAAGTGGAAGAAACTGAAACTGCTGGATCGCGGTGAACTGAAGGAGACCTTTGGACGTGTGCTGCATGCTCATCTGGGGCGGGAGATCGCCCAGCGTGAGATGGGGGCTGCCGAGAAGGTCCTGGAGTGGCCTGAGGGGAAGATCGAGCTGCGGTATGCCAATGACAGTGCAGGGCCTGGGAATGCGATGCTGCTGGGGGCACATTTTGAAAATGTCTCAGAGATTAGCACAGGCATTGCCCAAATGGGAAAGTCGGCGGAATCAGTCGCCATCGGAGCGGCCAAAGGGCTGCGAGGCTATCTGGCGTCCGCAGCCCCGGTGGGCGTGCATCTGGCGGACCAACTGCTACTGCCGATGGCCTTGGCAGGAGAAGGTGAATTTCAAACGATGGCGATCAGTGATCACACCCGGACCAACATGGCCCTCATCGAGAAATTTTTAGCCGTGCAGTTTGCAGTCAAGGAAGGGGACCAAGGTGTCAAACACGTGGCAGTATGCGGGATTGACTGAGAGTCTATTGACGGAGATGCGGCAGTTCTTGACCCTGTGACGGCTGTCTATACGTTCGCGTCTTACCCCGCGAATGCCTGAAGTCCCTACTCTGCCTCAACTCGAACTGCGCGTGCTCGATCTCGTGCGCGATGAAGTGCTCCAAACTCCGCCTGGCTTCAGTGTCGGTTCAGATCTCTTTGAGGCTGGACTGGACTCGATGGCCATCATGCAGTTGCTGCTTCTTTTGGAGGAGCACTATGGTGTCGCCATTCCCGTGGGCAGTGTCTCGCGGGCCAATTTTAAGAGTGCCCAGTCCATCGCAGCTCTGCTGGTTCAGCAAGGTTATGCCGTCGCGGAGGGCGGCGTTGAGGAAGCGGCACCCGCGCCTGAACCTGTCATGCCAACCTTGGCTCCTGTGGAGGTGAAGCCCGAGGCCAAGTTTGACCGGCTGCCTTTGCGTGACTGCGATTTCTTCACACATGCTTTTGATGAAATGCTGCGTCAGGCAGGGCAGGGGGGACACATTGCCCGTTCGTTTGTCGAGCTGGACCGCGTGCCGGATGTGCAGGATTTGAAAGATCTTTTGGTTAGGCTTCCCGATTGCTTTGCCTTCCCCATCCTCACGGCTCAATTGAAGAAACCGGGCTTTTTTTCTTTGCCCGTCTGGATGCCAGCGGCGAAACCGCGTCCTTTGGAATTGAAGCTCTGGTCGGATGAAAAGTCGCCGGGTTTGCTGCTGACCCACGGGGCGGAGAAGTTCAGCGATCTACAAACGAAGCTGGACGATGTGATCAATACCTCCCTGCCTCAGTATGACGATGGCTGGATGAATGTGCGTTTTGATCTGGTGGAGAAGGCGGATGGCACCTGTGTCTTCGTTTTCTCCTGGAGCCATCTGATCATGGACGGTATTGGCGCGGAGTTTTTCCTGCTGGAAATCAACCGTCTGCTCGGTGGCAAAAGCGAGCCTGTGCCCGGTTTTGACCTCACCGATTTACAGGATCAGCGGGGCTGGGGCGAGCGATGGAAAACGGCGAAGGTGATGCCTGCTTTTTTTGACACGGTGATGAGCAAGCCCTTCGAGGCGCTGGGCTCCGCCAAGCTGTCCTCAGGCCGTGCCCACTTTCAGGTCATCACCTTAACGGAGGAACAGAGTGCCGAGGCTGCACGCCGCAGCGCGGAAATCTCCGGGCCGCTGATCAACATGCCCTTTCACCTGGCCTGTGCCATGAGGGCGCATCAGCGCGTGTTCACACATCGTGGACAGAAGCCTGAATCACTGATGTGCTGCATCCCCATCCAGGTGCGGCGCAAGGGGACACGGGGTCCGCTTTTCCAGAATCACCTGACGATGTTTTTCTGCAATCTCGTGGCGGATGAACTGACCACGCTGGATGCCGCTGCGGGTTCCTTGCACAAACAGCACACCCGGTTCATCAAAGAGAAGATCGGCGATGCCTTCCGTGATCTCATGTGGATGATGCGGCCCATGCCACCGAGCCTGCACATGCACTTCATCAACTGGCACATGAAGGGCAAGTTCAGCTCCTTTTATCATTCCAATACCGGGGTGTTTGCGCCGGAGTTGACGCAGTTTGCGGGTGCGGCGGTGATGAATGCCTATCATGTGCCCAGTTTTTCGGACCCTCCCGGAACGGGCGTGTTTACCAATGAGAAAAACGGTCGTCTGGTGCTGACGCTTTGCTGGCGTGAGGGCACGATGACGGAGGAAGAACGGGCCATCTTCATTGAGCAATTGATGAGCGACCTGGGGGTCTCCTGAAACGGCTGGCTAGATCGTTGCACAAAAAAGCCATCACGCGCCGGGCATGGCACCCGATGTGCTCACTCTCTTTCGTCCCATGCTGAATGTTGACATCTCCTCCCTAGGTCCGTGCCAGTTTGCCTCTTCTCTGCATCAGATCGGCAGTGTGCAGGTGCCGTTCAAGACGGAAACCGACCGCATTCTTTATACGAACACGGTGCAGGGGCTCATGGAGGACAACAGTGCCCTGAGTTTTGAGGAGGCCGGACCGCGCCGACAGATCTTTTTCGATCCGCCGCGCACGACGGTGGGCATCGTGACCTGTGGCGGTTTATGCCCGGGTTTGAATGACATCATCCGCGGCATCGTGAACCAATGCTATCGTCAATATGGCATTACCAAGGTGTATGGTTTCCGCTATGGATATGAGGGGCTGGTGCAGCGTTATGGTCACACGCCGATCATGCTCAGGCCGGAATCCGTCTCCCAGATTCACAACTTTGGCGGCACGATTTTGGGGAGTTCCAGGGGGCAGCAACCCATCGGGGACATGGTGGACACGCTGGAGGACATGGGGGTGGACATTCTCTTTGTGATCGGCGGAGACGGCACGCTGCGCGGGGCCTCGGAGATCGCCAAGGAGGTCACCCGCCGTGGATTGCGCAAAGCGGTCGTGGGCATTCCCAAGACGATTGATAATGACATCATGTATCTGGACAAAAGCTTCGGTTTTGAGACCGCTTTTGCCGAGGCGGTGAATGCGGTGAAGTGCGCCTACACCGAGGCCTGCGGTGCGGTCAATGGGATCGGTTTGCTGAAGCTGATGGGACGTGATAGCGGATTCATCGCTTGTTACGCAGCCCTGGCCGGCAGCAATGTGGACTTCGTTTTGATTCCCGAGGTCAGTTTCACCATGGAGGGCACCACGGGTTTGCTCGAGGCTCTGCGTTATCGTTTGGCCAAGCGCGGAAGTGCCGTGATTGTGGTGGCGGAGGGGGCGGGGCAAGATCTCTGCCAGGCGGCGGATGGCGCAACGGACGCCAGCGGTAACAAGCGTTATGGCGACATCGGGCTGTTTTTAAAGGATCAGATCAATGCCTTCTTCAAAGAACGGCGCATGGAGGTGAACCTGAAATACATCGACCCGAGTTACATCGTCCGCAGCGTGCCTGCGAATCCGCAGGATAACGTTTATTGCTCACGCCTCGCGCAATCGGCCGTGCATGCGGCGATGGCGGGCAAGACCTCCATGCTGGTGGGGCGCTGGCACAATGCCTTTGTGCATCTGCCGATTGATATGGTCACCCATGGCAGGCGCAAAGTGGACCCGCACAGTGAGCTTTGGCACGCCGTCCTTGAGAGCACCGGGCAGCCGGCGATGATGGTCTGATCTGCGTCGAAAGTGCTTGGCTTCTTGGCCGTTTGCCGGACATTTTTGCCATGAAAGCCTCTAACATCGGTCTCTGGATCGCCTCTGCCGTCGTGGTCTGGTGTGCCTGGATCTTGCTGGATATGTCGGCTCCGGTGACGACAGGCGGGGGCTCCACGGCCTCTTTTTCACAGGTGAAAAATTCGCCGGTGCCGGTCTTGGTGGAGTTTTATGCTGACTGGTGCGGCCCCTGCCGGGCGGTGGCTCCGGTGGTGGAGGAGTTGTCGGATGAGTTGGCCGGTCGTGCCAAAGTTGTCCGGCTCAATGTGGATGTTGAGCAAGCACTGGCCGCCAAGTATGGCATTCGCGGGATTCCCACCTTCATCTCGTTTAAAGATGGGCGCGAAGTATCTCGGCAGTCCGGTGCAATTCCGAAAGCTGCCATGCTGAAAATGCTAGGACTGTGATCAGGCCAGCAGCTCTTTGACCACCTTGCACTCGTTCACGCCTGTCAGTTTGAAGTCGAGACCGGCATACTTGTAGGTGAAGCGTTCGTGATCGAAGCCCAGGGTGCGCAGCAGAGTGGCATGGAGGTCATGGACATGGACAGGCTTTTCCACAGCGGCAAAGCCGAACTCATCCGTGGCACCATGGGTATAACCACCTTTCACACCACCGCCGGCCAGCCAGTTGGTGAAGCCGTAGTGGTTGTGGTCACGTCCGCGCTGCTTACCTGCATTGGCTCCGGGAGTTGGCAGTTCGACGGCGGGCGTGCGGCCAAATTCACCACCCCAGATCATGAGGGTATCGTCAAAAAGCCCGCGCTGTTTCATGTCGGCCATGAAGGCGGCGATGGCACCATCCACGTCTTTGGCCAGGCGGGCATGGTCCAGGATTTCATCATGGCTGTCCCAGGGCTGACCGGCCCCGGTCCAGAGCTGAATGAAACGGACACCGCGCTCGAGCAGGCGGCGGGCGATGAGGGTCTGACGACCAAAATCGTTTTCGCCATAGGCCTTGCGGATGTGCTCCGGCTCCTTGCTGATGTCAAAGGCATCTGTCGCCTCCATCTGCATGCGGTAGGCCAGCTCGTAGCTCTGAATGCGGGCATCGAGCTGCTGATCCTTGTCCCGCTGGACGAGGTGATTGTGGTTCATCTCATACAGCAGGTCGAGCTGACGGCGCTGCTGCTTCATGTCCAGGGAGGTGTTCTTGATGAACTCCACCAGCTTGTCCACATCCGTGTTTTCCGTGTTGATGTAGGTGCCCTGATAGATGCTGGGGAGGAAGGCGGACTGCCAGTTCTTCGTGCGGCGGGTAGGCATGCCTTTCGGGCACATGGAGATGTAACCGGGCAGGTTTTCGTTTTCCGAACCCAGGCCATAAGTCACCCAGGAGCCGAAGCTAGGACGATGCAGACGACCATCGCCCGTATTCATGAGGCCGAGTGAAGGCTCATGGTTAGGCACATCCGCCTGCATGGAGCGGATGACGCAGAGATCGTCGGCAAACTGAGCGGTGCGTGAAAAGATCTCGCTCACCTCCAGACCGCACTGACCATACTTCTGAAACTTGAAGGGGGATTTCATCCCGGCACCCGTCGGGCGCTCAGTCTTCAAGATGTTAGGCAGGGCCTTGCCGTCATATTTGTCGAGCATCGGCTTCGGATCGAAGGTATCCACCTGGGAGGGACCGCCGTTCATGAAGAAGTGGATGACCCGCTTGGCCGTAGGCTCGAAATGCGACTGGCGGACTCCAAACGGGTTGTTGGCATTCAGTGCGGCCTCTGCCTTTCCAGCACCCATGAGATCCCCCAGGGCAACGGTTCCCAGGCCCATGCCCAGACGGCTGAGCAACTGCCTGCGGTTGAGGAAGTGATGTTCGAGATTGGGGGCGTGATGAGACATGGGCTTATTGGCGGTTCAATCCAAATGATGGATGGCGTTTATCGTGACAGATGGCTAGAATCCGAATGGTCGAGGTTTCTTCGTTGAATCTATAGAGGATACGGTAGGGAAACCGCTTTAGATTGGCTCTGCGATGGCGCTTGTTTTTGGTGAAGTGGTAGTGAAACGGATTGGTGCGAACTGTGGTTAGAAAGCTTTGGAACTCTGTTTCAAACTCGGCGGTTAATTTCCAGGAGACTTGGCTGTAATATTGAATGGCTTCCTGTAGATCGATCAATGCATCCTCATGGTAAGTAACCGTCATTGCAGAGAAGCTTTGAATTCATGAACACGTGACCAAAATTCCTCCTCAGAAAGTAGCTTTTTAGTTCCTGCGTTGATTTCAGCATCTCGCTTTTCCGCAAGGGCGAGGATTTCATCCTGATAGGCTTGATCATCCTCGTCCTCGACAGGCGTCGTCATCTGCAGCCACTCGGAAAGTTCGACCCGCTCTTCATAGCTGAGTTCATCGATCTGTTCACGAATTTGGGCGATGGACATAAGAACCTCGGGTTTGAGTTTCAGGTGTAAGAGTGCATTGCGGATTCAATCCACGAATTGAAATTCATTCGACATCATCAGCACCTGCGCCAATTGCGCGAGGGGCGTCTGCGGTTTGGCGCGGTTGATGGGCCAGCCCTCAGGGCCGCAGAAGTCGGTATCTGCACGGGTGATGGGGCTGAGGGCGCCTTCAGGACCCAGGCGCTCGATTTTCGGAGCCCAGGAGAAGCTGTCGCTGTTGGTATCCTTATTCTCCGACTCGACGACAAAGCTGAGGACTTCATCCTGACTGATTTCAATGTCGGCGGTGAGTTCGACACTGCTGGCGGGCTTGACCAGTTCTTCGCGGATCTTGCCGGCGCGGTTGGAGATGATCCAGGCACGGACACCGTTGCCTTTGTCGCTGCTGCGTTTGATGGTGCCGCTGATGCGGATTTTTTCTTTTTCGAAGGGGGATGTCCATTGCATCACCACTGGCCAGTTGCTGCCAGGATGGCCATTGCCTGCGCCAATGTAGAGATGCCCGAACTCCTTGGAGGGATGCACCTTGTCCGGTGTCCAACGGAAGGTGTTTTGGCCGACTTTGCCATAATGCGGCATCGGCTCAAAACTGGCGACGCTGACCTTGCCCGTGGCGGCATCTTTTTCCACCTGACCCCAGCCATAACGCCAGACAAAGGCGGCGGCACGACGACCGAGACCGTCGGCATCGTTGCAGAAGCGCTGGGCCATTTCCACTTCTTCAGCACGTGCATCGCGGAGCAGGACACGGTGATAAAGGGCCTGGATGGATTCGGAATCTATCGTGCTGCCTTTCACCGGCGTGGCCGAGGCCAGCTTGCTGGAGCGCTGCTGCATGAAGGGGCTGTTCATCAGAAACAACGCCTGCTGAGGGACCGTCGTCACGTAGCGGATGGGGCTGTGATTATCCGGATTGGCAAAGTCAAACATGGCCGGGACGGTGGCCTGCTCATAACGGTCCACGAGGAGGTAAAGGGTGCGGCGGCGGTCGGCTTCTTTGTCGTTTAGTTCGACGGCCCGACCACCGACCTTGGCGTTATTCAGATCGCCGGCTACCTGGAGCATGGCGTCGCGCATGGACTCGTAGTCCAGGCGCTGGCGGTTCTGACGGCTGATGAGTTCATTGTCCGCATCCTTCAGGCTTTTTTCCTCCGTGATCAGGGCTCCTTGCTGATAGGTGCGGCTGGTCAAAATGCGCTGATGCAGTTTCTTCAGGCTCCAACCCTCTTCCATGAAAGTGGCCGCCAAGTAATCCAGGACATCTTGCTGAACGGGTTTGTCCGTTTGCACGCCGAAGTCGCTGGTTTGCCCAACCAAAGGTTTGCCAAAATGCTGCGTCCAGACACGGTTCACGATGACACGCGCGGTCAGCGGGTTGTCCTTACTGGCGATCTTTTGAGCCAGTTCCAGTCGTCCGCTGCCTTCCTTAAAGGTCTCGCCGCCGAACATCGTCAGCCAGCCTCGCGGTGCCGTGGCGCCTCTGCGGCTGGGGTTGCCGCGAATGAAGATGCCGACATCGCTCGGCTTCGGTTTATCCAGCATGACCATGGCACGCGGAGGTGCGCCTGGATGATCTGTTTCTAATTTGACGCGTTCATTGGTGGTCTTCACCGTCTGAGTCAGGTCTTTGCGGGTAAAGAAGAGATTGGCTTGCTCCACCGGCACGGACATGGGGCTGGGGTCGGCTTGCAGGATCTCGCGCACTTGCTTCCAATCCGCATTGTCCGGTTCCTTGCCGGAGAGGCAGGTGTTAAAGATATCGGCATACAGGGCGGCGACTTCGTTGAAGTTTTTCGGGGCTGGACGCTTGGCCAGTTCATTGCGCGGCACGGCATTGAGTCCGCGCTCAGGCTTGATCAGTGTTTGCACGATTGCAGGCGCCTTGGCGGCAAACTGGTCGGCAGGCAGGGCGGCGAATTCTTTCCATGCGATCATCACCGGGTGCGGCTTGTCCTTTAGCGCGTGACGCTTCAGGAAGTCGCCCCATTGATCGGCCACTTTGTCCCGCAGCTTGAGCTGGCCTGCCCGGCCTTTCAGCGTGTTGCGGTCCTTGGTCGTCGCCGCCTCCTGGGCAAAGGCAAGGTATTCGGTCACGCGCTCAGGGGTGCGGATTTCGTCATAGACCTGCTTTTTAAAGTCGAGTTCCTTTTTGGCGATCTCGGCCACTTTGGCTTCATAGTCCTTGATGTCCGCTTCATTGGCGGCTTTGCCGATGACGGGTAGGGCATCGGCGGCGGGTTCTTCGCTGCTGTTGAAGATTGAATAGAGAGCGTAGTAATCGCGTGCTGGGATAGGGTCGAACTTATGGTCGTGACAGCGTGCGCAACCGATGGTTAGGCCAAGCATACCGCGGGAGACGACGTCAATGCGGTCATCTGTTTGCAGATCCTTGTTGCTGATAAAACGGTCACCTACATTGAGGAAGGCCAGGGCAGCCAAATGAGGATCGTTCTGGTCTGCGGGCACCATCCTGTCCGCAGCCAACTGATACATGAGGAACTTGTCATACGGCATGTCCTCGTTCATCGCCTTCACGACCCAATCGCGGTAAGTGTAAGCATAAGGGTAACGGGTATTCTTCCCGGCGACCTGATAACCGTCCGTATCGGCATAACGTGCCACATCCAGCCAAACACGGGCCCAACGCTCACCATAGGCCGGGGAGGCCAAAAGCTTGCTCACCAGGGCATCCGTGGCGGCCTGCGCATTTTTGGCGGCGGCTTTTTCAAAGGCTTTCACTTCTTCATAGGAAGGCTGGAGGCCAGTGAGAGTCACATGGATACGGCGGCACAGGGCGGCGGCATCCGCAGCGGGGGCAAAGTCGAGTCCGGCGGCCTTCAGCTTTGCTCCCACCATGGAGTCCACAGTGCCGACCGGTTTTTTCACCGGTTGAAATGCCCAGTGCTGCATGGGGTCCGCCTTTTCATGGGCCACTTCTTTTTCCTCAGGCCAGGGGAGGCCCATCTGCACCCACTTTTCCAGGGCGGCAATGTCCGCAGGCTTCAGCTTGTCGCCTTTTTTCGGCATCGCTTCGACACCGGCGACATGGTTGATCGCTTTGATCAATTTGGAGGCGGCGGGATTTCCGGGTTCCACGACCTTGCCGTAATCACTGCCGCGCAGGATGGCGCTGAGTAGGTCCATGCGCAGGCCGTTTTCATGCTTGTGACCGCCATGGCAGTCATAGCAATTCTCTGCCAAAACTGGGCGCACGCTTTTCTCGAAGAACTCGATCTGTTCTGGGGGAAAGGTGTCAGCGGCAGATGCAAGCGAGCCGGCGACGGCAAAAATGCCGCCGAGCATTCGGAGGAAAAAGGGAAGCTGGAGTGTCATCTGAGGGGGGCTTCGATGAGGCGGTGGGGTATCCCACACGTAGAAGATACGCTCGGCCTCGGCCTTACCTTGCACCAAGCTGAGGGGCCTTCAATCCTGTCTTGCGCTTTGCAGGCCGCCGGTTGCCGCGCTACATCACCTGCTCATGGTATCTGTATTACGTGTTCAAAAAGTCACTTTCGTCCGCGGCGGGCGTCGCATTCTCAAAGGTATCGATTGGGAGGTCCAGGCTGGGCAGCACTGGTGCATCCTCGGGCCGAACGGCTGTGGCAAGACCTCCCTGATCAACCTGATCACCGGTTATGAACCCGCGACCAGTGGCGACGTGCAGATCGGTGAAGACCAGTTTGGCAACAGCGACTGGCGTGAGGTGCGCAAACGTGTGGGCCTGGTCACCAACACCCTGACCACGTTCATCGAGCCCGGTGAGCCCGTGATCAACGTCATCGCCAGCGGTCGCGAGGCGAAACTGAACCTCTGGCAGGACCCGCCCGCCACCTGGCAGAGGCAGGCCGCCAGCCTGCTGAAGGCGACGGGCAGCCCGCACCTGCGCAAAAGCCCCTGGGGCACCCTTTCCCAGGGCGAACGCCAAAAAGTCCTCATCTGCCGTGCCCTCATGGCCCAGTTCTCTGTCCTCATTCTCGACGAACCCTGTGCCGGTCTCGACCCCGTCGCCCGCGAGCACTTCCTCACCTGGATGGCCGAAATCGCCACCTGGCCCGAGTCCCCCTCCCTCATCATGGTCACCCACCATGTCGAAGAAATCCTCCCCTGCCTGACCCATGTGTTGCTACTGAAAGACGGCCAGGTCCACAGCCAAGGTGAAAAAGAAGACGTGCTAACCAGTGAGGCGCTGAGTGAAATTTACGGTGCACCGGTGGAACTGGAGGAGCGGGGCGACAGGTATGCGCTGGTGGTCGGGTGAATATCGTTTCACCCTCTAACAAACGGGCCGTTTCACAATTCTGGCCAAGGCAGGCCTAAGGCATGAAAATAGGGCCTGAAGCTTTCCTGGACGACTTCGGAGATCAATTCCAAGAAAGGTCGGCGAATGTTTTGGGCGTGGTCTTGATCCAATGCCTCATAATAGGCCAGTCGTTTTTCCACGGGTAGGACGGCGGCAGGATACCCAGCTTTCATGAGCTCCATGTTCATCAAGAGGCGTGAGGTGCGCCCGTTGCCATCTACGAAGGGATGAATCTTCACAAAGTCGCTGTGCACTCGGGCGGCTCTTTCCACGGGGTGGAGGGAGGGCGCTTCTTCCTGATACCAGGCAATGAAACGCTCCATCAGTTCAGGCACCCTGACTTGGTCAGGGGGCAGGTGGCTGGCACCCGCGATCCTGACGTTGATGGTCCTGTAGCGACCGGCGTTATCGTCATCGATGCCCTTGAGGATGAGTTGTTGCAGACACTTGATGGTCCACTCAGTCAGCGGTTCCGTCTTTTGCACCAAATCCTCCAGCAGGAGAATGGCATCCCGGTGATTCACGGCTTCCAGGTGCTCACGTAGAGATTTGCCGCCAATCGTGATGCCTTCCAGCGCCACCTTGGTTTCACGAAGGGTCAGGGTATTGCCCTCGATGGCATTGGAATGGTAAGTCCAGCGAACAATGAGGTCCTCTCGCAGATTGCGGACGATGGCCGGGTCCAGCGGACGGTGCTGGTCCAGAATCGTTTTGAGAGTATCAACAGCGTGGAAGGTCATGAAGGCAGGGACTGGACTGCGTCAGAATCTGGAGGAAAGCCAGCGGAGATTCCATCGTGAAAACCCGAAAAACCGCCGTCTCTAAGCCGAGAATTGTAGTGCCGTCTCTTTCAGCGCATTGACCAAAGTTGTGATGGAAGCGGGAGTTTTACCTCGTTGCCAGAGGACGATGAAATCCCAACGGGCTTTGGGATCGGAAACGGGCACGAAGGCGATGCCGGGATGGGTGGTGGATTTGAAGTAATCGGGCAGCAGGGTGACGGCGGATGCAGAGGCGACCATGGAAAGCACATGGGTGATGCCATCGGGGATGGCGATGAAGCGGGGCTTGAATCCGGCGGTGCGGCAGAGTGCGGTGATCCAGCGGTTACGCCCTGGCATCTGGTCTTCATCCACGCCGATGAAGTCGTGGCGGTTGAGTTCTTTGATGGCGATTTGTGCTCGGGAAGCGAGCGGATCGGCGGCGGAGATGGCGGCGCAGACGCCGAGGGAACAGAGCTTGAAGCTGTAAAAATCCTGCGCGGCCACGGCACCTTCCTGACCGATGAGCGCGAGATCGAGTTCGCCCGATTTTAACGCGTCGATCTGTTCCCTGGGCGACATGTCGTGAAGCTTGAGTTTCAGGTCAGGATGGGTCTTCCTCAGCCGTTCCAGCGTCGGTGAGAGAAGGGGTTGCGCGGCAGAGATGAGGAAACCCACGCGAAGCTCCGACCGGGTGCCACGGGCCTGGCGTCGCACATCGGCCAGTGCGGTTTCATAAGCGGTGATGACGGGGCTCATGGCCTTGACCAACGCATGGCCGAGGCTTGTGGGCTTCACGCCGCTGGTCTCGCGGTCCAGCAACTTGCCGCCGACCTCGGATTCCAGCAGCTTCATCTGTCGGCTCAGGGCGGGCTGGGTGATGCGCAGCCTCACGGCGGCACGGTTCACGCTGCCTTCTTCGATGACGGTGAGCAGCGCGCGGATGCGGTCGATCATGGCAGGAGGGTATGCCTATCCGACATAACGGCAACAGCTAACGGGCATTATTCGTCATTTCAAATGGAGGGCAGGATGGACTCGTCATCCAACCCCTAACCAAGTATTCACCATGGCCCATAAATTTTTAGATCTCACCTTCACTCCTGAAGTGCTGGCCGCGCAGGAACATTATTATGGCCGCCCGCAGGTGCTGCCTCCGGCGACACAGGACGACCCGCTGGGACCGGATGAAATCGACTTCATCCAGTCCCGCGACAGTTTTTATCTGGGCAGTGTGAGTGAGACCGGCTGGCCTTACATCCAGCATCGGGGCGGGCCTCCAGGCTTCTCGAAAGTCATCTCTCCCAATGAGATCGTCTTCGCGGATTACAAAGGAAACCGCCAGATGCTGAGCACGGGCAACCTGGCGACGAATGACCGGGTGACGCTCTTCCTGATGGACTACCCCCAGCGGGTGCGGCTGAAGCTCCTTGGTCACGCCGAGGTATTGGACGGCCGCGACCATCCTGAGCTGGTGCAGCAGATCGCCGCACCGGAAATGGTCAGGCTCACAGAACGCATCTTCAAAATCCGCATCGTTTCCTTTGACTGGAACTGCCCCAAATATATCACCCCACGATACACTGCCGCCGAAGTGGCGGAGTTCGCGGCTCCACTCAAGGCACGCATCGCTGAACTTGAATCCCAACTCCATCAACATCCATGAATCCACGACCACCGCTGCCGCCCTTTACCGAAGAAACCGCCATCAAAAAAGTCCAGGCCGCCGAAGACGCCTGGAACAGCCGCGACCCAGAGCGTGTCTCGCTCGCCTACACCGAGGACACCGAATGGCGTAACCGCAGTGACTTTCTCAATGGCCGCGCAGCCGTGGTCGAGTTCCTCACGAAAAAGTGGCAGCGGGAACAGGACTACCGGCTCAAGAAAACCCTGTGGGCCTTCACCGGAAACCGCATCGCCGTGCGCTTCGAATACGAGTGGCATGATGCTGGTGGCCAATGGTGGCGTAGCCATGGCAATGAAAATTGGGAGTTCGATGAGAATGGCTACATGGCACGCCGTTATGCCAGCATCAACGATCAACCGATCGCCGAAGCTGAGCGCAAATTCCGGTGGGAACGCCAGTGATGGCGGGACGCTCGCAGTCTATAAATCCCGCACAAACACATTTGCATAACTCACGGCCTGGGTCAGGTCGGATAAACCGATGCTGCCCTTGGCTCCCATGTCCACGGTCACGTCGAAGGTCTGCGGATTGGCTTCATGTGCTTCGGTGATCAGGACCTTGGCGGTGCTGCCTTTCAGCGTGGCTTTGATGCGATACCATTGACCTGCCTTCACCTTGTCTGCGCCGAGGACGATGGGCGCCTTGCCCTGGCCAAACATGACCAGCGGATGGCTGAGGCCGCGCACGCAGAGACCGGCGACCGGTCTGCTGAGGTCGGCATCCTTGGGAATGTTGACATCGGCGATGACTTCGCAGTCGCCGAATTCCTGCTCGCTCCAGAGGGCGGGTCCGGTTTGTCCGGCGGCCAGTTTGATCTGCCAGTCGGCGGTGGTCCACTTGGCACCGCCTGCTGCGGGGACCTTCCAGTTGCGGAAGTCCACGCCGGTGTAGAGCGCTTTCCAACCTTGGTCGAGCGGCGCGGTGACATCGGCCCCTGCGTTGGTGGAGGGCAGCTCTTTGATGCGGACATTGCGGAACTCCACGGGCGCACCTTCGGATTCCAGGGCCAGGTAGCCTTTGCGATAGTTGCAGTTATCCCCACCGCTGACCACCTTGCCATTCACGGCCAGGGTCAGGCGGCCGTTGTTGGCCTCGATGCGGTAGTGGTTCCATTCCGGGCTGGGTTTGCTGCGCTCCTCGCTGGGGAAACTGCGCTTGCCATTGCTCTCGCCATGCGGGTCCATCGTCGCGCCGTGAATAGGAAAAACATCGCCATGCGTTGTGAACCACTTTGGCTTCTTCGGGTCGGCCTTCTTCATGTAGCCGTGATCCAAAACTTGCACTTCGATCCCGCGCAGAAACGGCACCCCAGGAGCACTGATGGGCGTGCCCCAGACGAAGATGCCGGAGTTGCCCGCTTCACTGAGATGCCGCCACTCGGCCTCCAGGATGAAGTTTTCATACTGCTTCTCCGTGCGCAGTGCCCCTGTCGGCAAGCCCGTGCAGGAAATGACACCGTCCTTGATGCTCCAGGTCTCCGGGGCGCAATTGGCATTCACCCAGCCTTTCAGGTCATTGGCGTTGAACATGGGCACGAAACCCTGCTCTTCCTTGGGCTGGCAGGCCGTCAGGGCGATTAATGGCAAAACGAAAAGGGACAGGGCAAGGTGGCGGCGCTGAATCATGGGCTGAGCCAACGCATTGCACAGGCGGGTTCATTCGCCAAACCTTCTTAGCGTGGCGAATCCGGCAGAATGTTCAGTCCGGGAACCCGCTGGAAATCGCTGTCCTTCGTCAGGACGCTGGCCTTCACCTCCAGGGCGCAGGCAGCGATGGTGAGATCCGTCACCTGCATCGTTTTGCCCACGCGGTCCAGGCTCCAGGCCAGGTCCATGATCTTTTGCCAGAGCTTCGGTGTCGTGGGGATCATGATCATGGTCGAGAAAGCTTTTTGGAAACGATCCCGCGCCTTGGCATCACGAAAGCCACGGCAGACCTCCACGATGACCACACCGCAGGTGATGATCTCCCAGTCTTCCGAAAGGTCGGCCAGTTCATCCAGCGGGTCACGCCCTTGACGCAAGCGATCAATGTAAAAGCTGCTGTCAACGAGGAGGCTGCCGATCATGAGCGTGGGTCACTTCGCAGTTTTCTTGGACCGCGATGCTTTGACATAGGTCACGGGTTTCCGCTCGATAGGCTCGGAAGTGTTCAAGGAGTCGTAGGTGTCGAAGTCAAAGCTGGCTTTGATCTCCTCAGCGGTCATGCCCATGCCTTCCCGCAAGACATTCTTCAACCGGTTCCGCCTGACCATTTCGCCCAAGGCTTTTTCGACCGCCCCGGTTTTGCTGGTGCTGCCGGTGATTTTCATCACTTCGCTCAAGACGTCTTCGTCAATGTGCATGGTCATTTTCATGTTGGAGTATGGCATCCATGCCATACTTTTCAATTTCTATTTCTTTTTCAATGCAGATATTCGGACAGGTGAGGGGACGTATTAGAGGCCATGGACCCGTTCCTCGAATATCACCTTGCGCAGACACGTCGGCAGTTCTTTGGCCACGTCGGATTGCGTGCAGGCAGCATCGCTCTGGCCTCAATGTTAGGCCGGGACTTTGCCTCGGCGGCTCCTGCGGCGGGCATGGTGCATCCGCCGATGCCCGGCCTGCCGCATTTTGCGCCGAAGGCCAAGCGGCTGATCTACCTGCACATGAACGGCGCACCCTCGCAGTTGGACCTGTGGGATTACAAGCCGAAGCTCCAGGAATACTTCGACAAGGACCTGCCGGAAAGTGTGCGCAACGGCCAGCGCATCACCACGATGACCAGCGGTCAGGCACGGCTGGCGGTGGCCCCCTCCATGTTCAAGTTTCAGCAGCATGGGAAGAGTGGCACCTGGGTCAGCGAGCTGCTGCCACACACGTCCAAGATCGTGGATGAACTGGCCCTGGTGAAAACGGTGAACACCACCGCCATCAACCATGACCCGGCCTGCACCTTCGTCATGACGGGCAATGAAGTGCCGGGCAAGGCGAGTATCGGTTCCTGGCTGGCCTACGGACTGGGCAGCGAGAGCAATGACCTGCCTGCGTTTGTGGTCTTCACGCCCAGCTTCCCGCCAGAGAGCGCCGCTCAGGCCCTATTTACCCGCATGTGGAGCAGCGGTTTTTTACCCACCAAATATGCAGGAGTCGCCCTCCGAGGGCAGGGAGATCCTGTGCTGTTTGTGAAGAATCCGCCCGGGGTGAATCCAGGTGACCGGCGCACGATGCTAAATGCGCTGAACCAGCTCAATGAGATCAATCATGGCCGCATCGGTGATCCAGAAATCCAGACCCGCATCGCGCAATACGAAATGGCCTTTCGCATGCAAAGCAGCGTGCCTGAGCTCACGGACCTGAGCAAGGAAAGCAAGGCCACCCTGGAGATGTATGGAGATGATGTGCATCGCTCCGGCAGCTTCACGCATAGCGCCATCATGGCCCGGCGTCTCATCGAGCGCGGCACCCGCGTGGTGCAGATCCTGCATCGCGGCTGGGATCAGCACAACGGCCTGCCGAAGCATCTGCGCAACCAAGTCAAGGATACTGATCAGGCCTGTGCCGCCTTGGTGATGGACTTGAAGCAGCGCGGTCTCCTCAATGACACCCTGGTGGTTTGGGGCGGTGAGTTTGGCCGCACCGTTTATTCCCAAGGTGCCCTAACCAAGGATAACTACGGGCGTGACCACCACCCGCGTAACTTCTGCATGTGGATGGCAGGCGGCGGGGTGAAGCCGGGAAGCGTGTGGGGGGAAACCGATGACTTCAGCTACAACATTGTGAAGGACCCGGTCCACATCAATGACCTGAACGCGACCATCCTGCACCTCATGGGCATTGACCACAGCCGCTTCAGCTTCAAGTTCCAGGGATTGGATCAAAGGCTCACGGGAGTGGAGGAGCATCATGTGGTTAAAGGCATCCTGGCATGATCTTCAGACTCTGATAAAGGTAACACCTATTGACCCTCAGGGGGCGTTTGTGTTTAGGCTATGGGTGCTGAGTTAAGTCAGCATTTCCCCCATGAGTCGTCGAACCTCCACATCCTCGGGCACGATTGTCACTGCCTTGTTGGTGCTGACCTTTTGGGTGGCGGCGATGCTGGTCCCCTCGCCGATCCAAAAGGAGCCTCTGCGTGTGGCGGTCGGGATGTGGCCGGCTGCAGAGCCGTGGATCTTGGCGCGTGAGGCAGGTGATCTGTCATCCGTTGACATCAACTTGGTGGAGTTGAACTGGAATTCAGCCGCAATGAGAGCCGTGGGCAATCGTGTGGTGGATGCAGCCGTCCTTTCGTTGGATGAGGTCGTTCGCCAGATTCATCAGGGGTATCCGCTGAAGATCGTGATGATCACGGATGTCTCACGAGGAGCGGATCTGTTGCTCACAAGACCGGGTTTGAATTCCATCGCGGAGCTGAAAGGCACACGCATCGGGTATGAACCACGCACCTCAGGAGCCTGGCTTTTGAGCCGGGCTTTGGAAAATGCCAATCTGAAATTTTCCGAAGTGCAGCAAGTGCCTCTGAATCCTGCTGAGGTGGATGAGATCTTTGAAACTTTGAATCTTGATGGCGTTGTCCTTTCGGAGCCTTGGCGGCAGCGAATTCAGGCATTGAATCTCAACCTAGTCTATGATTCTTCACGGCCTGGATCTGAGATTGTCCGTGTTCTGGCGGTCCATCCAGAGGCTCTTGAGCAGCACCGGGAGTCGTTGGTTTCTTTGATCAAAGCTCATGTCAAATGGATGCCTCGCCTGGATGAAGGGGGAGAACTGTTGAAGCCGATTCTGCGTCGTGAGAGTATCACCGCCGAGGTGTTTCAATCCATCTTGGCCCGCATTGATATCGTTGATCTTGCCCGGAATCGTCAACTGCTGCGCCGTGAAGACGCTTGGTTGGGCGACATCTTCATTAAAATCCAGAAAGGCCTCGTCGAGGACACAGTTGCCGCGAAGTTGATCGACCCGTCGGAGGTTTTTGATCCCAGCCTGTTGGAGGAATTGCCATGAAGCGCCTGTTGCATTCCCTGCAGTTTAAGATCTCCGTCTCCCTCTTTTTGGTTGGGGCGATACTGATCGCCATCAATGCCCAGCGTCTCAATGCCCGCGCTCAACAAACGCGCAAAATGGCCATGAAATCCTTGGCCTTTAGTGAGGGGTCCAGGCTCTCCGGCATGTCACAGCACCTGATGCGTAGAAATGTATCTCAGGCCGCAGACTTGGAGCTCAGCTACAGCTCGACGAACAAAGACCTGCGCCTCGGGCTGATCATCGATGGCAAGAACGTCGTGCGGCATGCCACCATGCAGCAGATGCGCGGCCTGAATCTTTCAGAGACACCGCTCGCCACGGTGAACGTGATGCTGGCGGGCGTGCGGGAGGCCATGGAGGGAAGGGTGGAGGAAGTGAAAGCGGGCAGGTGTCTTTTGGCCGTGTTTCCTTTTTGGGAAGGGGTGGCTCAGGGAAAGGGCAGCGTCATTTTGGAGTATGATCTGGAGACGCCACTGGCCGCAGCCACCGCCAGTGCTTTGCATGCGCTTTTGTCCCAATCCTTGGCGTTGATGGGCGGCTGTCTGGCCCTTTGGCTGTTGCTCAAAAATGTGGTCACGGATCGTGTCGAGACTCTGGTCAATCAAGTGCAGGGCATGTCATTGGAGACGGAGCCCATGCCCGCCATGAGGGGGCAAGATGAACTGGCGCAGGTCTCGCAGGCGGTGCGCCTCACGCATGATCGCCTCAGGCACTCCGAACAGCGGCTACATCAGATCGCGGCGACCATGCGTGATGTCTTTTGGCTGGCCCCGAGGGATGCGAACAACTCGGCCTTCGTCAATGATGCCTACTGCACCGTTTTTGCACGCGACGCGGCCTGGCTCAAGCAAGATCGTTGGGACTGGCTGCATGCCATCGTGCGGGAGGACCGCCGCCGCTGTCTGGAAATGCTGCGCACGCTGCGTCAAGGGGGACCACGGCAGGAGATCGAGGTGCGCGTGGCCACGCCCGAGGGGCAATTGCGGTGGGTCCGCTGCCGTGGGTTTGCCGTTCCCGGTGCGGAGGATCGGGAATGCTCCGTGGCAGGGGTGGCGATGGATGTCAGTGAGCGCAAGATCCTGGAACGCAGGCTTTTGGACACCGCAGAAAATGAGCGGCGACGCATTGGCATGGACTTGCATGATGACCTCTGTCAGCGGCTGGCAGCGGCCCTGATGAAGACAGGCGTGCTACAGTCCGCCCTGGCCCGTGCGGGGGGGAGCAATCAGGAGGCATTGGCGACAGAACTGGCCCATGATCTTTCTGAGGCCACCGGGATCGCTCGTGGTTTTGCCCGCGGACTCGCCCCGGTCGGGGTGGAGGCACTGGGGATCACGGCCGCCCTCTCGGACCTTGGCGAATTCATTACCCGAGGGTTCAAGATTCCCTGTCGTGTCGAGTGCTCCGCCTCCGATGAGGATCTGACGGGGGAGTCGGCCACGCATATCTTCCGCGTGGCCCAGGAGCTGGCCACCAATGCCGCCAAGCACGCCCGCCCCTCCTGGATCGAGATCAGCTTTGAGATGACCGACCGTGAGGCCCGTCTTTTGGTCACGCATGACGGCACCCCTTATCGGCCCGCCGGCGTGGCGGTCGAGGGAATGGGCATGCATTTGGTTCGTCAGCGCCTGGACGCCCTGGGCGCTTCCTTGAGCTTTCATCCTCCCGGTCAGGGAGAGGAGCCTGTCAGCTCCGTCGAGTGCCTGATCCCCCTTTCCAATACCACCGAACCCCCACCCCCTGAACCCGTATGAACACCCCCCCCGCTACGCTTCACCGCATCGCCATCGTTGATGATCACACCCTCATGCGTGAGGGCCTGAAAATGTTTGTCGAGAACCTTGAAGGCTTTGCCTGTGCCTGGACGGCGGCAGATTCTCAAGAGGCCCTGAAGATGCTGGAAAAAGACGTGCCAGACATACTGGTCGTGGACATCACCCTGCCGGGACGCAACGGGCTGGAGCTGATCAAAGACGTGCGTGTGCTGAATCCTGACCTGCCGGTGCTCGTCGTTTCCATGCATGATGAGACCCTTTATGCCCAGCGTGCGCTGAAGGCCGGGGCCAAAGGTTACGTCATGAAAGATGCGCCGCATGGGGCCTTTGAGAAAGCCCTCCGCCGCATCCTCGCGGGCGGCATCGCCCTCAGCGAAAAAATGTCCGAGACCATCCTGTTGGCCTTTTCCTCCGGGGCCAATCCAGGGCCAGATGGGGCCATTCATCATCTCAGCGACCGCGAGTTTGAGGTCTTCCAACTCATCGGTGAAGGTCGCAGCACTGGGCAGATTGCTGAAACGCTGAAGATCAGCCCGAAGACGGTGGATGTGCATAAGCTGAAGATCCGCCAAAAGCTCAAGCTGACGGAAGGCACCTCCCTCACTTCCTTCGCCATCCGCTGGGTGGAAATGCGCAAGTTGGGCAAAAAGGCCGAATAAACGACTTCCCCCTCCGGCGCCCGTTCGTCAGGTGACATTCCGCTTGGCGAACGGGCAAGCCGCTTTAAGGTGACAGCGGGTCGGCCGGAGTGGTCGCTCGTCGGAATCTCGCTTGCGGGATTCGCGGACGAGAGGAAAGTCCGGACACCACAAGGCAGCATGCCGCGCGCAAGCGTCGGAGGTTCTGGGGCAACCCAGGGCAATGGAAAGTGTCACAGAAAACAAACCGCCTTTCGGAGCTTCGGCCCTGAAGGGTAAGGGTGAAACGGCGGGGTAAGAGCCCACCGCTCCGACAGCAATGAAGGAGGCACGACAAACCCCATGCGGTGCAAGACAGAACAGGAGAAAGGCCCGCCTGGCCGCAAGTCCCGAAAGGGATGGATAACTCCGGGTAATAGTCGCATCCTGCGTGAGTAGGAGGCGGTGTCGCAAGGCATCGTCAGATAAATGACCACGCCGCCGGCTGAAAGGCCCGCGACACAAAATCCGGCTTATGATGGCCGACCCACTTTTTCCCCCTCCGCAATCGCGGTGCGCAGATGCCCAAGCGAGGCACAGCGGGAGGCGAGGGCTGGAGGCACCTTGGACCAATGTCTTCCCCTGTTCCCTGCAAACATTGCGGCTCTCCCGTGCCAGGGCATCGCGATGACGGCTTTTGCTGCACCGGCTGCCTGTATGTGCATGACCTGCTGCACCGGGAGGGGCTGGATCATTTTTACGATCTCAAAGGCGGGCTGTCCCTGCCGCCTGTGTCCCCGCAGAGCCTGCGCGAGCGGGATTACGCCTGGCTGGCGGATATGACACCGCAGACGCAGGGGCAGACGGCGGAGATGAAGCTGTCCCTCCAGGGCATCTCCTGCATCGGCTGCGTGTGGTTGATCGAGCGCGTCTTCACCCGTCATGCCGGGGGCCTGCGCGTGAATGTGGACGTGGTGCATGGGGATCTGACGCTGGTGTATGTCCCGGCTTTGTTTGACCCGGTGGCGTTTGCGCGGGATCTACAAGCTTTTGGTTATCTCCTCGGCCCGCCGCATGAGGGGGAGGAAAGGAAGCAGGTGTCCGGCCTGGAGCGGCGCATGGGCGTGTGCGGGGCCTTTGCCATGAATGCCATGGCCTTCAGCTTGCCCGCCTACTTCGGGATGCCCGCTGACTTTGCCTTTGCGACTTGGTTTGACATGATCGCCGCCGTCTCGGCCACGCTGGCCATGCTGGTAGGCGGGACTTACTTCATCGAGAAAGCCTGGCAGAGCCTGCGCATGGGCGCGCTGCACATTGATACACCCATCGCGCTGGGCATCATCGCGGCGTATGCAGGCTCCATGGGCGGCTGGATCATGGGGGTGGAGGGGCTGAAGTATTTCGATTTTGTCGCCATCTTCATCTTCCTCATGCTGGTGGGGCGCTGGGCGCAGCAGGCAGCGGTGGAGCGGAACCGCCGCAAGCTCATGCGGGACACCTCCATCCCGGAGACCGTGACCCTGCTGGGCAAGGAAAAGACCAGCCCGTTGAGCGTATTGAAGTCCGGCGTTCAATTCACGGTGAAGCCTGCCCAGTCCATCCCCGTGGCCTGCCGCTTGCTGAGTCCTCATGCCTCCGTGAGTCTGGAGTGGATCAATGGCGAGAGTGAGTCCCAGCATCGTTTGTTAGGTCAAATGCTGCCGTCCGGAGCCTTGAACATCGGCTCCCGAAGCCTGGAGGTGGAGGCGCTGGAAAGCTGGCAGGACAGCACGCTGCGGAAGCTGCTGGAGGCCCGGCGTCAGGGGGAGTTCCGGGATCTGCGGCTGGAGCGCCTGCTGCGCTGGTATCTTGTCATCGTGGTCATCATCGGCTTGGGCGGTGCCCTCGCCTGGCTGCTTCAGGGGGCGGGGGTGCCTGCGGCCCTGCAGGTGATGATTTCCATCTTTGTCGTCTCCTGCCCCTGTGCCTTGGGTGTCGCAGTGCCGCTGGCGGAGGAGCTGGCCGCTTCTCGGGCGGAGCGCCTCGGCGTCTTTGTGCGCACGCTCGGTTTGTGGAAACGGTTGATGCGTGTCCGCCGGGTCGTCTTTGATAAAACCGGCACGCTGACGCTGGAGAACCCGGTGCTGGAGAATCCCGAGGCCCTGAATGGCCTGGATACCGAGGCCTTGCGAGCCCTGCGCACGCTTGTGTCCGGCAACCTGCACCCCGTCAGCCGCAGCCTCTTCGATGTCGTTGGACCAGGGGAGACGTTGACGGATCAAGAGGTCCGGGAAGTCATTGGCCAAGGCATGCACTTCACCGATGCAGCGGGTCACGCATGGTCCCTGGGTCGCGGGGCGGACAGCGATGCCTGCCTCATGCGGGATGGCGTCTCCCTGGCCGGGTTTCGTTTTCGGGATGAGCTGCGCGGGCAGTCCGTGGACGAGGTCCGGGCCTTGCGGCGGCGCGGGCTGGACATCCATGTGCTCAGCGGTGACCGCGAGGCCAAGGTGGCCCACATCGCCGCGCAACTGAACCTGGGCCAGGAGCACTGGCAGGCCGGGATGACGCCCGAACAAAAAGCGTCGTGGGTGACGGACCATGACTGCGATGACACGCTCTACATCGGTGACGGGGCCAATGACAGCCTGGCCTTCGATGCAGCCCTTTGCGCGGGCAGTCCGGTGACTGGGCGCAGCTTTCTGGAGCAAAAAGCAGACTTCTTTTTCCTGGGCCATAGCCTGCGCTTTGTCAGCGGCCTGCTGGACACGGCGCGCCTCCATCGCCTGGCCACGCGGCGCGTGTTCGCCTTCTCCGTCACTTACAATGCGGTCACGGTCGTGGCCGGGTTGATGGGGCACCTCAGCCCCCTCGCGTCGGCCATCCTCATGCCCCTCAGTTCCATCGCCACTCTTAGCATTGTTGCCCTAACTTTTAGTTTGGAAAAAAGACGTATCCGCACGCTGTCGGAGGAGTTGCCCCCCTTTGCCACTGTGAAAATAACGGGCTGAGGGACAAGCCGCGCCCAGAACAAAGCAAACGCAGCGGGGCAACCGGGTGTCTAAAGAGTTAACCTCAAACCAAACACCAATCATGAAACCGTATTCCAACATCATCACCGCGATTGACTTCACGCCTTCGTGCCGAAACGCACTGCGCGAGGCCGTGCGTCTCGCGGCCCTTTATCAGGCACGCCTCACCGCTGTGCATGTCATGGACGAATTCCTCGCCCATGAGCTCAAACGCACCCTTTCCACAGACCTGGCCAGCGTGCGGCAGGACTGGCAGGCGCGGCTGAAGAAATTCGTGGACGAGTCTGACCTCGGCACTTCGCATGTGGAGACGGAGGTGCGCATCGGCCACCCTTTCACTGAGCTTTCCGACGCCTGCCGTGTCCATGGGGCGGACCTTCTCATCATGGGGGCCAAAGGCTCGCGCAATGAACCCGGCCGCGTCGGGGTGATCGCTGCCAAATGCGTGCGCAAAGCCCCAGTGGATGTCCTGCTCGTGCGTGAAGACGCTTGCGGTCCCTTCAAGCACCTGGTGACCTGCGTGGATTTTTCTGACAATTCGAAAGAAGCGGTTCGCATCGCCCTGAACTTAGCCAACAAAGACGGGGCCTCGCTGGATTGCCTGCACGTGTATCAGTCCGCCCTGGCCATGTCTCTGGATTATGGTGGCCTGGTGGCCCCGATGCCCCTGAGCACGGATACCCAGGCCCTGGAAATCTGGCAGCAGGAGTTGACCGAGTTCCTCGAGCCACTCAAGCAGGAGTATCCTGAGGTTGAAGTGCGCGGCTTAGTCGTGGAGCGGGTGAACATCCGCGAGGCTATCCTGGACCATGTAAAGGAAACCCATGCGGACATGGTCGTCCTGGGCACACGGGGCAAGACAGGGCTGCGCGAACTGCTGATCGGCACCACGGCTGAAAAGATCGTGGCCAATGCGCCTTGCTCCATCCTGGCCGTGAAACCTGAAGGATTCGCCAACGAATAACCCGCATGACCCCGCCAAACGCTCTCACCTCCCCTCTTGCCAGGGCTCATTCAACCGCCTGTGGCTGCCACGGACAGGGGGGCTGCGGCGGCAGGGGGGGCTGCCTTGACAGTCATGAGCATGACGGGGATGATGACCACCATCACCACGACATGATCCCTATCACCGATCCAGCCCTGCTGCAGAGCCTCATGGACCATGCGGGCATGCTCGTCATGGGCCTGGATACCCAGGGGCGCATCCAGTGGATGAGTCGGGGCCTGGAGATCCTTTCCGGTTATAGTAGCGAGGAGATGCAGGGGCGGGATTGGGTGCAGTCCTTCGTGCCGCCGGATCACCGTGCCGCCGCGGCCTTCCTCTGCCGGGGCAGCGTGGGCAAAGACCGCCGTCACAGCCATGTGAAACCCCTGATCCAGCGTGAGGGCGGGCGTCGGCATGTCGAGTGGTTTCATTCGGATATCAAGAACGCGGAGGGCCACATCGTCGGCATCCTCTGCATCGGCCGGGACGTGTCCGAGCTGCAAGCCACGCGCGAGGCCCTCGTCTCCTCGGAAAAGCGCAGCAGCGCCGTGCTGGAGACAGCGGTGAATGCCATCATCACCATGAGTGAGGCGCGCATCATCGAGACGGTGAACAGTGCGACTGAACGCATCTTTGGTTATGCTCGTGAGGAGATGGTGGGGCAAAACATTCAGATGCTCATGCCACAGCCTTATCGTGACAAGCACGACAATTACGTGAAGGACTACCTAAAAACGGGGGGGAAAAAGATCATCGGTATCGGGCGCGAGGTCGTCGGACAGCGCAAGGACGGCACCGTCTTCCCCATGGACCTCTCCGTGGGCGAGGCGCACCTGCCGGAGGGACGGCGTGTTTTCACCGGCATCATCCGCGACCTCAGCGACCGCAAGCAGCTCGAGGAAAAGATCCTGCAAATCAGCGAGGAGGAGCAGCACCGCATCGGCCAGGACATTCATGACGATCTCTGTCAGCAGCTCGCCGCCATCGGCTGTCTGGCCAAGGTGGCGCATCAGCAGTTGCAGAAGGGCGGCAATGCCGAGGCGCAGAACCTTCAGGAAATCGTCCGCCTCGTCACCCATGCGAATGTGCGTGCCCGCGAAATGTCACGCGGCCTTATGCCCGTGGTGCTGGATGCCGAGGGCCTCATGGCCGCGCTGTCGGAACTGGCCCAGGGCACGGAGCGCATCTTCCGCGTGAGCTGCCCCTTTCGGTGCGAGAAGCCTGTGCAGGTGCCGGACAACAAGATGGCCACGCAGATCTTCCGCATCGCCCAGGAGGCCGTGGCAAACGCCATCAAACACAGCCATGCCGAGCGCATCGAGCTGTCCCTGGCGGAGGAGGATAACCAACTATTGCTCAAAATTCGTGACAACGGTGTGGGCATCCCGGACAATGTCTCCGGCAAGAGCACGGGCATGGGCCTGCTGACCATGACCCACCGCGCCCGCATGATGGGCGGCATGCTCACGGTTGAGCATGATGATTTTGGCGGCACCGTGGTGAGATGCAGCGTGCCTCTCCTCCCCGTCCTCAAACAACCCGGCAGTCGCAGACACTCGTGAAACGACTGCTGCTCATTGATGACCACCCCATCATGCGTCATGGCCTGGCGCAGCTCATCCGTGCAGAGGAGGGCCTGGACGTGTGTGGCGAGGCAGGCAATGCACGCGATGGATTGACCGCTGTCACCACGCTAAAGCCGGACCTCGTCGTCATTGACCTGACCCTGCCGGATAAGAATGGCCTGGAGCTGCTGAAGGACATCCAGGCCCTGCATCCCGGCACCCTTTGCCTCGTCCTTTCCATGCATGATGAGGCCATGTATGGGGAGCGTGCGCTGCGGGCCGGAGCACGCGGTTACATCATGAAGGAGGCCGCCGCAGATCACCTCATCACTGCCGCGAGGAAGGTGCTGTCCGGCGGCATCTACGTCAGCGAAAGCATGGCCGGGCGGATGTTGGAGCAGGTCACCGGGCACCGGGCCAAGGCCGACTGCGCCGCCATCGAAACCCTCACGGATCGTGAACTCGAAGTGCTGGACATGATCGGCCAGGGCGTGGCGACGAAGATCATCGCGGAAAAGCTCTGCATCAGCACCCGCACCGTGGAGGCGCACCGTGCCCACATCAAAGACAAGCTCGCCATCACCGACGGAGCCGCCCTGGTGCGGTATGCCGTGCAGTGGGTGGAAAGCCGGGCCAAGGTGTGAGGCGCTACTGGTTTCCACTACACCGGGATTGCGGTCCCTCATGATGCCTCAAGCCGTAGCCGACCCCAATAGAGGAGAGTCCGGGCACACCTTAGCATCAGGGCGTCACCCTAACACACCGCACCCTATGCAAACTACCGCCTCCCAAGCCAACGGACGTCATCGTTTCATCGAAACCCTCGCCGAAAGTGACCTCTTCCAGCAATACCAGCGCGCCTTTCACACCCTCACCGGCCTGCCCCTGACCCTACGCGCCCAGATGGACATGGAGTTCATCGAAAAAGTCACCACCACCAAGGCCGTCTCCGGCGTCGTCGAGACCCTCGTCCCCGTGCGTGTGGGCAAAAACCCCGTCGCCTTGTTGCAGACCGGTGGCGTCCGCCTGGAGCCCGCCAATGCCCAGACCTTTGCCCCCCTGGCCAGTGCCCTGCTGAATGACGACCACAGCGCCGATGACGTCCGCTCCGCCCAGGTCCACTTTCAGCAGGTGCCCGTCATGGAGCCAGAGCGCTATGAGGCCGCCATCTCCCTCCTCTGCTCCTTTGCCCTTCAGGTCGGCGAAAGCGCCCACCGCCTGCTCTTTGCCCACGCCACGCATGAGCCTGAGGCCGTGCGCAACGCCAAGATCTTCATCCACGCCCATTTGGCCGAGCCGATGACGCTGGAAGCCGTGGCCGGTGCCGTCAATGTCAGCCCCTTCCACTTCTGCAAAATCTTCAAACGCGCCACCGGCCTCACCTTCACGGACTTCGTCAACCGCGCCCGTGTGGAAAAGGCCAAACGCATGCTCATGAAGCCCGCCGCCCGCATCACTGAAGTGGCCTACGATGTCGGTTTCCAGAGCCTGTCTCATTTTAACCGCAGCTTCCGCCGCATTGCCAGCGAGTCCCCCACGGAATACCGGGGCCGCATGAAGGACCGCCACGTGCAGGGTCTGGCCATGGCCTGATCCAAGGACTGTCCCCAACCCAAAGAAAACCCCGCGTCTCCAGATGGAGGGCGGGGTTTTTGAGTTGAGGAAGATTCGCGCTGAATCAGACACGGATTACAGGGAGCCTTTCAGGGCGCTGGAAGCCACGAAGCGGACGTTCTTAGACGCCTTGATCTTCATGGATTCACCGGTCTTCGGGTTGCGGCCCGTGCGTGCGGCGCGCTTGGCGACCTTGAAGGTGCCAAAGCCGATGAGCTGCACATTGCCTTCCTTTTTGATGCCTTTGGCCAGAGCGACCAGGACGGCCTCCAGAGCATCCGCAGCAGCGCGCTTGGAGGTTTCAGGACCGAGGTTTTTCTGCACGAGTTCCAGGAGTTCAGCTTTGTTCATAGAGTTGCTGTTGTTGGTTGTTGTTCGAGTTGAGATTATCCCTGCTTGGTGATAAGCGGAATTGTGGGCGATTAAGACGCCAAGCGCCCGTTGACGTCAAACATAAAAATCGCTCCGAACCCTGTATTGAGGCGGATTCATGAGCCATCACACCTTTCCCCAGTTCTTTATTCCCGATCTTAAACCCGTCATGCAAAATACCACATTTATCGCCCCTGGCGCAGTGGTCATCGGCGCGGTCGAACTCGGCGCAGAAAGCAGCGTCTGGTATGGCAGCGTCCTGCGCGGGGACATCAACCGCATCATCATCGGTGCGCAGAGCAACGTGCAGGACGGCAGCGTGCTGCATGTCAGCGATGATCACGCCTGTGTTCTGGGGGACCGCGTCACCGTCGGTCATCGTGCCATCGTCCATGCCTGCACCGTTGGGGATGAGGTGCTTGTGGGCATGGGGGCCATCATCCTGGACGGGGCCATCATCGGTGCCCGCAGCATCATCGCCGCCGGGGCCTTGGTGACGAAAGGGAAGGTGATCCCAGAGGGCTCCCTCGTCGTCGGCTCCCCCGCCAAAGTGGTGCGGATGCTGACACCGGAGGAACAAGCCGCCAATGCCAAGCTGGCTCTCAAATACGTCGAAGTCTCCCGCCGCTATCGGGAGGCGGGCATGGGCACGTAAGCTCCCCCCACCAAATTCTGGAAAATCAGATTCGGCATTGAGTTGCCTGTTTATTTTGGTAATGTTGATTGCTTAATGTGCTGAGTTAATCCTCGCTCCCCGATCTCCATGGCTGCCGAACTCGCTAAATCCCGCCCTGCCCGTGCCCGCGTGCAGGAGAAAGAAAGCCCTTGGAACGACGCCATCGGCATCGCCATGCTTGTGCTCGCGGCCATGTATCTCCTCGCCCTCGTCTCCTACGACCCGCGCGATCTTCCCGCTTGGAGCCACCTCAGCCCCACGGACCAGCCCAGCGTCATCACGCATAACTTCATCGGTCGTATGGGGGCCTTGCTGGCCGGTTACTCCCTCTTCCTGGCTGGGATGGCCACTTACCTCGTGCCCTTCAGCGTCACTTGGTTTGGGGTGTGCAAGCTTGCCTCCAATGTCAAAGTCACCGGGCGCTCCTGGCTCGGCGTCGCCCTCATGGTCATTTCCACCGCCGCCATCTTTGAGGTGCAGGATGTCCTCAATCAGCGGGATGACATCACCCCCCTCGGGGCCGGGGGCGGGCTGGGTTACCTCATTGGGGGCAGCCTGCTGGCCAATCTTCTGGGCAAAATCGGCTCCACGGTCTTTCTGGCCGCCATCTACTCCGTCGGTTTTTTCCTGGCCAGCGGCATCCACCCGCTCCAGGCCCTTGAGGCCATCCGCAAAGAGATCACCCAGGCTTGGGAGACCTGGCTGATCCGTCGCGAGATCGCCGCCCGCGAGGCCGAAAGAGGAGACAATGTCATCCCGGCACCCACCGTCCCCCGCCGCCGGAAATCCACCGCCGACGCCAAGGCCGATACCTCCCCCGCAGGCCCCCTGGTCACCCCCGAGCTGGGCCTGACCTTCGAGCCCGCCAAGCCCAAGATCATCGACTCCTCCGCCGCCCGCGCCCACACCGACCCCGCCGACAAGCCCCGCCTTTCCGAAGTCTGGGAAAAGAAACGCGCGCAAAAGCTGGAGCAGGCCCCGCATGGCACCCTGGGCAGCCTCGCCGTCCGCTTCAAGGACTACAAACTGCCGGAGCTGGACCTCCTCGCCGGGCCGGATGAGAGCCTGCACAAACCCACCGACACCCGCGAGCTCATCGCCATCCAGGAGACCATCATCAAGGCCCTGGCCAGCTTCAACGTGAAGGTCGAGGCCGGAGACATCACCCGTGGCCCCGCCATCACGCGTTATGAAGTCCGCCCCGTGGACGGCCTCCGCGTCGCCCGAATCGCCGCCCTGGATGACGACATCGCTCGCGCCACCTGTGCGGAGCGCATCAACATCCTCGCCCCCATCCCCGGCAAGGACACCGTGGGCATCGAGCTGGCCAACCGCGACAAGGTCATCGTCCCTTTGCGCGAGCTCCTGGAAGACGAAATCTTCAGCAGCGGCAAGGCCAAACTGCCCATCGCCCTAGGCAAGGACGTCTATGGCAAGACCATCATTGGCGACCTCGCCGCCATGCCCCACCTCCTCGTCGCCGGGGCCACGGGTTCGGGTAAATCCGTTTGCATCAATGGCATCATCACCAGCCTCCTGTGCCGCTTTGCTCCAGATGAACTCCGCTTCATCATGATCGACCCGAAGGTCGTGGAAATGCAAAACTACGCCGAGCTGCCCCACCTCGCCGTGCCTGTGGTGACCGATCCCAAAAAAGCCCTGCTCGCCCTCCGCTGGGTCGTCCGCGAGATGGAAAGCCGCTACCAGATGTTCGCCCAGGAAGGCTGCCGAAACTTCGAAACCTTCAACAACCGCAACCGCAAACGCGCCGAGGCCAACGAAGCCCGCAAAGCCGCCGCCGCTGCTGCCGAGGCCGCCAACCCTACGCCACCAGCGCCTGCTCCAGCCCCCGTCCGCGCCGCCTCCGCCCCCGCCGCCTCCGCCCCCGCTCGCAGCAAGACCTCCGCAGGCACCGATGACGTCCGCGTCTCCGCCGCCTTTGCCAAAGCCGCCGCCGCAGCCGACCACCTCGTGGACGGCACCACCGCCCCCTGGGACGATCCCGAAATCGCCCAGGAACTGGAGTCCGACACCCTCCCCGTCGAGCTGCCCGTGGACCACAATGGCGACTGGATCGGCGACTCCCAGCCGCCCAAGCCCAAGGCCCGCAACCAGGACTTCATCATCCCGGACACCCTCCCCTACATCGTCGTCATCATCGACGAGCTGGCCGACCTCATGCAGACCGCCCCGGCAGACATCGAGGTCGCCATCGCCCGCATCACCCAGATGGCCCGCGCCGCCGGCATCCACCTCATTGTCGCCACTCAGACCCCGCGTGCCGACGTCATCACCGGCGTCATCAAGGCAAACATCCCCACCCGCATCGCCTTCCAGGTCTCCAGCGCCCTGGACAGCCGCGTGATCCTGGATCGCAAAGGCGCGGAAAACCTCGTCGGCAAAGGCGACATGCTCTACGTCCCCCCCGGCGGAGCCCAGCCCATCCGCAGCCAGGGAGCCTACGTCACCGACGACGAAATCCACGCCGTGGTGGAACGCTGCGCCGCCCAGGGCAAACCCATCTTTGACGTCAAAGTGGACGACGAAACCGGTGAAATGGGCGACGACGAAGACGATGAAGGCAGCAGCGTCAGCAGCGAGGAGGAAGACACTCTGGAGAAATGCCTGGAAGTCATCCGCCAGGAAAAGAAAGCCTCCACCAGCCTCTTCCAGCGCCGTCTGAAGCTCGGCTACGGACGCGCCGCCCGCATGATGGACATCCTGGAGGATCGCGGCATCATCGGCCCCGGCGAAGGCGCCAAACCCCGCGAGATCCTCGTGGACATGGACATGATCTGAGGGCGCTCGCTTGCAGGACCGCAGGACGGGTTTGTCCGGCGTAAACCCACTCCGCCAACACACCCAAGGTCATCGCCGGATTACCCGTCTCCTTCGAGGTGGAATGGCCCATCCACCTCGCACATCCTCACCACGCCCCCAACCAGGCGGGTAATTCTGCGACAGCATCCAGGACGCAGCGGAACTCCACCGCGCAGAACACACCCGCCCTAAGGTCCTGCGCTCATGCTGCCGATTCGGGAACTCATTTTGGCCACAATGAGAAGGGCCATCCCTCGAAGCGCGAAGTGTCCTGGAGTGCGGTGGTCCCGCATGCGGGACACGGGAACACCGTGCCTCGGCGACACCGCTTTCTCCGGAGGAGTGGATTCAGCAGGCCATACTACACCCCTTGAGTCCCTCCTCCGCTCAGCCTCGCTCATTGTTAGGCCGTCCTCCGCCCGCAAGAGCGGTGTGGCGCTTGAGCGCTTCCCACCGCACTCCAGGACGCTCCGCGACTGCGGTGTCTCAAATGTTTCCATGTTGCCATGCTAGGGTGGAAACATGGAAACATTTCAGCCAGGGCGGATCACTCCGGCTTGGGGGCCTCGGCGGCGGGGGTGACATCGCGTGAAGTTACCAGGTCTTTAGGCACGGACTGCCCCAGCCTCTTCAGGGCCTGACTGGTTTCGTTACGCAGTGGAAAATAGCGCTCTTCGTAGGGCATGGAAGCTCCATTTGACGAAGATCGGGTGCCCCGCTGTGTGACATAGCCATTGTGAGTTAATAAACGTTGCAATAGGGCGATCAAAGGCGCGTCTTCCTTGGGATCAGGCTGCCTGTCCGATTGCGGTGGCACGAGAATTTCTAAGACGACACGGGCATCGTAATGGCTCCATGTCGTTTCAAACTCGCCCCTGTTTTGCTCACTCTCTTCCGCCTGTTTGGCCAAAAGGTTGCCCAATTGCTTCCTCAAAAAACGCAGGTAGGGGAGATGAGGGGAAGAGCGATACCCTAGCTGCCTCCATATTCCAGCACATTGCTTGGGCTGGGTGCACATGCAGTGCTGCCAAAAGCGTTCTTCTTCCGTGTCCTGACCAGGAGATCGAAGCCCGCCGTAGCCATCCAGCCCTGAGGGAGCCTGTGGCGATTGTCCCCTGACCAAAGCGGCGAGCACGGCTATCTGGCCGTCGGGCGGTAGGTTCCGCCCCAGCTCCACCAACCGTGGCCACCGCCCGCGTCGGGAGAGCGTCTCTGCTGCCAGGTGGACCAGAAAAACATTCGGGCTATTCAACCAGGGCTCCACGACTGCATCCGGCAGCCACTCATCCATAAGTGGAGCTTGCTTGGACAAGATTTGGATCATCGGCTGCTGCTGCCCCTCCGGTGCCGATATCACCTGATCGGCGGCCATTTCCAGAACCGGCCTCCAGGCGGCCTGAGGGATGGGTTTGGGCAGGGCATACCCCGTCCCGGTATATTCCGCGAGGTCTTGCAGAGTAAGCCACACCATGGAGGGAACGGATTCAGGTGAGCCATGGGGAGCGGACTTTGGCGAGGAGGTGCGCAGGGCCTGGAGGCAACGGTTTAGCAGCCTCTCCCGGTCCGTCTCCGACGTCCATCGGCGGGCCAGAACATCATAGAGTGCGGACAGCAGAGTGGATTCATCCTTGGTTAGGCTTGCCCTGGTGGACAACTGCCGCACCCACCCCTCCGCCTTGCTTTTGATGCCCAAGGTGCCGTTCCCGCCCAGCACCCGCACCAGTTCCAAAGAGACCAAGCAAACCTCTTTACGGAAGCCGTCATCCTCCCCTGGGCGGATGGGTTCCAGTGGGCCGGGTTCCAGCAGGCGCAGCAGTTGATAGGGCATCTGCCTGCTCGACAGACCATCCGCATCCACGGCCTCGAGATCGGCTGGATCAACCAGGCCTTTGCCGACATTGGAGATCACCTCCACCGTCCCATAGCAGGCATAACGGACGCTGGCCGGGGTGCCCTTTTTGGCACGGTAACCCGCCAGTTTAAAATGCTGACCCGGGGGCAGATCACGCGTGCCGTAGCTGTTCCCGCACCAGGCACTGAGATGCGCCTGCGCACGCCTCCAAGTGCCGTCAGGCCGCAGGTGTTCCAGCTTGATGTAAATATTGCCATCCTGGGCCGCAAACCTCACGACCTCTCTGGAGCGATTGATCACATAAAGCGGCACTTCCTTTTCATTCGCCTGGGAAAAATCAGCATAAAGGAACAGCTTCCCCTCGGGTGCGATCACCTGTGCAGGTAGGTCCACATTGGGAGAAGACTGTCCCACATAACTGGGAAAATGGGCCGATGCATTTTCTCGGCTCTCCTCCGCCTGTGCCATCGGTTGGAGACAAAAGCATCCCAGGAGGCCGAGGAAACACACACGCATCATATCATCATATTTATCAGAATGCACCGTGACCGTTCAAGCCAAGAAAAACAACCTTTGCGTCCCAAAATGTTTCCATGTTTCCACCTTAGCATGGCAACATGGAAACATTTCATCGAACGCCCTCAGTGACACGTCAAATAAGCTGGAGAAGTCCAGGTCGTCATCGGGTCCTGTCTCGCTGATGTGTAGCGCATCTGGTGCTTGCACTTTGCGGGGGAGCCTTTCACTGTGGATTTCTGATGGAGGTTCTCACCCGACATGCCCGGCTCCTGTATCTGCTCGCCCTGTTTCAATTGCTGGGCGGGCCGCTTGTTTTGGGTGGGGTCATGATGGTGACAAGCCTGATGAAGGAACGCGAGATGACGCTCTCACAGAGTATCTCACAAACCTTGCATCATTTGGAACAGGGCGAGGTCGCCGGGGCAGGGGAGTGGACCTGGACTGAGGATCACGGCCTGCTACCTCCTGTGAAACCACGGCCGCCACAGCCGCCGAAAACCAAGGACGGCAAAGGCAAGTTGTGGGTCGTGAATGATTTGGAGAGCTTCCCCTGGCAGGCTTCCATGCTGCTGAAGATTCACATGCAGGGCTGGCATGATCCAGTTCCGCTAAGGCTGGCCCATGCGCCGCCGATCCCGCCACCACGGGCGGTCTGATCAACCGTGAATCGCGTCCTCGCGTTTCACTGAATCTCCACGGCTTGAATCCAAGTCGTCTGTCTGCACGCATCTGCGTGGTCTCCTCTGTTTCGTTCCAACTTTTTCTTTTATGCACCTCTCCCGTTCTCTTTCATACAGCTTGCTGGCACTCGCTCTGGCCGGCCGCACTTTCGCTCAAGAAGCGATCCCTCAAGAAACCGCCACCCTGCCTGAAGTGGTGGTGGAAGGCAAAGCCAGCAATCTGCTCGGCACCACTGACGGTGCGTCCAAAGGACGTGCCACCCAGGAAGACTTCCTCTCCCGGCCGCTCATGCGTCGGGGGGAAATCCTGGAGACCATCCCCGGCGTCATCATCACCCAGCATGCCGGTGGCGGAAAGGCCAACCAGTATTTCCTGCGCGGGTTCAATCTGGACCACGGCACGGACTTTTCCATCAGCCTCGATGGAATGCCGCTGAACATGCGCACCCATGCCCATGGTCAGGGTTACACGGACCTGAACCCGATCATCCCGGAGCTGATCCAGGCCATCGATTACGCCAAGGGCACCTACACGGCTGCCGATGGTGACCTCTCCACCGCAGGCAGTGCCAATTTCCTGCTCTGGGACATGATGCCTGAAAACATGGTCCGCTTGGAGTTTGGCGAATACAATTACTACCGTGCCCTCATCGCCGGATCGTTGCCAATCCATGCTGCGGAGAAGGATGGGGTGCAGCAAGGCCTAACGTATGGTTTGGAATACAACTACTATGACGGCCCCTGGCAGCAGGCGGAGGAGTTCAATCGCTGGAACGGAATCCTGCGTTACTTCGCCGGGGATGAGGATAACAAATTTTCCGTCACCTTTATGGGCTATCGTGGAAGCTGGACCAGCACGGATCAGATCCCGCAGCGCGCCATCAACAACGGCTCGCTTGACCGCTTTTCCACGCTTGACGATACGGCAGGCGGAGACAGTCAGCGTTACAGCCTGAACATCGCTTATGAGCATCGCGATGATGATGTGGTGACCCGTGCGAACATCTATGGCATCTACTACTCGCTGAATCTCTTCTCGAACTTCACCTACTTCACCACCGGGCCGTTGGGGGATCAGTTTGAGCAATCGGAGGATCGTTATGTCTTCGGTGGTCAGGTCTCCCGCACCTGGGAGGATCGAAAAATCTTCGGCATTGAGTCCGACCTCACCGTCGGGTTCCAGACCCGTCATGACCTGATCAATGACATCGGTCTTTACAGCACACGCAATCGCAGCCGACTGGCCACCACGCGGCAGGATGACATCTGGGAGGGCAGCGCCGGTCTGTATGGCGAGATGGTGAACCGCTGGACGCCTTGGTTCCGCACCGTGCTCGGCCTGCGTGGTGACCTGTATTACTTTGACTCCCTCGAAAGCACTGTTGCCGGTGAAGATGCGGAGTGGGCAGGCATCGTGAGTCCGAAGTTCAGCGCCATCTTTGGCCCCTGGCATGAGACGGAGTTGTATCTGAACTTTGGCACCGGCTTCCACAGCAATGATGCCCGGGGTGTCACCGCACGTTCCTTGCAGGCAGACCCGCTGGTGCGGACCATGGGGGCGGAGATCGGCGTGCGCACGCAGGCCATCCCGACACTCACCACCACCCTGGCTCTCTTCTGGTTGCAAAGCGACAGCGAGCTGATCTATGTGGGTGATGCAGGGACGAATGAACCCGGGCCCGGCTCCGAGCGTTACGGTGTGGAGCTGGCCACTTACTGGCGGCCTAACCATTGGTTCAGTGCGGATGCCGAAGTGGCGATGACGTATGCCCGGCTGCAAGACAGTGGCAATGCGGACCGCATCCCGAACAGTGTCCCGGTCATGTTCAGCGGCGGTTTCAATATCGGCGCGCAGGGGAATGCCGATGGCTGGTTCACGGGCATGAGAGTCCGTGCTTTTTCAGGCCGCCCGCTGGAGGAGACAGGTCAAATCGAAGGTCGTGAGAGCTTCTTGGTCAATGCGACGGTCGGTTATCGCCGGAAGAACTGGGAGGCCGCCGTGGATTGCCTGAATCTGCTCAACCGCTCCGACAATGACATCGAGTATGCTTATGAAAGCCAGCTCCAGAATGAGGCGGCTCCGGTCAATGATGTGCATCTACATCCGGTGGAGCCACGGATGTTTCGCTTCCGGGTGACGTATCGTTTCTAACCAATCATTCGACAAAGAAAAGGCGCAAAGGGCGGACAATCCCTTTGCGCCTTGACCACATCATCCTACGAAACAAACAATGAACCCTACGCTGACATCACGGGCTGCATTTCCCGTGCGAACTGCTCTGGCGGTTGGGCGGTCTTGATGGCTTTCGCCATGGACTTGCTGAGGCCATCCAGAGAGTAAGGTTTGAGCATGATGTCCACAGGCGGGTTGCGGCCCTCACCCAGGATCACGAATTCATCAGGATCAATCACGAAGCCGCTGCACACCACCACCGGCACGTCATTGCCCGCCGCGCGCAGTTGCTTGAAGGTGTCACGCCCGCTGAGCTTCGGCATGTAAATATCCAGAAGCATCACATCGATCTTTTCATCCCCGTGCAGGAGCATGTTCAGGGCCTGTTGTCCGTCGCTGGCTTCCATGACGCGATAGCCGAGGAAGGTCAGCATGTTGACCGCGATGGAGCGCACCGGGGCCTCATCATCCACGACCAGGATGTTCCCACGGATGCCCGCAGGTGTGGCAGTGGGGTTGCTTTCATACGTGGGCTCCTCATCCACGTTTTCGGGATCTGTCGTGCGCGGCAGGTAGATGCGGAACTCCGTGCCCTTGCCGACGACGCTGTCATATTCGATCCAACCGCCGTGCTCGCGCACAATGTCCTGGGCCATGCTGAGGCCGAGGCCTGTGCCCTTGCCGTTGGTCTTGGTCGTGAAGAAGGGCTCAAAGATGCGCCCGCGTGCTTCCTCGGGGATGCCGTGTCCGTTGTCACGCACGATGATCATGGCAAACTCCGCCGGGGCCTGATCGCCGTTAGGACTGCGATGGGTGACATTCTCGATCCCGATCTCGATGATGCCTTTGTCCTCAGGCAGGGCATCGCGTGAATTCAGACAGAGGTTTAAAACCACCTGCTCCAGTTGGGTGGCATCGGAGACGACAAAGGAGGCATCCATGCCTGCACGCATGCGGATCTCGACACGCGGATCGACGCTGTGCTTCAGCAGGGTCTGCACCTCGGCCAGCATCTTCTTCACATTCGTGACCTTGCGCAGGCTCTGCCCCGTGCTGCGGCGTGAATAGCCGAGGAGGCTTTTGACCAGATCGGCGGCGCGCTGGGTGGCCTGATTGGCGCATTGCAGCTTCTCCCGCACCTGGGTCTGATTGCTGGCGGGCTGTAGCTCTGCCAGGGTCAGGTTGCCACGGATGGCCGTGAGCATGTTGTTAAAGTCATGGGCGATGCCGCCTGCCAATTGACCCAGATTGCCCAGCTTCTGGGATTCACGCAATTGACGTTGCAGGCCGTGCATTTGGCTGCAATCACGCACCATCCAGAGACGTCCGATGACTTCGCCCGTGTCTGTCTGCATCGGGGTCGTGCGCACGCTGTAGTGGCTGCCATTGCTGTCTGCCAGATCGGCTTCCACCTGATCCTGAAACTGTGGGTTTCGCAGGCTCTTGCCCAGCCACTCGGTCATTTTTTCAGACTCCGTAAATCGGCCTGCCATGGCCTTCAGCAGGGTCGTGACATCGCGTCCGCCGATTTCCTCCAAAGGCTTGCCGAGGAATTGGTCCAGCTTGGCATTGGAGGCGATGATGTTGCCCTGAGAATCCACCACGGCCACCCCCTCATCACTGGCGGCAAAGATGCCCTGGAGGGCGGTGAAGGCCTCGCGCAGCAGCCGCTCCGCATTCATCAGTCGTTGGGCCGTCTGGCAGGCGTGCGTTTCCGCCGCATTGAGAGACTGACGATGCTTGGCAAACAGCATGTTGATGTCGCAGCGTAGCTTCCAAAAGTCAGCAGGCAACCATTGGGCGGTTTCCTTCGCAGGTGGCACACCCCGCAGCACCGAGGCGGTGGAACTCATGACCGCGATGACCGGTTTCAAGACCCAGCCGCTCAAAAGATAAGCCGTCAGGAAGACGCCGCCGCCCAGCAGCACACCTTCCATGCTGGAAAACCAATCCAGGGAGTGCCCCATGAGGCGGGCCGCACCCAGCAAGGGCAAGAAGCCGAACAGCACGAGCGGGAGTAAAATTCGTAGTCGGAGTGAGTTCATGTGAGGGAGGAAGAGAGAATGTGCGGGGCCTGAGACAGGAGCGTGGCCGGGTTGAGACCGGGTGTATGCACCGGCATGCGGAAAAACTCACTGCTGCTGAGGGTGGAGATCGTTTGTTGGACCGCCTGATCCAGACCCTCTTGGACCGCTTGTTCCACTTTGGGCGGCAGATGCGTCTCCAGCCAGTCACGGACCAGATGCTCCACCTCGGCTTTGGAAAAGGCAGGAACCGGGGCAGGCTTTTTCTCGACCGTGCTTTCCAGTCCATCGATCCGATCCTTCAACGCACTGACACCCATGGCTGCGCCAAAAAGATCCTGACGCACTTGCTCGATCTCAGCCTCCAGGTCCATGCGCAATTGGGCCAGATCGCGGTTTTGCAGGTTTTGGATGGATTGATAGTGATTCGTCGCCGGGGCAGAAGGGACAGGGGGTTCCGTCTGGCGGGGCAACTCGGGCAGACTCGCCGGGGCGGGCTGTGCTGCGAGGGCCAGGCTGGCGGCGATGGCAGAGCCGGGTGTCATGTAGCCGGAGAGCCTGCGCGAGGGTGGCGAAAGAAGCGTGGAGGCGCTTTGCTGAACCGCCATCGCGGCCAGCCCGGTGGCCACGGGAACAGGCTCTTGAGTCAAAGGGACGTGCTCATGGGCAGTGGGGACATGCTCTTTGGGGTCAGGCACGCGCTCATTGAGGACCCAGGATAAAGCGGAGGCTGCGGGTTGCTCCTGTTGGGCGATGCTTCCAGTCGTCTCTGCCACGAGCTCCAGCGGGTAATCCCCGGAGCTGTGTTCAGAAAAAAAGGAGAACGCAAAGGCCATATGATATTTGTAACTGTTATGTAAATTTATATAAAATATCAGAGGTAATCCAGCAAAAAATAAACTTTTTTTGAATATCGGGTCTTCCTTGATGAGCCGCAGTCTGCACGAACCATCGAAAAATCGACATTTTACATGCCTGATTTGAGGCGAAAAAAAACGCGCTGTTTCTTCGCTTTCATGCCAATCAGGCCGCACCCTGCTTGCCCGATCTCTTGACGCCCGTTCATTCCGCCTTACCTGAGGAGACGCGTTTAAAATTTTTGGCCTTCAGTCTTTGCCCTCTCCATGTCCACCCCTGCCCATAATTATACTGAAGACAGCATTCGCTCCCTCGATTGGCGCGAGCACATCCGCCTGCGTCCCGGCATGTATATTGGCAAACTGGGGGATGGCTCCCAGCCGGAGGATGGCATCTACGTGCTGCTGAAGGAAGTCATCGACAACTGCATCGATGAACACGTCATGGGTTACGGCAAGCTCATCGAGGTGGACATTACCGAGGATCACCAGGCGACCATCCGCGACTATGGACGCGGCATTCCCCTGGGCAAGCTGATGGAGTGCTGTGCCCAGATCAACACGGGTGCCAAATATGACAGCGAGGTCTTCAAGCGCTCCGTCGGCCTCAACGGTGTCGGTATCAAGGCCGTCAATGCCCTCAGCACGCACTTCAAAATCCAGGCCTATCGGGATAAAAAAACCCGCGCCATGGAATTCAGCCAGGGCATCGTCCGCAAGGACATGAAGACCCCGCAGCCCACGGAGGAGGCGGACGGCACCCGCATCTCCTTCCGCCCGGACACGGAGAACTTCACCCCGCATGTCCACTTCAAGCTGGATTACGTCCGCGAGATGCTGCGCTTTTACTCCTGGCTGAATCCAGGCCTGACGCTGAAGCTCAATGGCGAGACCTTTAAATCCAAGGACGGCCTGCGCGATCTCATCGCCGCCAAGCTCACAGAGTCACCCGAATACCCCGTCATCCACCTGGACGGCACGGATGTCGAAGTCGCCTTTACCCATGGCAGTGGCTATGGCGAGGAGTTCTACACCTTCGTCAACGGTCAGCACACCACCCAGGGCGGCACGCACATGGCCGCCTTTCGCGAGGCCATCGTCCAGGAGTGCCGTGAGTTTTTCAAAAAACAGTTCGAGCCCAGCGACGTCCGCACCGGCATCATCGCCGCCGTTTCCGTCAAGGTGCAGGAGCCCATCTTTGAAAGCCAGACGAAGACCAAGCTCGGCTCCACCCATATGGAGCCCAATGGCCGCAACCTGCGCAGCCACATCATCAACACCGTGGTGAAGGAACTGGATAATTTCCTCCATAAAAAGCAGGACATCGCCAAGGCCCTCCAGGAAAAGATCCTCTCCAATGAGAAGGAGCGCAAAGAAATCTCCGGCATCCAAAAAGCCGCCCGAGAGAGCGCCAAGAAGGCCAAGGTGCATAACAAAAAGCTGCGCGACTGCCGCATCCACTTCGATACCAAGGACAAGCAGCGTGAGGAAAGCACCCTCTTCATCACCGAGGGTGACAGCGCCTCCGGCTCCATCACCAAAAGCCGCGATGTGAACACCCAGGGTGTCTTCTCCCTGCGTGGCAAGCCGCTGAACTGCTTCGGTCTCAGCCGCAAGATCGTGTATGAAAACGAGGAGTTCTACCTCTTGGCCAACGCCCTTCAGATCGACGAAAACATCGAGGACTTGCGCTACAATCGCATCATCCTGGCCACCGATGCGGATGTGGACGGCATGCACATCCGCCTGCTGATGATCACCTTCTTCTTGCAGTTCTTCCCGGAGATCGTCCGCGCCGGTCACCTCTTCATTCTTCAGACCCCGCTTTTCCGTGTGCGGAACAAAAAAGAGACGTTTTATTGCTACAGCGACACAGAAAGACAGCGCGCCATCCACAAGTGCGGCAAGAGTGCCGAGATCACCCGCTTCAAAGGCCTGGGTGAAATCTCCCCGGATGAGTTCAAGCACTTCATCGGTCCCAAAATGCGCCTGGAGCCCGTCATGATGCCCGAGCATAAAAGCATCAAGGAACTCCTCACCTTTTACATGGGCAAGAACACACCCGACCGGCAGATGTATATCGTGGATAACCTGCGCATCGAAAAAGAGCTCGACTTCAATGAAGAAGCCGTCGCCTTGCCCGAGGCTGCATGAGGATTGATGGAAGGAGTCTCCTCGCATCATCGTTTGATGGGCCGACATGCGCATTCTTTTCCTCACGCTTCTCACCGCCGGGCTGGCCCTGGCGCAGACACCCGTCCCCACGCCGATCACGCCCACGGCGTTGATGAAGGCCCTGGAAAAGACCTCCGACGCGGCCTCCCGCCAGGCTCTGCATGACCAAGTGCTGCGCCTGTTTGGCAAACAGAACCTCCTGAAAGGCAAGCCCGGCACCAAGGTCGAAGGCACCACTGTCGCCTGGGCCGTGATGGACACGAAACCCGCCCGTGTGATGCGCGGCAATGACACCCTCATTGGCGACATGGTTCGTATCGGCGAGGACGGCCTGCAGGTGCTGGTGCAAAAGATGGCGAACTTTCAGGAGTTCAATTACCGCATCGAAGTGGACGGCATGCCCCGTGTCGCAGGCATGGTGCATATCGAGCATTATGAATACACGGCCGATAGCGAGCCGCAGCCGGGTGTGCCCGTGGGCAAGCTAGAGAAGTTCGAATGGACACAGAGTCAAGTCTTCCCGGACACCCTGCGCGATGTCATCGTCTATATCCCGCAGCAATACCAGGCCGGTGATGAAGCCTGCCTCATGGTCTGGCAGGATGGCAGCCGTCATGCAGACCCCAAGGGCTCCATGCGTGCCAGTGTGGTTTTCGACAACCTCATCCATCAAAAAAAGATGCCTGTGACCATCGGCGTCTTCATTGATCCAGGTCGCAAACCCGATCAGAAACCCGGCAGCAAAGCCGCCAACCGCAGCGCCGAATACGACGGCCTGGGTGCCGCTTACAGCCAGTTCCTGCTCACCGAGATCCTGCCCGAGGTGGAGAAACGCTACGGTGTAAAATTCCGCCAGGACCCGCAGGCCTGGGGCATCGCGGGTGGCTCCTCCGGCGGCATCTGCGCCTTCACCGCCGCCTGGGAGCGGCCCGACAAATTCCACAAAGTCCTGAGCTGGGTCGGCACCTTCGTGGACATCCGAGGCGGCAACGCCTACCCCTACCTCCTCCGCATCACTGAGCGCAAACCCATCCGCGTTTACCTCCTCGACGGCGTCAATGATCTCGACAACAAATTCGGCAACTGGCCCCTGGCCAACCGCATGATGGAGGCCAGCCTGAAATACATGGGTTATGATTACCGCATGGACTGGACCGAATGCTTCCACGGCAGCAAAGGCATGGCCCCGCACCTGCCCGAAGCGCTAACCTGGCTGTGGCGGGATGTGAAGTGAAGCGGATCGATTTTTCGGGGTGGCCTACTCCCGCCCCATCATCTGGCGCAAGGCCCTCAGGTTTTCCGCTTCATCAAAGACCGCACGGACGGGGATCTCCAAACCGGGGATGACATCACTGCTCAGCAGCCCCTCTTTCAAGGCCGGGACGGGCGGATACATCTGCCCCTCTAGGCAGTAAAGCTCCACCGTCTCCGCCACCGCATCCACGATCCAATACTCCGCCACCCCATGCAGGGCATAGTCCTCGAACTTCACGCCACGGTCGCGTTTTTCAGTGGAAGAGGACAGCACCTCGACGATCAAATCTGGAATCGGGAAGCGCAGCGTATCCGGGTCGATCAATAAGGCTTTCGCCGGACCGAAGTAAATCAGGTCGGGTTCATAATCGTTGCGGGGAAAGCTGGTCATGGCCTTTTCGACATGAACCATTCCAAGCTCCTTCGTCGCGACATAACTGTCCATCAGACGCATCAGCCGCTTGGTCGCCCAAAGATGCCGATTCAGAGCCGGGGAATGCATGATGACCTCTCCCTGAATGAACTCCCACTTGTGCTCGGGCGTGATATCCGCGTAAAATTTCTGCCTCAGCTTTTGCTCACGAGCAAGAGCGCGCTGGGCTTGCTCGATCAACTCAGGCAGCGCAGGGGATTGCAGCATCGTTTCCAGAATGGCAGCGCTCATTGAGTCAACATGCTCCAAACCTTCTCGATGTAAAGCCCCTCCCCAGCCCGGCCAAACCACCCTCCCGACACGAACGTCACTTGCAGCCCCTCAAGGCATCCGCAATCTTGCGGGATGCCATTGCCCAAGCCTGCCTCCGCTTTCACTGACGAGCACTTCCTGAACCGGGAGCTGAGTTGGCTGGCTTTCAATGAACGGGTGCTGGCCGAAGCGGCGCGGACAGAACTGCCGGTGCTGGAGCGGGTGAAATTCCTCGCCATCACTGCCTCCAACCTCGACGAGTTCTTCATGGTCCGTGTCGGCGCCCTGCAACTGCTGCGCGAACAAGGCCGCCGGGTGAAGGATCACGCAGGCCTCACCCCCACCCAGCAGTGGGACCAGATCCAGCAACGGGCCACCGCCTTCATGGAGCGGCAGTATGAGATCCTGCACGGGGAGCTGCTGCCCCTGCTCCAGGAAAACGGCATCCGCCGTCTCCGCCCCGGCGAGCTGACCCCGGCGCAGCGCACTCATTTACAGGACTATTTCAGCGAGCACATCTTCCCTGTGCTGTCCCCCATCGCGCTGGATGATGACAAGCCGCGCATCTCCGTGCCCGCGCTACAGATCGCCCTGCTGTGTGCCGTGCAGTCGCAGACGGATGGGAAGACGACGAGACGCCTCGTGCTTTTCACCTTGCCGTCCAACCTGCCGCGTCATGTCCCCGTGCCGGAGGCGGAGAGCGGGCACCATGCCTACCTGAACCTGGAGGACCTACTCTACCTCTTCCTGCCGCTTTATTTCCCCTCGGAAAAAGTCATCTCCAGCGCCCGCTTCCGCATCAGCCGGAATTCGGACATCGCCGTGGATGATGAGAGCGCCTTTGACCTGGCCAGCGAGATGGAGGACGTGCTGGAGGCCCGCCTGCAAAGCCCCACCATCCGCATCGAGATCGAAGGTGGTGCCCCCCGTGACCTCATCAAATCCATCCGCGACCTCTGCGGGGCCAAGAGCGCCCAGGTCTATACCGTGCCGGGGGAGCTGGACCTGCGCGCCTATTTCGTCATCGCCGGACTGTCCGGGTTTGAGGAACTGAAGGTGGAGCCCTGGGACAGCCAGCCCTCCTTCCAGATCGAGCCCGGAGAGAGCATGTTTGACGCGATCAAGCGCGGCGACATCCTCCTGCATCATCCCTATGAGGCCTTCGACCCTGTGCTCCATCTCATCGAGGAAGCCGCCGCCGATCCCGATGTCATCGCCATCAAACAGATCCTCTACCGCACCGCGAAAAACAGCCGTATCATCAGTGCCCTCATCCGCGCCGCCCAGGCAGGCAAGCATGTCACCGTGCTGGTGGAGCTGAAGGCCCGCTTTGATGAAGCCCGCAACCTGGAACGTGCCGAGGAACTGCAGAATGCCGGAGCCCAGATCATCTACGGCGTGCGCGGCCTGAAGACCCATGCCAAAATCTGCCTGGTCATGCGGCGCGAGGCCGGGCACCTCGTCCGCTACATGCACTTTGGCACCGGCAATTACAACGAGGCCACCTCCAAGCTCTACACCGACATCAGCTACCTCACCTGCCGCCAAAACTACGGCAGCGATGCCAGCGCCTTTTTTAACACCGTCACCGGCCGCTCCCGCTTCGTCCACTTTGAGCGCATCTCCATGGCCCCCTTCGGCCTGCGCGAGCGCCTGCTCTCCATGATCCAGAGCGAGACCGAGCGCTCCCGCCAGGGGGAGGAAGCGGAGATCATGCTGAAGATGAACGCCCTGGAGGACCGCCAGATGATCGAGGCCCTCTACGAGGCCTCCCAGGCCGGGGTGAAGGTGCGGCTGAACGTGCGCGGCATCTGCTGCCTGCGTCCGGGGGTGAAGGGGATCAGCGAAAACATCACCGTCCTGAGCATCATCGACCGTTATCTGGAGCACGCCCGCATTTATCATTTCCGCCAGGGTGGACGGCCCGTCATCTTCATCAGCAGCGCCGACTTCATGAACCGGAACCTCTCCAAGCGCGTGGAACTTCTCGTGCCCGTGGAGGACAAGGAGGCCAAAAAACGCCTCACCCACATCCTGGAGACCCACTTTGCCGATACCTCACGGGGCCGCATCCTGAAGTCCGACGGCACCTGGGCAGCCCCTCACATCGCCGCCGCCAAGACCCAACGGTCCCAGCAGATCTTCGCCATCGAAGCCACCAAACGCCTCCGCCAGCGCAACCAGGCCCCTGACGTCCTGGTGCCGCATGTGCCGAAGGTGTGAGTCCGCTGCCGCGATGACGGTGTGTGAAAAAGTTGCCAAGTTGCCGTTCCTATACACGGCAACTTGGCAACTTTTTAATGACGGAGTAATATCGGCTTGTTTGCCCTTTTTGGGTGCGAAATCAGCATCACCACCTGACGAAAAGGAACACCAAGAACGAGGGAGATATGTTAATGAAGGACTGGACATTAGTGTCCATCAAGTTCTAGACACTCTTGTTTAATAAGCACATCTATGGCCATGAAGTAGAGAGGCATGAAAGATAGGCAACATGACAACGCCAGAGCCAAGGAGGAATCGCCATGAGCAGGGCCACTTACTATGTGGACGAGGCAGGGGATGGGGTTCTTTTCGGTTCTCATGGCAGGTCTCGTTTGGATGATGCCAATGCTCCGCAGTTCTTCATGCTGGGAATGGTGCGTTGTGCTGCTGATGGAGCTTCCGCCGACGCGCTGGAAAGGCTGCGGAGGTATCTTCTCGCCAGTCCTTTGTATGCTTCCATACCGTCCATGCAGCCGGATCAAAAAAAGACAGCCCTGGCTTTTCACGCCAAGGATGATCATCCCGAAATCAGGGCCAAGGTCTTTGAGTTGCTGGTGGATCTGGATTTCAAGTTTTACGCCGTGGTAAAAGACATGCGTGCCGTTCAGCGCTACGTGCACAGCCGGAATCAGATGCATGAGTCGTATCGGTATCATCCCAACGAATTGTATGACCTCACCGTCAGGATGCTCTTCAAGCACAGACTGCATAAACATGATCACTGCCACATCACCTTTGCCAGACGTGGAAAGTCTGACCGGACTGCCGCATTGACTGAGCAACTGGAAAAAACCCGTCAGCGTTTCCTGGCCGAACATGACCTGGAGCATGAGAGCAAGATCGAGATCCATCCGGCCTATCCGCACGAGCGGCCCTGCCTGCAAATCGCGGACTACTGCTTATGGGCACTGCAACGTTGCTACGAGAAACATGAAGACCGCTTCCTCCGCGCTTTGTGGCCCAAGGTGTCCATCATTCACGATGTGGATGATTTGACCGGCAAAAGGTATGGCACTTACTTCACCCGCGATGGCCTCATGCCCGACGTGTCGAAAATAAAAAGCCGATGGATATAGGTTTCACTGATCGTTAGACCCGAAACACACGGCATGGAGCCGAATTTCATCCATCGGACCCTGTAAGAACGAATTCTTTGGGGAAAAGTCAACCCCTTCTCGTGCACGCAAGGTCGCAGCGATGGCTCCAAAGGTTTGACCCCGGCTGTGCTCGATTAACGGTGGAATCATCGAGCCCTTCCAAAAAGTTGCCGAGTTGCGGTGTATAGCACGGCAACTCTGCAACTTTTCATCAAACCTCAATGTCGTCCTCTTCAAAGGGTGACTCAGGATCAGGGGTGCCGGTCGGCGGTAGGAGACGGTTTCCGCGTTTGTAGAGGCAGCCTTCTTTAACGGCATGGGCGGCCCATTTGCTGATGGTGCCTTTGTGGCGGTTCATCATCTCCGCGATGTGCGTCTGGTTTCCCCCCCTCGCAGACGTGCTGGTCACGTGCAACACGAAGGACTTTGCCGAAAGTCCTTTCCCCGTCATGACACCGGAGCAATTCCTGGCCTCAGCCTGAGAGCTGGAAGCCCTGGCTCCTTGGGGCGTGCGGTGCGGTCCGCCCCGGCTCCTTGAGGGGGAAGGGTGGGTGTTTGGGGAGTTCGCATCACTTTGCGAACAAAGTTGGCGACAAAGCCGAAGTTGCGCCATACTGCGCGCCCTGATCCTCCTGTCATGACTGAACCTGAAGCGACCCCTGAAACACCAACGCCGAAACCCGCCGGGCTGGTGGACCTTTCTGATCTGCGCCTGATGCCCGCCTGGGTCGGCGGCATGAGCACCCCGAGCAACCTGAGCAAGTATGAGGAGCGCGAAGATCGTGGACCGCGCCGTGAAGGCGGGGGCCGGGATCGTCCGCAGGGGGATCGCCGTGGTGGTCCGCCGCCGCGTCGCGAGGGCGGTGGTTTTGGCGGTGGGCAGGGCGGTGGTCAAAACCGTGACCGGGGGGAGTTTCGCCCGCGTCGGGATGGCCCTCCTGGACAAGGCGGTGGTGGTGGCCCGCGTCGCGATGACCGGGGCGGCCCGCGCCGTTTTGGGGATCGTGACCGGGGGCCGGAGCGTCCGCAGCGTGAGTGGGTGGAGATCCCGAAGGATATCAAGGTGGTGATCGAGCCGGAGGATAAGTCCGCCGAGGCCCTGGCGCAGCACATCCGCAGCAGCGGCCACGCCTTCAGCATGTTTGATGCGGCGCGTTTGGTGCTGGCGGAGGGGGCGCGGTTTCATGCGCGCTTTAGCTGTGCGCCGGAGCGTGCCACGGGGCTGTTTGTGACTGCGGCGGATGGCGGTTTGTTTTTGAACCGTGAGGAGGCGCTGAGCCATGTGCTGCGCAGTTCCGCGATTGATACCTATTACAAGGTGGAGGAGATCGAGCTGGAGGAACCGAAGGGGGACTTTAAGACGATCGGTGTCTGCGGCATGACGGGCGAGCTTCTCGGCCCGCCGAGCCATCATAGCTTTCAGGCGTCGCTGTTGCGCATTTACCGCGAGCGGTTTGCGAACATGCCGCTGGATGAATACAAACGCCGGGTGCGCAATGAGTCCACGCCGGAGATCGTGGCGCAGTGGAAGGAGAAGCAGCGGAAGGGCCAGCGCTGGATTTACATCAAGGATCAGGCGGAAGGTGCAGAGCCGGTGACCTTTGGCAGCCGGGCAGAGATGGAGGCGCACTTTCGCCGCACGCACGGTGAGGATGCGGTGATCGAGGGGCGCGAGGTCGTCATCCCTGGCAACCAGGAGAAGGGCAAGATCACGCACATCCTGAGCATCATGATGCGCAATGCCGTGGAGGGTGCGCGGAAGCATCTGTTTGAGATGTCGCAGAAGCTCGGCGGGGGCTTTGAGCGCCGTGGGCTGAAGCTTTTCAAGCGCCGTGCGGGCAAGCTGTTTGTCTGCCGGGTAAAGCCGCGCGCCATCGATCCGGGGGTGGTCTTTTCTGAGCGTGTTTCAAAGATCGTCGAGGTGCTGAAAACCGCGCCTGGGATGCCTCTTTCAAATCTGGTGGAGGCCATCGTGCCGAGTGCCGCACCTGCGGAAGGCGAGGCCAAGCCGCAGCTCACGGATGATCAGATTTCCGTGATCAAGGATCTGCGCTGGCTGACCAACGAAGGCTACGTCATCGAATACAGTGACGGCATGGTCTTCCTGGGCGTGCAGGGGGAACCGCAGGCGGCTAAGGAAGAGAAGAAGGACAAAGGGGCCGCGAAGGCCGATGCGGGGTCCGCAGGCCCTGCCGAAGCTGCCACCGCGACGGATGAAACACCATCCGAAGTGACCGCCGAGGACGCGCCTGTGTCTGAAGAAGTGTCTGACATTCATGCCCTGGAAGGTGTGAGCCTGGAGGCGCAGGAAGAGCTCAATGAATCTTCCCCCGGCCCGTCTGCGGATGATCTGGAGGAGGAGGAGCCGCCCGTGGACATCATCGCGGGTGAGGACGGTCCTGAAGCCGAGTCCGCCAGCGGTTTGAACGATACCGCCGCGCCGGAAATCGAGCCGGAAGAAACGGACCTGGAGGATGAGCCTGTGGCCCCGGAGCTGCCTATCGTCAGCGAAGAGCTACCGACTGAGATTCTGGACATTGAGCCAGAGAAGGACGCTGAAGAGAAGAAGGCGGATTGAGGTCGCCCGTTCGGCCTGGAGTGCGGGAGTGTGCTTGACTGCGCACTCTCCGCCATTGACCCGTCCCGTTTCCTCGCCAAAACCAGTGGTTAACCCAACCTGCCTCCGCCCCTTGCAATCCAACCTCTCCTCCGCGCCTCGCACTGAACGTGCCGTTTTCCGCATCATCCCGGTCCGCGAACTCGCCGCCGACCAGCTCCTGGACCTGTCCAAGAAGATGAAGCTATCCCTGTCCAAGGCGGACATGCAGGTGGTGCAGCAGATCTTTAACGATGAAGGCCGCGACCCCACGGATGTGGAGCTGGAAGTCATCGCCCAGACCTGGAGCGAGCACTGCAAGCACCGCATTTTCAACGCCAAGATCTCCCATACCCTGAACGGGCAGGAAGAGACCGTGGACAGTCTTTTCAAGACCTACATCCGCAGCGTCACGGAGAAGATCATGGCCGACAAGCCGGACTTCGTTCTCAGCGCCTTCGTTGATAACGCGGGCTTTGTGAAGTTGGACGACAACCAAGCCGTGTGTCTGAAAGTGGAGACTCATAACCACCCGAGCGCCATCGAACCCTACGCAGGTGCCAACACGGGCCTGGGCGGTGTGATCCGCGACATCCTGGGCGCGGGCAAGGGCTCCAAGCCGGTCGCCTCCATCGATGTATTTTGCTTTGGTCCGCCGGACACGAAGCAGGAAGACCTGAAGGCCAAGGACGTGATCCATCCCCTGGGTGTGATGCGCGGCGTGGTGCGCGGTGTGCGGGATTACGGCAACCGCATGGGCATCCCCACGGTCAATGGTGCGATCCAGTTTGACGACACTTTCATTTACAATCCCCTCGTGTTTTGCGGCACGGCGGGCGTGATCCCGATCAAGGACATCGCCAAGGAAGTGAAGCCAGGGCATCTGCTCATCGCAGCCGGTGGCCGCACGGGCAAGGACGGTCTGAAGGGCGCGACATTCTCCTCCGCTGAGCTGACCACGGACTCTCATGAAGAGGACCAGACGGCGGTGCAGATCGGCAATCCGATTGAAGAGAAAAAGGTCGCCGACTTTGTCCTCGCCGCACGTGAGGCGGGGCTGATCGAATTCATCACTGACTGTGGTGCGGGTGGTTTCTCAAGCGCTGCGGGCGAGATGCTTAGCGAAGTGGGCGGTGAAGTGTGGCTGGAAAACTGCCCGCTGAAGGAGCCTGGCCTGGAAAGCTGGCAGGTCTTCATCTCTGAGTCCCAGGAGCGCATGGTCATGGCCATTGAGGAGCACAATCTGCCCGCCCTCCAGAAGATCGCCGACACCTATCAGAGCGAGATTTTTGTGTTGGCGAAGGCTGATGGCCATAAGCGCCTGAAGGTCTGGCATCACGGCCAGTCCGTCTGCGACCTGCCGGTGGATAAACTGCACGGTGCCCCGCGCCGTGAGATGAAGGCGCACTGGCGTCAACCCGCCGTCCTGCCGCCAAAGGTCGTCGTCCGGCCCGAGTCCTGGACCCAGGTTCTGAAAACTTTGTTAGGCGACTTCGCCATCGTCTCGCGTGAGCCGATCATCCGTGAGTATGACCACGAAGTGCAGGGCAATACCGTGCTGAAACCCCTGGCCGGTGCCAGCGGTGATGCGCCGCAGGACGGCTCCGTCATCAAGGTGGACGGCAGCAGCCAGCTCGTCGCCCTTTCCTGCGCGCTGCTCCCTGAGTGGGGAAAGACCGATCCTCACGCCATGGGCCGCGCCTGTGTGGATGAGTGCGTGCGTCAGCTCGTCGCCATGGGGGCCAACCCACAGCGCATCGCCATCCTGGACAACTTTTGCATGGGCAATCCCGACTCCGAAAAAGAGCTGGGTGCCCTGGTCGAATGCACCAAAGGCCTGGCCGAGGCCGCCCTGGCCTACGGCGCTCCGTTCGTCTCCGGTAAGGATAGCTTTTACAATTACTTCATCACCGATGAAGGCCCCGTGTCCATTCCGGTCACGCTTTTGGTTAGCGGATTCGGCATTGTCGAAGACGCCTCCCACGTCATCGGTGCCTCCCTGCGTCGTGCAGGCAGCAAGCTGGCCATCCTGGGCAAAACCACCCCCGGTCTGCGCGGCAGTGTCTTCGCCAAATACACCCAGGGCGCGGGCCTCAACGGTGCCCCGAGCTGGAGCGAAGCCGAGACCTGGGCCACTTACGGCAAGTATTACGAGCTGGTCAAAAAGGGAGCGATCCTGGCCACGCACGACCTGTCCGAAGGCGGCCTCGCCGTCGCCCTGGCCGAGTTTGCCTTCAGCGGCAAAGGCGGCATCAAGGTGGAGCTGGAAAACTTCCCTGCCTCCAAGGACTGCACCACGGCGGAGATCCTCTTTGGCGAGACTCCCGGTCGCTTCCTCATCGAGGTTGCGCCCGAGCATGTCGAGGCCGTGAAAGCCGCCGGAGCCGTCATCATCGGTGAAAGCACCGGCGAGCGCTGGCTGCACGTGACCAACCGCGGCACCACCCTCATCGACGCCGCCATCGCCGACCTGAAGCCGATCTGGCAGAATGGTCTGGTGCAGTATTATTGATTTGCTGCCGTGAACGGGACTAGGTATAGTCCCATCCATGTTGACCGATACGCTGAAGTTACCCACCGCCCTGGATCTGGCTGTGGGTGACACTGTGTCCTTGGAGCTATCTGGAGTGGTGGCTAATGATGGGCAGATCCTCATTAAAAAGATGATCCGCAGGTCCCCGGATAAATCAGATCGTCAACAAGCGGTGGATCACTTCATCCAAAAATGGACCGGTGCCGTGACGCCTTCCGCATCTTTGCAAGATTTGGATGATCTCCGATGGGAGGCGATGAAAGAAAAGTATTCCTTCTACGAAGACACGGCCAACTTGCTCCCGAATCCTCCTCATGCGTCTGTTTCTTGACACCAATGTTTTTCTCGATCTTCCCGAGTGTCGCCCTGGGTTTCAGAACAGTCAGAGAATCATCCACCTCTTAGGTCAGGTTCATGAAGGATGGGTGGCATGGCATACCCTTTCCAATGTCTTTTACGTTGCAGGACGCATTCTCCAGTCAAGCGTTCTCGCACGAGATTTGGTGCATGATATTTTGAGCTGGTGCAGCGTGGCAACTGTCGGTCACTCTGATGCTTTGGTTGCTGAGTCCCTGCCCGTTCACGATTTTGAGGATGCTCTCCAAATGGCTGCTGCTTTGGCAATGAATGCGGACGTGATTATTACACGCAATCTTAACGATTATCAAAACAGCCCCATCCCTGCGCTGACGCCCGAGCAGTTTCTCCAGCGGCATCACCCGGAGCTTCTGGGTGAGAGCAAGCCACGACTCTCATGACCATCCTCTTGGAGATTCCCGATCACATAGTCTCTGCTCTGGGGCTGCCAGAGGCGGATTTACGGGATCGTTTAATGGTCGAATTGGGGTGCGGTTTATATGCCACTGACGTCTTGGCGGCAGGGAAGGCGGCTGAGCTGGCAGGTCGCTCAAGGGCGGCTTTCGGCAAAGAATTGGCTCAGCGAGGGATCGCCCGTCATTTCACGGAAGAAGATTTGGCGGCTGAGTCGGCTTACGCCGGTGTGAAGTAACACTTGCGATTCCAAGCAGGGGAAACTGGCAGAAGCCTTGTTGCACTCCGTCGGCGAGATGCCATAAAGTAATTTATACCGACCATGCCCCACGCCCTCCTCATCAAATTCCCCGGCACCAACTGCGACTTGGAAACCTCCCGCGCGCTTGAGGCCGCCTGGTTCAGCGCGGAAGTCCTGCCCGTGGCCCTGCTGGAGCCGACATCTCTGGATCGCGCTCAGCTCATCGTTTTCTCCGGTGGCTTCAGCTATGGCGATTACGTCATGAGCGGTCGCATCGCCCAGCTCATCACCAAGCACAAGCTGGGTGAGCGCCTGAAGCAGTTCGTGGCCAATGGCGGTTATGTCCTGGGCATCTGCAACGGCTTCCAGATCCTCACGCAGCTCGATCTTCTGCCACGTGGCAGCCTGATCCACAACACCAGTGGCCGTTTCATCTGCCGCTGGGCGCCGTTGAAAAAGAACGGCAACACCAGCCCCTTCCTCAAAGCCCTGCCGGACAACTTCGAACTGCCCGTGGCCCATGCTGAAGGCCGCTTCGTCGGTGAATCCGGCGATGCCGAAAAATACGTCAAGGACGGCCACGCCGCCCTGCTTTATGGCAAGGACGTCAATGGCTCCAGCGCCCAGATCGCCGGCCTCCAAGACGATACCGGCCGCGTGTTCGGCCTCATGCCGCACCCCGAGCGCTTCATTGCCAAAAACACCCACTACGATCCCGATTGGAACGGGGCGGAGCAGGGCTGGGGTTACTACCTCTTCAAAGGTGTGGCCGAGGCGATGGCGGCTTGAGTCATTGCCATAACTGTCCCGCAAATGCGTTACAGCTTTTTAAATCGATTGGTATAACAACCTTGATTGAACAACAGTTCTCCGCCGGAAAGCTCACCTGTTTCACTGCTGGTGAATTTTGGGGAGATGTAGTCGAATGTGTAAAAATTGGCTTTCTGCCTCTTCCATCTGATTTTGGTCTCGATTCCTTCGTAGGTTTTATTCGATTGGTAGTAGAGATCACGATCAAAACGCTGATAACCAGTGCCATCAGCGTGGCAAACGAGTTTCACGTGATTCATTTCCCACGTTCCCACGATAGGTTCTTTCGGGCTGTTACAGGCGCATAAGGACAAGGTTGTTAAGACCAATAAAGTTAATGTGAATGGATGGTTCATAGGCAGATCCTTTCGGGAGTAGTTCACTCAAAAATCACCGCCGGAGCCCCGAACTCCTGGGGCCAGTCCACGTAGGGCACATCGGTGGCACCGATGATGTAGCGCACTGTCATCCACTGGCCGTCACGCTTTTGCAGCAGGGCAAAGATGCCGCCGTCGAAGGCACCTTCATTGATGGCCTCCATGTGGATGGTGCTGCGGTAGTCCATCTCGCTGCCATCGGGTTTCAGCGGGACACCGGCCAGAAAGGCCCAGCAATTCAGAATTTCTTGAACTTTGCGCGCTTGGGAAACATCGTCTTGGACAATGTGTCGAACAAGATAGTTGGTATCGAAAGCGACCATCGCCTTCAGGCTTGTGTCGCGTGTTGAAAGCGCCGGGCAGCCGATTGACGAACAGCCGATTTCATCTGTGAAGCCGAAATGGTTTTTTGCGCCTTATTGAGATACTGGCGGCCACATCCCGTTGACGATCCTGCTTGACTGGGTTTCTCCATCACGATTCGTCCTGTGCTGTCCAGGGTGAAATCCACCTGATCTCCAGCGTTCAAAGTCAAAAGCTCACGCAAGGCCTTGGGGAGGGTGATCTGGCCTCGACTCGTCACGGTGGCTTGGAGTGAACTCATGATTCAAGTATTCTGTTCAAAGTCGAAGGTTCAAGGGGTTTTGTGGGTGTTTCTTCCCGCACCTCCACTCCGCAAAAAGACCTGTTCGAAGAGGCTTCGAACAGGTCTGAGTTGAGGGCGTTTTGCGGACGCGCTTGGTTTTAGATCACTTAGCGGCCACAACGTCAAAGCGGTCCAGGTTCATGACCTTGGTCCAGGCGGCGACGAAGTCATTGACGAACTTCGGCTGCGCGTCGGCTGAAGCGTAGGCTTCGGCGATGGCGCGGAGTTGTGAGTTCGAGCCAAAGACGAGATCGACGCGGGAACCCATCCACTTGACGGCACCGGTCTTGCGGTCTTTGCCTTCAAAGAAATGATCGCACATCGGGGACTTGTTCCACACGGTGCTGAGGTCCAGCAGATGGGTGAAGAAGTCATTGGTCAGGGTTTCAGGCCGTTGGGTGAAGACGCCGAGCTGGGGGAAGCCAACGTTGGTATTCAGCACGCGCATCCCGCCGACCAGCACAGTCATCTCAGGGGCTGAGAGGGTGAGCAAGTTGGCGCGATCGACGAGGAATTCCTCGGCTGGGCGGTCATGCTCATGGCCAAAGTAGTTGCGGAAGCCGTCCGTCTTCGGTTCGAGCACGGCAAAGGATTCCACGTCGGTCATCTCCTGGGTGGCATCGGTGCGACCGGGGGTGAAGGGGACCTTCACCGGGTTGCCCGCTTTTTTGGCAGCCTCTTCCACAGCGGCGCAACCGCCCAGGACGATGAGGTCTGCGAGGGAGACTTTCTTGCCGTCCGACTGCGAGGTGTTGAAGTCCTGCTGGATTTTTTCCAGGGTCTCCAGGACCTTCGCGAGGACAGCCGGTTGGTTGACTTCCCAGTCCTTTTGTGGGGCCAGGCGGATGCGGGCACCGTTGCCGCCGCCGCGATTGTCCGTGCCACGGAAGGTGGAGGCGGAGGCCCAGGCGGTGGAGACGAGCTGAGAGATGGACAAACCGGAGGTCAGGATTTTACCCTTCAGGGCGGTGATCTCAGGCTCGCCGATCAGGGGATGATCCACGTTTGGCACGGGGTCCTGCCAGAGCTGAGGCTCAGGAACAAGAGGCCCGAGGCAGCGTGAGACTGGGCCCATGTCGCGATGGGTCAGCTTATACCAGGCCTTGGAAAAGGCGGTGGCGAATTCCTTGGGGTTCTCATGGAAGCGCTTGGAGACTTTGGCATAGCTGGGGTCCGTGCGCAGGGCGATGTCCGTGGTGAACATCATCGGTGCATGGCTCTTGTTCGGGTCATGCGCGTCGGGCACGGTGCCTTTGCCGCCCCCATCCTTGGGGGTCCACTGCCAGGCGCCTGCGGGGCTCTTGGTCAGCTCCCACTCAAAGCCGAAGAGGTTGTCAAAGTATTCGTTAGACCACATCGTTGGGGTCGAGGTCCAGGCACCTTCCAGGCCGCTGGTGATGGTGTCTCCGGCATTGCCTTTGCCATACGTGTTTTTCCAGCCGAGGCCTTGTTCTTCGATAGGTGCGCCTTCAGGTTCAGGGCCGACGTTGCCTTCCGGGGTGGCGGCACCGTGGGCTTTGCCAAAGGTATGTCCACCGGCGATCAGTGCGACGGTTTCTTCGTCATTCATCGCCATGCGGGCGAAGGTCTCGCGAATGTCTTTGGCAGAGGCGAGGGGGTCAGGCTTGCCGTTGGGTCCTTCGGGGTTGACGTAGATCAGGCCCATCTGCACGGCGGCGAGGGGGTTATCCAGCACTCGGTCACCGGTGTAGCGCTTGTCTCCCAGCCATTCGCTCTCAGGTCCCCAGAAGACATCTTCCTGCGGTTCCCAGACATCGGCACGACCACCGGCAAAGCCAAAGGTCTTGAAGCCCATGGACTCCAGCGCGCAGTTACCGGCGAGGATCATCAGGTCAGCCCAGGAGATCTTTTGCCCATACTTTTGCTTGATGGGCCAAAGCAGGCGACGCGCCTTGTCCAGGTTGCCATTGTCAGGCCAGCTATTGAGGGGGGCAAAGCGCTGCGTGCCGTCTGAGGCACCGCCGCGGCCATCGGCCACACGGTAGGTCCCGGCACTGTGCCAGGCCATGCGGATGAAAAGCGGGCCGTAGTGCCCGAAGTCAGCCGGCCACCAGTCTTGAGAGGTGGTCATCAGTTCTTCGATGTCCTTTTTCAGGGCAGCCAGATCGAGTTTTTTGAACTCTTCGGCATAATCGAAGGACTCGCCCAGAGGATTGCTTTTGGGGGAATTCTGATGAAGAATTTTGAGGTTCAGTTGATTTGGCCACCAGTCTGCATTCGTCATGCCGCCTGCGGCGGTATGTCTGTCAGACGGGGCTTTGAGCGTTCCACCAATGACTGGGCATTTATCCATAGTTTCTGAAGGTTTTGGAGTTGTAGATTGTGCGAGTGCCGGGCTTCCGCCGGTTCCTGCCAAGAGGCTGAGGGCCATGGTGGCGAGGCTAACGGAAATTCTTCTTCCAACTTGTCGTATCGTGCTTTTTTGAGCAACTTGATTCACGGGTTGCCTCACGTGGGCGAGTGCCTCTTTGGGTCGGGTTCTCATCGGGTATGGTCGTGGTTTGGCTGGTGTGGGTTGGGGCCGACTTCGGGTTTGGGGCTCCGGGTCGTGGGTTTTCCTGTCCCAGACGTTTCCGCGAGGCACTCAGGGCAGGTGCCCCAATAGATGACCTCGGCTTCATCGATCTGGAAACCTGCATGGTCTGACGGCGTCAGGCATGGCGCTTGGCCGATGGCGCAATCGACATCCACCGTTTTGCCGCAGCAACGGCAGATCAGGTGGTGATGGTTGTCGCCGACCCGGCTTTCATACAGGGCCGCAGAGCCGGCAGGCTGGATGCGCCGGAGCAGGCCCTTTTCCGCCAGGGTGCCCAGCGCATTGTAAACCGCCTGACGGGAGATGACGCCGATCTCCGCGCGGACTTCATCCGCGATGGCGTCGGCCGTGCTGTGCGGTCGGGCAGACACAGCCCGCATCACGGCCAGGCGTTGGGCCGTGACAGGAATGCCGAGTTCGCGGAGAAGCGCTGTGGGATCAAACATGACGACTTATTAACGCGTCAAGTTCTAGACTCAATCAAGAATTTGTTTAAATCCAATTAATTGATCAGGGGCGGGGTCAGCCCGCCGTCTGGCTCTGGGACTGGAAGGCACTGTTTTGAACAGGCTCGCCTGTCCGCGTCTCGGGGGCTGTCGCCTCAGTGAGCCGTGTGACATAAAGATCCACGTCAGACCGGATGAAGTCACGCGCGGTGCCCGTGTAGGTGCCGGAGATAGGCGGCACATGCTCCGAATGACGGGACACGGCCACCGGGATGTAGTGCGAGTCGGCCAGGATGCCCCAGCTCGGGTCAAAGCCGATCCAGCCCGCACCGGGCAGATACGTCTCCGCCCAGCCGTGCATGGACATGCGGCCCGTGATTTTCGGTGAATACATATACCCGCTGACAAAGCGCGCGCCCAGGCCCAGTAGGCGGCAGGTTTCGATGAATAGGGTGGCGGAGTCACGGCAGGAGCCGCTCTTTTTTTCCAGGGTCTCCGCCGGGGATTGCACCCCCTTTTCCAACTGGCGCTGATAGCCCAGGGTGCTGTAAATGTGATTGTTGATCTGCTGTAGCAGCTCCAGCGTGCCCACCCGCCTCCCCGGATGCCAGAGGGGATGCAGCCAATCGCGGATGGCCTCCACATCGCGGATATAGAGATTGTGACTCAGCGGGCGGAGCTGTGCGGCCACATCCTGATCATAGGAAAAGGGGTAGTCCAGGGCCTCGGGCGCGATGACAAAGTTAAAGGGATTGCCCTCCTCAATGATCAGGACAAAGTCCGCCTCGATCACCAGCTCTGCCGCGCTGTTGGTCAGTTCCACAAAGCCCACGTTGTTTTCCTGGACATCCCGTATCCAGCGGAGGCGATGCGGGATGGAGACGCGGAAGGCACAGCTTTCCAGGTCGATGCCATGGTTTTCACGGGGCCGCATCATGAGCTGATGCAGGCCAAAGGAGACCGGGGTCGAGTATCGGTAACTCGTCCGGTGTTGGATATGGATTTTCAAAATAATAGGTTAGGCGAAACGCAATTGCGGCGTGCCGTCGATGCGCCTCGTCAAGTCCACGGGATCACCCACATTCATGCCTGCGGGATTGACCTGATAAGCCCAGACCATGAAATGAGTCAGCATGGCCGGACCGTAAATGGTGGAAAAGGCACCATCCACCGCATCCATGCCATGCCCCAGCTTGATGCGGCCGATGCGTGGCGTATTGAAACGCGCATCGATGGTGAACCACCGGCCCAGATACACCTCGCCATACGCATGAAAGTCCATCGGGCTGCCGCTGTCCAGATAAGCGATGTCCGGCAGGTGACCGGTCACATAGCGGGCAGGCATATTGAAGGCACGGCAAAGCGCCACCACCACATGGGCAAAGTCACGGCAGACGCCGTAACCGCGCTGCACGACATCGAAAGCACTGATGTCCGGGCTGCCGGAGCCGAAACGATACTCAATGTTAGAATGCACCCAGTCGCAGATGGCATTCACACGCTGCATGCCGTTTTGAATATGGCCAAACTGCTGCCAGGCGAAGTTGGACAGCTTGTCAGAATCGCAGTAACGGCTCGGCAAGGTGTAGCGCAGTAGCTCCTGCGGCACCTCATTGACGGGCAGGGAAAGGGCGTTTTCCTCCCGCCACTCCGGGATGGAGGACACGGCCACCAGGGCATCCATATCGATCACATTGCGACCCGGCACCAGCATGGTGCGGCAGGTCATATTGTCATGAGAGTCCATGAACTCATGCGGCTGCAAATACGGGCCAAAGTGGCATTTTTCCTGAAGCACCAGGCAGTTCATGTCACGGCGCGGCCGCAGCAGAAAAGAGATCGGGGTGAACAGATTCGTTTCGTAAACGAGGTTGCAACCCACACGCACGGTGAGGTCAAGATAATCAGGATACATGATGCTAAAGCTGCGCTCCGAAGTTAATCTTCTGAGAACACACGCTATGGACCCCTAACGCGAAAGTCGTGCCATGAACGGCACAGATGACGCCCCGCCTATCGTCGATCCCGGCCCAATAGCAAACGCGCACCCACTTTACTTTCATGCCTGCCCCCACTCTGGAACGACTCATCGCCTTGACCCGTGCCCTCATGCATATCCCCAGCACGGATAGCCGACCGCAGGAGCGCGCCCGCTGTTTTGACCTCTGCCGCAGCCATTTGGCACCGATCCCCGGTGTGGAAATCCGCGACTATGACAGCCGCGGTTACACCTCCCTCGTCGCAGGTGCGCAGGGGGTGGAGATTCCGCAAATTTTGTTAGTCGGTCACCTGGATGTCATCGAGCACCCGGACGTCTCCGTTTATCAATCGGAGGTCCGCGAGGGCCGCCTGTGGGGCCCTGGATCGGGCGATATGAAAGGTCAGTGCGCCATTATGCTCGATCTCTTTTGCGATTTGCATGGTCGTTTCCCCGGCATCCCGCTCGGCATCGCCTTCACCTCCGATGAAGAACGCGGCGGTGATGACGGTGTGCGATACCTGTTTGAGGACGTCGGCCTGCGCTGTGGACTGGCCCTGGTGCCGGATGGCGGATCGATCAATCGCATCACCGTGGAGGAAAAGGGCATCCTCCAGGTGAAACTCCGCGTCACAGGAAAGGAAGGCCATGCCGCTGCCCCGTGGCTGGGGCCGAATGCCCTTTCGACCCTTGCTAAAGGCATGGTTAGGCTGGAGCAGTATTTCGAGACCCTGCGCGATGAAGCCTCCCCCGATCATTGGTATCCCACCTGCGTGCCCACCATCTGTCACACGCCGAACCGCACCGTGAATTGCATCCCCGGCGAGGCCGAAGCCATCATCGACATCCGCTTTCCACCGCCAGACACAGTCGCAGGTTTGCTCGCCACCGTGCAGGAAATCGTCGGCCCTGAGATCAAGGTTGAGCTGGTTGCCACCGCCCCGGCCACCATCCTGTCACCCGATCCGCTCTACCTGGAGATCACGGAACGGCTCACGGGTCTCCCTGCCAAACTCGTCCGCGCCTCCGGTGGCAGCGATGCTCTGTTCATTGCCCAATACGACATCCCCGTGATCCTCTCCAGCCCCATCGTCGGCAATCTCCACCGCGATGACGAATGGATGGACCTCGCCTCCATGGAACTCTACCATCGCATCTGCGAGCAGTTCATTTTGGCGAAACTGGGGCTGGGGTGAGGGGGTAAGGTTAGTTGGTTTACTTTTTGTTATACATGATTCTTGAGGAATCGACGACGTTCATGAGCGGTCACGCTCGCGGACAAAAGAACTGTCAATGCCTTTGAGGTAGCCCCGCAAGGATCGCACGTCCCGCACAGGGATGACCTCAATGCGATTTTTGAACAGGAGCATCTTCACTTTTTCTCCGATGAGCAGTCCCATCGCCTCGCGGATCTTTTGAGGAATGACGATTTGGAATTCGGGAGAGATGGTGACGGTTTCCACAGGTATGGCAATATGACGAACGATCTTTAATCACAAGGGTTCTTTATGATCACTCCCCGGATGGCTAAGCCCGAATCCGCGAATTTGAGATGGGTCGATAAGGCCTCCTGGAGGGAGGCGAGAGATTAGACCGGTTTTCAAAAAGGTTGTCTGAAAAAGGGCTGTACATTCACTAGAAAGAGTGATGAGTAGGGGGTGTGGGACGGCCGCGCATCGAGCTCAATGTGGAGACTGCTTCTTTTCAAGAAGTCA